>Ga0183095_10536_pt1 | contig 105310 bp, 94 predicted proteins | sample BioMet4_FD_130346 | JGI IMG/M metagenome (GOLD analysis project Ga0183095, IMG submission 130346) | Microbial communities from bioreactor (seeded with sewage sludge) at LBNL, California, USA - Biofuel metagenome 4 (v2) (version 3) | ecosystem: Engineered > Bioreactor > Anaerobic > Unclassified ...
TTATTCTCTTGCAGACCTGTCCTTTAAATTCCGGGCTGTACACTTTTCCCATTTCGTCACCATAAACCTTTCATCCTATTTTACTTGATGTTTATGGTGTCCGTCAAACCCGGTATGGGTCATACATTCATATCGAAAACGAGATAGAACAATTTAGGCAAAAAGAAGCAGAACTGAAATTTGACCTTGAAAAAGTTTCAAAAGAAATCGGAGTAAACAAAGCTGATAGAACGATAGCAAATGAATGTTACTTTCTTCTGGAAATAAAACTACAAGACATTGAAGATGGAAAAAAAGTTATGAACCAATTGGAATATATTCATAAGAATTCAGCAAATGTAGATGGTACTGATTTAAATTTTATACATAATGAAACAAAAAAGCTATTGAATATGACAGTGCATTTTATTGATAAATACGTGAATCAAAAATTGCTATAATAACGCTAATCAAAGGCGCGGAGAAGACGGAGCTTTTAGCACTGACGGATTCCGTGCTGAAAAAGCCCAGAGCATGAGCAATGCTGAGTACGCAACACGGTAAAATACATAGTGAAAATTGTTTGAGGCTTATGCCATATATATCGGAATTTGGAGAAGAAATGAGAAATCAAGATATATTATATAATATTGCGGTGACTTTTCGTGCGGCAATACTTGAGGCAAAATATAACAGAGAGTTTGATAGTCGGGATAGAATGGGCAATTTCCCTGACGGTTGCTGTGATGATTCATGCGATCTTTTATCTCATTATCTATATACTATATACGATATTGATACGAAGCAGGGAAATGGCATATACCGTGATAACGACCCTAATAACACTACGAATCACACTTGGCTGGCGATGGATGATGGTACGATTATTGATATTACCGTAGATCAGTTTGAGTTCTTTTCAAGATTAGGTGAAGAAGTATATGTTGGAAAGGAAAATCCCTTTTATAAACACCTCGAAGACCACCGAATTTATGAAAACTATAATATAATGCAGAGCGTACGATTACGGAATGATTATCAAATCATAATGAGCTATATATAGTCGTATAAATTCCAATTTCCCAAGCTGAGTACATAATCGAATATCTCGTACATAGCCGATTGGTTTCTGCCAGTTGGCTTGTTTTTTTGTAGGAGGAAAGCTTATGCCAAGTAATATGCAGGCTCTGGCACAGATGGCCGATCACGCGGCGACGCAGATCACCGCCAGTCATACGGACTGGACGGATTTCCTGAAAACCGCCGCCCGGCTCTACAAGTATCCGTATCACGAACAGCTCATGATTTACGCCCAACGCCCCGACGCGACGGCTTGCGCCGATTATGAGGTCTGGAACGATAAAATGCGCCGGTATATCCGGCGAGGTAGGAAAGGAATCGCACTCATTGACGATTCCGGTGATATACCGAGGATTCGGTACGTCTTTGATATTTCCGACACGGGCAGCAGGGAAAATTCACGCCGTCCTTTATTATGGCAGTACCGTCCGGAGCATGAGAACGTTGTTACGGCGGCGCTGGAACGGGAGTATGCCGTTTCCGGCGGAAAGGGCCTTGCCGATCAGTTGGAGAAAATAGCCGGGCAGATGGTAAAGGAGTATTGGGAGGATCATCAGTACGACATCCTCCACATCGTTGACGGCAGTTTTTTAGAGGAATATGATGATTTCAACATCGGAGCACAGTTCCGAAACGCCGCTGCCGTCAGCATCACCTATGCCCTCATGTCCCGATGTGGACTGGAACCCGACGAATACTTTGAGCATGAGGATTTTCTGAGCATCTTTGATTTCAACACGCCCAATACTGTCGCTGCCCTCGGTACGGCGGTCAGTGAAGGAAGTCAAAGGGTTCTGCGGCAGATCGAAATTACCATTAAAAACTATGAACGCGAACATCTTGCGGAAAGGAGCGCCACATATGGAGAACGACCTGAGCTACACGAAGAACGGGGATTACCTGATTCCGGATCTGACGATCACGGAGCCGACCGAGAGCATCGGGAAATACGGGAGGATGCGCAAGAACTATCTGAAGGAATACCGGCCGGTCCTGTACAACAGCCTGCTGCTGTCGGAGAAGCTGTACCCGCATCTGCTGGAGATCGAGCGGACGGCGACGGCGCGGCTGGATCGGATGATGCCGGAGCTGAAGAAGTCAGCGGGGGTGACAGAGAGCCTGAAAGCCTACGACCCAATAAAATGGGTGGGCCTCATGAACAACCTGAAAGCCCAGGCCGAGGAAACGATACTGGCGGAACTTATCTACAGCTAACCCTTTTCCCATCTGAACAGGAACAGATACAGCGGATCGACGAAGCGGAGAGCGAAAAGCCCTCCGCTATTTTTATGCCCGTTGAGCCGAAGAAACACAACACGACCCAGAACGACATCGACGCCGCTATCCAGGAATGGAACGGCGATATCCAGAGTAAGCACACTGTTGTCCGATATATGCGCGAACACGCCCGCGACAAGGATACGGCGGCATTTCTTCGCGCCGAATACGGCGATAATCTGCCGGCGTTCCCCGTAACCATGGGTAATACATCCACGGATTTGTCGTGGCCAAAGGTACAGCGGCGTATTGCCCAGCTCATAGCAGCCGACAGGTTTTATACGGAAGCGGAGTACGACAACCTTGATGATGTTGATCCAGTGGATATTAGGGAAAGGCTCGCGCAGTCCGGTATCGTGAACGGTGAAGTCGTTGATGAAGAAAAGCTCAATAACAGCCCTATCATTCGTCAAATGACCGCTGACGCCGAACGAATTGCGCAGGAAGAACAGACTGAAATGCCATCTCTGACATCTGTGCCGGAGCAGCCCGCCGCCGAAAACTTCCGCATCACCGACGATTATTTGGGCGAGGGCGGTGCAAAAACCAAGTACGGCTTTAATATTGCCGCTATTCGCGCCCTGAAACAGATCGAGGCCGAGGGCCGCACGGCAACGCAGGAGGAACAGGAAATTCTCTCCCGGTATGTCGGTTGGGGCGGTATTCCACAGGCGTTCGACCCGGACAACACATCCTGGGCAAAGGAATACGCGGAGCTGATTGGCGAGCTGACCGTAGAGGAATACGAAATGGCGCGCGCCTCCACCCTGAACGCCCATTACACCAGCCCCACCATTATCAAGGCTATTTACGAGGCTGTCGGCAAAATGGGCTTTCAGACCGGCAACATTCTGGAACCGGCCTGCGGCATCGGAAACTTTTTCGGTCTGTTGCCGGAGAAAATGTCCGGCTCCAAGCTCTACGGCGTGGAGTTGGACAGCATCACGGGCCGGATTGCCAAACAGCTTTACCCGGACGCCGACATTACCGTGGCGGGTTTCGAGACAACCGACCGGCGCGACTTTTTTGACCTCGCCGTGGGCAACGTTCCTTTCGGGCAATATCAGGTGAACGACCGGGCTTACAACAAGCTCAGTTTTTCCATCCATGACTACTTTTTCGCCAAAACACTCGACCAAGTGCGTTCGGGCGGCGTGATCGCGTTCGTAACCAGCCGCTATACGATGGATAAGCAGTCCCCGGAGGTGCGGCGCTACATTGCCCGGCGTGCGGAACTGCTGGGGGCTATCCGTCTCCCGAACAATGCCTTCAAGGCCAATGCCGGGACGGAAGTCGTGTCCGACATCATCTTCCTGCAAAAACGCGACCGCCCCATTGAGATCGAACCCGATTGGATTCATCTCGGACAGAACGAGGACGGCTTTGCCGTCAACAGCTATTTCATTGAGCACCCTGAAATGATTCTCGGCAGGCAGACCTCGGAGAACACCCAATATGGCAGACAGGATTTTACCGTTGCGCCCATCGAGGGATTGGAGCTTGCCGACCAGCTTCACGATGCCGTCAAGTACATTCACGGCCAGTACACGGAAGAAGAGTTGCCCGATCTCGGTGAGGAAGAAAAAATTGACGATTCCATCCCGGCAGACCCCGACGTGAAAAATTATTCGTATACCGTTGTGGACGGCAAGGTGTACTACCGGGAGAATTCCCGCATGGTGCGGCCGGAGTTGAACGATACCGCCAAAGAGCGTGTCAAAGGCATGTTGGAGCTGCGGGACTGCGTACATAAGCTCATCAGTCAGCAGCTTGACGGCTTTATCTCCGACGAAACCATCCGTGAAACGCAGGTTGAGCTGAACCGCCTGTACGACAATTTTACCGTGAAATACGGCCTTATCAACTCGCGCGGCAACAGCCTCGCGTTCTCGGAGGATTCCTCGTATTACCTGCTCTGCTCTCTGGAAGTGATCGACGAGGACGGCAACATGGAACGCAAGGCCGACATGTTCACCAAACGTACTATCAAGCAGCAGCGCGTCGTTACCTCCGTGGACACCGCGTCGGAAGCCCTGGCTCTCTCCATTGCGGAAAAGGCACGGGTGGACATGGACTATATGGCCTCCCTCACCGGGAAGACGCCGGAAGTGCTGGCCGACGAGCTGCGGGGCGTAATCTTCCGCCTGCCAAAGCCAGCCAGCATGGACGAAAACCCATGCTATGTGACCTCCGACGAATACCTTTCCGGCAACGTCCGGGAAAAACTGCGGGAGGCGGAGCGTACCCTCGCGGTCAGCGACGTGTTTCAGCCCAATGTGGAGGCTTTGAAAGCCGCCCAGCCGAAAGACCTGGACGCCTCCGAAATTGAGGTGCGCCTCGGCGCGACATGGATCGGCAAAGAGTACATTCAGGAATTCATGTACGAGCTTTTGAACCCGCCGTCTTACCTGCGCAACAATATTCAGGTCAACTACGCGGAATTTACCACTGAGTGGAATATCACCGGCAAAAACAGCGTCGGGTACAACAACGTGGCAGCTTACGTCACCTACGGTACTGAGAGGGCCAACGCCTACCGCATGCTGGAGGACACACTGAACCTCCGGGACGTGCGGATTTACGACACAGTGACCGACCCGGACGGTAAAGAGCGCCGCGTCCTCAATTCCAAGGAAACAACGCTGGCCCAGCAGAAGCAGCAGGCAATCAAGGACGCTTTCCGGGACTGGATATGGAAGGACCCGGAGCGCCGCCAGACACTAACCAAAAAATATAATGAGCTGTTCAACTCCTGCCGCCCGCGCGAATATGACGGGCGGCATATCACGTTTTCCGGCATCAATCCCGAAATCACGCTGCGGGAGCACCAGCTCAACGCCGTGGCACACATTCTCTACGGCGGCAACACCCTTCTAGCCCATGAGGTGGGCGCGGGCAAGACCTTCGAAATGGTTGCCGCCGCAATGGAATCCAAGCGGTTGGGGCTATGCCAAAAATCTCTGTTCGCCGTGCCGAATCACCTGACGGAACAGTGGGCATCCGAATTCTTGCGTCTGTACCCTTCGGCCAATATCCTTGTGGCCACGAAAAAAGACTTTGAGACCCGCAACCGCAAAAAGTTCTGCGCACGGATTGCTACAGGCGACTACGACGCGGTGATTATAGGTCACTCGCAGTTTGAGAAAATTCCCGTATCGGTGGAACGGCAGGAACATCTGCTTGAGGAACAGATATGGGAGATCGAGGACGGGCTGGAGAAACTCAAGGAAAGCCGCACTGAACAGTTTACGATCAAGCAGCTTGAACGGATGAAAAAGGGCCTGGAGGCACGTCTGAAAAAGCTCAACGACAACGGGCATAAGGATGATGTCGTGACCTTTGAACAGCTCGGCGTGGACCGCCTGTATGTGGACGAGGCGCATAATTATAAAAATCTGTTCCTGTACACAAAAATGCGCAACGTGGCGGGGCTTTCCACCTCTGACGCGCAGAAGTCCAGCGACATGCTCCTGAAATGCCGGTATATCGACGAGATTACCGACAGCCGGGGCGTCGTATTCGCAACAGGAACGCCGGTGTCGAATTCAATGACGGAACTTTACACGATGATGCGTTATCTCCAGCATGGGACCCTCCAGCAGCAGGGCCTCGCGCACTTTGACTGTTGGGCAAGCACCTTCGGTGAAACCACGACGGCCATCGAGCTGGCCCCGGAAGGTACCGGCTACCGGGCGCGGACTCGCTTCGCCAAATTCTTCAACCTTCCGGAACTCATGACCCTCTGGAAAGAGGCGGCGGATATAAAAACCGCCGACCAGCTTGACCTCCCCACGCCGACGCCGGTGTATCACAACGAAGTCGCTCAGCCTACGGACATTCAAAAGGAGATGGTGCAGGAGCTTTCCAAACGTGCCGCCGCGGTCCATTCCGGTACGGTTGACCCGTCTGTGGATAACATGCTGAAAATCACCTCGGACGGCAGAAAACTCGGCCTCGATCAGCGCATCATCAATCCCATGCTTCCAGATGACCCCTGCAGCAAGGTCAATATGTGCGTCAATAACATTTATCATGTATGGGATAAAGGACAGGCCGACAAGCTGACGCAGCTCGTTTTCTGCGATATTTCCACACCCAAAGGTCACGCTTCTCAGCAGGCCGCGAAAGCTGCGGACAAAACCATCAACGGCGTGAAGCTACACGCGCTGGAAGACGCTCTGGAGCAAAACGCGGAATCGGATACTGTATCATTCACGGTTTACGATGATATACGCGGCAAGCTTATTGCGCGGGGCATTCCCGCCGAGCAGATCGCCTTTATCCACGACGCCAACACGGAAGTCCGGAAAAAGGAACTGTTTGCAAAAGTCCGCACCGGGCAGGTGCGCGTCCTAATGGGCAGCACCTTCAAGATGGGCGCGGGCATGAATGTGCAGGACAGGCTCATCGCGCTTCATGACCTAGACTGCCCCTGGCGGCCGGGAGATTTGGAGCAAAGGTCGGGCCGCATTATCCGGCAGGGCAACGGAAACCCCGAAGTACATATCTTCCGTTACGTCACCGAAGGGACCTTTGACGCCTACCTCTGGCAAACCATTGAAAACAAACAGAAATTCATCAGTCAGATCATGACCAGCAAAAGCCCCGTCCGGTCCTGCGAGGACATCGACGAAACGGCGCTCTCTTACGCGGAGATCAAGGCACTATGCGCCGGTGATGAAAGAATCAAAGAAAAAATGGACCTGGACATCGACGTATCAAAGCTGCGCCTGCTCAAAGCAAGTCACCAGAGCCAGCAGTACCGGCTGGAGGACAACCTTCTCAAATATTTTCCGGAACAGATTGAACGCAACAAAGGCTTTATTGCCGGTCTGGAATCCGATATGAAAACTCTGGCGGAGCATCCGCACCCCAAAGACGGATTTGCCGGTATGGTGGTGCGGGGCGATACGCTCACCGATAAGGACAACGCGGGAGCCGCAATTCTGGAAGCCTGCAAGGAGGTCAAGGGGATTGATCCGCTGGAGATCGGCAGCTACCGGGGCTTTTCCATGTTGCTGTCGGTTGAGGACTTTGGACGGGAGTTTATTCTGACTCTCAAAGGGCAGATGACCCACCGGGTAACACTCGGAACAGACGCGCGCGGCAACCTGACCCGCATCGATAACGCTCTCGCCTCTATGCCGGAACGGATACAAAACGTGCATTCACAGCTTGAGAATCTCTATTCTCAGATGGAGGCGGCAAAGGCCGAGATCGGTAAACCGTTCCCGCAGGAAGCGGAGCTTCAGAAAAAGTCCGCGCGGCTTGCGGAGCTGAACGCGCTGCTCGACATTGACAGCAAGGCCCCGGCACAGCAGCAGGCGGAAAATTTTATGGAAAAAAGCGAAAGGCCCTCCGTGCTGGAGAGCCTGAAAATGCCCTGCGTCTGCGGGATGCCGGGTAGAAAACCAAAACACGAATTGGCCCGATAAGAAACGGCTCCGGCACTGATTTATTTTGTGTCGGGGCCGTCGTTCTGAGTGGCGGCAGCCTTTGCCTTCCGTTTCTGCTTTTGCTCAGACTTCTTACGCCGCTTTTCATCTATCTCATGCAGCCATACGCTGACCGGCGCTTTCCACGGCTCACTTTTATTCGGGATGTTTTTGACAAGGCTGCGCGGGTTCAGGCCGAGGCGCTTGGCAAGATCAATATCTTCATTGTTCAACTGGCATTTCTTTTTCGCGTCCTGCCACATCTGATCGCTGTATGACATTTTTTCACCCCGCTTTACTCCAAAGATTTTATAACATATTACTTTATTTTGAAATCAGGAGGTTCCATATGAATATGATACCCGTATACAAATATCCCGCCGCCTATGCGCGGGAAAACAATGAACTGGAGCAATACCGAGCGTCCTACAAGGCGAACGTGGCCTGCAAAAACGCAATCGAAACGGCAATCCGGGATAATTACCGCGATAATTGTCTCGGAAAGGAGGCCGTAAAGCAGGTTGCCGATCAGTTTGGTTATGAGCGGATGTTCTTTGTGCTGGCAAATACGGTGCAGAGAAAGGATTTCGACGGGCGTATTTCCCGCAATAACAAGGATTGGTCGAAAACCATTCACGTCTTTGAAGATAAGAATTATTTTGGGGAGGATCGGCGCTCGTCGTTCGAAGTGGATGCCGTTAACCCTGGCCTCACGGATATTTTCATCAACCAGGCGCGGCACGAATACCTGCTGACCCAACCTCTGACCAAAGAGGACATTCAGGCGGAGGCCGCGCGTCTGCTCCGGCGTCTGCAATCCGAGCGTGAGCCGAACAGTCCCAGCGGGACACATTTCATGGCACAGATCACGCCGGATTTTTTGATCCGGGCTTCCACCAAAGACCAGGACCGTCTGTTTGCAATGCTGCCGTTTCAGTCTCTGACCTTCTCCGCGCTCAAGGACCGGAAAGGAATTTTCGCATTCATCCAAAAGGATGAAAACTGCGACCAACCGCTTCGCCAGCGCAAGCCGTCCGTCCGAAAAAAGCTGGAGGTCAGCAAAGCAGCAGCTACGCCACCCGCCGTTAAGCGAGATGATCTGGAGCGTTGATGATGGCGAGCAGAGAGCGGCAAATCCAGCTCAAGTTCCGTGTCACCCCGCAGGAACGTGAAATGATCGAACAGAAGATGGAGCAGCTTGGCACAAAAAACATGGCGGCGTATCTCCGCAAGATTGCTATCGACGGGTATGTCATCAGGCTGGAGCTGCCGGAGCTGAAGGAGATGATTTCCCTCCTGCGCCGGTCCAGCAATAACCTGAATCAGCTTACCAAACGGGTGCATGAAACCGGGCGCGTTTACGACGCGGATTTGGAGGATATCGTCCAGAATCAGGAACGGGTATGGCAGGCGGCTAATGATATCCTCGCCGCGCTTGCACAAATAAAATAGTCACGCATGATCTTCTAGTTGATGTTACTGTCGCGCCGTGACCCAAGACGCCAATGAAAATTGATACCAACTTACCCTTTAAGAAATGAGCTGTAGGGAATAATTAAAAAGTGTTGGGAAACATTGAAAGGTTCACTTCAGTATCTTCACAAGTGCATTTACAATATCATTTACATCCTCCATAGTGTTGTTTTTACCAAGAGAAATCCGAATTGTACCTTTTGCAAGTATACCTTCCAAGCGAATGGCCTGAAGCACATGAGAAATTTCTGTTCTTGTACTGTTACAAGCAGAACCAGTTGAAATGCTTATGCCCATCAAATCCATACAATGGAGAATTGCTTCTCCATCTGCCCCGGCAAATGAAAGGCTGATAAGTCCTGGAAGTTTATTATCACTACCGTTGCGTACAAACGGAATATATGATACATGAAGGGCATCAATCAACTGGTGTTCCAACCCCTGAATATGGGTTGTATTTTTGCTCATTGCAACGCAGTTCTCTTTTAATGCAGTCGCCATTCCTACAATAGATGCAACATTCTCTGTTCCTGCACGGTGTTGGTTCTCTTGCGCGCCACCGTCGGCATAGGGAATGATGCGTGTTCCTCTACGAATATAGAGGAAACCTATTCCTTTTGGACCATTAAATTTATGCGCTGAAGCAGAAAGCATATCTATTCCAAGTTCCTGCACATCGATTTTTACATGTCCAACAGCTTGAACCGCATCCGTGTGGAACAATGCACCGTGTGCATGAGCCGTAGCACAAAGCTCTTTGATTGGCTGGATGGTGCCAATTTCATTGTTGGCAAACATTATAGATACAAGTCTTGTTTGATTAGTTATTATCTGCGTCAATGCATCAGGTGTTATCACTCCATCTGATGTTGGCCAAATATATGTCACTGGAAAGCCAAGCATTTCTAGTGCTTTGCATGAATTCAGGATTGCATGGTGCTCAAAAGCAGATGTTATTGTTTCCCGCTTTGTGGTATCTATAGCTGATCCTTTTATTGCCCAGTTATCGCTTTCTGTTCCGCCAGAAGTAAAGTAAATTTCCTCTGGAAGAGCGTTGATGCATTCTGCAATAGTCGTTCTCGCTTCAGCGAGGGCTTCCTTTGGCTTTCGAGCAAAGGAATATGGCTGTGAGGCGTTACCGTACTCGTCAAGTAAGTATCGCTTCATTGCATTAAAAGCGTCTATATCCAGTTGTGTTGTTGCTGCATTATCAGCATAAATCATCAGCGATACCTCATCTAAACAGCGTACAGCCATTTTCCTTAAACTCTTCGATTTTTATCTTCAAGTCCTCAACAGAGCAATCAAAGTAATCAGCCAAGCAGTTTAAGCACGCAAACTCTTCCAATTCAGAATTTAGCAGCTTTTTGTTTAGGGCAATCCAATCCTTCTCAAGAAGAGCACCGCAGTATTTACATGCCTTATTGCTCTTCACGATAGCGCTCCTTAATCATTATATCCGGAATTTTCGACCCGCCAAATTCCCCATAGTCAATAATTCCAAGTTGTGTTTTTATAACGCCACGCATTGATTTTGCTGGTTCCAAGCAGTATGTTACGAATTCACTTACATTCACCTTTGATACATCAGTAGCATTCGGAAATAGGAGCTTTAGAAGCCCTGTGCAGATTCGTTTAATGGCTTCTGTGTCACGAGTAGCGGAGTTTTTTGGCAATTCTAAGAGCTCGTCGACAACGGCTCTGTATGAGAGTTCTTCACGAAGCATATGCATAATCTCGCCGAAGTACTCTGTATTTAACGCCCAGCCATTTGCTTTTAGGCTCTCCTTCATTTTGGGAATATCCCATCCCTTTACGAAACCATGAAATCTATCAAGAAGCGCAGATTCGTGAAAAATATCTGGCAAATCGACAAACATGTTTTGGTTTATATTCATCAAATCAGAATCGATATTGCCCAAAAGTATAAGGCCAGCGTCGCCAACACCTCTACTGTCACCGACGCGATATTCGCCACTTTCCAAATAGCCTTTTAGAGCTCCTTGCATTTCCATTGCATCAGTAAATTTAATGCTTTGAACTTCATCAAATGCCACATAGTCATATCGAGATACTAGCCCCGGGGTTTTTTTGCTAATATCGTAAAACATCTTAGCTCTGGAAATACTACCGCCACTAACAAGCCAACCATATTTACTTATCTGCGCAAATAGGTAAGACTTTCCGGTCTCTTTGGGCGCAAGTTCTATCAGATTGAGACGTTTTTCAACGAAAGGTAGCAACCGGCTTATCATCGTCAATTTTTGCTTGGTACTTGCATAGCCAGATGGATTATAGTCGATTGCGCTTATTAGCACATCAATCCATTCATCAATCGAAAAGTTGTTTCGGCTTTCCACAAAATAATCAAGGTCAATCGTATACGGGCAAAATGGAGTAAAGTCAACTAAACGGAAAATGTTGCTTTTCCCGCAATCATCTAACTCACAAACAAGCTCAACAATTCCCCACACTTCTGTCGGAGATAGTAAATAATCCCTATTTGCCTCAATGACTGACCAATCAACGATAGCTTCACCTTTCTTTTTAGGCACCCCGAAATCGGGAAGTGAAAAAAGTGCATTCCTCGTTGCAGTGTCAAAATCAATTTTGACTTTTGTTAAGAACCGTACAGACTGATTGTTATGAAGCAAATCTACGAGATATTCATTCCACTGCTCCTTGTTGGGTATGGTTCGCTTTACATACGCAGCGACCTCGTCCTTATCTATCTTACCTTCTGAATTTGAGAACCGCATAACAAGCCAGTCCCGCATGTAGGATGGCAGACTCAGAGCAGAAAAGAACTTCGAGTTGGCAGATGACTTATATACAAGCATCTCGCCGAAGTATCTCTTCAGTTTTCCTTCAAGTTCTTTGTTCGCGGAAGTTGAGTCAATTTGTGATAAGGCTTCCGAAAAAGCCTTGTTCTCTGTGAAATCCATGAACTCAGTACCTCCTTGATCTAAATATCAAATTTTTTGTTCGTTGCAAGAGGACGCCTGATGGAAAATTTAGTCTTACAGATTTCATCACTGCCTGCGAATATTGTCGCGGTAGCTTCCGTTTCTCCGTCAAGCGGCTTATACTTAAATGTATAATCACCATCACATGTCTCACATACTATTCGTTTACCATGCAAAAGCACAAACACGGTTTCCATAACTGGAATTTCAAGTCTGAACTCTATAGTTACCATCTTAGTAAAAAAGTCAATCTTGAATTCTTCGTCTTTCAGGATGACCTTATTAATTGTTTTCTTTTTTGCCTTCCTATTTACTTTTTCTATGGAAATCACAGGTACTAGCCATTCTTCCATTGATGCTCCTCCGTGAATTTCATCGACAGGAGCTCCTTTCTGTTCAAAGCGAGTATAGTCTGCAAAGATTAATTTGTCATTATACTCAACAGCCGTTGGCAGCTCATCAGCGATGTCCGTTCCTTCACAATAACGACCATATTTGTAAATAGGATGTCCCTGTGCAGGCAATTTTCGGTCGTATACCGTTTTGCGGATCAGCACAGCTAATCTGCTTGTCCCGTGGTCAGATGTCAGAATAATTTTTGATTTTCCACTATCCAAAGCATCTTCAATTTTCTCTTTCAATGTATCAAGAAAAGCCAATTCCTGAATAATATTATTCGGATATTGGTTGCTTCCATGTTTCAATTCGTCTAAGTCCAGCATTTCCAGCAGAACATTTTTGCCTTGTAAAAAATCTTTATTGTTTTCTGTCGTTGATGGTAAATTGCAATAGCCAACGCGATACCGTATCGCAAATTTGTCTTTAGGCATACCATCCAATACATAAGCCAAATAGTCTATGTATTCCGCGCCCATTCCGTCAATGAAGAGCACAGAGGTTTCCTGGTTATATTCTTCATTCACAACGAAGTTTCTCGCTTTCAGTGTGTAGATAGACGCGCCTTGTTCTTGCGCGATGCTTTTTACAGTTTCCAAAAATTCCTTCGGCAGATTGTTCGTTGCTTTATACCAGCGGTACTTATTAAAATATTCTTCATGGATTGCATCAAAGTCATCTACCTCAAGATCTCCATCATACAGAAGGTAATTTGCCAAAGCAGGGTATACTATCTGCAGAATGGTAATGATCTCTTCTTTCCTCCCGTAATCATACCCTTGTATCAGACTGAATATAGTTTCTTTTTCTTTCGCCGATAAATCTGTCATAACACGAATAGCATTGAGCTTTGTTGTATGTCCTGTGACGGTCCAGAAAACCTGAGGAACTTGTAATTTAAGTTTGGTAAGCAATGATTTGCGCTGCGTGTAAATATCATCAAAGGATGGTTTGTCAACAAAATCGACAATTCGGCAAAAAATCAATTCAATGAATGTCTCGACATTTGAGGCTCCTTTTGCACAATCAGTTAGATAGTTGCTTTCGGGCTGTAAACGAGTCCACATCCATAAAAGCCATTTTTGAAAATCCGTACTTGATTTCCATTTTTCAAATAGTTTCGTATTATAGCGATTAATAGAGAGTTCTGAACAACATGCACCTTCAAAGGTCATTTCTTTCGCAACGATTTGTGCAAGCTGGTTCCAATCATCATCTGTACCATCTGTTGGCTGGAATTGAGTTGGAAGTGAATAGTGAAAACGCATCAAATCGAAAGATGTAATAATGACTTTCACATCATCAAAAAAAACATTATTTACAAAATATACTGCATTCGATGTGTGCAGAATCAAAGGCTTGTCTGGATTCTGCTCCCAATATCGAAGATACTTCTTGAATCCGTAGATTTCGTTACCAGATAACTCGACATCAAGTCCTTTTTGAATTATTGTCAAAGAATAATCAATTTCTTCTCCGGTTTCGAGAAGTAAGATAGATTCTTTCCTACGAGGGTCGTTGTCCGGTATAGTATACAAAATGCTGCGCATTCGGTACATTGGAATGTAAATGCGAAACAGTGCGTTACGAAGAGCTTCTGGATACTCTTTGGTAAGAATATCCATGATGGTGGGCTGCGCAATTTCAGGATTTATTCGCAGATACTCAGAAATTGGTAAAACACAAATTGAGTCAGTAGATACTTTCATTTTAGCAATAAGCCTGCGGATGTTTGGCGTTGTATCTGCCGCATCACAAAACTCAGACAAAAGCAAATGACCAGAAGACATGGAAAGCAAGAGCCTTTTAACTTCTACCCACATCTCCATAGATTCCACATTTATGAAGCGAATAGGATTCAGACTGCTTTCGGCTCGGTCTTTTCGCAGATATGTTTGCAGCTCTGAAAAGCTATTAAACTTTACCATGTCTATGCCTCCTTTGGGCTCACTTTCTTTTCTTTAAAATACTGATGCCCAGAAGTGGGTCATCTTCTATCAACTTTTCAAGATATTCCTGTGCTTCTTTTGCGGTAAGATTATGTAGTTCATCTCTGACTTTAGGGCGATATTTAGACTGATACCGGTCAGTTGCCAATTTTTCTATTGCGCACTTGCACATCGCCCGTTTTGAATACCATTCATAAATGTTTTTACCTGCGACGGATCTCAGAACCTCGCGCAGCCCATCTGCATCATCAATTACGTAAGAATAATCCCCACAAAAGAAATCGATGAATTCCTGCGTACAGGTATCAAGATTTTCAAGTCTCTTCAGACACCCACTGTTGATAAAAGCAATGGCATCGTCAATGCTGCTTTCATTTGGCAGCAGCGCAGTTTTGTTTAGGGCAGCAAACACTGTTTGTGCAAGCGAAATGTTGTCAGAAAAAGCACAAAGTATAGGTAACCGATGCTCCTTTGACCACTCGGATGGACTGTCGGTTCTGGTGATTTTCCTCCATGCCTCAAACATTTTGTGTGTTTTCATGTTTTTACGGAACGTTTCCAATGTGCGCTTAATAGAAAGAGAAAACTCATCAGTTTTCTTGAACAGCGTACCCGCATCCACATTTTCAAATAGGTGATTAATTTCTTCCTCAGTAGCAGCGTTGTCAACGAGTCTTCGAACTGCCGCAGCAAATGTATCATATTGGTTATTGAAGAAAGACAAAAAATCATCTGCACGACTATCGATGATATCCGCAGTAGTTTCACGATTCACCACAGCATCATTTTTAAAAGCATAGAACTGCTGCATAATAGGCTTTAGATTAGGTTGTTGTTCTTGCAAAACATCATCAGGAACTTTGATAATATTGAGCTTTTCAATCAATGCAGCCTTCGCTTCCGGCATATATTTTTGAGGGGTACTGATAACACGGTTAATTGCGCGGATAAGGCGCAAATCAATGTATAAACTGGTTATCTGGTTGTCAATATCGCCCTTTTGCCAGAGGTAAGAAGAGTCGGACGAAAGCTTCTTGTTCAGTAAAGATAGGTACTCGTTATCTTCCAACTTTAAGCTGCTTGCAATTTGCGTGAGTTCCGGTTTTTGTTCAGCAATATAGTATACCATACCACTGCGCAAACACTCATCTATAACTATACTGCTCATGACGGCATCGAGGCCCGGTGTTTGAATATACAGGGCATAGATATCTTCAGCAACTTTTGTTTTGTCGCGACCAATACGCGATTCAGGATTTACGAATTCGCAAAATAGTCCAATCAGTTGAACGAGAGAATCACGCATTTCGTGGTCATACATTTCTTCCTGCACATATGACTTAAGCGCCCAGAGCGGATAATTGTTATTTGTTAGGTATATGTTTACGCTTTTTGCAATGTCATCAATAGAATTACGCTTGTCTTTGGCTATTTTAAATATCTCACCAGTCATTTGGCAAAAAGCCAAATGCTGCGGTTTTTGTTTAACAATAAACTGGTTCTTCGCCTTTGGCATATCTTTTACAATGCCATAAATCAGTTCACAGAGGTCAGAATAATTCAGCCCCACCGTGTTGTTATTGATGTCACGTTTGTAATAACTGCTGTCAGCATACTCTTTAAGTAAAAATGCCATAAGAAATACGGTTCCGGTGCATGGCAACAAGCCGAATGGCGGTTTTTTAAGAGCGGTCCAAATATCCGTTATGCAAACCATGCTATTGTTGGAGAACCCGCGATTAATGACTTCTTCAACGGTAATTTTCATTCTTGAAACGGCATGGTTTGGTTGAGTTGTCCAATAATCCGGATTGCCCCAAATGCCGTCCTTTTCCAGAGGTGAAGAAATAAATCTTAAATAGCTGTAGTTTGTTGGAATTGTTTCTTTGCCCATCGCTATTTTTGCAACCACATCCTTATACCCGCTTTGTGCAAATAGCTTATCATTTACAGAAATTTCCTCAAGCCCCGCCCCATAAAATGTACTGTTTATTTCTTTCAACTTCTTGCGCAAGTTGGCGCCGCCTGATATCGCATCAGACTGCGCTGCGGATGAGTATACACGCAAAGATGATGTAACTAATGCGCGTATCCATTCCTGAATAAGACTGTCGGTACCTTTCTTTGCCAAAGTTAACTGGTCTTTTTGATTTGGAATAGAGCCGAAATACTTTTCTTTTCCTTTACTGGTTATAAATTTCTCATAACGAGCGTCGGTAAACGGCATAGAAGAGAAATCAACGACCACGCATCTTTCCGGGAACTTCGAGTAAAGCATCCGAATTGTATCGGCCACCTTGCCCTGTTCCGCTTCATTTTTTGCAAACAGGTAAAATGTCGGAATCTGATTAGCTTCAAAGATAATGTCGGCTTCACTTCGTGCGTTTGAGGGTGCAACTGGAATAATTAGGAAACGATATTGCAAATAATCTGTAGGTATAAACTGTTTCGTGATGCCGTACCCAGTATCGGCAATTAGCTTCTCAAAAGGGAATGCCTTCCGAGCATCCTCTTCCATTTTTGCAAGGCGGTCTTTGTCAATGAGCGCAGTGGTCATGACGTAAAGTGTGCCTTTATCTGAATCTTCTATCGAGCCAAGCGCTCCTTTATCAACAAGGTCATCCAGAATATCGGAAACCTTGTTTTCTATAGATGTCCCAACAAAACAAGAACAGATATTTTTCTTCGTAGGGCGTAGCAAAGAAGTGGCTCCAGTGCGACTGGTGCTTCCATTTTTCGTTTGAAGAGCAGAAAGAAGTAAGGATACCTTTAACACTCTCTTCCTGCTTATACTTTCCGAGCTATCTATTTTACCATTTACAACGCAAATACTCTCATAGGTGTTATAGTGGCTTACCGCATCAGTAAATGAAGAATCGAAATCAACGTTAGAGGCATGGAAGAAATAGTCCCAAAGATAGTCGGAAGTTAAGAAATTCCACTTCCCATATTCATAACCATAGTGGTCAATAAACCATTTGAAATTTGTGTGTTCTTCATCGCCTTCGATGTAGTCTCCACTGAGGAATTGGAACATCGTGCGCTGGTTGGAGCTGATATCCTGTGCAATAAACTTCAGCAAGTAGGCGGTATACGGCTGCATTGGAAGCAGATTTTTGAAGTCATCGTTCTGAATGCTGGAATCCTTGCCCTTAATCAAATCTACCGTGCCGCGTTTTACAGAAAGCCACAGTTCTTCTTTTGTCTTATTCCATTCGTCGTCTAAATCTTTTTCATGACGAAGCGCTTGTCCAAGAAGCTTGAAAGCTGTATTTTCACCAATGTTAATCTGATACTGACGGAATCTTGCTTCAATTATTTTACGGGCAGTCTGGTCGGCAATGAGCTGATTGGCATCACTATGCGTGATCAAAAAGAAATAAAAACTTGTTCTCGAAGAAGCCATGGCGATCTCCTGAAGGCCAGTTATGTTGTTCTGGTTGTTTCGGAAATACTCAGTAAATTCATCCCACATGAAAACTATTGCATAAAGGCCATTCCCTTTGCGCACGTCTTCAACCCAATTTATGACCTCATCCGGGGTAACGGACCAGTTATACGATTCGTCTTCAGCGACCTTAATGATGGTATCCAATAGGTCTAACTTATCTTCAGTGTCCAGTTCCTCAAGGTCGTTAATAACGCCGTCAGCAGATGAGTATTCCGTAAAACGGGCCCGATATTTATTGAATGCCGCTCTGAAATTGAAAGCTGAATCAGGGTCTTTTAGTGTCAGCAGAATTTTATCCATCATACTGGAAGCACCCATATATGAGTATCCCTTGTTGCGCAGCGCATCTTTTACCGATTCAGTGATTGTGTTAAAAAGCTTGTTCTGCGAGTTGATATCAGCGGACGCACTTTTGTGAACGACGAGGATGTTTCCCTTTGAGCGTATTCCTTTTACGCGCGCAAATAGCGCTTGCATATTATTTGCTATAAAATACGGCTCAATGTTGTCGATCGGGTCTTCAAGAATATGCTTGATGGTGAACGAGGCGTAGGTTTTACCAGTACCATAAGCACCGCTCATCCATAATGAGCGGTCTTTTGTTTCCGACCCTTTTTCCAGCATCTCAATTGTGCTTGTTAGTATGGTCTTAAAGCTGTCGTGAGGAAAGAACGACTGCCATTTGTCTGGGTACACCTGGTCGCTGTTACGGCTGAATACCGGTATAAAATTCGGATCGACCTTTATATAGTCCTGATATAATCTGTTTGGCATGACTGTTCTCCTCTCAAATCAAATCAATAACATCGTTCGATGACTTATCACGAACAAGAAAAATATTTTCCATAATGCCTTTGTTAAAGTCCACCTGGATGAAATCGCTGTGGTCGTTTGCCAGCCCCTGCATTATGGACATAAGAGTATCTCTGTCAAGTCCAAATATCAGTTTGGGACTCATGGCTTCCCGTTCATCGCTATCTTCCAATAACTCTGAGAGGGTGAAACTGTAAAGGCCGTCGCTATGCTCCGCAAAAAGATACAAACAATAAAGGATAACCGACGGTTCCGGTTCTTGCCAACCTGTTTTTTGAATGGAAATTACTTGCTTTCCTTTCATTTCGCATTTGCCTTGCCCAAGCAGCCAGCCAACTGGAGAGGACTTAATCGTATCTTTTAGCGCAGACAAAGCATTACGACGTGTTCTTTCTTTGAGCCCATCACCGAGCATAATCATCATACTATCGTTGGAATACATTGAATCGTATTCGAGCCGTCTTATATACCATGCTACAATCGGTGATGCATACGCCATATTGCTGTAGAAAATTCCCCAAACAATTGCGCTATCTGCACCAAGCTCAATCGCACGATCAACAACTTTCGTAGGTGCTTTTTTATCATCGATAAGTCCGCTTTCTTTTCCCCAACGTTCGAAAGCAGAAAACATATCTTTGCCAAGCCGGTCGTTTGTCCAAAATTTATCTGGGTTTTCAAGATATATTTCTACCCATTCTTGCCTGAAGCCAAATGTTCTATATCTGTCAATGTTTTTAACGTCCACGTTATTCTCGCCTCCTGTTGAAATTGAACGAGCCACAATGCACCCCTTTTGCATATCTAAACACTGTCCACAATGTGTACAATTGGTAATATCAATATCATTATTTGTAATTGTCAGTGCACTATTTGGGCACTCAGCCATGCATTTTTTACAATTTCTGCAATATGCTGTTTTATTGAGAACATTTTTGAATAGATACATGAAACGTATTGTTTCTTTGGTTTTTATCAGCGGAGAAAATGAAAATGTTGTAACATCACCATTCGTAACCGCATGAAATAATAACGTTGTTTCCCCATGTCGCAGTGAATATATATCTTTCTCGACTTCAGCGAATTCGCCGAGCGCAACCATCCATTTTTTCCAAGAATGATTAGCGTTTTTTACTATAAATGTCTCCTTAGAGGCCGTACTTATATTGGTAACTTTGTTTTCTCCAATGGAAAGCACTTTTCCTCCAGCCCTTTTTTTCCAACCACCTTCGGTCATATATTCAACCCATTCGGTTTTAGTGGAAAACTTTTTATTGCTTGTATCTCTAATTATTTCTATAAAAGGTGCAACTTCCATGGGATAATCATGATTTTGTATGCAATCTGTCCAAGCTGATGCCATCGGACATAAAATGCAGCCCACTCTGTTGAGCCCATTTTTGTAGGCATAATTAAGTGGAAGCGAACGTCCAAGCAGATACAAGAATAATTCGCATGTTCCCCATTCAAGAATTGGATTGCAATTAATTTGTACAGCATGCTTGTTGCCGTCAGAAATCATTTCATACGTAGAGCGTGCTTCGCTTTCTTCGGCTCGTACCCCAAGAAATGCTAGGACTTTAAAATGCTTGACATCCTCAATAGAATAGCCACGGCGCTGTGCGAGTATTTCTTTAATTTTCATCACAGATGGAGCAGACTTATGGACGCCACAGCACCAGCGTATTGTACGTGCTGGAGGCCCAACAAATTTCCATGACTCAGTAGCATCAAAATCAGTCCTTGCAGTATGCCAATTCAAGTCCGACCATATTTCTTTTGATACTTTTACATTTTCGTAAGTATCACTTAGCTCCATTGTTGTGTCGCCAAACACGACATCAAAGGCGTCATGTGGAAGAGCGCGCTGTACTAAATCGAGCATAACAACTGAATCTTTCCCTCCACTGAAAGCCACATAGAACATGTCAACTTTTCCACGATAGGTCTCAAACACTGTGTAAATGTCTTTTAGTGTTTTTTGTACAAGCCCGTTTAGCAGATTCTCGCTTTTGGCGACCATACTCTTGATGTCTACAGGAATAATATCAATATTTCTTACGACATTCTTTATAACAGGCATGGAGTACAAACCGCCGCCTTGAGCTTCGCCTACGCATTCGCCCAAATATATATATCTACGCCCCTCAGCCCACATTAAAGGGCCTTCGCAAGACGGAATATTCCAACCGAAATTTTTGTCAAAGCCAAGGAAACGTAGTTCCTCCGCGAAAACAGGGCGTACTTCTTTTGTAACCCCAGTAACCTTTGTGCTTAAAATGTAGCCGCCGGTTTCTTTATCCCACTCATAATTATACATGTTGTTGCCATTCCTTTACTCGCTTTTTAGGTTTGCCTCATCAACGTATGCAATCTTTTTATTCTGGAAATAGAGGGATAGGCATATTCGACAGAGATGTAATGCACTCTGCAATCCCTCATAGCTCCTTGCTGCTCAAAATAATAACTGTACACTTTTTTCCGAATGGCGGATAACTGACCGTAGGGCTTTTTCGACTCATCAAAATTGGTGCATAGACTAACAAGCATTGCCATACCTGGTGGTGAACAAAAAGCCGGATTACTACACAATTCCAGGTAGAAAGGTAAAGGGCATTTTATTACTTAAATCCAACAGTATTTCTGAACGCACAGCAAAAGACATGATTACTTTCATTTGAAAATACGCATCTACGAGCAATATCACTTCGTTTATTTTTAATGGCGGCATACGCTTTCTCTCTACCATTTACTGCACCTTCAACTTTCCGTTTTCATCATAAAACAAGTGACCCTCTATCTCTAAGAATGACGGAAGCTTTGCATTGCATAAACCTTGCTCTTGTAGCCACTTAAATACCTCCTCTTTTGATGTAAAAGGTTCAAGTTGACTTTCTTTCACAAGAAGCCGCACTACAAGAGAATTCATATCTTCATCAGCATACTCATCCCCGATATAAACATCTACCGGCGTATAAATCGTACTTGTGTTAATGTGAAGCACGGTAAGAAGGTTGCCAGCCAACGCGGATACGCTTTCGAGTAAGTATGTATTCCAAGAAATATTGAGTTCTGGAAACCAACTGAAATCATCAATATTCTTGGAAGAGCAATATCCTCCACGAACGTGCACCATTTCATTAATTTGCTGTGCAGTATCAAGTACACTATCATCATCCACCCCGGCAAGTTCTTTTCGCATTAGGATGGTTTTGCCGACACGGATGAAGTCGGGTTCTATAGACTTTATCAGAGTACGGACAGAGAGAAAATGGATTCCGTTCTTTTCACAAATATCAGTCAGATCCTCTATTTCTATCGAATCGACACCTGAGAGGTGTTGCAGCAGGACGCCATGGTGTGTCAAATCAACATCGCTGTTTAGGGAAATATATGGCCTTGAGAAGAAGAATTCTTTTCTGAACATATATTGCAACACTCCAAAAAGGTTGCCCTGGGATTCAATATTGTTACGAATCATGAAATCCGTGAATCTCACCATGTATTCGTTGTAGAGCACTCTTGTCGATGCTGGTGTGTCACTGCAAGCAGTCAGCAAAAATTTGCGTTGCTCACCATAATCATTATCGTTGATATTCAATTGCGAGGCATGCATATAGTATCCGCCATCGAGCACAACAATGGTTGATAGCCGCTGACAAAAAAAGCCGATATTAATCTCCGATAGCCCGTTAAATTCTTCTAACAGCACGCTCTTATGAACTCTTCCGCTTTGCTCTACAAAATGTTCAAACTCTGAAGCAAGGTTTACGTCAGATTCCTTTGTTATATAATCCTTGCGCATGACGAAAGGACAGCCAAGCAGCTTGAGGACACCTTGCAAGCAATATCTATTATTAATCTGTGTTCTGCTAAAGCGATCAGAAAAAGTGTCATATAGTTCTGTGTACGTGAGAACCACACGTGGACTTTTCTCAATATAAGCATTTACATCATTGACGATTTTTTTATCGACATCTATGTAACAAGGATGAATGTATTTACCCCTATCGATCAAGACACCTATTTGACCAATTTTAGCATCAAGTGCCCTTGTGGTGATTTTTCCTTTGTTCTCAAAGACCTCAGCGAGATAGGACATAAACCGCATATGGTCGGACTCATCGGCAATTTTATATCCATTTGGGAATCTGGTACGTAGAATATAGCCGCACATGAAGATTACCGTAATCCTCCCACGATGATAAAACATTCCATCACGCTTGTATGTCGACCGCAACTGCATACGCAGCAATTCCTCCGCAATCCCATGCTTTTCTACAAGATCAGCAATATAATGTGGCATTTCCGACTTTTCAATAAACGCAGGTAGCTCATCAAGAAGTGATGACAAAGTGACATGCTCCGATTCATCACCAAATACAATGGCACTTGACTGGTGTGAGAAATGATACATCTCGCAATTAATTAGGTCTTTCTTTGCCAGATACCAAATCATTTGTGCATCGGCATCACCGACTTGTGCGGCAATCTCATCATAGCGGAGTACTGTATCTCCACCGCGCAAAGCGTAGATTGACGCGAGGATATCATGGTCGGCTTTTTGAACGTCATAGGAATGTGCTTCTATTCGTGCAACTTTATTTTCGATTTGACGAATACGTTCCCGCGTCACGCCCATAGTATCACTAATCGTTTGGAGTGTTTCTCCCAACATTCTTTGTTCAACTACAAATTTTGCGTTATCTTTTTGATTTTCAAGACAGTCTCTCATCGGTTGGCATAACTCAGTTACATCAAATTTTAACCATTTGACAAATGGTATTGCAAAATCAAGTGCCTTCGTAATATCTCCCGTATAGCCCAAAATTGCATGTACGAAGTCTAAAACAGTTGCTTCCGAATCCACTTCAACGCTAAGATTGCTATAATTTGTAGCGACTCTTTTACCATACGCAAAAATAAAAGGTTCAACCGGTAGTTCTTTAATTTCTATTGATAATGAACATGCAGCTTGTTCAAGCCTCACTTTTCGCTTATACAGCTTGAGCGGTTCATCATAAAAGTCGTGAAACATCTGCACGACATCGATTATAGTTTGGCTCCCATTAGCTGCAGTAATAGCCATATCTTTTCCTATAATTTCACAGGCGGACATATATTCCGAAAATGTAGCTGTTTCTGTATCATTAAAATTTGATGTGTCATAGCTTTCATTATGTAACATAGCTAACACTTGTTTTTTACAAGCGGCACTAACAAGCGGAATTGCTGTGGAACACTCCATCTCATATTTGCTGTTTTCAGAATGCACCATCGGGTCTAATGCGGAAATAATCCGTTCTACAGAAAGCCTTCCCATGTTTTTATAGTTGGATAGCTGAAGGGGCGAAAGTTTCAACAAATCTCCGACTGTTTTGCATGAAAGCGTAGAACCGTCTTTCTGCTGCCCAACGCAAAGACTGTTGTAGGCTCTGACACCAATATTTGATTCCAGTAGAGGTATATTGATATATGGTTCGCAACTAACTGAAAAAAGCTCATATAGAGGTAATTCGGATTCGCAATTAAAGCGGGTAATTGGTTTGACCTTCGTTTTCTGATTTTTCTTATGCTTTTCTTCACTGGCTTGAGTAACTGCCTCAGTAGAGAGGGCTTCATCTTGTGGTAATTCCGGGGGGACATCTTTAACCAAAGTGATTTCTGGTATAAACCCTTCGTTATTCAAAGAAATACTATCGGTGGCTGGTTCAATCACATCGTCAGCTTCGTCTGTTCCTTTAGTAACAATCTCGCCATCGTCGTTCACCGAAGAGATAGAATCAATGTTCTGATCATACGACTCAATGAGTTTACGAAGATGCGCTATTTTTTCACGAGGAATTCCGTACTGCGAGCGAAAAGCGACATAATCCGCTCCAACAAGCTCGCTTCTATATCTTTTGTCGGCATTTAGGCAGAATTCAAGAAAGTCACTGTATTCACTTTGTAATATGTCAGTTATTCGAATATCTGCCATCTTTATGTTGACTCCTTTTTTGATATTGCACGTTACACAAATACAAATTGTGGCATTCCATAGTACAGACTCATATATTTTTGCCTCATTGAGATATGGGCGTGGTAGTTCAAATGCTTTTATTGTGGAAAGGTGATGCATATAAATTTTGATACCGTCCAGCTCTCTACCATGGAAACAATATCCAGTTACTTGCCTTACTTATGGCGCAATTCCACGTTTGCTTTATCCGGGATAAAGTCCATAATATCTCCAATATTAGCATCAAGTGTAACACATATTTTTCCTAGAATTGCAAGTGAAACTTCCTCGTCACGGCGCAGTTTGGTCATCGTATTGGGAGCAATTCCGGCTGCTTTTCGCAATTCGGCTTTGCTCATTTTTTTATCAATCAACAGCTTCCAAAGTTTGTTGTAAGAAACGGCCATAATTGTGACCTCCGGTCTCATCGCAAAATATGACAATATAATACATCATATTTCACTTGCTTTCAAGCTGGTATCGCATTATTGTGCGAAGCTTTCGCAGGCTTGATTGTAGTTAAGTGAAGAACTTGGCAGCATACTTTGAAAAAAGCATTTAAAAAATGAGCCTTTTCGGCTCAAATAATATTGGTGTTAGCTTGAAAACTCTTTGATAAATCCCTGCCAAAAGGCAGAGACAAAAAGTACGAGCTAGGGATGGAGGATATGCAAATGGCGACTACACGTATAATCTCCATGCACATCAATCGCGGTAAGACGATAGCGCAATGTCTGACTGAGAGAACTGGCTATGCTGAAAATCCAGAAAAGACGGATGGCGGTGAATTGATCTCTGCTTACGAGTGTGACCCCAAAACTGCTGATGCCGAGTTTCTTCTATCCAAGCGGCAGTATAAAACCATCACCGGCAGAGAGCAAAAAAGCGATGTGATCGCTTATCAGATACGCCAATCCTTTAAACCTGGCGAGGTCACGCCAGAGCAGGCCAACGAAATCAGCTACGAGTTGGCCGCGCGCTTTTTGAAAGGCAGACACGCTTTTCTCGTTTGCACTCACTGCGATAAATCGCACATCCACTCCCATATTATCTTTAATTCCACGTCGTTGGATTGCAAACGAAAGTTCCGTAACTTTCTCGGTTCCGGTAGAGCAATTGCAAGGCTCAGTGATACTATTTGTCTGGAGCATGGACTTTCCATTATTGAGAATCCAAAGCGCGGGAAAAAGAACTACAATAAATGGCTAGGCGATCAGGCGAAGCCGTCACACCGCGACATACTGCGCTCTGTCATAGATGATGCTTTAGCGAAAACGCCCGTTGACTTTGAAGCTTTTTTGAAGCTTCTTCTGGATAACGGCTATGAGATGAAGCGCGGTAAAAATTTTGCGCTGCGCGGACAAGACCAGAAGCGATTTATTCGTCTTGATTCACTCGGTGAGGAATACTCCGAGAACATGATTCGCGCCTTTCTTGCAGGTGAAAGAACACATAAACCGCGCCATAAAAATCTTCAGGTGGCACGGCAGAAGGTCAACCTTCTTGTGGATATTCAAGCAAAATTGCAGGCTGGAAAAGGCGTGGGCTATGAACGCTGGGCCAAGGTTTTTAATCTCAAACAGATGGCTCAGACAGTGAATTATCTCACTGAACACAGTCTGCTGGAATATAGTGTGCTCGCTAAAAAAGCTGAGTCAGCAACCACCCGGTATAATGAACTGTCCGCGCAGATCAAGGCGGTGGAAAAGCGTCTTGCGGAGATTGCCGTCCTAAAAATGCAAATTATTAATTATGCGAAAACCTGTGATATTTATGCCGCCTACCGCAAGTCGGGATACTCTAAAAAGTATCTTGCGGAGCATGAAGGCGACATCCTTTTACACAAGGCAGCGAAGAAAGCATTCGGCGAGCTGAATGTGAAAAAGCTTCCCACCGTTAACAGCTTACAAGTGGAATATGCGGCGCTGTTGGTAGAGAAAAAAGCGTCATACACTGACTATCGACAGGTCCGCGACGAGATGAAGGAGCTGCTGACTGTCAAGGCCAATGTTGACCGTTTACTAAGCACCAATGGACGCGCTGCTGAAAAAGGAAAAGAGCATGAGCAGCGCTGAGCTGTCCATGCTCCGGAAGCGGCCGCAGGACGCGCAGCCGCACAATCTATTGTGCGATTAAAGGGGATTGGGGGCATTGCCCTCCAACAAGCAAATGCAAAGTGGGTCCCGCTTTGCCCTGCTTGCCACTTTTGTTTGAGTTCGGGATAACCGTCAATCGGAAACGGCAAAATACCACAATATAGCAATCATAAAGTCTTATGTGTCATATGAATATGAGAATAGACTCCTTGTTCTAGTTTGCGTATAAGGAAGCAATATCATGTATCCTGCGTTTCATTTCTGTGCGGATATGTAGCGGCTCTAAGCACTCGCATTTATCCCCAAGACTCAGAAGAATATCATAGTAATATTCATTCTCTATGAAGGGAAAACTAACAATGTAATGCTCATCACCGTCTGGCGAAAAGTCTTCATAAGCGCAGTAATCAAGTACCCTGTCCATGACAGATTGATGAATACGAATTTTGATACTTGTTTGCATAGTTGTCACAATATCAGTAATATCTAACTGCGGTTTTTGATAATCTCGTGGTGCAAAAGTTTCCTCTTGCATTTTTAGGTTTGATATGCGAGATAGTCTGAATAAGCGAAAATCATTTCTTTTATGGCAATACCCTTGCAAATACCAATGACTGCTTTTCAATACGAGCTGATACGGCTCAACTGTTCGTGTGGTCTTATTTCCGTGGTGGGCTACATATTCAAACGAAAGCAGCTTGCTTCCCTGCAAAGCTGTTTTGATAATTTCTAAATACGGTTGTATGTTCCTGTTGCCCATCCATGGACTTAAATCTATACATATTTGATTTGCTTTTAATTCAATGTCTTTCGCTCTTTCGGCGGGAATAAAGCTTTTGACTTTCGCAAGGGCGTTTACCAGCTCATCGCCTCGTATCATGTTGGAAAGACTGGAAAGCCCCATCAGGATAGCGGAAAGGTCGGCAGTTGAAAAAACCTTTCTGTCAAGCTTGTATTCCTGCATGATTTCAAAGCCGCCGCCCACTCCCGATGATGAGCGGACTGGAATACCCGCCATGTTGATCGCATCTATGTCGCGGTAGATTGTGCGGGGTGAAACTTCAAACATATCTGCTAACTCCTGTGCGCCTATACGCTCTTTATCAAGGAGTATCATAATAATGCTAACAAGCCTGTCAACTTTCATCTAATAGCCGCCTTCAAAAATTTATTGTTATCATTGTAGATTGCTGCCACACTGATGTCAACAATTGCAAGGTACAATAAAAAGCAGGCAAATCAATCTGCCTATCAATGAAAGTGGAGGAAATTTATGTTTATAATCTATGTTTACGTCCTTGATACTTTAGCCGACTGGGAACTGGGGTATGTTACTTCGGAACTGAATTCCGGCCGATTTTTCAAAAAGGACGCGCAGCGTGTATCGCTCAAAACGGTCAGTGCTTCCAACGAGGCGATCAAGACAATGGGTGGGCTGACAATCGCGCCCGATTGTTTGGTTGATGATATGGTCGTGAGTGAAACAAGCGTGCTGATATTACCGGGTGCAACTACATGGAATGCCCCTAAGCATAGCGTGATCATCGAAAAAGCTGGGGAATTTCTTTCTACAGGCGCGACGGTGTGCGCAATCTGCGGGGCTACCGCTGCACTTGCAAACTTTGGGCTGCTTAATAACCGTCCGCATACCAGTAACGGGCCGGGATTTCTTGAAATGTTTGCTCCCGGTTATAAAGGGCAAAGCTTCTATATAGACAAGCCGTCTGTAGCGGATAACTAACCTTATTACCGCAAGCTCCTCAGGCGCTTTGTTATGGGCAAAGCAAATCATCGAGCATTTAGGTGTTTTTCAGGCAGACACTCTGGAAGTCTGGTATGAATATTTCAATACCGGTAAGCCAGACCGTTTCTTTGCCCTCATGCAAACCTTGACGTCTAGCAATGAAAACTGATCCGCATTTGTTCAGGCACAGCAGGGTAATGCATTTATACCGATGCGGAATGGATTTGACGCTTGGCTCGGTCATGCCAATTTTGAGATCCCACCATGACGGTAAAAGCCCGCAACCATGTTGCAAACTGCTGTGTCTACTGTGATAAGCATAATATTTTAAATAGCAAAATTAGTTTTCCTTTCCGTAGCAAGGTAAACCAATTCCGTAGACTTATCAGTTCATTTTTACATATCTCTGCAGGGCGCTGCAAACAGCCGCTGTTAAAATTGCGGCAATAACAGCCTCTGAAATTCCGTTTACAAAGATGACCGTAAGCACTGCTTTGTATACCGCATCAACGGCAATATTACATGCTTTCCCATAAGCGTCTCTGAACAGGAAAAAGATCAGGTTCATTACAAAGATCGTATTGGTCATTGAGCCGACGATTCCGCTTAAACCAAGGGAAAATACTTTTCTTTTTCCCTTCAGCAGCTTGTCGAGAAGCTTGTATGCATAGTAAGGAAATATCCCCACAAGGATACGGGGAAGAAAAGTGACGATAAGCGCCATCCAATTGCCCCCGCCTGTTCCCGGAACCGGTATGGCGGGTGAGAATGCAAATGACAGGAGCGTCGGGGCAAAGGTGTTGTTATACAGACTTGTCAGGCCAAATACAAATCCCAAACCGGCCCCGATTCCCGGCCCGAGCAGAACTGAGCCTATAATGACGGGGACATGAACGATTGTCGCTTTAATCAGCGGGAGCTGTATGTACCCGATCGGCGTAAAATTCAATAGAATAATGATCGCTGCAAAAAGGGCTGTCAGCGTCATTTGACGAACCTTATTCCGCCTTTTTATCACATCGCTTCACCACCCTTGAGTTCCTTATATTTATCTGCCAGTCCCTCAAGCAATAAATTGGGCTCATAGCATAACGGGAGGCTGGTATACGGGAGAATCGCCCCCGCGTTGCCGCCGGTGATAATGAGGGCCATATCCTGTTTTAATTCCCGCCGTATCCGACCAATCAACCCTTCCAGTTGAGCAGCCGTTCCGTATATGGCACCGGACAATATACACTCGGTCGTGTTTCTCCCGATCACGGACTCAGGCGCGGATACGGATACCGTATGAAGCAGCGCGGTTTTAGAGGCAAGCGCCTGAATCCCCATAACAGCTCCGGGCAGAATTAAGCCTCCGATAAACGATCCGGATGAGTCGACGACATTCAGAGTGGTTGCGGTCCCGCAGTCGATCACGACAAACGGCGGAGCATACTTTGAAAGAGCCGCCTGACAACATAGCAGCCGGTCTGTACCCAAAATCCCGGCATATGCCGAACGGTCGAATTGCCATGCCGTTTCGTCGGAAATCAGATACGGTTCCAAAGAAAAGCTGCTCCTGACGGCCTCCATGAGAAGCGGCGTTTTATCAGGCACCACGGATGACAAAACAGCTCCCTCAACCTGGCCTGCGGGCAATTGAAACTTTTCCGGCAAAGTACGGCACAGTTTTTCAATGCGCTCTCTTCCTGTCAGATCCGTTATTGGGTAACGCTCCGAAACGATTATTTCCCGATCATAAAAACCATACGTCAGGTTCGTATTACCGATGTTAGCCAGAAATATCATGAATACTCCTTCCGCAGGCTGTCCTGTACGGCTTTAATAATATCCTCGACCTCCGCAAGCGCGCCCCTGCCCACGTCACCGTCTGCAAGCCTTGCTTCCCGCGGTTCAATGATCTGATAGCCAAACATTTTCAGCTTTTGCATGTTCTCCCGGACTATCGGATTGTCCCACATCCGGGTGTTCATGGCGGGAGCGATCAGCATGGGAATACCGCTCATAGCAAAAGCAACGGACGTCAGCATATCATCGCCAATCCCGTTTGCAATTTTCCCGATAATATTGGCCGTTGCCGGCGCAATCAGAAACAAATCTGCTTTCTTTGCCAGTGAAATATGCTTGACCTCCCTGGGATACTCCAGCTGAAACATATCCGCATAAACTCTGTTTTTTGACAACGTCTGCAAGGTCAGAGGCGTAATGAATTCCATGCCGCCTCTGGTCATGATGGCATCGACATTGTATCCGCCCTTTGTCAGTTCATTGGCAATGTCTGCCGCCTTGTACGCGGCGATGCTTCCCGTGACGCCCAAAACAATGTTTTTCATCTTGTTTCTCTCTCCCCGATCTTTTGAATGACGCTGCTCGCGATTGCGTCTGCAATTTCCCGCTTAGTGGAAAGGCGGAGAAGCTGCCCGTCCGCTCCAATCAAAATTCCTGCATGGCGGTCGCCGCTTATCTGCTTTTTGTCGTTTGCCAGTACAAAATCACACTGATTCTCGGTCATAAGCTTTTTCGCGGCCAACAGCAAATTATTTTCATTGGTCCCAGCCAGAAGCTTGAAGCCTACCAGGACAGCGTCCGGCTGAAGCTTTTTAAAAAGCCCGATGATCTTTGGCGTCTTTTCAAGGCTGAGAAAAAGGTTTTCAATATCGGAGGATATTTTGGGCGTGTTTCGGCTGCCCGCATATTCCGACAACGCCAGATGAATTTGAGATGACAGCAGTTCTTTATTCTCTCTGTCAGCTTCTTCTGTTATCAGTCTTTCCGCAAGAAAATATGCCAAATCATCTATGGCGGCGCTGTATTTTACTGTATAATCGCTGACGGCCATGGAATGAATGATTGCGTCAAAGGTCTGTTCCCGCATCAGCTTTTCCAGGGATGACTTTAGCTCCAGGACATCGCCTACGCGTATAATCTGCGCCCGCTTGTCCCCCGGTGTGTTAGCGTTTTCCGAACAGACATAGGTGACGGCAGCATCCTCCCGCCGCAGAAATTCTTCTGCCGTGAGGCTTCCCAGACGCCCGGTTGCCATGTTGGTGATTGTTCGGACCTCGTCAATTTTTTCCGATGTCCCGCCCGCCGTAATCAGTATGTTCATATGCGTTCACCCTCTTCAATCGAAAAGATTCGAATAGACCATATGCTTGCATACGGCTAATTGCCTGTCGACCAGTTCCGGAGATATTCCGCTCGATACAGCCAGTGAGCGCAGCCCCTCAATCAGAAACATGATCGAGTCCGCCAAGTTATCAAGATTCCGTGCTGAAATTGCGCCGCTTACCTGTCCGAATTTCAGAAGCTCCAGTATGATGTTTTTTGTGTTGAAGAACTGCTCTGTATAAAAGTCTCTGTCAGACTGATTCTTGTGGCTGAAACAGAATTCAATCATTGCCGCAAAGAGGCTCTTATCCATATTGAGCAGTTTTTCCTTTTGCCCGGCGAAAAAATCATCAATCAAATGATCGAAATTATCACTCTTTTCAATGCTGATCCTGATCGCATCAATTTTGGCACGGTTATGCTTCTTCACGACTTCCACAAAGATTTCATCGACCGTCGAAAAATACAGGTAAACGCCGCCTCTGCTGATGCTGCATTCCTCGACTATATCTTTCATGGTCACGCGGTTAAAGCCTTTCCGGATAAAAACCTGTTCGGCTCTGTCTAAAATCAGTTCGCGTTTCAAAGCGGATTTGGTTGCCATACCGATCCCTCCTCGTAAGCTGCCAGTATAAATGACACGCATGTCATATTTATATTATATGACATGCGTGTCATTTCGTCAAGCTGTATCTGAATGTGTTTATTGGTAAGCAAATATGCCTATTACAAGAAAAAGTCAATAGAACACACTTTTTTAGTTCATGAGCCAAATTAGCCTTTATAGTAGTACGCACCCTTAATTATCTGCCTGCAATATTAGAAAACGAATTGTCAAACTTGCCCATATTCGTTTTTAAGATTATACTAAAATATATTTTTAAAAATGTTTGAATATCTGATGCTTATGGCTGGCTACAAGAAAACAAGGAAGTGATGAAATGAGAAAAATTCTCGTTGTAGAAGATGATACGATGCTGAACTCCGGCTTGTGCTATAACCTTGAATTGGATGAATATAAAGCTGTACCTGCGCATAACGCGGCAACGGCTCTGAAAAAAATAAAGAGCGAATCTTTTGACCTGATTATCTTAGATGTGAATCTCCCGGACGGCGACGGCTTTGAACTATGTAAAAGAATTAAGTCTATGCAGGACACCCCAGTGGTGTTCCTGACAGCGCGAGATCTGGAAGCCGACGTGATGGCAGGCTTTGATTTAGGCGCGGACGATTACATTACAAAGCCGTTCAATATCAATATTTTCAGAAAAAAAGTGGCCGCTGTTTTGAAGCGGTCGGAAAAACCAGTGAATCAAAATCTTTATATGTTCGGCGATCTCGCAATCGACTTTGACAAGCTGACGGCATCTGTTAAAAACGAGCCAGTGATCTTCACGCCTACAGAGTATAAAGTTCTGAAGATTTTTACAAGTAATCCGAACATACTCCTGACACGTCAAGTGATGCTTGAAAAGCTGTATGATGTGGACGCAAACTTTGTGGACGAACATGCCCTAACCGTCAATATCAATCGGCTGAGAAGCAAAATTGAAACCGGGGAAAGAAAATACATCCGAACGGTTTACGGTATGGGCTATATTTGGGCTGGTGATAAGGGATGAAAAGAGATCTTTCAACAAGCGGAATATATATTGGTGTTGGAGCTGCTTTTTTCCTTCTCACCGTCTGCTTCAGCATTATCGTGTTTTGCAATACCGAAAGCCCTGTAATCCGGGGAACTGCCATTGCCTTTTCTCTGTTGATTCTGTTGCTCGGCATCCTCCTGATTATATTGCTCAGAAACAAGCTGCTGGCCTTTTCTGATTCCCTGAACGCTTGCATTGATGACATTGTAAATGGAAAAGAAGATGTGACCTTTGATCTGGAATCGGAAACGTTGACCGGAAAATTCAATTACAAGCTCCAGCGTCTGTACGAAATCATGCAAAATGGGAAAAGGCAGGTGCAGAAAGAAAAACAGTCCATACAGGAAATGATCTCCGATATCTCCCATCAGGTCAAAACGCCGGTGACAAACCTGAAAATGTATAACTCCACTCTGTTGGAGCGGCAGCTTGCTCCAGAGAAGGAGCGGGAGTTCCATAAATTGATGGAATCGCAGATTGACAAGCTGGACTTTTTGATGCAGGCGATGGTAAAAATGTCCAGACTGGAAACGGGCGTGATTTCCCTCTCTATCTCTCCTGCGCCGGTCTACAATACGATAGGGCTTGCCCTCGCAGGAATCGAACTGTCCGCTGAAGAGAAGCAGATTGAAGTAACCGTGAACTGCGACCCTAAGCTGATTGTGCCTCATGATAAGAAGTGGACAGCGGAAGCTCTGTTCAACATTCTGGACAATGCGGTGAAATACACACCGTCAGGAGGCAAAATATCTGTGACTGTGGAACGATGGGAAATGGCGACAAAGATTGACATTACCGACACAGGCAGGGGCATCCCTGAAAAGCACCTCGCACAGATATTCAAACGCTTTTACCGTGAAGATGAAGTACATGATATCAGTGGAGTTGGAATTGGCCTCTATCTGTGCCGCGAAATTATTGATAAACAGGGCGGTTATATTCAGGTAAAATCTGAAGTGGGCAAAGGTTCAACCTTCTCGGTATTTCTTCCTAACGAAAGGCAGCTCTGAGGCTGCCTTTTGCTATAAAGTGCGAAATGTCTCAATACTGTGACAATTGATTTTGCAGCTGAGACAATTGAGAGACATTTGCCTTGTATGGTTAGGATACAGACCGATAACAGGGGGATTTTTATGAGCATATTAAAAACAAATGAGCTAAGAAAATATTACGGAGCCGGGCCGAACCTTGTAAAGGCTCTTGACGGCGTCGCCTTGAACGTGGAGCCGGGTGAATTTGTGGCGATTGTCGGTACGTCTGGCAGCGGTAAGTCCACTCTCCTGCACATGCTCGGAGGGCTGGATAACCCAACATCCGGCAGTGTGGAAGTGGACGGGAGAGAACTGTCCAAAATGAATGACGATCAGCTCACCATTTTCCGCCGCCGGAATATTGGCTTTGTATTTCAGAATTACAATCTTGTCCCGATCCTGAATGTCTATGAAAACATCGTCTTGCCCATCGAACTGGACGGAGAAAAGCCGGATGAGGCATTTATCAATAAAATTGTAGGAATGCTTGGGCTGACTGAAAAGCTGAACAATCTGCCGAACAACCTATCCGGCGGGCAACAGCAGCGCATAGCCATTGCTCGGGCACTGGCGACCAAACCCGCGATCATCCTTGCCGACGAGCCAACCGGAAACCTTGACAGCACGACCAGTCAGGAAGTGATGGGACTTCTAAAAATGACGACCCGGCAGTTCCATCAGACCATAGTTATGATCACACACAACAACCAGATTGCCCAGCTTGCCGACCGGATCGTCCGCATTGAAGACGGACGGATTGTGGCTTGAGGGGTACAAAAAAATGTTTCAGAACAACAACAAGGAAATCGTAAAGCGCTTGGCTCACAGAAGTTTCCATACAGATAAACAGAGAAATTTGCTGTCAATACTTACGGTCGTCATCGCTGTTGGAATGATGACCGCGCTTGCACTGCTGCCCACAGAAACACTTCAGGTAAAAAAAGTTGAGGAAGAAGAAACACCGCAAGCGGCATTCGCCAACTTATCTCAAAGTGCTGTTTCAGAGCTTGAAAAGTCAGCTGATGTTGAATGGGTTGGCGAACAGGCCATTATTGCTTCGACCGAAACGGATAACTGTACCATCAATACCATGTACGTCAACCAGCCCATGCTAAAAGCTTCAAAGCTGACATTACAGGGCACCATGCCTGCAAAATCAAACGAAATACTACTGGAACAGTCTTTTCTCACATATATCGGAAGCAAAGCAAAGACTGGCGACTCCATCTCTCTCAATTTGGGAAAAGGTGAAAAAGAATATAAAATCACTGGAATTCTGGTCAGCAGTTCGGCAGACAGTCAAAATTATACCGTCATTGTATCAAAAGCCTTTATTGAGGGCAATGAAAACGCGGACTCTTATAAAACCAGCGCCTATGTCCGTCTGAAAAATACGGATAAACTGTCAGACGATGATCTAAATCAGGTGATTTATTCTCTTGCGGATAAGGTCGGAATTTCAAAAAGCGACGTTTCGATAGAGACAAGCGAGTATCGGATGCAAGGAAAAAACAATGCCTCCAATTTTTGTGGACTCGCGGCTTTGTTTGTAGTCATTTTGTTTGGCGCTGATCTTGTCATCTACAGCATTTTTTATATTTCAGTCACCGGCAAAGTCCATGAGTACGGGCAACTGCGGACAATCGGAACAACAAAGAAGCAAATCAAAGGGATCGTATATCGCGAAGGGCTGCTCATCTCCGCCATAGGAATACCGGCAGGGCTTACAGTCGGCAGTATCGTTGGATATTTTCTGGCTCCAAAGGGCTGGAATTTAGTCAATACCCTCTGGACTGCGGCCGTCATCTGCTTGATTAGTTTCCTGAGCGTGCTGTTTTCCGTACGAAATCCGGCTAAAATAGCCGCCAACACATCTCCAATTGAAGCGGTGCGCTATACAGCATATAAAGGGAAAGCCCTTCAGAAAAAGAGCCGACGCATTACGCCGTTTCGCCTAGCGGTAACAAATCTATCCCGGAACAGGAAAAAATCCGTTCTCACACTGCTTTCCCTCGGATTCAGTGGAGTTCTGCTGCTCTGTGCCGCCACAATGGCTGTTTCCTATTCGGCGATCGATAATGCAAAACCCGAGTTTCCATACGGTTCCTACAAAGTATTTTTATCAGCGAAGAATATGGGAGACGACGATTTTGCCATCAGTAGAATTCAGGCGAAAACTCCCCTAAACGAGCAGCTGAAAAATGAGCTTCTCTCCATAAAGGGTGTTAAAGAAATCAAAGAATGGTCTGGCACGCCTATGAGTTTTAAATTTCCGAATGGCAGGGAAAGCGGCGGCACTGCTTTCGTCTATGCGTTTTCATCAGATGAAACCAAAAAGATGAAGGCGTACGTCACGGAAGGCAAGCTCGACTACGCTTCCATGACATCGCAATCTGGAATCGCTGTCTGCTATCCGCAAAGCTATAAGGAAGCGTACGGATGGGCCCCGAAGATCGGCGATCCGGTAATAGTTACACTTTTAAACAACAAAGGTGAAACAGTGGAACATACATTCACGGTTGCCGCCCTTTTGAATGGAAACTACCGACAGGATGGCCCTTATCTGTGGATGCCTATTGATGTGATGAATGAGCTGTCCGGCATGAAAGACGTCAGCGATTTTGAAATCATTGCAGACGGTCAGGATCAGGAAGCAATCATCAGTTCGCTTAAATCCATTGCGCAGAAAAATCCGTATCTTGAATATGACAGCCTTAAGAATATGACAGAAGAATTGCAAAAATCCATGCAGCCGACTTTCAATATGATATATATTTTGATCGCTTTTATCTCTTTATTTGGGCTCATCAACCTCATAAACACATCCATAACGAACCTGCTGTCCCGTAAACGGGAAATCGGAACTTTGCAGGCCATCGGCCTCACCAACCGACAGCTGAACCGGATGCTGCAAGCGGAAGGATTGCTTTACACAGCGGGAACCGCTATTTTCACACTAACGGTCGGCACCGCATGCGGTTATGCAACGTATAGAATTTTAAAGGACCTGGGCATGGCTCTTCATTATCATTATCCGGTGATTCCAGTTTGTATCTTTATCGTTGCTTTACTTATCGTTCAGATTTTCATTTCAGCTTTTTCGGTTAGAAACCTAAAAAAGCAATCGCTGATTGAGAGAATTCAGGAAGGGGAATAAAACAACAATATTCTCATTGAAAGGCAGCTGTAATAGCTGCCTTTTTTATGCTTTACATGAAATGTCTCAGAACTGTGACAATTGATTTTATGATTGAGACTTTTCAGAGACATTTACCCTGTATGATTATGCCATAGTGATTTTATAGCAAGTTAATACTGTAATAAAATGAAATGTTTGTCGAAAGGATGGCTTTAATATGCTGCAAGTAAAGGATCTTCACAAATCCTATAAAACCGGAAAAACGATTTATGAGGTGCTAAAGGGGGTGGACCTCTCGGTGGCACAGGGAGAATTTGTCGCCGTCATGGGACCATCAGGTTCCGGAAAAACGACACTGCTCAACTGTATTTCCTGTTACATTCCCTTCGACGGGGGACAGATTACGCTGGGCGGGCAGGAACTGAAGGACTTGACTGAGGATTCTCTTGCCAAAGTCCGTAATAAAAAACTAGGTTTTGTCTTTCAGGATTTCATGCTGCTGGACGGGCTGAGCGTCTTGGATAATATACTGCTGCCGCGCATCATAGGTGGAGACACGAGCAAAGTGATGGAGCAGCGTGGAAATGAACTTTGCGAGATGTTTGGAATCAGCCAAATTAAGAACAAGTATCCCGCCGAGATCTCCGGAGGCGAAAAGCAGCGTACAGCCGTGGCCCGCGCCCTGATTAACGAGCCGCTTATGATACTTGCCGACGAGCCGACCGGAAATTTGGACTCAAAGTCAAGCCGGGCAGTGATATCCTCCTTCGAGGAAGCTCGCAATAAACTGTCTGCCACAATTTTCATGGTGACGCATGACAGCTTTGCCGCCTCCTTCTGTGACAGAGTCATCATTCTAAAGGATGGCGCCGTTTACTGTACCTTAGAGAAAAAGCGCGGAGAAGAACGCGGAGTATTTCAGGATAAACTCCTGTCTGCCATCAAGGAAATGAGTGGAGAGCTGGCATGAAAAACTTCGGAGAAATTAATGCGGCTCTGCGCCAGAAGAACCATAAAAACTATACTTTGCTGGTCTTATGTAATTTCGTTTCGGTATTGCTTATAACAGCGTATGTTTCCATCATGCGTTCTCCGACCGTCCTAATGATTCTGCCTGAAGGTGGCGATTCGCGTAAGCAGGCCATGATGATTTTTGCGCTTGCCGTAGTCGGCTGCGGTGCTTTTTCAACTTATGCCGCTTCGCTTTTCTTCCGTTACAAATCACGTGAGACAGGTATTTTTATGGCTCTCGGTGCTTCTCGTAAGCAGATATGCAAACAGTTGTTTCGTGAGCTTTCTGCTATATCGATAGGTTCCTGCGCTGCGGGCGCGCTTCTTGGTACACCCCTAGCGTGGTGCGTCTGGCAGCTTTTCAGACTCCTCGTTGTGGACACGCAGGAAATGGCCCTGTCCTTTGATCCGCATGCGTATTTAATAGCGGCGGCATTCTCGCTGTACACCATCGTATCTTTATTTATAATGGGTACACGTTTCGTCAAGCGCACCAATATCATAGATATCGTCAACGAACAGCGCAAATCGGAGCCTATACGTGATGTAAAGCCGTGGTTCGGGCCTATCGGAATCGTGCTGATCATCGCGGGAGGGTTCGGCGGATATATGGCGCCCCATGCCTATATGAAGCTGTTTTCGGCATATGCTCCCGCATGGATCAATATATTCTATTTTCCGCTGATCGTAGGACTTTACATGGTACTTCTCCATACTGTCATCCGTGGATGGGGAAAAGGAAAGAACAGGTATAAGAACATCATTGCACGAAGCATGATGAAGTTTCAGGGCAGGCAGACGGTGAACAACATGCTGGTTATCACTGTCCTTATAGCCGGGGCTTACTTCGCGGCATTTTATACACCAATGACATCTTCCGGTATGCTGCAGATCATCGATCAGCGTCCCGTTGATTACGCCTTCCGCTACCGCGAAGATCAGAACATGCTGACCCAAAGCGATATTGAGAAAATGGCATCTGAAAAAGGTGTAGCGATCACAGACTGGAGAGATGCTGACACAGCGATTCTGGGACGGGATGGAAAAAGTGAGGTCAATGACGGTAACGGAAAGTTCCACTACGAATATAATAAACTTAACAGCGAGGGCAATTATATTTCTCAAAGCAATTACAATAAAATGACGGGACAGAATATCAATATAGAACCCGGAAAATTCGCAATGGTTTTGTCTGATGAAACTTCCGGCAGTGATATGGATCAGGGCTTTACGTCGCTGCTTACCAATATGACCACCCAAAAAACGCTGAGTGTTTCATTCCAGAAAAATCTGCATTATAACATGATGGCGTCTTCAAACTTTATACACTACTTTGTCCTGAACGATGCAGACTATGCCACAATCGCTGAGAGCCTCAAGAATGAATGGTATGAAAAAATGGTCTGCTTCAATGTTAAGAACGTGATGCAAACCTATGATTTCTCAAAGGAACTGTATAATTCGATCATAGATCACTCCGGACCCGAGTGCGAAATACCTGAGTATTATGATCGTGTAGGGAAAATCACAGCAAACGGGGCGGGAGAAGCTTATTGGGGAGACACCAGCAGTTTATCAAAGATAAACTATAATGACCGCGGTTCATCACAGTTCAAACAGAGCTGGAAATACGCTCCGCAGTTCCGTGTACTCGACAAAAACGACCTGATATCTACATACGCGGTTTACCTCATGCTCTTTGTGTTCATCTCAGTTATCTGTTTTGCCGCCGTTCTGGTCATCGGCTACACAAGGTGCCTGACCATAGCCCTGAATAATCATCAGGTTTATGATGATCTTAGGCATTTGGGGGCAACTCCAAAGTATCTCCATAATTCTGTTCGAGGGCAGATATCAAAGGTCTTCGGCATACCTGGCTTTATAGGAACCCTGTTGATGTTTGTTTTCTATGTGATGATACTGTATTTTAACGACAACAGCATCACATCAAGCGAGGCTGTCGGTCTAAGAAGCTGTTTATATGTTATCATCGGAATGAGCGCGGTAATTTGGGGATTCTATCGGGTTACTCTTCATAAGGTATGCGGAATGCTAAATGTGAAATCATTTAAGGAAATGACAACAGAAAATAACGCTGGCTGATTAATACAATGATCCAATCCGTTTTAAAGTTACCGCTATTGCTTGGGACGGCAGATCACCCTGCGGGGGTCTGCCGTCCCGTTATACTCCATGAGCGTTACGCGTATATTGCTGGTTAGCCGACATGACCTGATCCACGAATATTTTTTCCTTTAATGCTTGAATTCCTACATGTGTAAGAGTTATTATAGTGCATACGATCCCCAGTGTCAATTTGTCGTTTATTTGGCTTGATACAAAATGGTGGTCTTGGCGATCCTGCTCAGATTTTATTAGCAATACCAGAGAAAAACGGAATCAAAAAGCGAGGCTTACAATAATGAAAATTTTGATAAAACGGAAGTGAGAAAAATAGATACGACAAAAGTCAGCGCTTTATTACTTGCTTTGACCATGCTTTTTTCACTGTCAGGCTGCTGTCATACTACAGAAAACAATACACCGGAAGAAGCGTCCAATCAGGAAGCATCCAATATTGCTCAATCCTATCGATCTTTGATTGAAGGCGAGACTACAAATGGTATTACTTCTATTTCAAACGATATTATGGTCCAAATTTTGAATATTGTTGCCGGTATGGGATATGCCGTAACTGACACTGCAGGTAGATTTGATTTAAAAAATCCACAGATTGTCACGGATTTCTTCTCTCAACTTAATGATTCGACAAATGCCAAAATGACTATTATAGAATTATGCTATGATGGTGGATTTATTAAGTCAGACATATCTGTTGACGGTGACAAGCGGACGATAAATATGACACGAGTCACATGGAACAACTTAAAGCCATTAATAACATATACATCGGAAAATGATCTTCTTGAATTGCGTTACACAGCTAAAGGATATCTGATCTTGAAAAGAAATATCCCAAACAACAACGGCGGCAACCATGATGGATATATCGAACCGACGACTATGATAAGAGTGGCCCCACTGGATAAAAAGTGCAGGGAATATTGCGAGAAATATATTTCGCTCATAGGATACGATGGGAATGATTTGTTTTTGACCGACTGGAAATCCGATGATATGAGCGGAGTTATTATTAATGATCTGTTTCCTATATTGTTCCGGATCGTAAATAATGAAAGTTTGGAATATTATAACTGCCCATATCCATTGGATAAAGGTTTAGGATATATATTGGTACCATCAAAAGATTTCGAATCATTGCTCATGAAATATTTCAACATTACAAGTGCGGAAATCAAAAAATGGGCTGTATATGATGCCAATACCGACAGTTATCCGATAGCAATGCCCGAAATGTTCGGTAAAGAATCTTCAAAGCCGGTTCCGGAGGTCACAGGATACAACGAAAATGAGGACGGAACAATAACTCTGTATGTCGACGCGCTCTTCGTCGAGTACGGAACCGATAAAGCATTTTCGCATGCCGTCACGATCAAGGTTGAAAAAGACGGAAACTTCAAATACATCTCTAATCATATATATACAACTGCCGAGGATATTTTACCGGAATATGAAAACAATTATCGTAATTTTATAAATAACAAATAAAATTTCACCTGTTTTGGTATAGGCTGACTGTCATGTTTGTTGACAATCACAATAATACGTTTTATAATTAATCTTACATTTGTAAGCATTGGGGCTGAAAGCATGAAAGAAATACCTTCCATTTCTGAAGCAGAGTATCAGGTTATGAAAATCGTTTGGAAGTATGCGCCAATCAGTACCAACGAAGTGATCGAAAAGCTCGCAAAGACAAGTAAATGGGGCCCGAAAACGATACAGACCATGCTTTTGCGCCTTGTCAAAAAGGGAGCGTTAACATACTCAAAAGACAGTAGGGTATTTGTATATACTCCTACGGTCAAAATTGAAGAATATCGGACTCATGAAAGTAAGTCATTTTTGAATCGTTTTTATGACGGAGCTCTCAACTCTATGGTACTTAACTTTTTGGAACAAGACCAGCTTTCTGATAAAGATATCAGAGAACTTAAAAAAATGTTGGATGAAAAGCTGGAGAAAGAAGAATGATAGGATGTTTTATCTTCATTTCCTGATAACTTCATTGATTTCTTCTACCGTCGTGCTGGTCATTCTGGTCGGGAAAAAGCTGATGAATAATCAGATTTCCGCAAGATGGCAAATCCGAATCTGGTATTTAATGCTGATTTCATCCACACTGCCATTTGTCTTGTTACCGTTATGGAATGGGAAATTTGCTTTTTGGGCTGACGCCGGCCTCAGTTCATTGACGCAGAACACAAATATGCCGATTACAAATAACGGAACAAGCACTGCATTATTGCGTGATTTCGCAGTTTCCGTCAATCGTCCTGATTTTTATACTTTGAATGTCGTTGTCGGCGTAATTTGGATATCCGGTATACTGGTGCTGGCATTCATCGCTGTTATGGCCCGCTACCGGCTAAAACAAATATCGAAGAATGCTGAGTACATTCATGATACGGATATTATTACTCTGTTTCAGCAATGCCAACAGAGGCTTTGTGTAAATCGGCATTTTTCATTGATGAAATCGGCTGATATCAGGAGCCCTATCACATTTGGACTGATTAGAATATATATGATCTTACCAGCCAATATTAGCAAAAAACTTTCCAAGAAAGAAATGGAGCACATATTTCTTCACGAAATTAGCCATATCAAATACCGCGATAATCAAATAAATATCCTGATATGTCTTTTACGGCTTATTTATTGGTTTAATCCGCTTATTTGGATTGGAATCAAAGAAATGAAGCTTGATCGAGAGATTGCCTGCGATATGTCCGTTTTAAATCTGATGGATGAATACGGTCGTTTAGAATATGGTTATACGATTCTGAATTTTGTAGACCGAAATTCACATCATTTTCCGCTTACCACGGAAAATGGAATAGGAGGGACCGGAAGGCAGATTAAGAAAAGGCTTGAAAAGATACTGTCTTTTAATCAAGAATCCCCCAAAATAAAAACTAAAGGTATCATAACTTTCCTTATCATTGCAATAATGGTGGCTTGTCAACTTCCATTAATGTCGGTGTTCGCTGTTGGTCCTGACCATTATTTCTTTTCTGAGAGAAACGCGTCTTATGAAGATTTGAGCAGCTATTTTAGCGGCTACAACGGTTGCATTGTACTTTATGATATGCAAGCTGATCACTATGAGATTTATAACAAAGAGAAAAGCACCTTGAGGGTATCCCCAGATTCTACTTTTAAAATTTACTCAGCACTTAAGGGGCTTGATCAGCATGTGATCACAGAGAATTCAACAATGGAATGGAATCACTCGATTTATCCTTATGATAGCTGGAACATGGATCAGACTTTGTCCTCTGGATTGAAAAATTCAGTTAACTGGTATTTTCAGAATATTGATCGGAGTGTAGGACTTAATATTCTTGGCGATTTCTATAAACGGCTTGGTTACGGCAACTGCAACTTGTCCGGCGGAATAAACAATTATTGGATGGAGTCTTCCTTACTGATTTCTCCTATTGAGCAGGTTCAAATTCTCCAAAAGTTTTATTCAAACAGTTTTGGATTTCGGGCTGAAGATGTTAATGCAATAAAGAACGCATTGCGCATTTCGGAGAAAGGTGATGCTGTACTTTCCGGTAAAACTGGTTCAGGTGTGGTTAACGGCATGGCGATCAACGGTTGGTTTATTGGCTATGTCGAAAAAAACGGAAATGTTTATTTCTTTGCAACGAACATTCAAGGACAAGACAACGCAACGGGTGAAAAAGCGGCGGAGTTAACTTTGTCAATTTTAGAGGCCAAGCAAATCTATTAATCAAAATAATGTAAATCGACATGAAGATGCTGACGCATATATACCGATACCGAGAATTTAAAGCGATTAAGAAGAGCATCGCTGCTCTAAAATAAAGATAGTTTTTTGCTTTAACCAAAGTAGGCATTTGCCTGTAAAACTTACATATGTAATATCTCGCAAAAACTCATACATGTAATTAATCGTATAACATGATTTTAGTTCAAAATAGGGAGGTTTATTCATTGCAGAGATTTAGTACCCTCTTTCTTTTACTATTAATGATAGTGTTTATAACAGCGGGCTGCGGAGCTACAGCTGAAACCACAACTGCTCCGATGCAGCCAACAGATACTGTTCCTTCAGACGGCACGACGGAAGCCAGCACTAAAACGTCGGATTTGGCGGGAGCAAACATTTCTGATGTTTTTGATAAGAACGCAATAACTGCTGAAATGCTTAATGCCGCAAATGCTTACAAGGATATCTATAAAACAATTGAAAAGAAGGAGTATTTTAATATTGCTGTAATACCAACGGACAACCAGATGAAAGAGATCGTTAATCGAATTGGAGCATTAGGGTATTCTGTCGTAAGTACAGACATCAATATGCAAAATCCAGACGTTGTAGAGCAATTCTGTCAAAAAGCCAAAGCCGGTGAAAATGAACAACTTGGAGTCTATATAGTAGAGAGCGATGCCTCCCTTGAACGGTATACTTTTATTGTAGTTAATGGGAAAACATATTTCACCTGTATAGCAGTCACATGGGATACCTCTGATCAGCCACAAGTACAATACAGTGGAATGGTAGAAGCAGTTGATAAGTTTGAGCTAACCTCTAAGGGATATTTTCTCTTTCATGTTCCTTTCATAGACATGTATGAAGACAGTTCATACGGTTTTCGCGTTTCCCCGCTGCCAGACGAAAATATAGAACTGTGTAAAAAATATATAGAACCTATAGGCTATCTTGGGAACAATATACTGACTTCAAACTGGAATCAAGAAACGATAACTGAATTAAACTATAATGATATGTATGAATATATCTATCGAATGGAATACAAAAAATGCCTTGAAAGTGATAACTATGAACGCTACTGCTCTCAAATAGTTAATGCGATTGCAGTTCCGGCAACAGACTTTGAACGAATTATAACCAAATACTTTCCTATTTCTGCGCAGAAATTGAGACAAATATCTGTCTATGATCCTGATAAAAACGTGTATACCTGGCAAGAATTTATGGTCCCTCAGTATGAACCAAAACCGGAGGTGGTTGCCTATCAAACGAACTCCGATGGAAGTCTGACTCTGACAGTTGACGCAGTAGCAATTGAATATTACGATGATTGCATTTTTACTGATACTCTGACAGTCATGCCGCATGAAGATGGCAGCTTCGAATATCTTTCAAATAGTTTGAAAATATTTAATTCGGATTGTTTCCCAAATTATTGGCCAAGAGTCAGTAAAAATTGAGAAGATTTACTCGTGATTTCTTACGTAAAGCTTGATAAAACGAAGGCGCTACCCGCCCAACAAAAAAAATGCGAGTTTGGCGGGTCTATCTTCATGCCTGAATAAGCAATATCGAAGCCCTCCAAGCTCACAAAGTTTGGAGGGCATTTCTATGTACTTTCGACATGCCTTAGATTTCTGGGAACCGCTGCCGAGCAGCGGTCGGGCGTGATGAAGCGGACATCAATCTTTTACATACCGCTTTAATCATTAGCCTATTAAAAAAAGCCTGCACTTTTTATGGGAGAAGTGCGTCTGTCAGCAGGAATTAATAGCTCAAAAAAATAGAATATATAATATTATTATTCCTCGAAAGGCTCATTTGGCTTATGTCCAAGTGGGCTTTTTTTACTGTATAAGGAAAAGTTCGGCTGGCTGCCGGTCACCGCCATCTCCGTTTCAATTTGCTATCAATCAAAAATCGAAACAGAGGAAAAAGAATGCTTAAGATCAATTTGCGGGATTATTATCCCAATTTCTATACCACTGATTGCATCATTGAGGTGCCAGATGAAGTTGCAGCGCTCATGGATTCCTATGAACGGGCAGAAGCCGCCTATAATTTGCGGAGATACCGCCATAAAGCATATTACTCCTTGGATCGTGAAGACGGTATCGAACATGACATCCTGTTTGTGTCCCTGTCCCCCTGCGAAATCTATGAACGCAAAGTGACGGTCGATCAGCTCCATGCAGCCATTGCTGCACTGCCGAATAAACAGTCCAAACGAATCTATGCCCATTACATACTTGGCATCAGTCAGGCTAATATTGCGCGTGCGGAAGGGGTAGACTCCAGAAATGTACGTAAGTCAATTAGCAAAGGACTTAAAAATATGGAGAAATTTCTAAAAAACCATTGTTAGGTGTATCCTATCAGGCCCCCAAAATGAAAAGGCTTATGAGGGATATATTTTGATTCTTCATTGAACCTTGCTACGAAAATAAGTCGTAGCGCTGCACCTTGACAAACAGGTTTTCAACGCCTCATGAAAAATCATCACAGCACAAATAGCGGCAGACTAAAACCTGTCGCAAAAAGCAATATGACCAATGCCATTATTCTGGAGCTACAACCATATAGCCCAGTTTCTCTAATTCGTTTACCATGCGGTTTGCCCGTTTGCGCTCGCTTTGCTTTCGGCGCTGCTCAAAGCAATCCTCATTGTATGGCTCTCCGGTCTTGAGCATGGTGTAAATCAGCGTAAGCAGCTTGCGTGCCAATGCGACAGTAGCTCGCTTTGCTCCTTTTCGCTGCTTAACCCGCCAGTACCAGCCGGACAGATAGAGCGTTCGTTTTCCGGAGATGATCCAGCCCGCCTCACACAGTATGCTTTTGATGTAGGGATTTCCTTTGTTGATGTGCGCGCTTTTTCGCTTGCCGGCACTTTCGTTGTTACCTGGACTCAGTCCAGCCCAAGAGCAAATGTGCTGAGCATCAGGAAATGCGCTCATATCCGTTCCGATTTCTGCAATAATGGAAGCTGCCGCAGTGACATCAATTCCCGGGATAGAGCAAAGCAAACTTAACGCCTCGCCATGCTTCAGAATTTCTTCTGCGATCGAATTTTCAACCACGTTTTTATGTGCCTCAAGAGATTCCAAATGAGAAAATATCATGGCAAGAAAACTGCGTTGGTGGAGCGATAGGGTTCCGTTTAGCGCAACGAGTATTTCGTCAATACGATTTCGGGTTTTCGTTTTCAGGCAGACATCCAGTGCCGCACGGTCAATGCTTCCATTTTGAATCAGGTACCGGATGATATTGCGACCGGATGCTCCGAATGCATCTGAGAGAAATGCTGTGAACCGAAAGCCGGAGCTTTGCAAAAATTTGTCAATACGGTTCTTCTGCGCAGTTATGTCATGCACAATGCTTTTGCGATAGCGAGTCAGATGCCGCAGCTCTCGAAACGCCTTATCTGGTATGAAACTGCCCTTCAGCAACCCAGCGCGCAGCAGCGTCGCAATCCACTGCGCGTCCCGCATGTCTGTTTTGCGCCCAGGTACATTCTTCATGTGCCGAGCGTTGACCACCAGAATGCTGATATCTCCACTAAAACAGGTCTCCAGCATCTCGTAGATACGGGGATGCGGCTAAAAAGCTGTTGCAGGATTTGCAGAGCCATAACGAGCGTATGTTCCTTGTGACCGTCCTCGTTCTCAACGTGGCCGATAACAGGCAAAAGCTCAGGAATAGCGTGCTCCAGACGGCAAGCATCGTTCAGGGAGAGTACAACTGCATGTTGACCCGCCTGGATTTCAGGCAGGAAGAAGGGCTGATGAGCAGTCTGCCGCTCGGATACAACCAAATAGAGATACAGCGGGGCCTGACCACATCAAGCACCGCTATTTTTATCCCATTTACTACGCAGGAACTGTTCCAGACAGGGCGCGAAGCCCTTTACTGCGGACTAAACGCACTTTCCAACAACCTCATCATGGTAGACCGGAAGCTCCTGAAAAACCCCAACGGCCTGATTCTCGGCACCCCCGGCGCTGGCAAGTCCTTCGCCGCGAAACGTGAGATTGCCAATGTGTTCCTCGTCACGAACGACGATATTATCGTCTGCGACCCGGAGGCCGAATACGGCCCGCTGGTGGAGCGCCTACACGGGCAGGTCATCCGCATTTCACCCACTTCCATTGACTACATCAATCCGATGGATTTGAACCTGAATTACAGTGACGATGAAAACCCACTGTCCCTAAAGTCCGATTTTATACTCTCCCTCTGCGAGCTGATCGTCGGCGGCAAGGAGGGCTTGCAGCCAGTGGAGAAAACAATCATCGACCGATGCGTCAGGCTGGTGTACCACAGCTATCTGAACGACCCGCGCCCGGAAAACATGCCTATTCTGGAAGACCTGTATAACGAGCTGCGGCGTCAGGAGGAAAAAGAGGCGCAGTACGTCGCCACGGCGCTGGAAATCTACGTCACCGGCTCCCTCAACGTATTCAATCACCGTACCACCGTCAACGTGGAAAACCGCGTCATCAGCTATGACATCAAAGAGCTGGGCAAGCAGCTCAAAAAGATCGGAATGCTCATTGTTCAAGATCAGGTATGGAACCGCGTTACCGTCAACCGCGCGGTTGGAAAATCCACGCGCTACTATATCGACGAGTTCCATTTACTTTTGAAAGAGGAACAGACCGCCGCCTACTCCGTGGAAATCTGGAAGCGTTTCCGCAAGTGGGGCGGCATCCCGACCGGAATCACGCAGAACATCAAGGACCTGCTTTCCTCCCGCGAGATCGAAAACATTTTTGAGAACTCGGACTATATTTATATGCTCAATCAGGCGTCCGGCGACCGGCAGATTCTTGCCAAGCAGCTCAACATTTCATCGCACCAGCTCTCCTACGTCACCCAATCCGGCGAGGGTGAAGGGCTGCTGTTCTACGGCAACGTCATCCTTCCATTTGTGGACCATTTTCCAAAGGATACGGAACTGTACCGGACCATGACCACCAAATTGCAGGAAATGGCGGCGACATAAGCGCCCGCGCATGGCAAAAAGCGAGGTGAGGAATATGGAAAAACGAGTGCCCCGTCTGAAATTTACAGACGAGGAACGTACCAACCCAGAGTTGAAAAAACCTGTCCGCAGGGCACAGAAAGCGGCGGCAAAAGCGGATAAGGCGCAAACCAAAATACCAAAGAAAACCATAAAAACAAAAGAGCGCGTCGCGGACCTCACCACCGGCAAGGTCACGACGCGCTTAAAGTTTGAGGAAATCGATAAGAAAAAGCCGCCCTCCAAACTCACCCATGCCGTCAGGGACGCGCCCGCCAACGCCATTTTGACGCAGTTTCATCGGGAAATCCGGCAGTCGGAGGATGATAACGTGGGTGTGGAAGCCGCGCATAAAAGCGAGGAAACAGCCGAGCTTTCGGCCCGCGCTGGCCGGAGTGCATACCGCTCCCATCGGCTCACTCCCTACCGGAACGCCGCAAAAACGGAACAGCGGCTTGACCGTGCCAACCTCAGTTACTTACAGAAAAAGGCTGTGCTGGACAACCCGCAGCTTTCCAGTAATCCAATTTCCCGCTGGCAGCAGAAGTGGGCTGTCAAAAAACAGTACGCCGCCGCAAAGCGGGCCGGTCAGACGGCAGGTTATGCAGGCAAAGCCGCTGAAAACACCGCAAAAGCGGCAAAGGCGGCGGCGCGGGAGAGCAAACGGACGGCTTCTTTTATCTTGCGGCACCACAAAGGCGTTATCATTGCAATAGGAATTTTTGTGGTGATTGCCCTTTTCCTGAACTGCATATCTTCCAACTTTGTTTTGCTGGAAGGCGGGCTGTCCGGCGTCACCATTTCCACCTATCCCTCGACGGACGAAGCCATGCTGGGCGCGGAGGCCGCTTACGCCACGATGGAAGCAGAGCTTCAGAACGAAGCGGACAACTATGAAACGCTTCACCCCGGCTATGACGAATACCGTTACTACCTTGACAAGATCGGCCATGATCCCTATGTGCTCATTTCCATTCTCACCGCGTGGTACGGCGGCGAGTGGACGCTGGACGAGGTTCGGGACACACTTTCCATGCTGTTCTCCAAGCAATACCAACTGACGCAGACCGTGACAACGGAAACCAGAGATGGTACTGATTATACCGTCTGTACCGTGACGCTGCACAATGAAAATTTGTCCCATCTTCCGGTATTCATTATGAGCGAGGATAAAGTTGGACTCTACTCAATGTACATGTCCACATTGGGAAACCGGCCCGATCTGTTTCCAACATCGGCTTATCCCAACGCCTCCACGAAAAAGGACTACACCGATTACGATATCCCCCCGGAGGCGCTGAAGGACGAACAATTCGCCGCCATGATGAAAGAGGCGGAAAAATTCCTCGGCTACCCCTACGTTTGGGGCGGCAGCAATCCGACCACCTCTTTTGACTGTTCGGGTTTTGTGTCCTGGGTCATCAATCACAGCGGCTGGAATGTGGGGCGGCTGGGCGCGCAGGGCCTGTATAATATCTGCACCCCTGTCTCGGCGGCTGACGCCAAGCCGGGCGACCTCGTATTCTTTGAACACACCTACGATACGGACGGCGTATCCCATGTGGGTATCTACGTTGGGAACGGCATGATGATCGCGGCAGGAGATCCCATCGGCTATTCGAATCTCAACACAAGCTACTGGCAATCTCACTTTTATAGTTACGGGCGTTTACCCGCCCAATGAACGGAGGAAGCATTATGAACCCTAAAATCAGCAAAATTGAAACGGAACTGGAGAAAGCAAGAAAGAAAATATCCGAGCTTCAAGACCATGTTCGGGAGCTGGAACAGCAGAAAACCGAGTTGGAGAACACCGATATCGTCGGGCTGGTTCGGGACGCCGGTATGCAGCCGCAGGAGCTGGCCGCGCTGATTCAGGCATACTATGAAAAAGCCGGCTCGTCCGTACAGGAGGACACGAAAAATGAGGACTAAACCGGCACGCATTTTTACAACGTTTCTGGCCGTCATGCTCTGCATGGCGGCTTTTTCCGTAAACGCCCTTGCCGTTAATGATACGGCATCAGCCTCCACTACTTCGACACCGGACGGCACCGGCAGTGTCGTCAGCGATACGACCAATGGGGACGGCAAAGAGTTCCTGACCATTAAAACGTCGGACGGGAACGTATTTTACCTGATTATAGACAAGCAGAAAACCGGCGATAACGTGTATTTTTTGGATACCGTAACCACAAAGGACCTGCTCTCTCTGACACAGAGCGACAGCAAGGACAGCGGCAGTTCCACGGCCACTACGGATACCGCCAAGAATACACAGACATCGGAAGCATCGTCTACGCCGGGAGCGTCCTCCGCTGCGGAAACGTCTTCCGCTCCGGCTGTATCCACAACCGGGACATCTGCAATATCGCAGACAGGAAAGCAGAACAGCACCGTAAAAATGGCCGCTGTTATCATTCTTCTGGCGGTCATTGTGGGCGTTGTGATTTTATTTTTGAAGCTCCGCAAGGCAAAGCCCCCCGCGAAAAATGAAAAGGACGCGGATGAATACGATTTTCTGGAAGATGAGGATACGGAAGAAAAAACCGAGCCGCAGGATGAACAGGAATCGCCCGACGAAGAAACGGAGCGTGAGGACGAATGACCTTTTTCACCGATAGTCCCTATGAACGGATGATGGTGCAAAAACCCCGACAGCGGCAGGAAGAATCGCCGCCGCCTTTACCGAAAGACCACCGCTGCTACGGCTGCTCTTATTACGGCACCTGCTGCGCCGGGACCTGTTACCGAAACCTCATCATCACGCCAAAAGTTAAAACTCTGGAGCGATAACGGCGTGAGCATAGAAACGGAAAACGAAAGATACTTTTCCAGCAATTGTTCCCAATTGAATTATGAAGATGTGCGTAATCATTTAATATGACTGCGCACATCTTTCCGTTTCGTCCATACAAACAAAACGTTTAGGTTGACAGTTCCGGATTATCTGATATAACAGATGATGATTATTGGTTTGATATGCGTATATAAAATATCGGGAAAGGAGGCGCTTCAGGTGAAAAAGACATATGTTGAATTTGTGTGCGAAGAAGTGAGCAAAGAAAAAATTGGAATCCCGATATATTCCAATCAGATGGCTGCAAAGATAGAGAACACCTTTAATTTGGAGCCTAAAGCTGCGGCGTCAGCTACCGCCGTTGCATTTAAGCGTATTCTGGACGGCAAAGCAATGGCGGATCTCCGTACCTATCAAAAGGGTATCTATTATCGCACAGTGGCAACGGCTTTCGGTGAAATGGGAATCAATAAGGAGCAGCTTATTGCTGATAAATACCTTTTGCCTGATATCGGATATGAAACCGGCCCTGCTATCCTGCACCGTATGGGGCTGACATCTCAAATGCCGAGAGAACGACTGCTGGCAACCAATATAGCAAAAAACTGTGTGCGGGCCGATAAGAAGCTCGGCGTCATGATCCGCCCTCCAAAAGTTGCGGTTACCGCAGGAAACAAAGCTTATCTGCAAATACTGGATGTCCTGGATATGATGGAGCGTACTCCTGTCGATGAAGAACAACCGTATTCTGTTGTAGCTAAGCATATCCGGGAGCGGAAACTGCAATACGATGTTTTGCTGGCGCTTGCCGATCACTATTATAATCAGAATACTGTACTGAGGCTTGCGCATACGGCAAGCGCGGGCGAAATTAGAATATAAGCCATTTGTTCAGGAAAATGGGAACCTCGCACTTCGTTAAATGGGAATGTCATAATAGGTTAGCCAACTCAACTCGCCCGTATAAAAAACCACAATGATCAGGAGCAATCGAGAAATCGGTTGCTCTTTTTCTATGTCAACATTGAAAGGAGAACAACAGAATTGAAACTTGTAATCAGCGAAAAGCCCTCGGTTGCCCAAAGCATCGCCGCCGTGATCGGCGCGAAGCAGCGCGGCGGCGGCTATCTGGAGGGCGGCGGCTACCTTGTTTCCTGGTGCCTGGGCCATCTCGCGGAGTTGGCAGAAGCCGACGCCTACGATGCAAGATACGCCAAATGGAGGCATGAGGACCTTCCCATTCTGCCGGAGAACTGGCAGTTCACCGTGGGGAAAGACAAACGGAAGCAGTTCGACATTCTCCGTACCCTGATGCGCCGCGACGATGTGAGTGAGGTTATCAACGCCTGCGACGCCGGGCGCGAGGGTGAACTGATCTTCCGTACCGTCTACTGCATGGCGGGCTGCGCTAAGCCGATGAAGCGGCTTTGGATTTCCTCCATGGAGGATGAGGCCATCCGACAGGGCTTTGCCGATCTGAAACCGGGGCAGGAGTACGACGGGCTGCATCAGTCTGCGCTCTGCCGGTCCAAGGCCGATTGGCTGGTGGGCATCAATGCGACGCGCCTATTTTCGGTTCTTTACCACCGCACTCTGAATGTCGGGCGCGTCATGTCCCCGACGTTGGCGCTTATCGTGCAGCGGGAAGCGGATATTTCCGCGTTTCAGCTGGAACCGTTCTACACGGTAAATCTCGATTGCGGCGATTTTGCCGCTGCCAGCGACAAACTGAAAGCGAAGCCGGACGCCAAAACAATTGCCGCTGCCTGTAAAGGGAAAGCGGTCACCGTCAAGGCCGTGGAACGCAAAGAAAAATCCGAAAAGTCCCCCGCGCTCTACGACCTGACCACCCTCCAGCGCGATGCCAACCGCCTGCTCGGATATACAGCCCAGCAGACGCTGGACTACCTGCAATCGCTCTATGAAAAGAAACTCTGCACCTATCCGCGCACCGACAGCCGGTTCCTGACAAATGACATGGAGGCAACTGTCCCGGCGCTGGCCTCCGTTGCCGCTGCTATCTGCGGCGCAGACCTTCCTGAAAAACTCAACGCCGGTCAGGTCTGCGACAGCGCGAAGGTCAGCGATCATCACGCCGTCATTCCCACGCTCAGCGCGGGGAAAACGGATATTTCCGCGCTACCTGCCGGGGAGCATGAAATCCTGCGGCTGGCTTCCCGTCAGCTTCTCTGCGCGGTCAGCGATCCGCACCAATACGCCGAAACCGTTGTAACGCTGGACTGCGGCGGGTATGATTTCACCAACAAGGGCAAGGCGGTTATTGTCCCCGGCTGGAAGGCATACGTGCAGGAACAGGCCGATAAACCCCTGCCGGAGTTGAAAGAAGGACAGAATATCCCGGTTGCCTCTGTTTCCGTAAAGGAGGGCAAGACAAGCCCCCCGAAGCATTATTCGGAGGACACACTGCTTTCGGCGATGGAGACTGCTGGCGCAAAGGATATGCCGGAGGACGCGGAACGCAAGGGCCTCGGCACTCCAGCCACCCGCGCGGCTATTCTGGAAAAGCTCGTCACCACCGGCTTTGTGGAACGGAAAAAGGCCAAGAAAACGGTCAGCCTCATCCCGTCTCAGGTCGGCGTGTCCCTCATTACCGCCCTGCCGGAGCAGCTTCAATCTCCGCTGCTGACCGCCGAATGGGAAAATCAGCTCAAGAAGGTGGAGCGCGGTGAACTGAAACCGGATACTTTTATGGATGGCATCACCGCGATGCTCCGGGAGCTGGTGAAAACATATACGCCGGTCGAGGGCGCGGAGGTCCTATTCCCCTCCGGACGCGAACTGATTGGCAAATGCCCCCGCTGCGGCGGCGATGTGACCGAGAGCAAAAAAGGGTTCTTCTGTGAAGGAAACAACTGTCATTTCGGCTTGTGGCGGGATAACAAGTTTTTCTCAGCCAAGAAAAAGGCTCTGACAAAGGCCGTCGCCGCCGCGCTTCTGAAAGATGGCCGGGTAAGGCTTACCGGCTGCTATTCTGAGAAGACCGGCAGGACCTACGACGCGACGGTGATTCTGGATGATACCGGGGATCGCGTCCATTTCAAGCTTGAATTTGATAATGAGGCGAAAAGGCATGGATGAAACTGTAAAGAAGATTCGTTTCATTGACAGCGATTACAATACGCTGTTTTTTGTGCCGGACGGGGGTAATGTCGTGTTGACCTGTTCAGACGGCGAAAAACTGATTCGTCCATGCAAGTACCTTGACGATTATCATGTGAAGATCGGAAGCAACGTTCTTCACATCTGCGAGTTTGCCGAAAAGATGGAGCGCAACGGCACATATTACGCCCCGGAACAACCGCCCGCCCTGCCCGATTTGTGCTACAGCACGCTCTCTTCCAGCGGCGAACTGATCGTTATTGAAAAAGGGAAAAAAGGATACGGCAAATGCGGCTTTTCAACGCCAAACAGGGAACGAAACAGGAAATTAGCCGATCAGCTCAACACACGCGCCGGTATCACCCGGCAGCAGGAGGCAGCTATGACAGGCGGTTCCCTGTTTGGCTGGTCCACGCCCGCCGCCAAAACTTCCAGTTACGATGTGCGCGGCAATCCAATTGCGCCGGATAAGGCGAAGCGCCCCAAACGGAAGGAAGTGGAACGATGAAGCCGGACAACTCGGAACGGCTGGGACCGGAAATTTCCATCAAAACAACCGCTGTGCCTATGGGCCTGCCGGGTGTGAACCGGCGAACGGTGGACGGCTACGTTTTAGTGACCGGAACTGTGCTTCTGGAGAGCGAACGTGACGGGCAGGGCCGGTACTGCGGCGGTGCCGGGATGGATGGGATGTATCTGCGGATACCGCGCCTTTTTGCGCCGGTAAAAAATGAATCCGGCAAGATTCGCGCGTTCCGGGAGGTATTGCCCGCGCCCGTGAAAACCCGGAAACCGCCCCGTCGTAGCGGCCCGGAACGGTGAGGGGGAATCCATATGAGCGTCAGCGTAATGTTGGTGCCCGAAATACGCCATATGAACGAGGAACAGTACCGCAAAGCCAAAAAGCTCACCCGAAGCCTGTGCGCCAACTGCTTTGAGGACAATTGCCTCCTGCTGGACGATGGATATGACTTTTGCATCTGCCCGCAGCTCATTTCCTATTCAGTTCTCTGCAAATATTTCCGCGCCGCCGTCCTGCCTGCCGACAAAGAGCTGTACGCCGAAGTCATGGAGACAGACAGTCGGAAACGCTGCCGCGGCTGCGGCCAGCTCTTTGCTTCCGAACATCCCAACACCCTGTACTGCAACGTCTGTGCCGCGAATCGGGCGCGCCGAAGCAAACGCGCGTGGGCGGCAAGAAACCGGGGTACGAAGTAGAAAAAGTACCGTTCAAAACACCTGTAATTTCAGGGCTTTTTCAGCGCCGAACATGGGCGGCAATATAATTACCCTCAAAGCGCGAAAAACGGCTTTACTTTTTCTATGCCGCGCCCCTGTGCGGGACCTCTTTGGTCCTGTGCAGGGGCGCTTTTTCTATTGAAAAATCATCAAACGGAAGGAGATCATTATGGCTGAAATCAGCAAAAATAAGGAACGGCTTAAAGAAATTACCGACAGCATTGAGCAGGGTATTAAAGACCTGTTCCAGAGCGACCGCTACATGCAATACCTGAGCACAATGTCCCGTTTCCACCGATACTCCGTTAACAACACCATGCTTATCTACATGCAAAAGCCCGACGCCACGCTTGTCGCCGGGTTCAACAAATGGCGTGATCAGTTCAGCCGGAACGTCATGCGGGGTGAAAAGGGCATCAAGATTATTGCCCCAACGCCTTTTAAGAAAAAAATAGAGCAGGAAAAGCTCGACCCGGATACCAAAATTCCGATGCGGGATGTTGACGGCAACATCATCATGGAGGAAAAGGAAATCCAAATCCCCACGTACAAGGTAGTCTCCGTGTTCGATGTGTCGCAGACTGAGGGAAAGCCCCTGCCGACCCTGGCCAACACCCTCACCGGAAATGTTCAGCAGTATGCGGTTTTCATGGAGGCGCTGCGTCGCAGTTCGCCCGTCCCAATGGAGTTTGAAGCGATGGAGCCGAATACGGATGGCTATTTCAGCGGAAAGAACCAGCGCATTGCTATCCGAACCGGCATGAGCGAGGTGCAGACCGTTTCCGCAGCCGTCCATGAGATCACCCACGCCACACTGCATAACTACGAACAGGCCCGGCTTGCCGCCGCCCAGGGCGATGAAACCGCCGAACCTCCCAAGCCCAAGGATAGGCACACCGAGGAAGTGGAGGCCGAGAGCGTTTCCTACGCCGTCTGCCAGTATTACGGCATCCAGACCGGCGAAAACAGCTTCGGCTATATCGCCACCTGGAGCAAGGGCAAGGAACTGCCGGAGCTGCGGGCTTCTCTTGAAACCATCAACAGGACCGCCTCCGGCCTGATTTCCGACATTGACCGGAACTTCCGTGAAGTGTTGAAAGAATATAATAATGTTTTGGAACAATTCGCCGCGGACGTGTATCAGTACACAGCTTCCGTTATGGAACCTCCGCTCCCGTTGCATACCGTGGAGGAAGAGGCCCCGCTCACCATGGAGGATTTGAAAAGCGGTTACGGAAAAAATGTCCGCGACACTATCCTGAACACCGCAAAATTGCAGGGCGCAGCCTCCCCGGATCAACTGCTGCGGCGGCTGGACGAAATTGAAAAAATCTATCCTCCGAAAGAGTTGGAGGCGATGTATCTGCTGGATAACGCCGCTTATCTCTATTTGAAGGAAAGCACGGAAGGTTATGATTACACCTTCTACGACAAGGAAAGTCTGAGGGAAACGGGCAGCGGGATGGTGGAAAGCGTCGATACCATTTCCGCCGCATACGAGCGGGCGCTTGCCACTGAAAATCTAACTCCCGAAAGCTCTGAGAAGGTATCGCTGGACATTCTGCTGGAGATTGACGCCGTACGGGAGCGCGACATTCAGGAATATCTCCGTGAAAATCATATGAGCATGGACGGCCATCCGAACGCAGAGCCAGAAGCACAAACCGCCCCCGCGCCGGAGGCAGCGGCAAATATGCTGCCGAACGCGCCGGAACAGGCGCTGGACGAATACCCCATGCCGGATTCGGAACTGACCGTGGCCGATCTGGAAGCCTGCGGGTATCTGGACGGCGACCTGCTGCCACTTTCCAAAGACCGGGCGCTGGAATTCTTTGAACAGGACCTTACCGTTTACATGATCGAGGAAGGCAATGCGGGCATGGCGTTCGACACAGACGAAATTGAGGCCCACAGTGGCATATTTGCCGTGAGCCGTGAGGAATGGGAAGACAGCCGGGACTTTGCCGCAGCTTTAGAGGACCGGATGAAGCATCAGGAGCAGCGGGAAAAGAACTTTATGAATGCCTCTCAGGACGCTTTCGCCATCTATCAGGTGAAGGACGGCGACGAGCTGCGGGACATTCGCTTCGAGCCATTGAGTTGGCTGGAATCCAAGGGCATCGCCGTTGACCACGGCAATTATGATCTCGCCTATACCGCCCCTCTTACGGATAAGGGAGATACCGAGGAAAGATTGGCCGCTTTGTGGGACAGATTTAACAACGATCATCCCGTCGATTATCACAGGCCGAGCCTGTCCGTCAGCGACATCGTTGCGCTCAAACAGGCCGGTGCTGTATCCTGTCATTACGTGGACAGCTTCGGCTTTCAGGAACTTCCGGCCTTCCTGAAACCGGAGAATTACCTGAAGAACGCGGAAATGGCGATGGAGGACGATTACGGGATGCTGGACGGCATCATCAACAACGGGCCAAAAGCCACCGTCGCGGAGCTGGAGCAGCAGGCAAAATCCGGCCAGCCGATCTCACTTCTGGAGCTTGCTGAGGCCGCGCGCCGGGAAAGCGACGAAAAGAAGAAATCCGTCGTTGAACAACTCAGAAACCAGCCGGTCAGCCGGGAACACAAAAAAACAGCGCCTGACAGGAGCGCGGAAATGGAGAGATGATATGTTTACCAACGATGAAGTCAACCTCATGTGCATTTACAACACTGGAACGCGGGAGGGCCTGATCGCGGAGTTGACGCAGATGCGCGGCTATCTCGGCGCGGAGGAAACGGGGCTTCTGGCCCTGACCGATTCCGCGCTGGTCAAGCTCCGGAACATGAGCGACATCGAATACGCCGAACTCGATCTGTTCCCTGATTTTGACGATGAAGCTGAATAACACATCAGGAGCCGCACCAAGCTGGTGCGGCTCCTACGCTAAGGGAAAAGGCAGTTACAGCAGTACCGAGGAAGTGTAATCAACCTTGATTCCGTTGTCCTTTGTTCTTGAGAACTTTGCCTTGTTCCCGTTCCCGTCCTCAATCGTCATCTTCTCCAGCTTATATCCGGTGAAGAAATTTGCGGCGTCCGATTCAACAAACGCCGCCCATTTTTTCACGTTAGCTTTATCCGGCTCGTATTCTCCCTCCATTGTTTTGGCCTCGTTTTCGTCGCTCATGGTAAATCCTCCTGAAAGTCAAGATAGCATTGAGTATAGCATATAGTCCGGTGATTGGCAAAGCCCAAAACGGTGAAACAGACGGCTGAGCCGAACCGGAATGTATAAAAGTATGTGGGAATGTCTATCATCAGATTGACAATATGCCGGTATGCCGATATAATCTTAACGAGGTGAAAAGCTTGAGCATCAATGAAATTCTCTCTCGGCGCGGCATGACAAAGTATATGTTGGCAAAGGCCAGCGGCGTACCGCATACGACGATCAACGATATTTGCAGCGGAAAAACGAAAATTGAAAAATGTTCGGCGGGAACGCTCTACAAGCTCGCAAAGCCCCTTGGCGTTTCCATGGAGGAACTTGTTGAGGACGGTATGAAAGGAGGGACGGAGATGGAATACAGAAGCACGTTCGACGTGTTTAAGAGCAACGTCTGCCATCAGGTAAAGGACATGGGAGACCTTGATTTTATCATCCATACATTGCAATCCAGGGAGATCAGAAAATACTTTGATAATAAATGGTATCCTGAAAGCCTGTATCTGCTGGCTATGGTGGATTATCTCAGCCGTGAAAACGGCCTGCCCATCAGCCGGGAGTATAACGACATCCGCGCACATAAGCTGGCCGAGCCGCTGTTCCCTCTGAGCGTGGTTATGGCCGACGCTGTTACAAAGGACGGCAAATGGAAAGCAGAAAGCCTCCGTGACGCCATTCCGGAATTCATACATTTTAATATCGTGGAAAGCGAGGTCAGAAATGTCATCTAACGTACCGTTTACACGGGAAAATCTTGATTTCTATCTGAAAGAGCTGGCAAAGGAATTTAAAAAGCTCGCCGGTAAACATATGCCCGCCGAGATCATCCTGATCGGCGGCGCGTCCGTCCTGGCCAATTATGGTTTCCGGGACATGACCTATGATATGGACGCCATCATTACGGCATCTTCCGCAATCAAGGACGCCATCAATCATGTGGGTGACAAATACGGACTGCCGAACGGCTGGCTCAACACCGACTTTGTAAGAACGAAATCCTACACGCCGAAGCTGATTGAGTTCTCTGTTTATTATAAGACATTTTCCGGCATTCTCACGGTGAGAACCATTGCGGCCGAATATCTGATCGCCATGAAACTCAAATCAGGCAGGCGGTATAAAAACGACCTGTCCGACATCGTGGGCGTTATCAGTGAGCATCGCTCCAAAGGTAAACCATTATCTTATGAGCAGATCAGCAAAGCGGTCTGCGACCTTTACGGTTCATGGGACGGCATCTCCGGAGAACTGCAAAAATTCGCCATATCTCTCCTGGAGCAGTCTGCTGATTCTTCGCTCTATGAGCGGTACAGGGAATCCGAAAATCAGGCGAAAGACATTTTGCTGGAATTTGAGCAGCAGCATCCGAATGTGGCGAATGAGGACAATATAAACGCGATTCTCGAAAAGGCGAAGCGAAAAAAGCAATCCCAAAATGAACCGGAACGATAAAATCAAAAACGATAATGATGTCTACGCAGAAACAAGCGATTCCAAGAAAAGCAGGAGGTAATTTACATGACTGTTATTGCGGTGATCTGTACATTTTTTGCTTGGCTGTTGGGCCTTATACTTGAAGTAAATATACTGCACGGAATTTCTCTTGATATTGTGTTGCCCGTTATGACTATGGGTGCATTTATATTGGAAGCAATTAAGCGGAAGAAAATATAAAGTACAATTTATAATTCAATAGTACACGACAGAGCAGCCTACGGGCTGTTCTTTTTTTACCCGTTACACTGAAAGGAGAATTTTGATATGCCGAGTAATATGCAGGCTTTGGCACAGATGGCCGATCACGCGGCGACGCAGATCACCGCCAGTCATACGAGCTGGACGGATTTTCTGAAAACCGCCGCCCGGCTCTACAAATATCCATACCACGAGCAGCTCATGATTTTTGCCCAGCGCCCCGACGCGACGGCCTGCGCCGATTATGAGGTTTGGAATGAAAAAATGCGCCGTTATGTCCGGCGCGGCTCCAAGGGCATCGCGCTCATTGACGCCTCTGGCGACAAGCCGAGGCTTCACTACGTCTTTGATATTTCCGACACGGGCGGCGGAGAGAATTCCCGCCGTCCTTTCCTTTGGCAGTACCGTCCGGAGCATGAGGACGCGGTTACGGCTGCGCTGGAACAGGAGTATGCCGTTTCCAGAGAGAAAGGCTTTGCCGACCAGTTGGAGCAGATCGCCGGACAATTGGCAAGCGAGTATTGGCAGGATCATCAGTACGACATTCTCCACATCGTTGACGACAGTTTCTTAGAAGAATATGATGAGTTCAACATCGGAGTACAGTTCAGAAACGCCGCCACAGTCAGCATCACCTATGCCCTCATGTCCCGCTGCGGGCTGGAACCCGACGAATACTTTGAGCATGAGGACTTTCTGAGCATCTTTGATTTTAATACGCCCGATACCGTCGCCGCCCTCGGCACGGCGGTCAGCGAAGGAAACCAGAAGGTGCTGCGGCAAATCGAAGTCACCATTAAAAATTACGAACGCGAACATCTCGCGGAAAGGAGCGCCACACATGGAGAACAGCCTGACTTACACGAAGAACGGGGATTACCTGATTCCGAACCTGACGATCACAGAGCCGACGGAGAGCATCGGCAAATACGGGAGGATGCGCAAGAACTATCTGAAGGAGCATCGTCCGGTCATGTACAACAGTCTGCTGTTGTCGGAGAAGCTGTACCCGCACCTGCTGGAGGTCGAGCGGACGGCGACGGCGCGGCTGGACCGGATGATGCCGGAGTTGATGAAGTCGGCGGACGTGACGGAGAGCCTGAAAGCCTCCGACCCGATGAAATGGGTGGGCCTCATGAACAATCTGAAAGCCCAGGCCGAGGAAACGATACTGGCGGAACTGATTTACAGCTAACAGACCAACCTGTCCAGCTAACCCTTTTCCCATCGGAACAGGAACAGATACAGCGGATCAACGAAGCGGAGAGCGTAAAGCCCTCCGCTTTTGCTGTCTCACAAGCGGATATTGACGCCGAGCTGCGGCGCGGTACGGGATATGGCGGCGGCAAGCTGCGCGTATATGCCCTGTATCAGCATGGACCGGACAGTAAGACCGCCGTATCGTTTCTAAAAAGCGAATACGGCTATTTTGGCCACAGCCATACCTTTTTGGATGGTTCGCATGGCTTTGTAAATTATTCCGCCTCAAAAGGAATGACGGTTCAGCGGTACGACCCCAAGCGGGAAACCACCGTCAAATGGAACGCAGTTGACAAGCGTCTGCGGACGCTGATTGCGGAGGGTGATTACCTTACCAACGAAGAAAAAGCGCAGTATGCGGAGCTGGAACGCGATTACGCCGGTCTGGAGGGCGGCGTCCCCATGCCGGTTGCCCGGTTCGGCTTTTCACAGCCACCGGCACAGGAAACCGTACCGGAGGAAGCTCATCCCGTCCTTGGCTCCTATGAGGATTATGAAGCGGTCAAACAGGCGCATCCCGACGATATGGTTCTCTATCAGGCGGGCGACTTTTTTGAGCTGTACGGCGAGGACGCGGAAGCCGCCGCCGAGCTGCTGCATCTCGCTCTGACCAAGCGCCCCATCTCCGGTACGGGGCGCGTATCCATGTGCGGCGTTCCGGCAGACCGGCTTGAACAGGTCGTGGAACAGCTCCGCGACAGGTACGATGTGACCGTTTCCCGCATTGAAGCCGACAGCCGGGAGCGCCGGGTATCCTCGCTTTTGTCCATTGACAACGAGGCCAGAAATGCCATAGATGAACATGAGGCCGAATACGGCGCGGACGGCTGGCTGGCTTTTCCAGGCAACGCGCCGGACAATATCGAACCCGCCGTGCCTGTGTCTCCCCGTAAAATGACGCAGGCTGACATTGACGCCGCCATTCAGGTATGGAATGGTGACAAAAAGAGCAAGCAGCGCACGGAACGGTACATGATTGACCATGCGCGGGACAAAGACACCGCAGCTTGGCTTCAAAAGGAGTTCGGCGGCGATTATCCCATGTTCGCCATTCCCATGCCGGGCGTTGGCCAGTCCCAGGCGCTTTCCTGGGCGAAGGTACAGCGGCATCTTGCCAAGCTCGTAAAAGAGGACCGGTTCTTTACCGATGTTGAGCAGGACAATCTGGACAATATCGACACCGACTATATCCGGGAACGGCTGGCGGAGTCCGGCATTGTAAACGGTGAAGTGGTTGATGAAGAAAAGCTCAATAACAGTCCTTTCATCCGGCAAGTGACCGCCGATGTAGAACGTATCACCCGTGAAGAACAGGCAGCGCCGCCCGATCTCAGCGGCCAGCCGATCACCCGCACCGGCGACACCATTGAGAACGGCATCACTTTCCATAATGTGGTCTTAACGCTTTCCGGCGAGCAGCGGGAGGATACCCAGCGGGCGATTTCCGACAGTACCGCAATCCAGCTTCCCTACAAGGTGGGCGACACGGTATATCTGGACGATAAGCCTTTTGAAATCACAAACATCGGCAGTTTTGACATTCAGCTCCGGGACCCGGCGCTTTCCTATCCCATCTTCCGCTCCGAGAGCCGGGAAAACTTTGAGCGCCTGCTGCGGCATGATTCCCGCAACGGCCCCATCACGGAGTTTCTGGCTGCGGATTTGGCAAAGACGGACGCCGATCTGCGCGAGGCCCTGGCCTCCGGCCTGCTGGAACAGCGGGACAAGGAGAATATCGCGGGATACTTCCGCGAAAACGAAGGCAACACCCGCGTGGCCCAGCGCCTTTCCGACACCTACGCCGGTATTTCCGAAACCGTGGAGCTGATGACCGGCGAGACGGCGGACATTTTTGCCACGACTATAGGGTTTGAAATCAACATCCACGATAAATACAGCAGCAAGCGGAGCGCCCGCTGGGAGGAAATAGCCCCCATCCTCCGCGCTTTGTATGAACAGGAGCAGGACGGCTTTTTCCATGAGCCGGTCCTGCGGGAACCTGCGAATCTGGATGGCAAGCCCTCCTATCCGGCGGGCGATCAGGCGGTTCTGGATTACGGCGGGCATGAACTGTCCGGTACCGTGGGGTATGTCGGGGAAAAGGACGTGCGCATCGACACCGGCCCCTATTCGTGGAGCCATCAGACGGTCAGCCGCGACGCCTTTGAAAACGGTATCCGGCAGGATGAACGCAATGCCGACTTGTTTACGCCGGAGCAGTCCGCCGCTGAAAACTTTCGCATCACCGACGATCATTTGGGCGAGGGCGGCGCAAAGGTCAAGTATGGGTACAATATCGCCGCCATTCGGACTCTGAAAGCCATAGAAGCCGAGGACCGCGCGGCGACGCCGGAGGAACAGGAAACCCTCTCCCGCTATGTCGGCTGGGGCGGTATCCCGCAGGCGTTCGACCCGGACAACACCTCATGGTCAAAGGAATACGCGGAGCTGAAAGAAGTCCTGACCGATGAGGAATACGAAATGGCACGGGCCTCCACCCTGAACGCCCACTACACCAGTCCCACGGTTATCCGGGCCATCTATGAGGCCGTCGGCAAAATGGGCTTTCAGACCGGCAACATTTTGGAACCGGCCTGCGGCGTCGGCAACTTTTTCGGACTGCTGCCGGAGGAAATGTCCGGCTCCAAGCTTTACGGCGTGGAGCTGGACAGCATCACGGGCCGGATTGCCAAACAGCTCTATCCGAACGCCGATATTACCGTGTCGGGCTTTGAAACCACCGACCGGCGCGACTTTTTCGACCTCGCCGTGGGCAACGTCCCTTTCGGGCAATATCAGGTGAACGACCGGGCTTACGACAAGCTCGGCTTTTCCATCCATGACTACTTTTTTGCCAAAACGCTCGACCAGGTGCGTTCGGGCGGCGTGATCGCGTTTGTAACCAGCCGCTATACGATGGATAAGCAGTCGCCGGAGGTGCGGTGTTACATCGCCCGGCGCGCGGAGCTGCTGGGGGCTGTCCGTCTCCCAAACAACGCTTTCAAGGCCAACGCCGGGACGGAGGTTGTGTCCGACATCATCTTCCTGCAAAAACGCGACCGGCCCATTGAGATTGAACCCGATTGGGTGCATCTCGGACAAAACGAGGACGGCTTTGCCGTCAACAGCTATTTCATTGAGCACCCTGAAATGATTCTCGGCAGACAGACCTCGGAGAGCACCCAATACGGCAGACAGGATTTTACCGTTGCGCCTATCGAAGGATTGGAGCTTGCCAACCAGCTTCATGATGCCGTCAAGTACATTCACGGCCGGTACGCGGAAGAAGAGCTGCCCGATCTCGGTGAGGAAGAAAAAATCGACGATTCCATCCCGGCAGACCCCGATGTAAAAAACTATTCCTATACGGTCGTGGACGGCGAGGTGTACTACCGGGAGAATTCCCGCATGGTACGCCCGGAGCTGAACGATACCGCCAAAGAGCGTGTCAAAGGCATGGTGGAACTGCGGGACTGCGTACATAAACTCATCGGTCAGCAGCTTGACGGCTTTATCTCCGACGAAACCATTCGTGAAACGCAGGCGGAGCTGAACCGCCTGTACGACAATTTTACCGCAAAATACGGCCTTATCAACTCGCGCGGCAACAGCCTCGCGTTCTCGGAGGATTCCTCGTATTATCTGCTCTGCTCTCTGGAAGTGATTGACGAAGACGGCAACATGGAACGCAAGGCCGACATGTTCACCAAACGTACCATCAAGCAGCAGCGCGTCGTTACCTCCGTGGATACCGCGTCGGAAGCCCTGGCGCTCTCCATCGCGGAAAAGGCGCGGGTGGATATGGGCTACATGGCCTCCCTCACCGGCAAAACACCGGAGGCACTGGCCGACGAGCTACGGGGCGTGATCTTCCGCCTGCCGGAGCCGGTCGGCGCGGACGAAAACCCATGCTTTGTGACCTCCGACGAATATCTTTCCGGCAACGTCCGGGAAAAACTGCGGGAAGCGGAGCGCGCCCTCGCGGTCAGCGACATATTCCAGCCCAACGTGGAAGCTTTGAAAGCCGCCCAGCCGAAAGACCTGGACGCCTCCGAAATCGAGGTGCGCCTCGGCGCGACGTGGATCGGCAAAGAGTACATTCAGGAGTTCATGTACGAGCTTTTGAACCCGCCGTCTTACCTGCGCAACAATATTCAGGTCAATTATGCGGAATTTACCGCCGAGTGGAACATCACCAGCAAGAACAGCGTCGGGTACAACAACGTGGCGGCTTACGTCACCTACGGCACCGAGAGGGCCAATGCCTACCGCATACTGGAAGATACCCTGAACCTCCGGGACGTGCGGATCTACGACACCGTGACCGACCCTGACGGCAAGGAGCGCCGCGTCCTCAATTCCAAGGAAACGACGCTGGCCCAGCAGAAGCAGCAGGCCATCAAGGACGCTTTTCGTGACTGGATATGGAAGGACCCGGAGCGTCGCCAGACACTCACCCAAAAATATAATGAGCTGTTCAACTCCTGCCGCCCACGCGAATATGACGGGCGGCATATCACGTTTTCCGGCATCAACCCCGAAATTACGTTGCGGGAGCATCAGCTCAACGCCGTGGCGCACATCCTCTACGGCGGCAACACACTTCTCGCCCACGAGGTTGGCGCGGGCAAGACCTTTGAAATGGTAGCCGCCGCAATGGAATCCAAGCGGTTAGGACTTTGCCAAAAATCCCTGTTTGCCGTGCCGAATCACCTGACGGAACAGTGGGCCTCCGAATTCCTGCGACTGTACCCTTCGGCCAACATCCTTGTGGCCACAAAAAAGGACTTTGAAACCCGCAACCGCAAAAAGTTTTGCGCTCGGATCGCCACCGGCGACTACGACGCGGTGATTATTGGCCATTCGCAGTTTGAGAAAATTCCCGTATCGGTGGAACGGCAGGAACATCTGCTTCAGGAACAGATATGGGAGATTGAGGATGGGCTGGAGGAACTCAAAGACAGCGGCGCGGAACGGTTTACGATCAAGCAGCTTGAACGGACGAAAAAGGGCCTGGAAGCACGTCTGAAAAAGCTCAACGACAACGGGCGCAAGGATGATGTCGTAACCTTTGAACAGCTCGGCGTGGACCGCCTGTATGTGGACGAGGCGCATAATTATAAAAATCTGTTCCTATACACGAAAATGCGCAACGTCGCGGGGCTTTCCACCTCCGACGCGCAGAAGTCCAGCGACATGCTCCTGAAATGCCGGTATATCGACGAGATCACCGACAGCCGGGGCGTCGTGTTTGCAACGGGAACACCGGTGTCGAACTCGATGACCGAACTTTACACGATGATGCGCTATCTCCAGCACGGAACCCTCCAACAGCAGGGCCTAGCGCACTTCGACTGTTGGGCTTCGACCTTCGGTGAAACCACGACGGCCATCGAGCTGGCCCCGGAAGGGACCGGCTACCGGGCGCGGACTCGCTTCGCCAAATTCTTCAACCTTCCGGAGCTGATGACCTTATGGAAAGAGGCGGCGGACATCAAGACCGCCGACCAGCTTGACCTCCCCACGCCGACGCCGGTGTATCACAACGAAGTCGCACAGCCTACGGACATTCAAAAGAAGATGGTGCAGGAGCTTTCCAAACGCGCCGCCGCAGTCCATTCCGGTACGGTTGACCCGTCCGTGGACAACATGCTGAAAATTACCTCGGACGGCAGAAAACTCGGCCTTGATCAGCGCATCATCAACCCCATGCTTCCCGATGCCCCCGGCAGCAAGGTCAACATGTGCGTTAATAACATTTATCAGGTATGGGATAAGGGACAAACAGACAAGCTGACGCAGCTCGTTTTCTGCGATATTTCCACGCCCAAAGGTCACGCCTCCCAGCAGGCCGCGAAAGCTGCGGACAAAACCATCAACGGCGTGGAGCTTCACGCGCTGGAAGACGCTCTGGAGCAGGACGCGGAATCGTATACCGTTCCATTCACGGTTTACGATGATATACGCGGCAAGCTCATTGCGCGGGGCATTCCCGCCGAACAGATTGCCTTTATCCACGACGCCAATACGGAGGTCCGAAAAAAAGAACTGTTTGCAAAAGTCCGCGCCGGACAGGTGCGCGTCCTCATGGGCAGCACCTTCAAGATGGGCGCGGGTATGAATGTGCAGGACAGACTCATCGCGCTCCATGACCTCGACTGCCCGTGGCGGCCGGGGGATTTGGAGCAAAGGTCGGGCCGCATTATCCGGCAGGGAAACGGAAACCCCGAAGTCCATATTTTCCGTTACGTCACCGAAGGGACCTTTGACGCCTACCTCTGGCAAACCATTGAAAACAAGCAGAAATTCATCTCGCAGATCATGACCAGCAAAAGCCCCGTCCGGTCCTGCGAGGACATCGACGAAACGGCGCTCTCCTACGCGGAAATCAAGGCACTGTGCGCCGGAGACGAAAGAATCAAAGAAAAAATGGACCTGGACATCGACGTATCAAAGCTGCGCCTGCTCAAAGCAAGCCACCAGAGTCAGCAGTACCGGCTGGAGGACAATCTGCTCAAATATTTTCCGGAACAGATCGAACGCAACAAAGGCTTTATTGCCGGTCTGGAATCCGATATGAAAATGCTGGCGGAGCATCCGCACCCCAGGGACGGATTTGCCGGTATGGTGGTGCGGGGCGATACACTCACCGACAAGGACAACGCGGGAGCCGCAATTCTGGAAGCCTGCAAGGAAGTCAAGGGAATCGATCCGCTGGAGATCGGCAGCTACCGGGGCTTTTCCATGTCGCTGTCGGTCGAGAACTTCGGAAGGGAGTTCGTTCTGACCCTCAAAGGGCAGATGACCCACCGGGTAACGCTCGGAACAGACGCGCGGGGTAACTTGACCCGCATTGACAACGCTCTTGCCTCTATGCCGGAACGGATACAAAACGTACATTCGCAGCTTGAGAATCTCTATTCTCAGATGGAGGCGGCAAAGGCTGAGATCGGCAAACCGTTCCCGCAGGAAGCGGAGCTTCAGGAAAAGTCTGCGCGGCTCACGGAGCTGAACGCGCTGCTCGACATTGACAGCAAGGCTCCAGCTCAGCAGGCGGAAAATGTTGTGGCTAAAAGCGAAAGGCCCTCCGTGCTGGAGAGCCTGAAAACGTCCTGCGTCTGCGGTTCAGCGGAAAGAAAAACAAAACACGAAATGGAGGCCCGGTAATAAAAGGCTCCGGTACAGAACTCACGCTCTGTGCCGGAGCTTTCGTGTCAGGGACCGGTATCGGAGGCTTTGGCCTTGCGTCTCTGCTTTTGTTCAGACTTCTTACGACGCTTTTCATCTATTTCATGCAGCCATACGCTGACCGGCGCTTTCCACGGCTCACTTTTATTCGGGATGTTTTTGACAAGGCTGCGCGGGTTCAGGCCGAGCCTTTTTGCCAACTCAAGGTCTTCATTATTCAGGCGGCACTTCTGTTTTGCCTCCTGCCACATCTGATCGCTGTACGGCATACTATACACTCCAAATTCAAACAAATTGTATCATTCCACAAGCAAATAAGGAATAAAAAATTTCAAGATTATCATAATACGATGGATAAAAGAAACTTAACGTGTTATAATTAATATTAGCACGGAGGTGTTTTTCTATGAAATATTATGAAAAGATGCTGGATATGGGCTGCTTCACCAAGGATGATGTGGTTATGCTCACCGGGAGCGAGGGAGCCGCCCATTCCCTGCTGTATGATTATACCCGCAATCGGCTGATTGAGCGCGTCCGGCGCAATCTCTATGCGGCGGTCAGCCTGGAGACAAAACAGCCTGTGGCAAACCGCTATGTCATCGCGTCTCACTTAGCGCCGGATGCCTGTGTCAGCCACCACTCCGCATTCGAGGTCTATGGCTACGCCAATCAGGTGTACTATGAGGTCTATGTTCAGACGGAACTGCGCTTTACGGATTTTGAGTACAACGGAGCGACATACCGCCGTGTGTCACCGCGTATTTCCGATGGCGTGACCAAGTGGAACGGGAACGTGCGTGTGACCACGCCGGAGCGGACGGTTATCGACAGTATCAACGATTTTGAGAAAATAGGAGGACTGGAGGAACTGCTGCGCTGCATTGAGTTAATTCCCTCTCTTGACCCCATGATGCTCCTGAAATATCTGGACGCATACGGGAACGGCTTTCTATATCAAAAAACCGGGTATATTCTGGAGTATTTTCAGGAAGCGGAGGGTCTGCCGCAGAGTTTCTTTGCCGAGTGCCGGTCAAAATGTCCTCAGAGCAAGCGGTATCTTTACAGCGGCGTACAGTCGGACGGCGCTGTCTATCATGAAAAGTGGCGGCTGTTCGCACCGCCCGATCTGCATACCATAACAAATAAGGGGGTAAACGGATATGATGAAATTTGACCGTGCCGCATTGGGCCGTCAGGCGCAGGAGCTGGGGTTCGTGCGTGATACCTACGAGAAAGTATGCCGTCTTGCGGACGTGCTGGCCTTTCTGGAAGAGGATTCACTTTTGTCCGCGTCTCTGGCGCTGAAAGGCGGCACGGCAATCAACCTGACTATATTCAATCTTCCGCGCCTGTCCGTTGATATTGACTTGGATTATGCGGACAACGCTTCGCGCGCGGATATGTTGGAAGCACGCAAAATTATCACGGACCGAATCGGCAAGTATATGGCGGCAGGGGGCTATTCCCTCAGTCCTAAAACAAGGAGGTATCATGCGCTGGATTCATTCATCTATGCCTATCAGAATACAGGCGGGATGAATGACAATATAAAAATTGAGATTAACTATATGCTGCGCTGTCACGTTTTGCCGCTATCCCGCCGTATACTGCAATTGCCGGATTCCTCAGTCAAAACAACAGTATTGAGCGTGGACCCTGTGGAAATATTCGGCGCGAAATCTGTTGCACTCCTTTCCAGAGCAGCCCCGCGCGATTTATACGACCTGCATCAGATGCTGCGCTATGGCCTGATCGACGCTTCACAGGAACCTATGCTAAAAAAGTGCATTGTCTTTTACAGCGTGATTGCCTCGGAGACAGTGCCGGAGGCGTTTACATATGACCGGATCAATACGATCACCCAACATAAAATCCGGACGGATCTGGTGCCGGTTATTCGAAAGAAGGAGCAGTTTGACTTGCCCTCTGCACAACGGCAGGTTAAGGAGTACCTAACCGAATTGCTGACGCTGGACGAAACGGAAAAACAGTTTTTAGACGCTTTTGGTCAGAAGAATTACCGCCCTGAGCTGTTGTTTCCTGACGGGGCCGTTCTGGAACGGATTGAGCAACATCCGATGGCGCTTTGGAAGTGCCGAGAGGCAGAGCAAAAGAAACACATAGACGATATGGAGTTATAACTGAATATTCACCACGGGAGCGGTCACGATGGCCGCTCCTTTTATTATCTGAAATTTTCTACCCCGCTTTGTTCTGAAGAGTTTACCACATATTACTTTATTTTGAAACAGGAGGTTCCATATGAATACGATACCCGTATACAAATATCCCGCCGCCTATGCGCGGGAGAACAATGAATTGGAAGAATACCGCGCGTCCTACAAGGCGAATGTGGCCTGCAAAAATGCAATCGAAACCGCCATCCGGGACAATTACCGCGATAACTGTCTCGGAAAAGAGGCCGTAAAACAGGTTGCCAATCAGTTCGGTTATGAGCGGATGTTCTTTGTTCTGGCAAATACGGTACAGCGAAAAGATTTCGACGGGCGCATTTCTCACAACAACAAGGATTGGGCAAAAACAATTCAAGTCTTTGAGGACAAAAATTATTTTGGGGAGGATCGGCGCTCATCGTTTGAAGTGGATGCCGTTAACCCCGGCCTCACGGATATTTTCATCAACCAGGCACGGCGTGAATATCTGCTGACCCAGCCGCTGACCAAGAAAGACATTCAGGCGGAGGCTGCGCGGCTGCTCCAGCGTCTGCAATTCGAGCGTGAGCCGAACAGTCCCAGCGGTACTCATTTCATGGTGCAGATCTCACCGGATTTTCTGATCCGGGCTTCCACCAAGGACCAGAACCGTCTGTTTGCCATGCTTCCGTTTCAGTCGCTGACCTTCTCCGCGCTCAAGGACCGAAAAGGGCTTTTCGCGTTCATCCAAAAGGATGAAAACCGCGACCAGCCGCTTCGCCAGCGCAAGCCGTCCATTCGAAAAAAGCTGGAGAACAGCAAAGCGACAGATACGCCGCCCGCCGTGAAGCGGGATGCCCCGGAGCGTTGACGATGGCAGAGCGGAAAAGAGACGTTCAGCTCAACTTTCGCGTATCGCAACAGGAACTGGAGTTGATTACAAAAAAGATGTCCAAATTGGGTACGCAGAACCGGGAAGCTTATCTCCGCAAAATGGCGCTCGACGGCTATGTGGTCAGACTGGAGCTGCCGGAGCTGAAGGAACTGGTGTCGCTTCTGCGTTACACCAGCAACAACCTGAATCAGTACACGAAACGGGCCAACGAAACAGGGCGCGTCTACGACACCGACCTGGATGATCTGCGCGGCAGTTTTGACCGCTTATGGAACGTGGCCAACAAAATTCTTACCGCCCTAGCTTCTATCAAGTAAAGGTGCAGGGGGAGGATGGTGCTCTGTCCTTCCCCCTGAATTTTTTAACCGCATCCTTGCGAAAAAGGCTGAAACGATGTACCGTAGAATCAGAACTTGAACAGGAGGATGCAGCCATGAGGATTATATTAAAGATAATTGCCATTCCCCTCGTGATCGTACTTACGCTGTTCGTCTGGATTTGCTCCGGCCTGCTGTACTGCTCCGCTTTCGTGCTTGGACTTGCCGGAACGGTACTTGGAATTCTCGGCGTATTGGTGCTGATTACCAGCTCGGTTACAAACGGTATCATAGTGCTGGTGATGGCGTTCCTCGTCAGTCCGTTTGGAATCCCAATTGCGGCGGCGTGGCTGCTCGGAATACTGCAAGGCGCAAATTACGCGCTTCGGGATTTTATACGGACCTAAAGCGGATGTCCCATGATGTTGATGTTACCGATAATCCTCGAAAACGTATGAACGGAATGGAATGCACTTTATAAAAAAGCATTACATTCTAAAGGAAATTATGAACATACAGCTCAGAAAGGAGCGCGTCCCGTGGAAAGGCTCATATTTCATGTTGATGTCAACAGCGCGTTTCTTTCATGGGAGGCTGCGCGTCGGGTCGGAAACGGCGAAAAAGACATTCGCCTGATCCCGTCCGCTATCGGCGGCGACAGGGACAAGCGAACTGGCGTTATTCTCGCGAAGTCAATTCCCGCAAAGAAATTCAATATTACAACCGGTGAGCCGGTTGCAATGGCCCTTCGGAAATGCCCTGATCTGTTCCTTGCCAAGCCGGACTTCCGGCTCTATGAGAAGTGCTCAAAGGCATTTATGGATATATGCCGGGACTATGCCCCCGCTGTTGAAAAGTATTCGATTGACGAGTGCTTTCTTGATATGAGCGGCACAAAGCATATCTACCCTGATCCGGTCGCGCTTGCACATGAGATAAAAGACAAAATCCGGGATACACTCGGGTTTACCGTCAATATCGGAATTGGGGACAATAAGCTGCTGGCGAAGATGGCAAGCGACTTTGAGAAACCGGACAAGGTTCACACGCTGTTTGTGGATGAAATAGAAGCAAAGCTCTGGCCGCTTCCTGTCCGTGGCCTCTTTTCAGTTGGCCGCGCTACAGCGGAGCGTTTGAAGAAAGCGTATATCGCCACTATCGGTGAACTTGCTAAGGCTGAACTTCAACGGATTCAGAGATTGGTCGGCGTGAAACTCGGCCAGCAGATTCACGACTATGCTAACGGGATAGACAATTCTCCCGTTCTTTCAAAAGCCGAGGACGCAAAGGGGTATAGCATCTCAACCACTCTTGAGGATGATGTAAAAACACCGGAAGCCGCGCATAAGGTGCTGTTTGTCCTTGCCGACAGCGTTTCATCCCGTATGCGAACCGATGAAGCGAAGGCTTACTGCGTCGCTGTGACAATACGCGGCAACGATTTCAAAAATAAATCTCATCAAAAGAAGCTGACGGTTCCGACAGACATCACCTCTGAGATTTTTGAAATTTCAAAAACTCTGTTTGCAGAGCTATGGGATAAGCATACTCCTTTACGGCTGCTGGGTATATCTCTTACCGATGTGTCAAAGGACGGTTACGAGCAGGCAACTCTTTTCCCCGACGAAGAAAGAGAACGGGCGCGGAGAATGGATAAAACAATTGACAGCATCCGAAACAAATTCGGTATGGATGCGATAGCGCGAGGCTCTTCCGCTCAATCCGTTGAGATCGGCAAGAAGTATAAGGCGCAGATGGAAAACAAAAGCAAATCGGAAAAATAGTCGCTATCTGATTTTTTGAGACGTAAACGGTACTACTGCTTACTGCAAAGGCATGACGGAAGGGGCGGGCTATATGGAGAACATTGTATTTGAAATGGATTATGAGGAAGAGCATAAGCGTAGAACGGCAGAAGATGAATCATCAACGGCTGCTGCAATCTTTGATCGGGCTATCAACAGCAACTTTTTGAAAGCGTATTGCGATGCGATGGAGCAATACCAAAAGTCATCGTTCCGGAAGACAAGGCGAACTATGAATACCTTCTTGCCAAATGCGACGAGATGGCAAAGCGTTGGGGCGGTAAAATACGTGGTATCGTTGATTATCAAAAATGGGATGCGCATATTTATCTGACTCTCCCGTTTGCGGAATTCGGGTGTGATGAAGAACTTGCACTCTTAAAAGAAATTGCAGAGAAATCACATTCCGTCACTTTTTCGGCTACAAAAGACGGCAAAGTTGAACTCAATATTTTCTTTTACTATTTTCAAGAAATTGCCGACAAAAGAGCGATATTTGAGGAAGAAATCTTGAAAGACAATGAATTGGTAGCGTTGCTTGAAAAGCACAACGAGGAAACGAATGAATACAAGTCGGCAGTGATACATTGGTTTATCGAATACGCAGTACAAAAGACAGGAAAAAGCCGTGAAGAATTATCTCCAAGCATCATGGAAGAAGTATTGTCTGATCCAGATGGTTTCTTTCGAAAAATTGAAGAACTCAAGAGACAATGCGATAACGAAAATGACGGGTGAAATGGATGGACACAAAGCAAACTTTTAAGCCAATTAGCTGGAAGAACGGGTGTGTCCCGAATTTTGTGTAAACTCAAAAATGCAGTGCAAATAGAGCAAATTTATAGCAAGGGAGCGGCGCGAAAAAGTGCCGTTCCCTTTGCAGTCATATTAGCGGTGAACTTGCCGTATGTCAAGGATCAGTAGGTCAATCGGGCATCCGTTCGGCAAAAAACACCGCAAGCTGGGCATGGATCATACTCCAGTCCTGCCGCCGGCCAGTCCACTTTTTGGTGATATCAATCATTGCTAAATACAACATTTTTAACAGGCTGTCATCCGTGGGGAACACGGATTTGGACTTGGTTACCTTCCGGAGTTGGCGGTTAAAGCCCTCAATGGCATTGGTCGTATAAATTAGCCGCCGGACTTCCTGCGGGTACTTGAAGTAGGTGCTCAAATTCGGCCAGTTTTCCTGCCAGGATACAGAAATCTTGGGATATTTCTTGCCCCAGCGCTGTGCAAACACATTCAAAGATTCCAGTGCTGAGGCCTCATCAACGGCAGCGTAGACTGCCTTCAGGTCAGCCATCAGCGCTTTCAAATCCTTGTAAGATACATATTTCGTGGAGTTGCGAATCTGGTGAATAATGCAATTTTGAATCTCTGTTTTTGGAAATACCGCCTCAATTGCAGCAGAAAAACCAGTGAGATTATCCGTGCAGGCGATGAAAATGTCCTCAACGCCACGGTTGCGCAGACCATTGAGCACTGTGGCCCAGAACTTCGCGCTCTCATTTTCACCAACCCACATACCCAAAACGTCCTTTTTCCCATCCAAATCCACGCCGATGGCTATGTATACGGCCTTCTTCACGATCTGACCTTCGCTTCGGACGTGGTAGTGAATGGCGTCCAAAAACACCACCGCGTAGACAGCCTCCAGCGGTCGCTGCTGCCACTCTTTTGCCAAGGGCAGTATCTTGTCGGTAATTCGGCTGATGGTGGTATCTGAAATCTCTATGCCGTAGATATCCCGGATATGGGCTTCTATGTCGCCAGTAGTCATGCCCTTGGCGTACATGGATAGGATCTTTTCTTCGATGTCTTGGCTCACGCTGGTCTGATTCTTTTTCAATACCTGCGGCTCAAACTCGCCCTTTCGGTCGCGAGGCACAGAGACGTCAACATCCCCAAAGCTGGTACGCAGAGTTTTGCTGCTGTGCCCATTTCGGCTGTTATCTGTGTCCTTATTCTTGTAGTCGTACTTGCTGTAGCCCAGCTCGTCGTCCAGTTCCGCCTCCAGGCCATTCTCCATGAACTCGGCGATGGTCTCCTTAAACAGATTCTGAATGTCGTCCATGCTGCTAATGTTGCTTACCTGTAGCAGTTCTCGGATCTTTGCACGACGCTCATTTTCTTCCGGGCTACGATTCTTTCTTGCCATAATGTAAACCTCCATTGTGGTGCTTCTATTCTACACCACAACGAAGGTTTACACAAAGTTTGGGATGGTCTCGGAAGAACCGAGCATTTCGTTATAAAGCGATATGCTCGGTTCTTCCTGAGAATCATTCTATCAAGCTGAAATAGAAAACGCTTCAAAGAGTTTATTTAAGATTCCTTTTGTAATTTCAAACTGCTTAGGAGAAAGATGCGCGAGACGCGCCGTTAATGCTTGTACGTCATTTCCTGCTATATCGCTATCAAAAAGAATTTCATCGCTGGAGATAGACAGCACATGGCAAATTCGTTGCAGAGTGGAAAGAGATGCACCCACCGTGCCCCGCTCCAGAGCAGAAACACTTTTCGTTCCCATCCCAATTAATTCAGAAAACCGCTCCTGTGTTAATCCGGCGTTTTCTCTTGCATTCTTGATGCGAGTGCCAATTTCAACGTTCAATTGCTTTTTCTCTTTCAAGACAACACCACCTTACAATATTAGTTTATGTAATGGTAACGTTGACTTAAACACATTAGTAGAATTATAATTTATCGTATTGCTAATGCGACTGAAAGCAGAAAGGAAAAAGTAATGGAAAATACATTGACATGCGCATTTACCGGCCATAGACCCAGCAGCTTTCATTTTGGATACGACGAACAGCACCCGGATTGTGTAAAACTCAAATTCATTATGGCTTCGCAGATTGCCGCGCTGATAGATAACGGCGTAACAACTTTCCTTACAGGGATGGCCCTTGGAGTGGATACTTGGGGAGCCGAAATTGTGCTGGCACTCAAAGAGCAGCGTCCCGATCTGCGCCTGGTTGCCGCGCTGCCCTGCGAGACGCAGGCCAACAAATGGTCGGTGGAACAGCGGGAACGATACTTTAATATTTTACCGGAATGCGATGATGTTGTTTACATCAGCCGCCACTATACAAAAGATTGCATGTACAGACGCAATCGCTGGCTGATCGACCATTCCAGTTTTGTCCTCGCGGTTTACAATGGAACGCCAAACGGCGGCACGGCCTATACGGTAAACTACGCTTATGCAAAAAAGCGGGCGGTCATTCTGATTCATCCTGACACCGGCAAGGTCACGCCATATACAATTAACGTGTCCGTTCTGCCAGAATCTCCGTGAATTTAGTAAAGCTTTGGTGAAATACAAGATTTGATATGCTACACTGTACATAACAATAATTGGGGGAGGACGATTATGAATGACGGCGAAATCATTGGCAAGGTTCATTCCTCCATGTACCATCAGTGCCAGGAGCGCGGATATGCTGCGCCGGTAGATGTCCTCATGGATATCGGTGTACTGCCGAAACAGAAATACGAGGATTGGCGGTTCGGACGTGTTTCATACCTTGAAGCTATCTGTACAGTCAATCTTCGCAAACTATCTTTCATAATGCATCAGATGCGGATATATGCTCGGAAAAATGATCTAAAGCCGTCCTACTGTTATTATAAGCGTTGGGGCGTGAAAAAGAAAAACGGACAGGGACATAAGCCCGTGATACCGCTCCGTTTCAGTAAAAGCGGAAAGCCAGACATTGAAAAATGGTATGCCACTCATTTTGTTGACGTGAAGCGGATTACGGAATTGAAAAAGATAAGGAGGTCCGACATGAACGGGCAGAAGAATTTGGAGAACGACGAAAAACAATTTCTGATAAAATCACTTACGGAACAAACTATAGTCGGAAAAATTCAGTGGACTTGCACGGAGTATAATCCTATATCTTTGACGTATGGAATTGCGGATGACAGCGCGGATGATGCCTGCCTGTCTCAAATGTTTGATGCGGAGACAAACCTGAATGGAAATGCCGTTCAGGTGGACATAATGGAACGTATTGAACTTGGCTCTGGAAAAGGCGATATAACCGGAAGCGTCTCTCTCGACGGAGAACAGGGTTTTGAACGATACGAATACGGTATTTCATACGATACGGATTATTACGATGATTGTGATGCGGAGAGCGTGGGGGTGCATTATCGGGAGTCGTTACCCGCTGCCTTGGCTAACGCGCTGCTTCCCGCGCTGACACAGTCCGAGGCCGTAGCCTCCGGCTTTTCATTCGCACGTTTTTGCTATGAGGACGATGAAGTGGGGCCTTTACTGCGCCTCCCGTTAGCAAAGCTGGGAGAAAAACTCATGAGAGAAAGACGTCTAATGGATTTTCATCGCATGGTACTCGATATGGAATTTCGCAGGCAACTGCTTACGGAGTTGTGCTAGTTTCCAGGCAGAATAAGAAAATAACTATTCATGGCACAGGCCGTCTTTTGCCACGATTCGGCGCAGAAGCTTAGAAGCTCCTGCGCCGTTTTATGTTTTGGGAGGAGGCACAATTTATGGCAACTACACGGCTGATGCCGCTGCACACCGGCAAGGGCCGTGATGTTGGCACGGCAATCAGCGACATTATTGACTACGTGGAAAATCCACAAAAAACAGACTACGGCAGGCTCATCACCGGCTATGAATGTGACAGCCGCACAGCAGACGCCGAGTTCCTTTTTTCCAAACGGCAGTATACCTCACTCACCGGCAGAACACGCGGCGCGGACGATGTGATCGCCTATCATCTACGGCAGTCTTTTGTTCCCGGAGAGGTCACGCCGGAGGAAGCAAACCACATCGGCTGTGAGCTTGCCAAACGGTTCACCAAGGGAAAACATGCCTTTATTGTCTGTACGCACATTGACAAAAAACATATCCATAATCATATTATCTGGAACTCCACGTCGCTTGACTGTACACGGAAATTCCGAAATTTTTGGGGCAGTACCAGGGCCGTGCGGCAGCTCAGCGATACGCTATGTATTGAGAACGGGCTTTCCATCGTGGAGAATCCGCAGCGGCACGGCAAGAGTTATAACAAGTGGCTGGGCGATCAGGCAAAGCCCTCCAACCGGGAGCTTTTGCGTGTGGCAATAGATACGGCTTTGGCTCAAAAACCCGCCGACTTTGATGCGTTCCTGAAGCTCTTACGGGAAGCCGGGTATGAAGTTAAGCTGGGGAAAGTTCCCTCCCTGCGCGGCAAAGATCAGAAGCGATTTATCCGGCTGGATTCCCTTGGCAGCGGTTACGGTGAAGCGGAATTACGCTCCGTCCTTGCCGGTGAAAAAACGCACAAACCGTGTAAAAAAATCATCCGCCCTGCTGCGGAGAAACAAGTCAATCTGCTGGTGGATATACAAGCCAAGCTCCGCGCCGGAAAGGGCGCGGGCTATGAGCGTTGGGCCAAGGTATTCAACATCAAGCAAATGGCGCAGACTGTGAATTACCTCACCGAGCACGGACTGCTGGAGTACAGCGCGTTGGCTGCTAAAACGGAGGCGGCTACCGCCCGGTACAATGAGCTGTCCGCACAGATCAAAACGGCTGAGAAACGGCTGGCTGAGATTGTCGTTCTGAAAACACAGATTATCAATTACGCCAAGACCCGCGATACCTATGTCGCCTATCGCAAGGCAGGGTACTCCAAAAAATTTCTTTCGGAGCATGAGAGCGATATCCTGTTGCACAAGGCGGCGAAGAAAGCGTTTGACGAGCTGGACGTGAAAAAACTCCCCACCGTCAAGAGCTTACAGGCCGAGTACGCTGAACTGTTGACAGAAAAAAAGGATGCCTACACCGACTATCGGAAAGCCCGCGACGAAATGAAAGAGCTGTTGGTGGTAAAATCAAATATTGACCGCTTGCTTGGCAAAGATCGTGAGGAAGAAAGAAAGGAAACTTTTATTAACCGCACATAAACGCGGGTTGATTTATCTTGAGGTTAGGCTGGCGGTGATAACAAAATACGGACTATCAGCATGAAGCTGGTAGTCCGTATTTTGTTCATCGTGCGGGAGCATTGTAATAAAAGTTTACTTAAAATGCTCCGTTCCGAATTGCTTGGCAAACGCATAATAATCACTACTGTTCAAAAATCAGAACACGATCCCTCATGACGTTCTCGGTAAACCATGGGGTTCTATCTTGTGTACTATCCTGAGTCAACGCATATGTCGTGACCAAATCGACTTCTTTTTCGATACTCTCACATAAATCGTTATACAGACCGCCCATATCGAACGCGCTTTTCACTATGGGACCCGTTCTGTCGATCAACACGTCTACATCGCTGTCATCCGTCGCCTCGTTTCGGGCATAGGAGCCAAAGAGATATACGGCTCTGAGATGGTATTTTTCCGCTACCGGCGCAATTCGCTTTTTTAATTCTTCAAGGGAATAGATCATATGCTGCCTCGATTTTTATTTGTAATCCAATTCTAATTTTCATATCTGCGCTGTGCTTCCGTGCGCTTTCTGTTTTGCCTTTTACAATAATAGAAATTTTATCATAATGCAAGTTTGTGAAGAATCGGATTGCACCACCATCGATAGAGGAAGTAAAACGTTGACTTTCAGTTCGGCACCGGAGAACGGTCTGGGCCAAACTGAAAAGAGCATGAACAGCGTTCATGCTCCCAAAGCGTCCGCAGGACGCGCAGCCGCACAATTTATTGTGCGATCAACGGGGATTGGGGGCCTGCCACCAACAAGCGTTTGTGGCGATGGATAGCCACAAACATTGCTTGCCACAATGAGTTTGACCCCGAAAGGGCATGAAAAATCTATGCTACACAGCGGCTCATACCTAAGCCGCAATGTAGGGGTAATGGATCTTATGGAGCATCATTCAGATACTGTATTGATCCGCCGTCTCTATGGCTCTGATACGTTTTTTGCTGTACCATTAATCACCTTTTCCAGAGGTTGACTCCGGGCAAAACCTTTTTATACTCAACAACGCTGCGGCTCCGGCTCCGGTTGTTCCGAATAATACAAGTGGTATGGGTGCATTATACAACGCATCGATAGTCGCATTACATATCGTGCTACCGGTGGCAAAAATTACGTCACTACCAGAAATATAGTCTTCCAGACCTTCAGCGCCGTTGCTGATAAGAACTCCATTTTTAGTCTTTCCAATGTTTGCCGGGTCTAAGTCGAGTACGATCAGCGATATTCCGGCATTATGTATCGCTTCGGCAAGTGCAGGCTGATAGCCGATCATTAAAACTCGCGAATCACCATAGTTTTCCTTGAAGTATGATGCTGTTTGAAGGGCACATTTCTCTGGCCCCTCATTCCGGCAGTGGACAGTTTGCACATCCTTCCCTGTATAACATACAACGGCATTAAGGGTAGAAATATATATGGCTCGCTGAAAATCGTCCGTCAAAGGCAACGCCAGCACATCTTCCAGTGTCCCGGAAAAGTCACCCTGCGAGCCTGTAAATGCTTGCCCCTTACAGCCCATGACGGTGGCCTGAAGCAAACGTTCCTTTCCCGTTAGAATCACATAATCCTGACGTTTGGTCGCTCCAATAGAATCTTCCGGACTCAGCAGAGATGCTTTCACCTTGACTTCAGCCTGCCTGAGTTGAAATTCATCAACCAGCTTGGTAAACTCTTCTTGCAAACGAGCAAAGAACAGCTCTTTATTTTCTTTCTCCATCATACAAACTCCTCTATTATAGTATTTTACTTTTTCAGTTACGTGTACCTACATGATTCCGGACTGAGCTGCGGATATTAAGTCTCTGATCTCGACAGCGGGTTTACAGAAGACATCATGAATCGACCCTGCTTGCTTAATTTGACCTTCAGAAACCACAATAATCCTATCAGCAAGTTCCTGTGCTTCTGCATAATCATGTGTCACATACAGCATTGTTAGATTCAACCGTTTTTGAAGCATTTTCAATTCGTTTCGAATATTATTGGCGGTCGATGGATCAAGACTGGATAACGGTTCATCCAAAAGCAAAATTCCTGGTTCCATGATAATAGAACGCGCCAAGCCTATCCTTTGTTTTTCCCCGCCGCTAAGATCCTTCGGATAACGGTCTTTCAAGTGCGTAATACGAAGCATCTCCAGTGTTTCTTCAACTTTCTCCCTTATCCGGTCAGCGGAGCAACCGCCGGCGCGCAAACCGAAGGCCACATTCTCATATGTGGTCAAATGCGGAAAAAGATAAATGTCCTGCAATAGATAACCTACATTGCGTTTTTCCGTACGAACATCGTTCATGTTCTTATGGTCAAAATACACTTCACCTGAATATTCTGTCAGTCCAGCTATCACATTTAAGAGAGTGCTTTTCCCGGCACCGGTATAGCCCAAGACGATCACGAGCTCACCAGTGTCGATATCCAGATTTACATTATTTAGACAATGCTGTGTGGAAATATTTTTTAGACTGATGTTTGACATTTTTACCTCCATGCTTTGGTGGTTCTGTTCTCCATCCATAGGAATAACCGCTCAAAAAAGGTGCACATCAAGGATAACACTACCAGGCAAACCATTATAATGTCTACCCGAATCAGGCTTTCCGCATTCGCCATCAGGGCGCCTATCCCTGTGGGTATCGCAAACATCTCGGCCGCAATGACTGTCCTCCATACCATTCCCGCCTCAAGGCGCAGACCGGTATAAATATTTGGGGAGGCCATCGGAAGAATGATGTGCCAAAGAATATACCATTTTGATGCGCCAAGCGTTCGTGCCGCTTTGATATATTCCGCTTTAACTTCTTTAATACCGGTCAACGTGTTGTACGCTAGAGGGAAGAACGCACATATGAAGATCAGTGTTACAGGCAACGCTTCATTAATGCCAATCCACAACATGAGCAGCGGCAGCCATCCCAGAGTCGGTATTGGAAACAAAATACTCAGCAGCGGCCTTAAGCTATGTTCAATGAACTTGTTGACACCCATTAATATACCAACAATAAGACCGGCTAGACTTCCAAGAATGTACCCAACTAAAACTCTCAAAAAGCTTGCACCCAGACTTTTAAGAAGCAGTCCATTTCTGAGAAGCTCCCCAAACTGCACGACCACTCTGCTCAAGGGCGGAAATAAAGGCGTTTGAGCCAGTTGCCCCGAGATTTCCCATATTGCAAGAAACGATACGATGGGAATAAGATATAAAAGGTGTTTTCTTGTTAGTTTTTGTTTCATCTTTTATGTTTATCCTTAATCAATGGCCATAATCTCTTCAGCCTTAAAAGATTTTGCCAGATAACCTAATTCATACATTTTGTCGATGACTGCCTGTACCTCTTCAACGCTAATATCCGATGTCATTTTAAGATTGCTCATTGAAGCAGCGGCGATCTCCGGGGTAACGTCCAAATTGGCTTCCGGGCTTTCCGTCTCATCTTTAACCATAGTCTGATTTATATTCAGAGCCTGAGCGATGATCTCAGCCGCGTCCTCGGGATTTTCATTCATAAGCTGAATGCTCTTTTCATTGATCTCTTTTAGCTTTTCAACTACCTCAGGTTGATTCGTCAACAAATCCTCAGTCACCACCAGAACGCTGCCCTGCATATCCGGCCAGATATCAGAGCTTTTGATCAGTATTTTCATACCTGGGAATGAAGCGGCAAGCGACGCAAAATGTTCCGGAACAAATATGGCATCGACTTTTCCGTTGCGCAAAGCCATAAGCTGTTTAGCCGCATTCATCTGCACCGTGTTGGCTTGGATTTTTTTTGAATCCAAACCTTCCTTTTCTATCAGCAGTTTTTGTAAAAAGCTAGTTGTGGTTCCCTCGGGGCCATTGGCGATTTTTATGCCATCCTTTTCCAGATCGCTCAGTTTATTAATCGTTGCGCTGTTCACAACAAGCGCGTACCCGTTCTTATGAGTACCGGCAATGATCTTGATCGGTACACCTCCATTGGCATATGTATAAATCGCAGGTACCAGACACATATAGCTGACATCAAAGCCACCTTTGGTAAAGGCTGCGGCAACACCAACACCACTAGCGTACACTTTTACATCATTAATATTAATGCCAGAATCCTGAAAAAGACCCTTTTCATGGGCATAATAAAACGAGGCCGCGTGATCTGTATATTCGACTGCCACGTTAAGGTCCACCACATTCGCAGTGACCGTTTGAGCTGATGTGTCCGGTTTAGAGACAGTTCCTTGTTTGCTGTCGCACCCAGCAAACGGCAAGACCATTAATACAGATAGGAATACGATAATAATCTTTTTCATAATTAGCAATTCTCCTTTTTTTGTGTAATTCTCATATAACTTCCGCAGAATTGAAAATCAGCCGCAGAAGATTGCACTGCTTTTATAATTCGGAAGCATAAACGACCGTCCGCACCATCTGGCTGACAAAGGAATTTTCGTTGTCAAACCATGCGGCAACCCTGATCTCGTATTCGTTATCTTTAATCTTGCATACGAGCGTTTGCGTAGCGTCAAAAAGCGAGGCGTAAGTAATACCAACGATATCGGAGGATACATATTCTTCCTCTGTATAGCCAAATATCTCTGTTGCAGCATTCCTCAACACCTCGTTGATGCTCTCGCTGGATAAAATTTTTCCTGAAACAACAGCTACTAAGGTTATAATGCATCCGACTGGAACCGGAACTCTGATTGCCGAACCAGTGAGCTTGCCCGCCAGCTCGGGAATGACTCGCCCGACTGCCGTCGCCGCTTCTGCAGTAGTCGGTATGATATTGACAGCCGCCGCTCTGGAGCGCCTGAAGTTACCCTTCTTCTGTGGGCTATCCTGCAGCATTTGCGTGGCGGTATAGCCGTGCACGACAGTCATGATTCCACTTAGAATGGGTGCATAGTCATTCAACGCCTTTACCATTGGTGCGAGCGCATTGGTTGAACAGGACGCGGCGGAGATTATTTTATCCTCAGGGGTCAAAATGCTCTCATTGACGCCATAAACAATCGTTGGAATATCGGTTCCGGCGGGAGCTGAAATGACGACCTTCTTCGCGCCGGCACTAATATGTGCCTGCGACTTCTCTTTTGACAGGTACGCGCCAGAACATTCCAGAACAACATCAATGTCAAGCACCTCCCACGGCAGCTTGGATGCATCAGTCTCATTGAATACAGGAATTCTCGCTCCGTTAACAACAATATAGTCTTCTTCAAATTCCACAGTGCCGGCATTCTGATATGTACCCTGAGTTGAATCATATTTTAAAAGATAAGCAAGCATTTCTGGAGTGGCTAAGTCGTTGATTGCTACGACCTCATAACCGTCCATTTCAAACAACTGCCTGAAAGCAAGCCTTCCGATACGTCCAAAACCGTTAATTGCAATTTTCACTGACATAATTATGACCATTCCTTTCTCTACGCTTAGGCACCAAACGGAATGAAACCTAGGGCGACTTAGCGCAAATTTGTGATAAAATCATTTTGAGATTACAGGTGAACTACAGAGCACGTGGAGGTGAGTGGGCACAGCTTGTTTGCTGACCGAATAATTATTTGTGCCGAATGCCCTTTCAAGCACCAATAAGTGGGACAATAAAGCCCGTAGACTTATCTTTGTAGAGACATTACTCGTTTTTAGCAGGGCGTTCAGTCAATGCCTGTATTCTCAAGAGAAATACCCTACGAACGACAAACCGACACGGTCAGAATCGCATTTTTGCAAAAGTGCTGTTATAGTACCGGCTTGAATAAGTTGGCAGTCGCAAGCGGTCAGATGCTTTTCTTTTTTGCCATTTCTCAGATGGCTTAGTTTTTTGTTGCCTTTTTCAAAGTTTTTAGGTGACTTTAGGTTTCAGAATTTCGTCCTCCTGCTAAACTCCTGCTATGTACAAAATCAGATTTACTATCTGAGGAAACAGTGACATAACAATCACTGCCCGAAGAACCTGTAATATAATAATATCTGTATTTTCAACGCCCAAGTCAGTCGAAATCAGCGCCATATCCGACGCACCAGCTGGCGTGGTGATCAGCATTGCTTCCTTTCTTGTGAAGCCGCATGTTCTGTTTATAATTCTGCCTGTTACATAACAGTTTGCTCCATAACCAATTACAATAATAAAGAGAGGTACAAGTAAATATCGCAACGCCAGCACATCGGACATGAGAATCGTACTGCCGAGGTAACATCCGCTTAAGACCTGAGCGCACTTCTTCAACCATTTGGGAATATAAGCAAAATCAAATACCAATTTCAGAATCAGCACAGCGATGATAGAGAATACAAAAGTACCTGCCGTAATACCGGATATTTTACCGAGGATACCGAAAACAGCAGCAACAGCCATGGTGCAGATAAATGACTGCCAGGATTTTGTTTTCGACTTCTGACGTTTTTCTGTGAAAGCCTCCCTTGTTTCACCCTCAGAGTCACTCTTTTTACGTTTGTTATCGTATACAACAATCAGCGCAGGAAAAACACCTATGCCAAGCACCTGCCGTACCAGTTGCATGACTGCTACCTTTGGTCCATCAGCACCCATGACTGCCGCAATTATTGGTGTATCACTGACACCACCAGGAACAACGGACATGAGGGAAGTTACTAAGTCCAGCGGACTGAGTATGTAAATCAAAAACCCAGCGATTAAATTTAAGATAAGCAAGGCACCCAGCATGATTGCCGCAGGCTTTATGATTTTGGGTAGACGCTTTAAGTCACTCTTCTCCATAGAACATCCGATAAAAGCACCGGCAATAATCTGGACAACCAGTGTCGTTTGCTTAGGCATATATGCAACATTAAAAATGATGTTTAAAGCTGCGACGCCTACAATAGCTCCGACCATAAGACCTGCAGGGATTTTGATCTTTACCGCTGCCAAACCAAACAAGCTTCCCACAAGCAGGGTCAACAGTAAAAACAGGATATCGTTCAAACAATCCACCTCAATTTGTATGTCTGCTTTCATATTATTTCGTACTTGCCATACACTAATATGCGTGATATAATATGAAATGATATATAAATTGCTCATATATGCGTTTTAATTCTTATTTTATTCAATTTCGCGCAGAATGTCAACACAAAATACTGCAGGAGGGTTATCGATGCCTGATAAAAAAGCGCTCTCAACACAGGAGGTTGCGGACCTTCTCAAGGTAAGCAAAAGCACCATCTACGACTTAATAAGACGCGGCGAGATACAATCCTACAAGGTGGGGCGCAAGGTGCGCTTTACCGATGAAGATGTAAAAAAGTATATTGATTATTCCAGAGAGAGCCAGGCGACAAAAAATGCGCCCCTTACCGATGGGACGCCTTTCAACCTTTTGGGAAGCGACAAGAGGCCGGATGGCTTTATCATCTGTGGTCAGGATCTGATCCTCGATGTGCTATCAAATTACATGCGTTTGCATAATGTTCCGGCTCTTAGGGCCTACATTGGCAGCTATGACGGCCTTGTTTCGTTATACCGCAACATGGTAAATGTAACAGCGGCACATATGTGGGACAGTGACACCGATACCTATAATGTCCCTTATGTGCGCCGCCTTTTGCCTGGCATCCCTGCGGTTATTGTTCATTTAACCTGCCGCATGCAAGGATTGTATATCTTAAAAGGAAACCCAAAGGGGATTCGGGGTTGGGAAGACTTCGGCAGAGACGATATCGTTATGATTAATCGGGAGCAGGGCGCCGGATCAAGAGTACTACTTGACGAAAACCTGAAGCTTCTTGGAATATTCGGCAGTAACATAAAAGGTTATAAAAAAGAGACCAGTTCGCATTTAGCTGTGGCAAGTGCGGTCAGCCGCGGTGAGGCAGATGTGGCGGTTGGGAACGAGAAGATTGCACGCCAGGTAGACAACATCGAGTTTATCCCAATGAAAAAGGAACGCTACGATCTTGTTCTTCGCAAAGAGGACATGAACACACCTGAAATTCAGACCATGCTGAAAATTATCCGTTCCGCTGCTTTTAGAAATGAATTTGGAAACATCGGCGGGTATGATACAAGCGATATAGGCGAGGTTGTTGCTGAGACTTGAGCCGGAGGGCATCTAAGGGGCGCGTATAATATGAGACTATATGCTTGTATAACTGTGCGACTATTCAACTAGATTAAGAAGTGTGAAAACAATTGTTAGCATGCTGACCGATAGATTTGGCAATCCATCTTCGTTGCATAGTTATGGACGTCAGGCCAAAGACATTCTTGAAGAATCCTGCCAGATAGTAGTATGAGCGTTGGGCGCTTTGAAAGGTACCCGTACGTTTGGGAAGGGTCCGAGTCCACTGGGCCCGCCTATTTCATCCACCTTACGATGGACACACTTAGTGTTCGGCTGTATTTTTCCCGCTACTGGGTGATACCATCGCTCAAGGTTTAGCTTCAGGGCGCGGTGAAAATTCGTCTTGAAATTGCATTAGCCTATGCATTGTCTCGACATATACCGCTAACCTTCTTATAGTTTTTCCTCTACTCTGCCGCAGCGGCAGAGTATTTTTTTATTCAATCATAGGCCATGACCTCATGTTGCCTTTTTGTTTTTCAGACCTATTGTTCACATTCGGTTATTGACATATGCTTATTACGGCGTTATTATATACTCAAATGGGTATATAAACATTTGTTCTTTGAAAAGGAGGCCCTTATGTCTTATCTGATAGAATTTTTCAAGCTTGTATCTGATGAAACACGATTGCGAATTATTGTTTTGCTTGCCCAAGGGGATTTGTATGTATGCCAGATCTGCGGGGTATTGAAGCTTTCACAGCCTAAGGTATCAAAGCATCTTTCAAAGTTAAGAGATTTGAATTATGTCGTTGATGAAAGAAAGGAAAAATATATTCTGTATTCACTGAATTTACAGGACGATGTTATCAAAAAGTTGGTTCAAAATATCATCGAAAATATAGAACGATATCCAATTCTTAAAGAAGATAGGAATCGTTTGACGGATAAGGATGCTTTTTTGAGACAATGTAAAACAAAACTTGATTAAAATAACTATATAAGGAAGAGGGGATTCTTGATATGACTAAAAATAATATCATCTATATATCGGGGAGCCCAAGAAAAAGGAGCAATACGGATATTCTACTAAAAATAGCATTAGAAATTACAGGGGGTGAATCTATAAAGCTTTCAGATTTTAATGTCAAAACTTGCGATGCTTGTTGGGCACGCCAACTTAAGAAATATATTATTGATGATATGACTAAAGATATAATTTCTTTGCTTTTACACAGCAAAGGGATTATTATAGGCAGCCCGGTTTTTTTTAAGAATATTTCGAATCAGATTAAAGCTTTTATTGAAAGAACTTGGTGTATTAAAAGTATAGTAGTAAAAATGAGGGCTCCACCGAAGCAAGTATATTCATCATCTCGAAATCTGCAGCGAACTCGTGCAATAAATAAAAGCGTACATGTTTAGTATAGTATTTAATGTTGCTATGTCTGATGTGTACTATGAAAGGAATGAATATAAATGAACAATCAATCTTCTTTTTTTAAGAGATATAGTTTTACGATTATACTTCTTGTGATAATGATAATAATTACAACTATAGTGCTCTTATCCGGGCAAGCACCGATAGCAGGAACCCCTTTATTGAGTAGCACAATGATTATCATCTTACTTGTTGTAGGCTTGGCGGCAGGACTTTTAGGCGGGTGGATTGGAACAGGCGGATGCAGTGTTATGCTTCCGGTATTGAATCTTTGGCTTGGCTTCCCTGCTTCCATCGCTGTTGGCACAACTCTTTTTGCAGTTATTTTTACAGCTATATCGGGCGGATACGGGCACTTTAAACAAAAAAACCTGGATAAGCGAGTGGCTTTATGGCTGGGCGGAGCAGGGATTTTGGGGGTACTCGTTGGGTCATGGCTTTTTACATTTCTTTCAAACAAATCTGTTCTGTTAGGTTTTATTATCGGGATTGTGTTCTTGTGGCCTTCAATCAGGATGATCTGGGAAGGAATCGCCGGCTATAAAAAGAGCAAAGCCTCATCGAATACACCATCTTCCCCGCAGGGGCAATCCATTGAGGGGCAACCTGCAAAATTATCAATATTCGGCGCTGGTGTAGGTGTTCTCACGGGAATAGTGGGACTTGGGGGAGGCTATGCTCTGGTACCAGGTCTTATTTACCTGTTTGGAGCGCCCGTATATATTACTATGGGAACCTCTTTAGCCGTAATGGTTCCCATGGCAATAGTTGGTGGGGCAATTAAACTTGCACAAGGATATGTGTTTCTTGGCGCGGCGCTTCTTTTAGGAATAGGCGCAATAATTGGGGCCCAAATAGGTGCCGCTACAATAAAGAAATTCAAACCGCACACATTAAAATTGATATTTGGAGTTTACTTCCTTTATGTGGCTATAAAGTTTATTGGCAACTTTGTTGGAATTAACGTTTGGTAAAACAAAGCAGAAATAATGCTGACCTGCCCCCCAAAAACGAATCCAATTGTTAGTAGAGCAAAGTCGTGGTAATATAAAACAAAGGAATGATGAAAAATGCCACGAAAAACATACGGAGTCGAAGAAATAGTCGGGATTTTGAGGGATATCGAAATACTGAACGGAAAAGGAAAAAGCATTTCGGATTGCTGTAGGGACAAAGGTATCAGTGACGCAATTTATTATCGATGGAAGAAAGAATACAGCGGCCTTCACCCCAGCCAGGCAAAACGACTCAAGGAGTTAGAAAAAGAGAATGATCGTTTGAAGAAGCTGCTAGCAGAAGTCATGCTGGATAATCAGATACTAAAGGATATCAACTCGGGAAACTTATAAGCCCGCCCAAGCGCAAAGCAGCCGTTAAGGCTACACAGGAGAAATACTCAATCAGCGAACGGCGGGCATGCCAGATAGTTGGACAACCTCGTAGCAGTCAGCGATATAAAACGAAGAAACTGGCAGATGAAGACGAAATCACAACACAAATCGTTGAACTAGCCAGCACCTACGGTAGGTATGGATATAGAATGATTACAGCGATGCTGCGTGGACGGGGCTATAAAATCAATCACAAGCGCGTATATCGGATTTGGCGGTCGTTGGGACTGAAAGTTCCGGAAAAGCAACCCAAACGAAGAAGGTTATGGCTCAACGACGGCAGCTGCATCCGTCTGCGGGCGGAGCACGCTAACCATGTTTGGAGTTATGATTTTGTGGAAGCAAAGACCAGCAAGGGCCGAAAGATTAAGATACTTAATATTATTGATGAATACACACGGGAATGCTTGGCCAGTCATGCGGCATTCCGAATTCGGTCTGAAGACGTTAAAAATGTTTTGCGGGAAGTTATGCTGCGGAAGGGAACGCCGGAATATCTGCGCAGCGACAACGGTAGCGAATTCATAGCCAATCATTTGAGGGTGTGGCTGTCAGAGATGGAAGTGTCAACGATGTACATCACTCCCGGCAGTCCCTGGGAAAACGGATTTGTTGAATCCTTCAACGGAACAATGGCAAACGAACTGCTCAACAGGGAAATCTTTGACACGCTGCATGAAGCCAAGGTGCTTCTTGCTCGCTGGGTTCTGGAGTACAATACAAAACGGCCGCACAGCGCGTTGGGGTACCGACCACCAGCCCCGGAAGCCTATTTATGGGCGATATAGAAAAAAGGCATTGAAACATGAAAAACGCTTTGCGTTTCGCATACTTCAACACCTGATGCTACTATGAAAACCAGCGGCTTTCTCTACAAAAAACTGGTATGGCAATTGGGGGCACATCATTTTCCTCTTTCCTGATCAATAAGATACTCTTTGAAGGATAGTTGCGTTTTGCGGATAATGCCGCCGTAGTTCCCGCGGCACTTCCTCCAATTACTATTACATCGTATTTTTTCATGTTATCACCTGCTTTGTTGAAATTAAAAGAGCCTCTTTTTTAATAAGGCTAACACGGTTATGGGCATATGCCAATAATAGTCATTTTTTTAACAAAGTATTTTTTTAGGTAGAAGATAAATTTGAAGCATATAGATTATTGACATATGCCCGTTACGGCATTATAATATCTATTATGAGCATAAGCCCATAAATACGAGCGAAGGTAATTTGACATGTGGTTGATTTTTGCGTTGTTAACGACTTTTTCATGGGCTTTCGCGGATTTGTTTTATAAAAAGGGCGCTGTACCTGACGATAAAGTAAGCCATATCAAAACGGTAATAATGGTAGGCCTGGTCATGGGAATCCATGGCTTTGCATACATGCTGATCAACGGCATTGCATTTTCTCCGGTTTACTTGGTGACCTATTCCCCTGTTCCATTTATGTATTGATGGGTCTTCTGGAATCGGATGTCCTGTCATCGCTTCAATCAACGGAATGAATTTTGTCCTGATTGTAGCTGAACCAACCATATCCGGTATGCACGATATGAAGCGCATTATTGAAATCTTAAAGCATTTTTGAGTTAATTGACACGCTAGTGGTCAGCGCTTATATAAGCAAAAAGGAGAGCAGGATAGTGATTCATACTTATTCCCTTAACGGATATAACATTGCGATTGACGGAAACAGCGGAAGCATTCATGTTCTTGATGACATAACCTGTGAAATACTGAAAGATGAAAACGAGCTGCCTTTGCAGGTAAACGCACAGGAAAAAGTCAGAGGGAAATACTCTGCCGATGAATTCAGCGAAGCTTACAATGAAATCAAATCCTTGCACGAACAGGGAATGCTTTTTTCTTCCGAAGAAAGTTTGGTAAGTGCTGTTAATTCAAAGCAGATGAATACCAGTTTAAAAGCGCTTTGCCTTCATGTATCCCATGACTGCAATTTAAGGTGCGAATACTGTTTTGCATCAAGCGGAGATTATAACAGCGGACGCAAGCTGATGAGCAGAGACGTTGCACTAAAATCTGTGGACTATCTTGTCGCGAACTCAGCAGGCAGGCACAATATTGAGATTGATTTGTTCGGTGGTGAACCGCTGATGAATTTCGATGTGGTCAAAGATGTAGTTGTCTACGGCAGACAGATTGAAAAAATAACCGGCAAACATTTTTACTTCACAATTACAACAAACGGCACTTTGTTTGACAAAGATAAAATTGACTTTATCAACGATAATATGGACAACGTTGTCATAAGCATAGACGGACGTAAAGAAATCCATGATACAGTCCGTCATGACCGTGCAGGTCATGGAAGTTATGATAAAATTATGCCCTTGGCCAAAGAGCTTATAGCGGGAAGAAACGGGAAAAGCTATTTTATCCGCGGTACATTTACTGCCAGAAATAAAGACTTTTCAAAAGATGTCATGCACCTTGCCGACATGGGATTTAAAGAAATATCTGTTGAACCGGTGGTAGGTTCGGGAAGCAATTTATATTTTAAAGAATCCGATATTCCGGATATCCTAAAAGAATACGAAAATCTGGCATTGCAATATATCGAGCGATTATCCGACGAAAGAAAGTTTCGGTTTTATCATTTCAATATCAATATCTACGACGGACCATGCTTGTTTAAAAGAGTAACCGCCTGCGGAGCAGGTTACGAATATGTCGCTGTTTCCCCCGGAGGAAAGCTGTATCCCTGTCACCAATTTGTTGGGCAGGACGAATTTGTAATTGGGGATGTATTTACAGGCATCAGCAACCATAAAATGTGCGGGGAATTCATGAAAAATAATATTTTTGCAAAGGAAAAGTGCCGGAATTGCTGGGCTAAACTGTTTTGTTCGGGAGGATGCCATGCAAACGCATATTTTTCAAACGGCAGCATTACGCAGCCGAATGAACTCTCTTGTACTCTTCAAAAGAAAAGAATTGAGTGTGCCATTATGATACAGGCCTTAATGGCAGCTAAGGAAATTTAATTTTTCACAAAAGGAAGTATGGAAATGTTTTGCGAATCGTTTACGGACAAGGTAATCGAGCACTTTATGTGCCCAAGAAACGCCGGAAGCATGCCTGACGCTGATGCCGAGGGAACTTGCGGAGATCCAAGCTGCGGTGACTCTCTCACACTCTATATTAAGGTGAAAGATGACGTCATTGAAGATATAAGCTTTCTGGTTTTCGGCTGCGTTGCGGCTATTGCGACAAGCAGCATGACAACAGAACTTGTAAAAGGCAGGACGCTTGAAGAAGCCTTGAAGCTTAAAGATACGGATATTACAGAAGCTTTGGGAGGGCTTCCCGAAAACAAACTGCATTGCTCTGTTCTTGGGGCGACCGCGCTCAAAAACGCAATTGAAAACTATCACAATAAAATGAACGAGCATAAGGGAGCAAATGAGCAATGAATAAAACAGTATACGCGGACAACGCGGCCACGACCGCGTTGTCAAAAACGTCTTTCGAAGCAATGCTGCCTTATTTAACAACGGAATACGGGAATCCGTCGTCAGCCTATTCATTCGGGCACAATGCAAAACTCGCGATCCAGACCGCGCGTGAAAAAGTTGCGTCTGCCATTGGCGCGCTCCCCGAGGAGATATATTTTACAAGCGGCGGAACAGAGGCCGACAATTGGGCGATAAAATCGGCAGCCAAACTCGATCAGAATAAAGGTAAGCGTATTATTTCTACGGCCATTGAACATCACGCAGTCCTACATACCCTTGATTACCTGAAAGAGCAAGGTTATGAAACCACCTGTTTGGGAGTGGATATGTACGGTCAGATATCGCTTCAGGAGCTTCGCTCTTCCATAAAGAACGGTACGATTCTTATTTCGGTCATGGCAGCCAATAATGAAATCGGCACGATTTTACCCACAACCCAAATAGGAGCAATAGCGAGAGAGCACGGAATTGTTTTTCATACCGACGCGGTACAGGCAGTCGGACACATCCCGATTAATGTTCGCGCAATGAATATCGATATGCTCTCCTTGGCAGGACACAAATTCAGAGGGCCAAAGGGCATCGGAGCGCTGTATGTTAAAAAAGGCCTCGATCTGCCTGCGATTATACATGGCGGAGGCCAGGAGCATAATCTGCGTTCCGGAACGGAAAACGTAGCCGGAATCGTTGGCCTTGGGGCGGCTCTGGAAGAAGCCGCTTCCAACATGAAGGAAAACATGATAAAAGTATCAGCCTTGCGTGACAAGCTGATCAGCGGAGTGCTGCAAATCCCCCACGTCAGGCTGACTGGAGATCCGACAGACAGGTTACCCGGCATCGCGTCTTTTGCGGTTGAAGGTGTTGAGGGCGAATCCATGGTTATGATGCTTGACCAAAACGGTATATATGCCTCTTCCGGCTCGGCATGCTCGTCTGGTTCGCAGGAGGCGTCGCACGTCCTTCTGGCAACAGGTCTTCCCAGTCAACTGGCACACAGCTCGCTCAGATTTTCACTGAATGAAGATAATTCCGAAAAGGACGTTGACTATATACTCGAAAAGCTGCCGGCGATTATTTCCCGTTTACGGGGATTTTCCCCGGTATGGAACACTATAAAGGCATAAGCCAAATTATAAGGAGTATTTTTATGAACACAACAAATGCGGTCACAGAAAAGAAAGAAGCTAAAATGAAATCCTGCCTTCAGCCTGCTCCCAAAGTCCTCGTCTCCTGTCGGGGGCTGGATGGGGAAAACAATGTGTTGGCAGTAGGCTATTGCGGCAATTGCAGCTACGATCCGCCCATGGTCATGGTCGGTATTGTTCCGACAAGGTATTCCTACAAAATGATTAAGGAATCCGGCTGCTTCGTTGTAAATCTTGTGGACGGGAGTTATAAGGAAACCTTTGATTATCTGGGAAGCCACAGCAAGCGGGACGGAGACAAGCTGGCCGCAATGAACGTTAAGCTTCAGGAGGGCACAAAGGTAAATGCTCCTATCCTTCCGGATTGCCCTGTAAATATTGAATGTACGGTTGTGGATTCCATTGTCACAGGCTCTCACGAGATGTTTATAGGAAAAATTGAATATGTCCACGCTAATGTAGGAGTTACAGATGCCGAGGGAAATATCGATTTTTCGCAGATTAAATTTCTATAATCAGAAAAATCTAAAATAGCGATAGAGGTGCTTATGAAAATGGTTATCGACGAACTAATCGAAATCGCATATTCCGGCGCTCAAAATAGAAAATTGAAAGATGTGCGGGCGGGTGTGGGATATACATGTGCCATGCTGGATGACGGCTCCTGCGGACTGGCATACACATTTCGAAACCAGCTGGGCTGCTGCTGCAGCGTATTAGACGACGCGGGCAGACTTATCGGACGTGATGTTGGTGAAATAGTTACATGGGCAAAGGACAGCAATCTTCTGAAAGCTGCTATCGGCATCGCTTCAATTAATGCTGTAATAAACAGGGCTCAGGGGAATTGGGAAACTGGAGACGTGACAAGTGCATTTGCGGTTGGCCCGAACGATACGCTCGGGATGGTTGGAGAGTTTAAGCCCATACTAAACAAAGTAAAAAACAAAACACGAACCAACTATATTTTTGAACTGGAGCCAGCGGAGGGAAGTGGTCTTTACCCAAGTGAATCAATACCGCAATACCTTCCTGAGTGCGATGTGGTTGTACTAACAGCCACCAGCATCATTAATCATACCTTCGATAAGATAATAACATTTTGCTCGAACGCAAGAGAGGTTTGCATAGTTGGGCCATCAACTACGCTCTGCCCAGAGATATTTGGTCGGTATCATGTTACTTTGCTTGCAGGCAGTGTCGTCAAAGAACCTGAGCAAGCACTTCAAATTGTCAGCCAGGGAGGCGGCACTATGTCAATGAAGCCCGCCGTTAAACAGGTGCTTGTACGGTTATAGATTAACAGGAGGTTAGAAAGTAATGTCAGAAAAAGCTTGTTTAGACAGCACTTGCACCAAGGAATCCTGCGAAGGATGCGAAAAGAATCCAAAGAGCTTTTTGGAAACTACCAATGAGCTGAACACAATAAAAAGAGTGATCGGGGTAGTCAGTGGCAAAGGCGGTGTCGGGAAATCTCTTGTCACGGCCATGCTTTCCATTCTGATAAACAGAAAAGGCTATAATACCGGAATACTGGACGCTGACATTACGGGGCCGTCCATACCCAAAATGTTCGGGCTTACCCGAAAGGCTCAGGGAAGCGAATTGGGGTTATTCCCGGAAAAAACTCACAACGATATCCGTATTATGTCCATTAACCTGCTGCTCCCGCAGGATGACGCGCCGGTTATCTGGAGGGGCCCGTTGCTCGCCAATACTGTCAAGCAGTTCTGGAAGGATGTCATTTGGGGGGATCTTGATTTCCTGTTTATTGATATGCCGCCGGGAACGGGGGACGTGCCGCTTACTGTGTTCCAATCAATTCCTTTGGACGGAATCGTTATTGTCACGTCCCCTCAGGAGCTTGTATCCATGATCGTAAAAAAGGCATACAACATGGCACATCAAATGAATATTCCCGTATTGGGCATTGTTGAAAATATGAGTTATGTGAAATGTGCTGACTGTGGGAAGGAAATCAGGATTTTTGGCGAGAGTAATTTACAGAAAACGGCTAAGGAGCTTGGGCTGAATATTCTTGGCAGAATTCCGATTGATCCGGTCATGGCAAGCCTTGCCGACAAAGGCGAGTTTGAACGCTTCAGCAATGATTATTTATCCAAAGCAACCCAGGAGATCGAACGCCAATTTGTTAAAGCTGTGTAAGCAGCGAATAAAAAATGAAACGGAGAAATTATTATGAAACTAATCGTACCAGTAGAAAGCAAATCCCTTGATATCCCTGTTTGTCCATCCTTTGGCCGCACTCCGCTATACATGTCGTTTGATACCGAAACCGGAAACCATGAATTTTTGGACAATTCCGCCGCCACAAGCCAGGGCGGAGCCGGAATCAAAGCAGCTCAGATGTTGGTAGATCACGGAGCAAAGGCTGTTATCACTTATCGCTGCGGGGATAACGCCGCGCAGGTTTTAAACGCCGCGAAAATCGAAATGTATAAGGCTCAGGATGGAAGCGTTTCTGGAAATATTGAAAAATTCAAGAGCGGAAAACTTTCGCTTCTCTCTGAAATTCATCCCGGATTCCACAATCACGGGGGTGCTAAGGAATGAGAATTGCCGTACTCAGCGGCAAGGGCGGAACAGGAAAAACCCTCGTTTCCGTTAATCTTGCCTGTGCCGCTGAAAAAGCGGTATATGTGGACTGTGATGTTGAAGAGCCTAACGGCCACCTGTTTTTGAAACCGGAGATAACAGAAAAGCAATCAGTTACTGTGACGGTGCCTGAGATGGATATGAGCAAATGCACAGGCTGCCGGAAATGTGTTGATTTTTGCAAATACAATGCGTTGGCGCTGCTCAAGGACAAGCTGATGATTTTTTACGAGGTCTGCCATTCCTGCGGAGGCTGTATCCTTTTTTGTCCTGCAAAAGCGCTCAGCAAAAAGCAAAGAGAAATTGGCACGATAGAGGCAGGGCTTTCAGATAGCGTTACCGTTCTTACCGGCTGCTTGAATACCGGCGAGGTATCTGGAGTTCCCATCATTAAAGGACTCATGGAAAAGTTGCCAGAGCAGGATACCATTGTGATCGACTGCCCTCCCGGAAGCGCCTGTATCGTCATGGAAAGCATTCGTGAGGCTGATTACTGCGTGCTGGTTGCCGAACCGACCTTGTTCGGTTCTCATAACCTTGCCATGGTCTATGACCTTGTAAAGCTGTTTAACAAGCCGTTTGGTGTTGTCCTCAACAAATGCTTGCCCGGAGATAATCCATCTGAAAAGTTTTGCAAGGAGAATAAGATCGCTATCCTCGCAGAAATACCTTATGATGAAAAATTAGGAACGCTTAACTCAAAAGGCCTTGTGGCGGTTCGGGTAAGCGAGCAGTACCGGGAGATGTTTTGTAAGTTGCTCTCTAAAGTGGCAAAGGAGGTGCTGTAGTGATAAAGCTTTTGATTCTCAGTGGTAAAGGCGGTACGGGTAAGACCACAGTGGCAAGCGCGTTTATTGAGCTGAGCAAAGGACAGGCCTTCGCCGACTGCGATGTTGACGCGCCTAATCTTCATCTTGTTATATCTCAATTATCTGAACCGGCAAAAACTGACTATTACGGCTTTGGAAAAGCAGCAATTGATCAGGAAAAGTGTATCCGTTGCGGCTTGTGTGAAGAAAATTGCAATTTTGGGGCGATAAAGGAATTTTCTATAGGTGAATTTGAGTGTGAGGGTTGCGGCGTCTGTGTAGAAATCTGCCCCGTACAGGCGATTACAATGATAGATCACGTATCCGGCGATATGATGCTTTACAAAAATGACGGAAGAGTGTTTTCAACCGCGCAGCTCAAAATGGGCAGCGGCGCTTCCGGCAAGTTGGTTACGGCTGTCAAGCAGCAGCTGACGCAGGAAGCGCCTGACTCCGAACTGGCCATTATAGACGGGTCACCTGGAATCGGCTGCCCTGTCATTGCATCGATCAGCGGTGTGGATTTTGTGCTCATTGTAGCGGAACCAACCATTTCGGGAATGCATGACATGAAGCGAATCATTGAAACCTCAAAGCATTTTGGCGTTAGCAGTGCTGTATGTATCAACAAATTTGACGTGAATGAAGATACCGCAAACGAGATTGAAAGCTACTGTAATGGCTTGTCCGTTCCGGTAATCGGTAGAATCCCATATGACGGAACAGTTGTAAAAGCGGTGAACCGTTGCCAAAGCATCGCCTGTTATCCGGATAGCCCGGCGGGAAAAGCGATTGCGTCAATATGGGACAACATTTATAACAACTATTTGCGGGGGTGATATCAACTGATGCAGACAGAAACAAGGTTCACAGCAAGATATTCCGAAACGGATCAGATGGGCATCGTTCATCACTCTAACTACACGGTATGGTTTGAAGCCGGACGCACAGCCTTTTTGAAAAACGCCGGGGTTTCCAACAGCAGTATTGAAGCCAGCGGGGTTTTGCTCCCTCTCTATGAAATGAATTGCAAGTATAAAAGTCCGGCAAGATACGAGGATGAGATCCTAGTTATTACTTGCCTGAAAAGCATTTCCCGAGTACGGATCTGTTTTTTATATCAAGTGTTTAATGCGGAAACCAATCAGCTTCTGGCTGTTGGTGAAACAAAGCACGCGTGGACGGATAAGCTGCTAAAACCGGTCAATGCGGAACGTGCTATCCCCGAGGTTTATTCGATTTTAAGTAAAATCTATGATAATTTTAAGGAGAAAAATGTTTATGAAAATCGCTGTTGCATGTGAAGGAAAATCTATAACCGAGCATTTTGGCCATTGTGAGGCATTTGCTGTTTTTGAAGCGCAGGGTACACAGATCGTAAACAAGCAGTTTATTCCTAATCCAGGACACAAACCAGGCTTCCTTCCAGTTTTTCTTCATGAAAAGGGTGTAAATGTCATCATTTCCGGAGGTATGGGTGGAGGCGCTGTTGATATTTTCAACGAAAAAGGAATTGAGGTCATCACCGGAGCGTCCGGCGATGCGGATACAGCGGCCAACAACTATCTGCAGGGGAAGCTGAAATCAACGGGTTCTGTTTGTCATCAGCATTCTCATGAATGAAAATAAATTGTGTCTGAAATGAGAAAAAGCAAGCTCTGAAGCAATTAATTTCCAGAGCTTGCTCGCTCTTGTTAAGTGTTAAGGGGCGAGAATATGGAAGAAAATGTTGTCAGGCTGGAATATCTTGGGAAAGAAATACTTCTGGTTGCAACCGCACATGTATTGAAGCAAAGTGCTGACCTTATAAAAAAGGTGATCAATGAAGAACAGCCTGACAGTGTTTGCGTCGAGCTTGATGAAGCACGATATCAAAACATACAAAATCCGAAAGCATGGGAAAATACAGATATTATTCAGGTCATTAAATCAAAAAAAGTAGGGTTTTTATTAGCCAATCTTATCTTAGGATCTTATCAGAAAAAAATTGCTAAAGATTTAAATACTGTTGCGGGTCAGGAAATGCTGCAGGGTATAAACAGCGCAAAAGAAATGGGCGCTCAGCTGGTTTTGGCAGATCGTAACATTCAGACAACTTTTATTCGTATTTGGCGCGGGTTAAATCTTTTGGAAAAGTGCAAGCTGCTTTTCAGTGTACTATTCTCTTTTGCCGATAATACTGAAATATCTGATGAAGATGTAAATAAGCTTCTAAAGACAGATGTATTGGAATCGGTTACTTCTGATATGCGTAAGCAGTTCCCTAAAATTGCTGAAATCTTACTTAGCGAAAGAGATCAGTATTTGGCATATAAGATTAAAGAGGCTCCGGGCAAAAAAGTTGTCGCCGTGTTGGGCGGCGCACATGTTCCCGGGGTAAAGGAAGAAATATTCAAAACGCAAAATATCGATAGGCTTTCAGAAGTGCCTTCCAAAAGCCCGGTTTCCCGGATCATCGGCTGGGCGATTCCGATGGGCATTGTAGGGTTGATTATTTATAGCTTTGTTATGAGCATTGAAACCGGCGTACACCAATTATCAGCATGGGTTCTTTGGACCGGAGTACTGGCAGCCATGTTTACCGCCTTGTCTTTCGGGCACCCCTTAAGTATTCTGACTTCACTAGTTGCCGCTCCATTCACAACATTAAATCCGCTGATTGCCTGTGGCTGGGTGACCGGCCTTGTTGAAGCAACGATAAGAAAACCTGTTGTGCAGGATATTAACAATATCCCTAAAGATATATTCACTGTAAAAGGATTCTTCAAGAATCGCTTTCTCAAGGTCTTATTGATTGTAATAATGGCCAATATCGGAAGCTCAATTGGTTCCTTCGTTGCAGGTCTGGATATCATCAAAACCCTATTTAAATTGTAGTTGGCGGCAGATAAACATAGAAAGAAGAAAATGTTGGTGGGACCACCTATGAGGGTCTCAATTTTGCAATTGGTGCAATGATAGTAAACAGCATTGGGAAATACCAAGTGCTTGTATTAAAAAAAAGAAGGTCATTAAAATGGGAAAGTTATTCACATCAGAATCCGTCACAGAAGGTCATCCCGATAAAATTGCGGATCAAATATCGGATGCAATTTTAGATGCGATCATTAGCGAAGATCCTTATGCGAGAGTTGCAGCAGAGACGACTGTCGCGACAGGCCTTGCACTTATTGTTGGTGAAATTACGACAAAGGCGTTCGTTGATATACCAAAAATTGTCAGAAATACAATTCGAGAGATAGGCTATACATCACAGGTTGGAGGTTATGATGCTGATAGCATAGCAGTTTTAACAGCTATTGATGAGCAGTCGGCTGATATTGCTCTCGGCGTCGATAAAGCATTAGAAACAAAAAAGAGTGAGGTAGAAGCGGATTTTGGAGCTGGTGCCGGCGATCAGGGTATGGTATTTGGTTATGCTACAAATGAGACTCCGGAATACATGCCAACAGCCATTACATATGCGCAACGTTTATCCAGACAGTTAACAGAGGTGCGTAAAAATGGAACATTAGACTATCTGAGACCTGATGGAAAAACACAAGTTACCGTAGAACTAGATGAATACGGTAATGTTTATAGAATTGACACTATTGTTATATCAGCACAACATAGTTCCGATGTAACGCAGGAACAAATCCGAGACGACCTCATTTGTCATGTGATTATTCCTGTAATTCCAAGTAAATTAGTTGATAGTAATACAAAATACTATATAAATCCAACGGGTCGTTTTGTAATCGGTGGCCCGTTGTGTGATTCAGGACTCACTGGTCGAAAAATCATCGTCGATACATATGGTGGAAGCGCTCGCCATGGTGGCGGTGCTTTTTCAGGTAAAGACCCAACAAAAGTTGACCGTTCAGCTGCGTATGCAGCTAGATGGGTAGCTAAGAATCTTGTTGCAGCCGGTGTGGCAGATAAGCTTGAAATAGAAATAGCATATGCTATTGGTGTGGCAAAACCTGTATCAATCTCTATCGATACATATGGCACGGGCAAAATAAAGGATGGCAAAATAATAGAGATTATAGAGAAAGTTTTTGATCTTAGGCCATCAGCAATCATAGATAATCTAAATCTCAGGAGACCGATCTATCGCCAAACTGCTGCTTATGGGCATTTCGGCAGGACAGATATAAATCTACCATGGGAGAATTTAGATAAAGTTAAGGAGATCTCCGCACATATGATATGAGTCGGGCGTTTATAGCTTTATAGATGGATTGGGGACTTTTGCGGATGCGATTTACCTGGACGAACTATCACTTGTCAGTGAGGCTAGCGAAGTAGGCGCCAAGGTTGAAACAATTTATACAATTAAGAACGCAGAGGATAACAGAACCTATCTGGAACGGGTAACAGATAACCTGAGTAAAATTTATGACAGCTTATCTGAACAATCCAAGTAACGATGGTTTTACTGTGAAAAGGAGTATTTATGTATCAGGATAAAACTTTAATCTGTGTGGACTGTGGAAAGGAATTTATTTGGACGGCAGGCGAGCAGGAATTTTATGTGAAACGAGGCTTCAACAATGAGCCAAAACGCTGCAAAGAATGCCGGGAGTTACGTAAAAAAGGCGCGAAAGCCCCCCGTGAGATGCATGACGCCATATGCGCGGCATGCGGCAAGCCATGCAAGGTTCCATTCAAACCTACGGAAGGCCGCCCTGTATATTGCAGCAATTGCTTTGCGAAGATGAAAGAAACTGCAAACAGTTAAACAAATAATCGAGAAATTGGAAAAAGCAATATACTGGTTGAAGGTACGGAGAACTAAAATACAATACTTGAAATAATTTATCTGCAAATAATTGAAGAATGTTATGGGGCAAACCTGTCTAAAGGCAGGGACGCAAAGCCAAAGGGTCTAAAGCGCTTTATTAAGCGCTATGATAGCCTGGTTGCCAATCGTTGCAAGCACACGCCTGCCCTCCTTAGGGGCAGGCGTGTGTGTGTTTATGGGCCTTTTGCAACTTTTGCTGAATGATTTTAGGGTTATTATAGGCATGGCTTTCGCTCTTTGCTCCCGGCGAAAGGTGCTTACACATGAAAACTCAATCTATTGGGAGATTGAAATAAAGATGAAGTATATGCATACCAAATCTCTATAATTCAAATCAATACGGACCGATGGCCCTCAATTTGTCATAGGCAGATTGCGGGCTATTTATGAATACGTCGCGATAGATTTTACACTCGCGTCGCTCGTGTTTTACACCTGCGCCGCGCAGAATTGACACTTCCGTCGCCGAGATTTGACACTCTCAATAAGGGCAATATATTTCTGTAGTAGAATT
>Ga0183095_10538_pt1 | contig 104653 bp, 91 predicted proteins | sample BioMet4_FD_130346 | JGI IMG/M metagenome (GOLD analysis project Ga0183095, IMG submission 130346) | Microbial communities from bioreactor (seeded with sewage sludge) at LBNL, California, USA - Biofuel metagenome 4 (v2) (version 3) | ecosystem: Engineered > Bioreactor > Anaerobic > Unclassified ...
TTTGCAAATCGGCCTCAGGTGATGAGATCGATTCGCTAAGCCAAAGCGTTTCTTTGCTCGTGCCCGATCGTTACGTCGCGCCGAGCACGACCTTCAATGAAGGCGTGATTTCTTCTTTGGTGGCTTCAACATCCTATCAACTCACTTACGTCGATAGCGCTGGTGCGACAAAAACGAAGACCATCACGACAACGAGCAATGGGACTTATGTCACCTATAAAGACAGCGATTTAGCAGGAGCGAAGATATCGGGCATCACTCGCATTGGCGATCATGGTGGCTTGACCTCGGAAACTTCGGTTGTGTCTTATTCGGTTCCAAGCCAACTTGCCATTGTCGCTTCATCTTACGATACGACGACCCACATCCTCTCGGGTTTAAACGCGAATTCGACCTACGTTTTGACGGATTCCACAGGGGCAAGCCATGAAATCAGTACGAGCGATTCCACGAGCATCAGTTTGGCGGAGCATCCTGAATTAGCGGGTCTTACCTTGACTTCGATTCAGCGAAAAGGCGATGGCATAGCCACGATAACTTCAGAAAAACAGACTTCTTCTTTGGATTATGTTATGCCGATTCATCGCCTTGATGATGGTTCCTTAGCTGGGCTTTTACCGAACTCTTATGATCAATCGACAGATACCTCCAGGGGTTAACCGCTTCGACGCGTTATGTGGTTACGAGCCAAGATGGAACGAGTGCGATCATCACGAGCGGTGTCGATGGCAAGGTTGATCTTTCAACCTATCCCGAGTTAATTGGCAAAACCATCACCAGCATCGCCCTCAAGGGCACCAACACGGATGGCGATAACACCGATTATTGCGATTCTTTGAGCGTGACGACGTCCTATAAGGTTCTGCCCCATCAAAAGATCGGTACTCCCGTCTATAAGTTTGCAACCTATACGCATTCGGGGCTGACTCCGAATGCGAACTACGTCTTCACCACTTCGAATGGCACGAAATACTATGGGACCTCTTCCGCGAATGGCCAAATCGACCTTTCGCTGTTGAATGATGCCTCTGGCGTTCTTATCCCGGGCGGCAGCGTCCTTTCGACGCTTCTCGCGAAAGGCGATCAAAAAAGCACAATTGATTCCGTTAGCGAGTCCCTTTCTTCGCCCATTACATTGCCTTTGCGGGAAAAAACGCCGAGTTCTTCCTATGAAGAAGAGGATGGTCTCGTTACAGGTTTAACGCCCAATAGCACGTATCGTTTTGCCTATACGAAAGCCGATGGGAGCATTGCGACGCTTGACGTTAAGAGCGACGCGAATGGCCAAGTCGCGGTTTTGCTCTATCCGTCTTTGGACCAGGCAACGATCACTGGGATTCAAAAGGCACCTTCCAGTTCTTCAAGGCTTATTTCTTCGCCGGAAGTGGTTTCTTATCTCGTGGGGAGCGAAAGTGCCCTTTTGTCTCGGATAAAAGCTCGGCAGAAATCCGCTTTGGAAAAGGCGGTTGCGGATAAAATCGCCGCCTCAGGCGTTACGGATCCGGATGCCGTCAAAGAAAGAATGACCTCGATTATCGCGGCGAGCGAACAAGAAATCGATACGTTGCCGTATACCAGCACGGAGTCTTTCACGGAACAAATCAAGGCGATTAGTGAGAAACTCGACGATGAATGCGATTACGAGATTTCGCGGGAAAGCACCAAGGAAAAGGTCCGCGATCTCAAGCGAACCTGCAATGATGACCCCCGCGTCAACGCGGTGATTGAAAAAGCGGTGCGGCAGTTAGATCAGATAACGTTTGAGAAAGACTCCGTCTCTTCGATGAGCGATATTTACGCCTCGACAAAAGTCGAAGTCCAATTGACGACGGCGAAAGAAAATGCTGAATCCACGATGGTGGAAGGCGATGACGTGAGTCAAAACGATTGGACGGCAGCCGACCATGCTCTTTATGACACCTACACCGCGAAGATCGATGCGGCGACTTCCGAGAGCGAAATCACGAGTCTCGTGAACCAATATCAAAGCGAAAAAACGACTTTGCGGGCGCAAGAAGCACAAACGCGAAGCAACACCTATTCGATTTGGGGCTACGTGATTTTTGGCGTTTATGCGCTCTTCTTCGCTCTTTATTTCTTCATTTTCCGCGGAACCATCACAGATATCGGAATCAAGTCGACGCGGCTCATCGATGCGGGCGGCAACGTCAAGATCGTCAGCAATAGCGAAATCGCCAGCGTCATTAACCTTTCCAAAGAGCTCTCGGTGGCGGTGGTCGAGATTCCGTTAGCTTACGAAGAAGATATCCAGCGGGTCGAGGGGGTCATCGCCAAGGCCTTGCCCGAGATTCAAAAGGCGCTGCCTGCCATCAAGGAAGGCCCCTATTACAAGGGCGTGTCCGTCTTGGATGATTCGGTCGTCCAAGTGAAATTCGTTGCCAAATGCAAAGAAGAGGACGTCTATCAGCTTCAACGCGATCTCAACCGCGCGTTCTTGCTACTTTTCTATGACAACCACATTGAATGCAAGCCGTATGACCGCGTCGTGGTTAATGATCCCGATGAGGATTACGAGAAGGCCACGAAAGCTCAAGAGAAGACGGCCAATCAATTCGCCAAAGACCAAGCCGAAGCCAGCAAAGGCATCGAGCCGGTCAATAAGTAGGAGGAACCACCATGGAACAGAATGGAAAAACTCCCAGAACCAAAGAAGAGAAGAAAGCCCTCATCAAAAAGATCGTGATCTGGTCGCTTTGCATCGCCGTTGTCCTCATCGCCTTATTTTCGAAGCAACTTTTTGGCAGCACCCTCTATGGTAGTGATGCCAACGGTTTCATCGCCATCGGCGATTGGTTTCAGCAAAATGCCCTTAATTTCCTCAAGACCGCTTTATTGTTCTTGGGTATTTGGATGCTTATCAGCATCATGAAAGGCATCACGAAACTCTTGAGCAAACGAAGCCAAAAAGTTCGGACGGTCGCTTCCTTATCCTTTTCGTTATTGAAGTGGCTTTTGATCTTCGTCGCTCTCTTTGTGGACTTAGGCTATTGGGGCGTTGATACGGCTTCGCTATTAGCCTCGATCGGCGTGATTGCCCTCATTATCGGCTTAGGCTGCGAGAGCCTCATTAGCGATGTCGTCGCTGGCCTCTTCTTAGTCTTTGATGATACCTTTGAAGTGGGGGACATCGTCGTGATTGACGATTACCGCGGCACCGTCAAAGAAATCGGCTTGAAATCTACGCAACTTCTTGATGCCGGTGGCAACATTAAAATCATCAACAATTCCGCCATCACCGACGTGGTGAATCTCAGCGATGAACTCTCGGTCGCCATCTGCGATGATTGCGATATTTCCTACAATGAAGATCTCCGGCGGGTCGAAGCGATCATCGCTAGAGAACTCCCGAACGTCAAAAAGGAAATTCCGGCGATCGTCGATGGGCCTTACTATAAAGGTGTTTCGGAGTTTTACCGCGATGGACCCTTATTAAAATTTGTGGCGCGCTGCAAAGAAGAAGACGTTTATCAGGTGACCCGCGATATGAAGAAATGGATTTTTAAGATGCTCGATGATAATGGCGTCGATGTGCCTTATCCGCAATACTATGTGAGCCAAGCTGAAGAAGCTTCTTCTTATGCCGAAGCGACCCCCAATCAAGTCGCTAAGGCTGAGGCTTTTAGCAAGGAGCAAGCCGAAAAGAGCAAATCCATTGAGCCGGTCAATGGGACGAAATAATCTCTGATGGCGAAGAAAAAACCCTGCTTCTCGTCAAGATAATGGCGATTTGCAGGGTTTTTGTTTTTCGATTAGTGAGAATACTTTTCGCTCAGGTAACGGATGTAAGGTTCTGGGGTCAGACTCTTTCCGGTGACTTTGACAATCCATTCAGCTGGCTTCATCCAGTCGTAACAATAATCGTGGGTGGCAAACCAAGATAAGATCGTGCCAAAGTCGTTCGCTTTGATGCGCTCGGAGAGATGGATATCTTTCTCCATCACTTCCCGGATCATCGCCCCATAGATGTTGCCTAAGGCGTAGGAGGGGAAATAGCCCCATAAAGCCTCAGACCAATGGGTGTCTTGCATGCAGCCATCCTTGTCGTTTGGCACCTCGACGCCGAGGTAATCGTAGTACTTTTGCTTCCAGATCGCTGGAACATCCTGGCACTCGATTTTGCCGTTAATGAGGTCTTTTTCGATCTCGTAACGGATGATGATGTGGAGGCAATAAGAGAGTTCATCGGCTTCGCAGCGGATTAGACCCGGCTCAATCTTGTTGACTAAATGATTGAAGTCTTCCTCGTTCATATAATCGAAGCCCGGATCGAGGGTTTCGCTGCAGGCTTTCTTGAGAAGGGGCATGAATTCTTTACTTCGGCCGATCAAGTTCTCATAGAAACGGCTGTGGGTTTCGCAGATGGCGGCCGTGGCGAGGCTTTCGACGTGGTTGTCGTACATCGCTTGCGGCTTATTCTGGAATTCGAGACAGTGTCCGCCTTCGTGAAGGCAGGTGAAGACATTGCTCCGCCAATCTTCGACGAGGTACTTGGTGGTTAACCGAGCATCGAATTGGTGATTGTCATTGCTGAAAGGGTGGGCCGAGACCATTAAGGCGCCGCCTTTCATGTCGTAATGGATGATCTCAAGGCATTTCCGACCAAGTTTTTCTTGTTTGTCGACGGGGTAGGGCTTTATGGCAGGTAACTCACGGGTGGACTGCTTTTCTTTGGCCACCTTTAAGAACGCGATTAACTGAGCTTTGAGCGGATTGAAGACGCTATCGACGTAGGCTTCCGTTTCGCCGGGCTCATAGGAATCGAGGCAGGCATCATAGCGGGTTGCCATCTCGGGCTTTTTCTTCACATCGGCGACGTGGCGGGAAACCTCAACGAGATGCTGCCAATAAGGAAGCCAGGCGGCAAAATTATTCTCCGGGCGGTATTTTCGCCACATCTCATTCGATTTACTGATGGCGTTCTTGTAGGCTAAATAATCTTCTAACGGCAGTTTATCGAGCAAAGCCACTTGCTCATAAAGCGAATGGAAAAGAGCCTTTTCCATCGGTGAAGCTTGAGGATCTTTAAGACCTTCTTTGACCGCTTTGACGAAGGCGGGGTCCTGATACATCTTGGCTTCTTCGCCTGCCCAATAATCGAGTAAATCCGCCTCATCGGCGAGACCTTTTTCGCCACAGGTCGTGGCTAGGTCATAATAGAGAATGGCTCCGGTATGATTGAGGCGCCGCTTCTTGTCGAGGAAACCTTCAATCGCTTGATAACTTGCACAATGTTCCATTAGGAAACCCTCTTTTCTTGAATATCATTGCATATCCCGCTTCAAATGCACGCAATAGATTAAGCGAGATTAGCAAAATCTTTGTCGGAACGGATCAGTTTGCCCTCATCGAGGTGAAGATCTTCGCTGAAGGAAACGAAAACCTTTTGCGAGGAGATAAAAGAATCGTAGGTCAGATAATCCTCAAAGGGGACGATAACCGTGGAAACGAGCTCATCGTAGACTCCGCCTTGCAGCATTTCGCTAAAACCCATGCCTAAGGGGTGAACCAAATAACGTTTGCCATCTTTCGTGTCGATCATCACCGCACCATCTTTCGAAAGCGAGTGGAAGATGAAGCTGGAGGGGATAGCTTCGCGGAGGCCTTTGACCGTGTCGAGTTCGTAAGGGGTCAAGGGACGCTGCAAAGAGGCGATATAGCTTTGGAGATAGCTTTCGCGGTGGGCATAGAATTCTTTTTTGATTTTCTCGAGATCATCCCATGGCATGTCGCCCGTCGCGACGTCGCCTTTGAGATGAAGCGTCTCTTTGGCGAGATTGTAGACTCCGACAATCGTGTCTTTGAACGGGAAGAAAATCTCAGGACCAATATCCCGTTCTTCGATGAGGACGATGCGATGGTCTTCTTGGAGCTTAAGGGCGGCCAATTCGCCGAGGCTATGACCCTTGAGATACCATTTGGGCGTATTTTCGTTAACGAGGGAATAGTCTTCGTCTTGGGGCTTATCGTGGTATTCGCCATCATAATAGACACCAAAAGGATCCTCATGTTCGGAAAGAAGACGGGAGAGATCTTTTCGTTCTTTTTGAATGATTTGAGCGTTCTTCTTCCACTTCGGGAAATAGAAACGGTTGGCATAGGAAAGGACTTCTGCGCCGGAATAGACGCGATAATCGAGGTCGATGTTGAGCTGTCGTTTCTTAAGAAAGGCATTCAACTGTTCGCCAATTTCAAAACGGTAAATTTGTTTGTTGCCCACCCGGTAGAAATAGTTGACAAGGGGGAAGCTTAAAAAGAAAGAGAATTGCTTTTTATCCAGTGCGCCTAAGGGCCCCGAAGCAAGGAGCTCGAAAAGCTTTTCTCTTTCGATGTAGCCATAGATGTCCAAGAGACCTTTGAGATAAGCAATTTCTGCTAAAGCGGCCTCGACTGCCTGAGGATTTTCGTGATCCATCGATTGAAGTAGAGGAGTGAAATCGTCATTGAATTCGCCTCGTTCATTGAGGACCAAAAGACGATAGAGAAGTTGAAAATCATCTTGAAAGACGCGGGGATCATCTGGTGCTAACGGAGCGGTTTTCTTTGCTTGGAGATCACGAAGGAATTGTCGCGTTTCTTCGCTTAATGAGCCATAAAAAACCCAAGGGATCTGATGGAACAAATCGAGGATTCCTTCATACATTTTTTCGCGCGTGAGTGAGCTCAGGGCTTTTCCCTCGTCTTCCAAAAGGAAAGAATAGGTATTGTAGAGAGCGATTTTGCTGATATTCTTCGCCCATGAAGCGTTTTGGTATTTCATAAGGTCATTTTAAAGCGGAGAGAGAGGATAAACAACGAAACGGCAAAACGATTTAGACTTTTTTCGCTTGCTTGAGCGAAAGACCGATTCGTTTGCGGTCCAAATCGACCGAGAGGACTTTGACTTGGATGATTTCATTCACGTGGACGACTTCAAGGGGAGAGGAGACGCGATTCTCCGAGAGCTCGGAAATATGGACCAATCCATCCTGATGGACACCGATATCGACGAAGACGCCGAAGTCAACGATGTTGCGAACCGTGCCGTTGAGAATCATGCCCGGACGAAGATCCTTGATATCTTTAGCTTGGTTATCCAAGGTTGCGCTATGGGCTTCTTCTCGAGGATCGCGGCCTGGTTTCTGCAATTCACTCACGATATCGCTGAGCGTCTCTTTTCCGACGTTGAGTTTGAGGGATAATCCCTGCAAATCCTTGATGGACGAAAGGACCAGACTCGCTTTTGGCGTTCCTAATTCTTCAAGCGAAAGTCCCAATTCTTTCAATAAAGCCAGCGTAACGGGGTAGCTTTCAGGATGGACGGCGGTGTTATCAAGAGGATAGCCATCGGCAATCCGCAAGAAGCCCGCGCATTGTTCGAAGGCTTTCGGACCGAGTTTCGGGACTTTATGGAGATCTTTTCTGGTCTTAAAAGGTCCGTTCTCGTTGCGGTAATCCACGATGCCTTTGGCTAAAGATGTGCCAATGCCCGAGACATATTTTAGTAAGGAATAAGAAGCGCTATTGAGATAGACGCCAACTTCGTTTACGGAGTCTTCGACAACGCCATTGAGCGCGGACGAGAGTTTCTTTTGATCCATGTCGTGCTGGTATTGACCAACGCCCATCGCCTCCGGATCAATTTTGACCAATTCGGAGAGAGGGTCTTGGAGCCGGCGGGCCAGAGAAATCGCGGAACGCTTTTCAACATGGAGGTCCGGGAATTCTTCACTCCCTAATTCCGAAGCGCTATAGACGCTGGCGCCTGCTTCATTGACGATGACGACGGGAAGCGATAATCCGGCTTGGGCTAGCGTTTCTTTGATGAAGGCTTCGCTTTCACGCGAGGCGGTGCCGTTACCTAAAGCGATGTAATCGATGTGGTCTTGTTTTAAATACGAAAGGAGAATCCGGCGGCTTTCTTCAATTCGTCCCGCGCCACCGACGGTCGGATAAATCACGTCGACATGGAGAAGTTTGCCCGAGGCATCGACGGTTGCGAGCTTGCAGCCATTGACGAAGGCAGGGTCAAAGCCAAGAATGCGTTTTCCTTTTAAAGGAGCTCCTAAAAGAAGTTGTTTAAGATTGTCTTTAAAGAGAATGATCGAGGCATCCTCTGCCTTGAGCGAGAGCTCGCCACGGATATCGTTTTCAACTGTCGGAGCAATCAAACGTTTATAAGCATCTTCAGCGACTTCGCGGATGCTATTTTCCAAAGGCGAATGGGGTTTCAAATAAGCGCGGGAGACGAGATTAATCATCGTCATTTTATCGTAGGAGAAACTGACAGATAACCCTTTCTCTTTTTCGCCGCGGTTCAAGGCAAGGGTCTGATAATTCTTGACCTGTTTTACCGGGCAGGAAAACGCAGCATAAGAAGCATATTTTTTCTCGATATCGTCTTTAGTTTCTTTACTTTCGAGGCGACCGCTTTTCTCGATGTAGGCTTTCGCGTCATCGTAGAAATGGCTGACATCCGCCATCATTTCGGCAACGATGTCTTTTGCTCCCTGTAGGGCGTCTTCTACCGTGGCAACGCCTTTTTCTGGATTGAGGAAACGAAGGGCATCTTGCCGCCAGTTGTCTTCGCTCACGTTTTGATCCAGCAGTTCTTGAGCCAAAGGCGTTAAACCGGCTTCTTTTGCGATGGAGGCTTTGGTTTTGCGTTTCTTTTTATACGGGCGATAAAGATTTTCTAGCTCGCTGAGTTTCGTTGCCGCTTCGATGCCGACTTTGAGTTCCGGCGTTAATTTGCCTTGTTCCTCAATGCTATCCAGGATGCTTTTCCGTCGTTCTTCGAGTCCTTTTAAATAATCGAGGCGCTCAGAAAAGTTACGTAGGGTCGCATCGTCTAACGAACCGGTGACCTCCTTGCGGTAACGGGCAATAAACGGAACGCTGTCGCCTTCCGATAAAAGTTTTAAAGTTGCTTCAACCTGTTCGGTTTTGATGCCCAATTCCTGGGCCAATGTTGCTGTGATATCCATAACGCGATTAGTGTAATCTTTTTTGTTGAGGAAGACTATGCTTCTTCGGATAAAATATTCTTTCGCTTTTCTCGGGGATGGAGAATAATAGGAGTGCGCAAATTCGGGGGATCAAAAAATGGGATCATTACTTCTTTACGAAGACGTACAAATTAATTGGAACAACACGGATACAATAGTTATTGTGTGTTTGGCCGTCTTCGCTTTAATCGGTTTACTTTTTGGCGCCAATCGCCTTGGCGGACAGATTGTGGGTCAGTTTGTGGCCGTCCTCGGCGGCATGGCTTTGGCCAACATCGTCTTACCCTATCTCGCCAGTATGGATTGGTACAAAAGCGTTGTTACGGCTTTATGGAATAACACCCAACTCGTCAGCTGGATTTTCTATATTCTTTTGTCGGCCGTCTTCTATTTGCTCATCAATCTTTTGTGGCGCCTGGTGATTTTGCGTTTGATCGATTCGGCCAAGAGTGCGCCGGTCTTGTCCCGCCTATTGGGTTTGCTTCTCGGGGTCATGGATTGGGCGATTCTTCTTGTGATTGCCTGCATCCTCTTTGCCGCTTTGCCTGGCTGGCTCGGCCAAAATGCACCGGAATGGGTGACAAACGCCGATCATTACCTTTCGTCTTCTCAAATTGGTGGATATCTCGTGCCTCTATTCAAACAACTCTTATACCTCCTTGGCATCGTTAAGGCGTAAAACATTCTTATGGACGAGAATAACAAAAAAGTCGTTGATCCCTATGATCGGTTCCTTTCGCTTTCGGACACGCTCAAAATTACCCTATACCCCTTTGAACAAAACGGCGCGTTGATTCATTTGCCCGCGAAGAGCCCTTATTTTCGCTTTACGACCCCTCTTATTCGCAAAAAAGCCCTGCAAAACGGGCGTGGATGGGATAAAAACATCACGGATTTGATTGCTTTTGAAATCATCAATGATGCGAAAAGCCGCGAGATTGTCCTCCATCTTTATGTTGGACCCGGCGAAGAAAGAGAACGCCAAGGCTGGATTAATTATGCCAAAGAGAAAGGCCAGCCTTTTCTTCTTGGGCGCGGTCTCTTCGAAAATGGCAAGCGGTGGCAAAGCATCTACGATGAGCTTTTGCTTGATAAAGACAGCTATGACGAAAGCGAAGATTTCGTGAGCGAGGTTTTGACGCGAAATCTCAATGGTTTTTTCGCAAAGAAATTGCCTTTTATTGAACGAGCAATTTTCGAAAGAAAATAGCCTTGTAACCCTTTCGTTTGAGGATTATTCTAAGAGCCGAAAAATGTTTGCAGATAAAATCAAAGAACTACGGGCGAAAAAAGGCATGAGCCAACTCGATGTGGCTACTTCGCTTTTCGTGAGCCAATAAGCGGTGAGCAAATGGGAAAACGGGAAAGGCTATCCTGACCTTCCGACCTTGCAAGCTCTCGCGAAACTCTATGGCGTGAGCGTCGATAGTCTCGTGGGCGTGGAAGAATACGAAAGCGCCGAAAAGAGCAAAAGCATTCACCCTTCACCTTATTTTGCTTTCGTCTTATTCCTCGATTTAATTCTCCTTATCGTCTCGGATTTCGCGAGCGGATCTTTCGTTCGTCTCTTCCGTGACTTCCTCGATAACGTTGGCAATACCCGGATGATGGTTTTTGTGAGCGCCGGTTTCTTTTTTCTCTCGTGCATCGCCCTTGTTTTTTATCCTTTGGAGCCAAAGCCATCGCCTTCGGATCGTTCGTTTTGGCGAATATGACGGGCTTTTCTTTGCCCTTTATTTCGCGGTCTTATCCCTCATTGACCGCTATAGCAATAGCGCGATGGATTACGGTCATGCGACCTGTGGTCTCATCGGAACTTCGGCCTTACTTTTCGCTGCTTTATTCTTCTATTATGAGCGCGCGACGCTGATCCTTCGGCGCAAAGCCGGGGTGCCTGGAATTCGGCTTAATCCGATTGAGGAAACAGTCCTTAAAAAAGGCAAAAAAGGCGAGTTTCTTCTTTGGGGTGGCATTTTATTTCTTTTGAGCGCTTTAAGCATCGTCTTATCTATTTTGGTCTTCTTCCATTGAACGATAATGCTTGAAATCTTTCCCCGATTTGCTAAGTTATCCTCATAAACCGTTAACGAAGGAAGAGAAACGGGTTCAACGCTATCCTAGAGAGCTGGGAGGATGGAAACCAGCATAGCGAACTCGCGCATATGGTCCTTCAAGGGCAAAGCGAAATCAGTAGCCGCGCCGGCACCTGCCGTTATCCAGGAAAGGATGTGTTAGCATCCAAGGGTTAGATCTTCCTAACCGAATCAAGGTGGTACCGCGCTGAAATGTAAGCGCCCTTGAACGAGGGCGCTTTTTTGCACCTTCAGAAAGAAGACGAGATGAAGTTGAATGGAGTGGACTTTGCGACGTACGAGGCGAATTATCCTGATGCGAAAGGCTACTATGGCCATTTTGGTGGCAGTTACCTTCCTAAGGAACTTGAGGGGGCGTTTCACGAAATTGTTGACGCCTATCATGCGCTAAGGAATTCGAAGGCATTTCGGGATGAATTAGCCGCGATTCGCAGGGATTTTCAGGGACGACCAACTCCGTTATATGAGGCGAAAAGACTCTCAGAAAAACATGGAGGCGCCTTAAAAATCTACCTGAAAAGAGAAGATTTGAATCATACTGGTGCCCATAAAATCAACCACACGATGGCTGAAGGTCTTTTGGCGAAATACCTGGGCAAAAAGAAATTGATTGCTGAAACGGGGGCTGGTCAACATGGTTTGGCGGTGGCGACCGCCGCGGCCTATTTCGGGCTTGAATGCGATGTCTATATGGGCGTAGTCGATATTGAAAAACAAAAGCCGAACATTCAAAAAATGAAAATCTTGGGAGCTCACGTCGTGCCAGTGACGGCGGGACAAGCTACCTTAAAAGAAGCGGTGGATGCAGCTTTTATGGCTTACGCGAAGGAAAAAGACACGGCGTTATACTGCATCGGTTCTGCCGTTGGTCCCGCCCCATTCCCGGAGATGATTCACGATTTTCAGCACGTGGTCGGTGTCGAAGCTCGGGCGCAGTTCATGGAGAAAAATAATGGGCGCCTACCCGAGAGAATTTGCGCTTGCGTCGGCGGTGGCAGTAACTCCATTGGTCTTTTCGGTGCCTTCCTCAATGATCCTGTCGAAATCATCGGAGTCGAGCCCCTTGGAAAAGGAAAGGGAATTGGCGAAAATGCCGCTTCGATTACGTATGGCAAAGAAAAGGTTATGCATGGATTCGATTCTCTGGTCTTGCTCGATCAAAAAGGCGAGCCTTCCTTAACCTATTCTGTTGCCTCGGGTCTCGATTATCCTTCCGTCGGCCCTGAACATGCTTTCCTTCACGAAATCGGTCGGGTTAAATACGACACGGTGGATGACAAAGAGGCTCTTGATGCTTTCTTCGAACTTTCGCGTCTCGAAGGCATCATCCCGGCGATTGAAAGTAGCCATGCCGTGGCGTATGCGACACGCTTGGCTGATCAAGGAATGCAAGGAAACATCATCGTCAACCTTTCGGGTCGGGGAGACAAAGACGCCGAATACATCCTTGCAAAATACGGGAAAGAATACGGAATAGCGGACTAACCTTATTAAATTGGGTTTAAAAAAATGGGGCGAAAACTATCCGCCTCACTTTATTCCTGCTATCGTTATGGCAAGGAGACTTTCTATGATCATCGGTTTTAAAGACGCCCTAATTGATGTCCCAGGACAAGGTTTTGTCCATACTTCACTTTCGGTTAAAGAAGGACGGATTGCTTCTTTTCAAAGCAAAAAAGGCTTAGTTGTGCCTCCAAATCTCTTTGTCGTCCCTGGCTTTATCGATGAACATATCCATGGAAGCGATGGCTTTGATGTCATGGATGGGAAGCGTTCGAGTTTAGAGAAGATCGCTAACGCCCTTCCCCAAGATGGTGTCACCTCTTTTTGCCCGACGACTATGACGATGGACAAAGACAGTATCCTTAAGGCTTTATCAACGATCCACGAGGAAATTCTTGCCTCCCCGAAAGCGGGCGCTCGCATCTTGGGCGCTCATTTGGAAGGGCCGTTTATTTCTCCGGAATTCAAAGGTGCTCAAAACCAAGAGGATATTCGCGTTTGCTCCGATAGCCTCATGGACGAGTTCTTTCAGGTTTGCCCCGAAATCAAAGAAGTCACATTTGCTTATGAAGAGAATGGTTCGGCGCTTTTATCGTATCTGGTTAATAAGGGTATCGTCCCTTCAATCGGACACAGCAATTGTCCCAGCGAACTTTTGAAAGAAGGCATCGCGAAAGGCATCCGCTGTTCGACCCATGCCTATAACGCGATGCGGAGATTCACCCACCGAGATGTCGGCATCGTTGGCGTGGTTTTGCTCGATGAGAGGGTGCGCTGCGAGCTGATTGCCGACGGAATTCACGTTGTTCCGGATGCCATTGCTCTTCTGTATCGTATGAAAGGGCCCGAGAAAGTCATTCTTATCACCGATTCGATGGAAGCGAAACATCTTAAAGAAGGACAATATCAGTTGGGCGGCCAAGCGGTTTATGTCAAAGATGGGGCGGCTCGTTTAGCGGACGGAACCTTGGCTGGCTCGGTTCTCACAATGAACCAAGCTGTCAAAAATATGAAAGATTTCCTTGGTATTTCGCTAATCGATGCCGTTCGTCTTGCTACCGAAAATCCAGCGAAAAACCTCTCCCTCGATCATGAGATTGGCTCAATCCTTCCGAATTATCGGGCAGATTTTGCCATTGTTGATCAGGACGTCAATGTTTACGCTTGCATTCGCGATGGCGAAATTATCTATCGCAAAGAGAACTATCCTTGGCTTGGCTAATTTACTTTTGATGCTCAAGATGGCAGTGGATGCCATCTTTTTCTTTTTCGTCTCTAATTGAGATACCTTCTAACCTTGCATTTCGGGTTTTTTTGCATAAAATTAAACTCGGTTTAAAAATTATGAGAATCATTGTATTGCATGATGCCGAAGAAATTGGAAAAAGAGTCAGTGAAATCTTCATTGATGCGCTGAATCGTAATCCGAAGATGATTTTGGGTTTGGCTACCGGCTCTTCTCCCTTACCTGTTTATCACCATCTTGTCGAAGCATATAAGCAGGGTCGCGTTAGCTTTCGCGATGCGAAGAGCTATAATCTTGACGAATACCTCCGTTGCTCTGATAAAACGCAAACCTATCGTTATTTCATGGCGCAAAATCTTTTTAACAAGGTGGACATTCAAAAATCCAATACGTTCTTCCCCGATCCGAATTCGCCCGAATCTTACGACAAGACCATCGCCCTTGCGGGTGGGGTTGATCTCCAACTTTTAGGAATCGGCGTCGATGGTCACATTGGCTTTAATGAGCCAGGGACGGCCTTCGATTCGAAGACTCACATTGTGAATCTTGCTCCTTCGACGTTGCTCGCGAATGCCCGTTTCTTCGGTGGCGATACGAGTAAAGTGCCGAGTCAAGCCGTAACGATGGGACTAGGAACGATCTTGCAAGCCCGACATATCGTCTTGGTGGCGGATACGCCTTCTAAAAAAGAGGCAGTCCAAAGGTTGATGAGCCATCAAAAAGATATCGCTTGGCCAGCGAGCGTACTCAATGATCATGCGAATACTGACGTCTTTATTAGCGAGGATGTTTTAGCATAATGAAAAAGGTTATCGGTATCGATCTTGGTGGAACACGGGTCAAAGCAGGCCTCTTTTACGATGGATATTTGAAAAAGAGTGTCAAGAATCCTAGCAATGCCGATGTTTCGCGCGAGGCGATTATCGAAGCCATCCGAAAATGCATTGATGAACTTTGGGAAGACGGAGTAGAGCAAATCGGAATTGTTTCGGCGGGCGACATCGATTATGTTCACGGAGTCTGCACGTTGTCGTTTAACTTAAAAGGCTGGACAGGTTGCCCGATTAAAGCAATTTTTGAGGAGCATTATCACGTTCCAGTTTTTGTTGAAAATGATGCGATTGGGGCTCTCCTTGGCGAACTTACCCTTTTGCCGCACGAAGCCAATGCAACGATGTTAACTTTCGGCACCGGGGTCGGCGGAGCCAGCGTGATCGAAGGCAGGCTTTCTCGGAGTGAAAAAACCACATGGGGTCACGTGGTGTTAATTCCGAATGGCAACTTGTGCGTTTGCGGTAAAAAAGGCTGTGTCGAAAGTTATCTTTCAGCTCCAGCTTTGCTCAAGATGGCACAAGAAACGATTCCAAGCCTTACCTCGACCGCCGAGCTTGATCAGCTTTATCGGGCGGGGAAGAGCGAAGCGGTTGCCATTGCCAAGCATTATGGACAATACCTCAATCTTCTTTTAGAAAAAATCGAGAATGAAACCCATCCGGATATTCTTATTCTCGGCGGGGGACTGATGGCGGCGAAAATGATGCGGGACATCATTACCATCCCTAAAGATCGTTATGTTTTTGCCCAATTAGGCAACTTGGCTGGGGTGGTGGGTGCCGCCTCTCTTCCGTCGCCGCTTCAGTGACAATTATTGTTATTTTTTGATCCAAAGGATTCGGTCATTCCGAATCTTTTTTTGAACCGCTATTGTGCTCTTTCTCACAAAAACGGATAATTAACACAAGGAAGCTCTCCCCTCAATGGAAAACAAAGAAAAGGTCGTTTTTGAAAATCAAAACAATTTCCGCGTTCTCAATCAGATTCGAGTGATGGATTCACTGAAGAAAGGCCCTAAGTCCTGCGTGGTCTTGTCCGAAGAACTCTCGTTATCCTTCACCGCCATCGCTAAAATTGTTAACGAACTTTGCGAAAGCGGCCTCACTATCATGCTGCCCGGGCATCCTGATCCCGAGAAAAAAGCTGGACGGCGTCCTGCCTTTGTTGCCCTCAACAATAAGCTTGGCGTTTTTGCCGCCATTGATTTCTCCAACCGCGATATCGGCATTGCCCTTTCGAGTCTCGATGATACGATTTTGATTGAAGAGAGTCTCGAAGAAGATGACCTCATCTCCGAGGAGACTTTAGCTAAAGTTGCTCGCAAGATTGAAACTTTATTAACGGCAAAAAATGTTGCGGGAATGCCTTTGCTCGGCGTCTGCATCTCGACTCCGGGTCTTCTCGACAGCGAAGGCAATTATATCTTCGCCCACCGAATCGCCGATTATCAGCATCTCAATATGAAACGGTATTTTTCGGCTCATTTTCATGTCGACGTTAGCGTCTACCACGACGTGAAACTCGGCTGTGTGGGGGAACGGGTTTTTGGCGCGATTCCCAAAGAAGCCCAAAACGTGTATTTTGCCTTCATCGATAACGATGCTGGTTCCTCTTTCTTTCTCAACGGTCATCTTTATAGTGGGGCCCATGGTCTCGCTGGCGAGGTTAACGACCTCAAGGGGATTGATGAAGAATCCAAATCTTCGAGGAATGGACAATTCTTCACACTTGAAGATATTCGAGACGAAGTAAAAAAGAGTCTTGCGAAAGTGGCTAAGCATCCTTTGAAAGGTCAAAAGCATTATCATGTCAAAGATTTGGCTGCCCTTTATCTCTCGGGTGATGAAATCGTCAGTGCTGCCGTTGATAAGAGCGCTCGTTATAATGCGATTCAGCTTCTTTCGATTGCTAACCTTCTCGATGTTGAATATCTCGTGATTCAAGGACGAATCCTCGAATTTGGCGAAAGCTACCGGAATCTTTTGATCCATTATTTCAGCGCTTATGATATGAACCGTTCGACCGCGAAAATCGTCTTCTCTTCTTTAGGAAGCCGGGCCAACCTCTTAGGAGCAGTTTATCAAGGAGCAAACATTTATCGCTTAAAACGCTTTGGAGAAATGACCGCTAAAAGGACGCTGAGCGAAGATTATGATGTTCGAGAATATTTTGGCGATAATATCTAAAGAATCTTTTTCTTAAAATAACTAAAAGCCGACGGAATCGGGTAGGTGGTTTTGAGATCCTTTTTCTTGACCCAAAGCCCAGAAAAAGAAGCGGGCTTTTCTTTTATAAGAATGCGATATCCCTGCAAATTCCAAATCAAATGGGAAAAAACGTGTTCTTTCGTTCCAAGATCCTCGATTGAAATCTCTTCCATCCCGTGATTCTTGAGATAGTCCTGCACTTCTTTAAGGCTTAGCTTTCCTTCGAGAAGAGGGAATTGGTATAGCGATGCCAATAGTCCTTCATCCTTGCGCTTCTCTAAGGCGAATTCTTCATTGACGGAGAAAACGAGAACCGTCCATTTTTCCTGACGTTTTTCTTTCGCTTTTTTCGCGGGAGGGTAGTCCATCATCGTTCCATCATGTTGGGCTTTGCAATAAGCTTTTAGAGGACATTTCTCACAAAGCGGAATCCCTTTAGGAAGACAAATCATTTCACCGAGATCCATTAAAGCTTGATTAAAGTGAGAGGGGTCTTCTTTGTGGAGTTTATCGAGAAAATAGCTTTCGCAAAGCCCCTTCATTTTTTCAAGATTATCTTCTTTGACTTCATCCAAGCGAGAAAAGACGCGAATTAAGTTGCCATCAACCGCGATCTCTTTTTGATGGAAGGCGATCGAACGAATGGCTTTCGAAGTGTATTCTCCGACTCCTGGAAGCGAGAGCAAATCGCTTTTCTTCTCTGGAAGCTGGCCTCCATAATCCTTTTGAATCTTGATCGCCGCCTCGTGAAGATGGCGTCCGCGGGAGTAATAGCCAAGTCCTTCCCAGAGTTTAAGAACTTCTTCTTCTTGAGCGAGGGCTAAAGATTCAAGGGTTGGGAAACGCTTCAAAAAGCGTTCGTAATAGGAACGGACCGTATCCACCTGAGTTTGTTGAAGCATGATTTCGGAAAGATAGACGTGGTAAGGGGTCGGATCCTCACGCCATGCCATGTGACGGCGGTTTGCTTCATACCAGCGAAGAAGGTCGTTTTCAAAAGCCATAAGAAAAGGATACAACTTTTCTTCAAGAAGAGAGGAATGATGCTTTAGCGGATTCCCTTGCGGGCAACAAGAATGCGGGGAAAGACACTTTTATCGAAAGGATAATCTAAGGCTTTGCCTTCGAAAGCGACCTTCTTTTAAAAGAGTTTTTCTCCGAAGCGACTTGCTTCTCGAGTGTCTTAATGGCGATAGTTTCTTTGCTGTCAATCAGTTATTGGATTTGGGAGCTTGAAGTGTTTCTAGCGGGATTGGCAGGAAGCGAATCCGAAAGGGTTTTGCGGAGATACCGCTATTTTTTCATCCTTTAGGATGATTCTTTGGTGTATTTTATCTCCCAAAAGAAGGTATTATCCCGATTTCTTTTTCTCTAAACTGGGGACGATCCAAGGGAAAAATGTTTGGCCATTTCCTAGGGTGATCAACAAAAAAGCTGAGGAATCTGCCATCAGGGGATGTCCTCAGCTTTTCTTAATTTTAGAAATCAGGATCAACGTGATGCGCGGCTTTGTAGGCGGGAAGATCGGAGATCAAAGTGGAGGTATATCCTACTAGGAAGAGGAAGGGGAAGTTCACCAGCCAATGAATTAAGGTTTCTTGAACACTGCTGCCACCTAAAAGGAAGTAATTCATCACCGTTAAGGTGGGGGAAATAATGAGATAGAAGATGAGCGAAGAAATTAAGGAGGCAAGTAAGCGGTAGCGGAGGTTATGGGTATAAGTCCGATTGTCGACACCGAACAAACCCGTGAACCAGCGCCCGATTCTTGTGAGCGGGATAAAAAGGCCAATCGCCATCGCCAAGACGAAGGAAACAGCATAGTTAATCGCGAAGTTCGGCCAGTTAATATCCAAGGAGTTCGCCAACGCTCCGAAAAAGGAGAGCGCAAAGCAGACGGGCAGGTTGATGATGACGTTGTAGAGGATGCTGCTTTTGGTGATTTTCATAGCGGGGTATCATATCAACCCCATCGCCTTTCCGCAATAGAAAGCGTAGCAAAACTGCTATTTCTGCAATTTTTTAGCTTTTTCTCGATCAAATAAAGCCAGAAAGAGGAAGATGATTCCCGTAGCAAGCGTGATGTGGAAAGCCCCAGCGATGCCGGAGATCATTCCATTCATTCCAGCGTCTGGAACAATCCCTTTAACTTGTAGAATTCCCCGGACAAGCATCATGCAAACCATGCCAGGCAAGCCGATGTTATAAAGGATATAGAAGAGCTTGAACTTGGTGGTATGAAGCACGGCATCATCTTTGAGCCCGAAATAAAGGCTTAGGAAAAGAAGCATTCCTAACGCGATGAGGTGCGGATGCATTGCTCCAAGGGTGGTGACACCGGTGAAATTATTCCATTTCGTGAATTCCCGGTAGAAGACGCCAAAGGCGAGACCAAGAATGAGGTAGATGAACGAGGTGGTTAAATTGCGTTTCATTGTTTTTCTCCTGTTGTAATTTGATTCTTTTTGATGTCATTTCTTTGCGCTAAAAAGCCAATGAGGACCGTCCAAACATAAGCCAAAGTTTTTGGAATCATGAGGGAGCCGACCCACGCATAAGTTTCAGCGAAAAGAACGACGGGGATGTAGAAGCCGAAAGAGAGGACGATCGTCAGAGCCATAAAGCGGAAAGGCTTATCTTTTTTGGCCTTGAGCGCGAAAAGGATAATGACCTCAATTCCGAGAAGAGCGAAGGGAATGTTGCGATAGATCCCCCAGGCCAAATTCGGATGGGCGGAGGTCCATTCGTTTTGCGGGAAGGCACATAAGATGATTCGGGCGATGGCAAAGACCCAGCAAAGAATATCCCAATAGCGTTTTCCTTTGATTTGATAACGGATTCGCCACACATAGAACAAAAGGATATAGAAAACGGTCATGGTGATTGAAGTGATGAGCTTGCCAATCCCTAAACTCGCCGCATTGGCTTCGAGCCCGCTTCCCCAAAGGGCGATGCAGCGCGGAACAAGATGGAACGAATCCCCTGCGCCAAGAATGACGGCCATCAATCCAAAGAACCGGTATTGATTCCATCCTTTTGAGCGGATGAGCATCAGGATGCCCAAAGTTAGGACTCCGCCAAGATAAAAGATGTCGAAGATCGTCTCGCCTAACGCCTGCATATTCATGGTGTTGTCTCCTTTAGTAAAGAGTTTTTTCAATTAAGGCCAATACGCCTTTTTCGTCATCCCAGCCTTCCAGATGGGAATAGACGATGTCGAGGAAGATCAGGTCGATGAATTGATCTTCATCGAGACTGTAGAAAGCATCTTTTCGAACTTTGGGGTCCTGATCCAAAGTGGAACGCATGCGACTCTTCATGTGGGCGAAGACTCTCTCGCGCTCGCTTTTCCCTTTGGCCTTACCTTCGGAAGCAAAACTCATTGCGTGAAGGGTGAAAAAGCCGGGATAGAGGTTCTTCAATGTTGTCAAAGATGAGGAGAACCAGCGGACGAGCGAGACAAAGTTTTTCGGATCAAAACTCCCGCCTTCTTCGTGAAAGGCATCTTGCCAAATCGAACGAATGCTTTCAAAAATGAGGTCGTCTTTCGAAGGAAAGTAGTTGTAGAGGGAGCCGAGAGCGACGCCACATTTTCCCGCGACGTTTCGCATCGTCAGAGCTTTCAACCCTTTTTCCTGAACGAGCAAGCGACAACTTTTGAGGATTTCGTCTTTGTTAGTGATGTTGGGATTCATAAGTTTTTGTTCAAAGTGAACGATGTTCATTTTGAAACGGAGAGGGTCGGCTGTCAAGAGGAACGCTTCTTAAGAATGGTGTCTTAAAAATAAATACACTTGTATTTAAATACGATACAAATTACAATGTTTCCCAATCTTAAGGAGGAAGAGCCGATGTTTTACTCTAGTCGTAATCAAAAACTTTCGCTAACTGCCTCCGAAGCTTTGCTCAAAGGGATCAGCGAAGACGGTGGTCTTTTCCTTCCTGAACACATCGCAACAATTTCTCCGTCGAGTTTGCTAGGGAAAAGTTATCCGGAATTGGCCTATGCGATTCTTCAGCCTTATTTCGATGATTTTTCTTCCGATGAACTTCGTCACGCTATCGACCAAGCTTATTCGTCTTCGTCCTTTCCTGAAAAAATCTATGGGCTAAAAACGTTTGGTCGTCATTCGTTTCTTGAACTCTTTCACGGACAGACTTTGACGTTTAAGGATATGGCGTTGTCCTTGCTGCCGTTCTTGATGGAGATTGCTCTTGAAAAACATCCTGAAGAACGAGGCTTAAGAATTTTGACTGCAACTAGCGGCGACACCGGAAGCGCCGTGCTTTCGAGCTTCAAACGTTCCTCGTCGATTGGCGTTTCCGTGCTTTATCCTGAAGGTGGAATCGCCCCTTTCCAAGAGAAGCAAATGCTTTCGTTCACTTCTTCGCGGGGACGGGCTTACGCCTTGAAGAACAGCAATTTCGATGATGCCCAAACCTTGGTCAAAAAAATCCTGGTTCATCCAGAAGCTGGAGAAAAATTCTCCAGCGCGAATTCGATCAATATTGGAAGATTGCTTCCTCAGATTGTTTATTATTACGCCGCCTATCTTAGCCTGGTCGAAGAAAAGACTATCCAAATGGGGGAAACGCTCGATGTGGTGGTGCCCACGGGCAACTTTGGTGATATTTTTGCCGCCTATTTGGCCAAGAAAATGTCTTTGCCTTTAGGCCAACTCGTCGTGGCCTCCAATGCCAATAGCGTCCTGACCGATTTCTTCCATAGCTGCCTCTATGATGCCCGGCGCGCTTTTTATAAAACGAATTCTCCTTCGATGGATATCCTTGTTTCATCGAATTTAGAACGACTCCTTTCGCTAACCTGTCAAAGCGATGAACAAGTTCGTTCTTGGGAAAACCAATTGGCTCAAGAAGGTCATTTTCAAGTCGATGAAGTCACCCTGAAAAAACTTCAAGCTGATTTTTCTGCTTATTCCGCCAGCGAAGAAGACACGAAGAAAGCAATCCGCGATTGTTATCAAAAAGAAAGCTATCTCCTCGATCCCCACACCGCTGTGGGTTATGCCGCTTATCTTTCTTATCAGGAACACTCAATTCACGAGACGCTCATCGTCGCGACCGCTTCGCCTTTGAAATTCCCGAAAACCGTCATGTCCGCTTTGGGCTATCCTGAAGGCGATGATTTTGCTGCTTTGGAGAAAATGAAGGGGATTTGCAAGGTTATTTTGCCTCCTCAGTTTGAAAAAGCCTTATTGGCGCCAAGCGAAAAATACGCGGTTGATCCCACCAAATTCGAAAGTCTTTTATCGCCCCGTCTCTCCTATGAGGTCAAAGCGCCTGCTACGAGTGCCAATCTCGGCTGCGGTTTCGATGTCTGCGGCATCGCGCTCTCGAGCTTCAATGTCTTTCGTTTTGCCCCAGCTTCTTCCGATCAAATTCTCAATTTCCATGGCTTAGAGGAAACTCAAGATAATCTGGTCTTAAGATCGTATCGCTATTTCTTTGAACATTTTAATCTTCCTTATCAAAACGTTGCGATTACGCTAATTCAAGAAGGGATTCCTTTGTCTCGGGGCCTTGGCTCCTCGGCGAGTTGTATTGTCGCTGGCTTATTAGCGGCGAATGAAATCTCTGGGCGTTACGTGAAAAAAGAGGCCTTGCTTCCCTTAGCTAACGCTATCGAAGGTCACCCCGATAATGTCGCCCCGTGTCTTTTAGGAGGCTTTGTCGCCACCCTTAAAAAAGAGGACGGAACCCTTTGGCCTTTAGCTTACCCTGTCTCTTCGGAAATGGGGTTTCTCCTCGCGATCCCTGAACAAGAACTTTCCACCGTTTTGGCTCGAGGGATCTTGCCGAAGAGTTACCCTCTCAAAGACATAACGTATGATGCCTCGCGCCTCGTCCATTTGCCCGCGGCTTTTGCTCGAGGAGACCTTCCACTTTTGGAAGAAATTTTCCATGACCGTCTCCACGTTCCGTACCGGCTTGCCTTAATTTCTGAAGCCGAAAAAATCCAAAATATCGCTGGCAAATACCACTTGCCTTTCACCATTTCGGGAGCTGGAAGTTCCTTGCTCATTCTCTATTCCCGTTCGGATTTAGCTTCCCTTCATGCCTTCGAAGAGGAAGCGCGTTCTTCCTTGAGCGGCGTTTGGACATTTCAAGATCTGACTTACGTTAAGGAAGGAGCAGAGATTATGGAGGTATCCTCCCATGAGTAATGATTTTCTTTTGGTCCATCGTTCGATCTTGCCTGCGTCTTTTCCTAAAGTGATTGAAGCTCGAGAAAAGATCGCTCACGATAACGCCTCGGTCAGCGAAGCTTGCAAAGACTGTGGGATTTCTCGCTCGGTCTATTATAAATATAAGGATAAAGTCTTTCTTCCGAGCGGCAATGTCTCGCGCAAAGCGATTCTCTCTTTGAAAACCGAGGATTGCCCTGGTGTTCTTTCTTCGATTCTTCTCGTGATTTCCCAAAGTCACGCCAACGTGCTTACCATCTCCCAAGACATGCCGATTCAAGGCTTGGCTTATATCCATTTGATGCTCAATGTTAAAGGCCTTCTCATCAGCATGGATCAGCTGTTAGCTGCTTTGGGCGGTCTTGAACATGTGAAAAAAGTGGAGGTATTGACCTATGAATAAAGTCGCGATATTAGGCTATGGCAATATCGGGCATGGCGTGAAAGAGATGCTCAAAGAATTTCCTCATGTCGAACTCGTTAAAGTCTTTGATGTTCCGAGCAAAAAAGAAGAATTAGGACTTCTCTATGCCAAGGACATTCATGAGATTTCAGAAGATAAAGAAATCACAACGGTTTTTGAATGTCTTGGCGGAGATGCCTTGCCTTATCAAGCGATTTCTGCCTGCCTTAAAGCAGGGAAAAACGTTATATCATCGAATAAAGAAACGATTTCGTGTCACTTGAAAGAATATAGCGAGCTTTGTGAACGATATCACGGGACTCTTCAATTTGAGGCCAGCGTTGGCGGGGGCATTCCGCTTCTTTATCCTTTAAGCGTTGTCTCACGTTACGATCATCTTCTCTCAGCCCAAGGAATTCTTAATGGGACCAGCAATTACATCATTACCGCGATGGAAGAAAAAGGTCTTTCGTTTGAGCTAGCCCTTCGCGAAGCCCAAGAAAAAGGTTTTGCCGAAAAAGATCCTACCGCGGATCTCGAAGGATTAGATCTCGTTCGGAAATGTGCGATTTTATCTTCCTTATTGACTCATGCTGAAATTAAAAACGAAACGATTCCTCATTGGGGGATAAGCCATTTGGACGATGACCTTCTCAAAACTTTTGCTCAAGAGAACAAAGTTCTCCGGCTTCTGGTGGACATTCATCCTTATCAAGGAAGTTATTCCCTCTCCATCATGCCGACTTTGCTTCCTCGTTCCGCTTTTTTAGCTCAAATCAAAGAGGAGACGAATGCCGTTATGGCTCTTTTCGAAAAGAATGGTCCGCTCTGCTTTGTTGGCAAAGGTGCTGGGAGATATCCGACGGCCAGCGCGATGATTTCGGATTTTGTTCGGGTTTTGAATCGTGCCGTGCTTCCGCTAGAGCTTGAAGCGAAACGCCTTGATCCAATCCTTGACCTTTCGGGTCGTTTCTATGTGAGAGATGCTCAAAAATCCCTGCAAATCTTGACTAATCCGAGCCTAGACGATTTAAAACGTTTTGATTTTGTGGCCCGGTTGGCCTAAAGGAGGAAGAGTATGAAATCCTACCATTTTGCGGTTGTTGGGGCGACGGGTTTAGTGGGAAGAACTTTCTTGAAGGTGATGGAAGAATATCATCTTCCGGTGGCTTCACTTCGGCTTTTTGCTTCTGAGAAAAGTTTGGGTAAGACCATGGTTTATGCGGGAAAAGAATACCCGGTTGAAGTGCTAAAAGAAGGTTGTTTCGTCGGCGTTGATTATGCTTTATTCTCCGCCGGAGGCGAGGTGAGCAAAATTTGGGCGCCCGTCGCAGAAAAAGAGGGGGCGACGGTCATCGACAATTCTTCGTGCTGGCGGATGGACGAACGTTGCGCTTTGATCGTACCGGAAATCAACTTAGGCGATGCCGATACCCATGGGAGAATCATCGCGAATCCCAATTGCTCAACGATTCAATCGGTTTTACCCTTAAAGCCTCTTGATGACGCCTTCACGCTCAAGCGGATTATCTATTCGACCTATCAGGCTTGTAGCGGAAGCGGCAAAAAAGGTCTCGATGATTTGGAACGTTGCGAGAAAGGTGAGGCACCGCAATTTTATCCTTATAATATTGCGAAAACCTGTATTCCTGAGATCGATGTTTTCCTCGATAATGGCTATAGCAAAGAAGAAATGAAGATGGTGAACGAGACCCGGAAGATTTTGCATCGTCCCGATTTGAAGATTGCCGCGACTTGCGTTCGGGTGCCTGTTCCTGTCGCCCATGGCGTCATGATTGCGGCTGAGTTTGAAAAACCCGCGAGCGTTGAAGAAGCCCGAAAAGTTCTCGCCGCTTACCCTGGAATCAAAGTAGTCGATGAACCCAAGAAGCATCTTTATCCGGTTTCAACGATGGCGGCTGGTAAAGATGAGGTCTATGTCGGTCGGATTCGTAAAGATTTGTCTTCGGAGAACGGACTGATTTTCTATACGGTCGGAGATAATGTCCGAAAAGGTGCCGCTTCGAATGCGGTGCAAATCGCCAAAGCCTTAATCGAGAAAAAGGAGAAAGAAAATGCTTAAAGTTTGTAAATTCGGCGGCTCCTCTTTGGCTGATGAGAAAGAATTTGCCAAGGTTAAATCCATTGTCTTCGCTGATGCTTCGCGTCGGATTATTGTCGTTTCGGCACCCGGAAAACGGAATCCCGGCGATAACAAGATTACCGACCTTCTTTACCTCACCTATCAACATGTGAAATATCACGTCGATTGGCATTCGCTCTTTGATGAGATTAAGAAACGATATCTCAAAATCGAAAAAGACCTGCAAATCCCCTCTAAAATGGAGCAAGAGTTCGCGGTGATCGAAGCTAAAATCAGCGAAGGCAGTATCTCGGAAGAAGAACTTGTAAGTCGGGGCGAATACCTTTCGGCTCATCTTGTCAGTGCTTATCTTGGTTTTGATTTTGTCGATTCCGCTTCGCTAATCCATTTCAATTACGATGGGAAAGTGAATGAAGAGGACACCCTTCTTTCGATTCGCTCGGCTATGCAGAATCACCCCAAAATGGTGGTGCCGGGTTTTTATGGTTCTTACCCCAATGGGAAAATTTGCTTATTCTCCCGCGGAGGAAGCGATGTTTCTGCCTCTTATCTTGCGAAAGGGGCTAAAGCGGATCTTTATGAAAACTGGACCGATGTTTCGGGCTTCTTTATGGCCGATCCGAAGTTCGTTGATAATCCCCGGAAGATCAAAGAAATCTCCTATGCCGAACTTCGCGAGCTCTCCTACATGGGCGCGAACGTCATTCACGAAGAGACGATCCTACCGCTAATGGACGACGCGATTCCTCTCGAGATTCTTAACACGAATCACCCTGAAGAGGAGGGGACTCTGATCAAAAAAGATACGCCTGATAAAACCCATCTCATCACTGGCATTACGGGTAAGAAAGGTTTTATCGCTCTCACTTTTGTCAAAGCCAAGTCCGCCGATAAACTCAAGAGCATTCTTTCGGTGCTCAACATCTTCGATCAATTCAACATCCCCGTTGAACATATTCCGACGAGTATCGATTCTTTCTCCGTCATCATCGAAAAGGCTCAGATTGAAGAACGTCTTTACGACGTGATTGCCGAAGTTAAGAAACTCCCGGATATTCTCTCCATCAGTGAGGACGACGATATCGCTCTCGTGGCTGTTGTTGGTCGTAACATGGTCAAGAAAACGGGTACCAGCGGTCGGATTCTTTCGGTATTTGGCGAAGAGAAGATCAACATCAAGCTCATCGATCAAGGCCGCGAAGAAATCAACATCATCATCGGGATCTCCAATGCAGATTTTGCGAAATCGATCACCGCGCTTTATAACAATTTCTCTGGCGAAAAGATCTAAAAAGCATCGAATCATTTGAAAAGGGAGGTTAGCCTCCCTTTTAAAATCCCCAGCAAAATCCCCTTCGATCAGTCTTTGAGGTATTGCGAAAGAACGTGGTAGAGGTTCTCGGGGCTAATGGGCTCGGCGAGGTGGGAATTCATGCCGGCATCGAGGCAACGTTTGACATCTTCGGCAAACGCGTCACCCGTGAGGGCAATGATGGGGATGCTGAGGGCATCGCTCTTTTTGCTTTGACGAATCTTTTTCGTGGCTTCGAGTCCATCCATGACGGGCATCCGGAGATCCATGAGAATCAAATCGAATGCGTGAGGGGCACTCGCTTGGAAAAGTTTGTAGCCCTTCTCGCCATTATCAACCCAGCTGACCGCAATCCCTTTGTCTTTGAGCTGAATGCTCACAATCTCCGCGTTGATGGAATTGTCTTCGCAGAGCAAAACTTTCTTGCCAGAGAAGTGGCGAACCGCTTCGTCTTGATAAGCCGTTTCTTCCTCGACTTTTTCAACTTTCTTGAGAGGAAGTTCAACCCAAAAGGTGGTGCCTTTATTAAGTTCGCTTTCGACGGCGATTCTCCCATCGAGCAAGTCAACGATGCGTTTGACGATGGACATCCCTAAGCCCGTTCCGCCAACCCCGCTTAATTCTGGGCGGAGTTCCTGAGAGAAAGGCTCATAGATGCGTTTTAAAAAGTCGTCACTCATCCCGATGCCATTGTCTTTGACGATTAAAAGATGATTGCGTCCTTCGTGAGGAGGATCGATCAGCTCGGCCCGCAAAGAAACTGTGCCCCCTTCAGGCGTGTATTTGATGGCGTTAGAAAGAAGATTCAAGATAATTTTTTGGATCTTTAACTTATCGACATAAACCGTATCCGAGGGGAAAGAATCGATGTCCGCCTCGAGCGTAATTTTCTTCATTGCGGCAGAGGGGCGCATCGCGGTGATGACTTCGGTGATGAGGTCGCGAGAATTCACGTTCTCTGGGGTTAAACTCATTCGTCCGCTTTCGATGCGGGAAAGATCCAAAGTGTCGTTGACGAGGTCGAGAAGGAGTTTGGCAGAATAATCAATTTTGCTTAAATAATCCTGCAAAACCCCAATATCTTTTTCTTTGCGGGCGAGTTCCGTAAAGCCGATGACACCATTAAGCGGTGTGCGAATATCGTGAGACATGCTTGAAAGAAATGAGGATTTGGCTTCATTAGCTTTTTCAGCTTCTTGGCGGGCGACTTCGATTTTGGCGAGCTGGGCTTGGTCGCGAAGGTAAGCGGCCGTGACGTCAGTCCGAACAACGAGAATTGATCCTTCTTGTTCTTCAAACCAGCAATAGTGGAGTTCTTTGCAATAGATTCTTTTTTCTTCGCTCCGTAAATAGGTGGCGCTGTAGATGCCGTGTTCTTTTAATCCTTTGATGATGAGATCGAGCGAAGTGGCCATATCAAATTGTTCCCGTTCGGCTTCGCTAACGAAGTTATTTCGCACGTAGGAAGCACAGCGATCGTAAGGGGTGATTTGCCGAACCTCAGGGAAAGCGATGGTGGGGGATTTTTTGAGGAATTCGAAGGTTCGGTCTTTACTATAGATAAAACCGATGTAATCGAATTCTTTTTCCGAAAGCATGCCCACGACTGTGTCATTGAGCCTTTCGCTAGAAATATCGTAGGCATAAGAAAAGCATTCCAAATCGCCGTTGTCCGGATTGAGGTAGGTATGAATTTCCAAGGAAATCCAGGAGAGTTGGCCATCGCGAGTTCGCTTGCGATATTCGAGGACGCATTGCATTGCGCCTTCCTCGTAACGACGAATCAGATTCAAGCGGTTGGCCTTCTCCAAGAGGGTTTGCCGGTCTTTTTCGGTATAGGCTCCTTCGAGAAGAAGAGCAAAGCCTTCTTCGTAACTTGCCCGGTCTTCTATGGCTGAGAAAGAAGGATCGTGAGAGAAGGAAGAACACAAAACGTTGGTCGTGAGGTCGTAATGGGCTTTGCGAAGGAGATTATCCCGTTTACGCTCGTTAAAATAGGCAATTTCATGGTAATAACGTTCGCGGATCCGTCGCTCTGTGGTCACATTTTGCAATGAGCCAAAGGCGATGCCATCCTCACGGATTTTCATGACGATTTTTTCACAGCGGATTTGATGGCAATGTTCGCTATCGAGCCAGATTTCGTCTTCGCCATTTTTACCATCACGAGCCTCTTCGAAGAGATCGCAAACTTTAGAAAAGTCTTCTTCCTTGACCCAAGGACGTAGCGACTCCGTGGCGTTCGGGAATGACAAAGGTAGGTTCATTTTGACGAACTCGGGATTCTTTACCGCCGAAGGGTCAAAGAGCCAAGATCATTTTTCGGGTCGTATAAGAAAAGAATGAGATTGGCGGCTTGCGTCAACAAAAAATAGTCGGTTTCCTTATCGAAGCAGAGTTTTGAAGATTGAGAAGAAGTCTTTGCTGAAGCCATAAAAGCCACTTCGAGTGTAGGAAAAAAATAAAAAACAAAACGTTTGTTTTATGCTTCTTTGGCTTTTGTTCTAAACCAAAAATTAGAATAGCACAGACGACTTTAATAGTTTTGCTTTTTCCGAGCAAAGTTCAATGACTATTTCTTAAAAAGCGGCGAATAGAATCGAATCTACGGCCGTTTTTGCCGATTCGTTAGCAAATGAAAAATTTCATATTTCTATTACTTATTCGAGAAAATAGTGATAAAAAAGTTTTTTGTCAATCAAAAAACGGACCGGTTCAGGGCCAGTCCGTAAGGGAAGAATCTTATTTGAGGAGTTCGTCTTTTTTCGCGAGAATTTTCAAACAAGCATTACAGGCGGGGCAATCGCAATATTGGGCGCCCTGTTTTTGGATTTCTTCAACGTGAGCTCGGAAGGCTTTGGCCCCCTCTTTTCCGAATTCTTTTTCAGCATAAGGAGAGGCGGCAAAGGCGGCAAGATCGCTAATCGAAGTCACATCTTCGCTCAGTTCTTGGAGGAGACGCTTTGTTTCCTCTTTCTCTTTGCTGGTCCCTAGCGTTGCAAGCCAAATCTGCGCTTCCGCCTTGGCTTGCGGGCATGTCATTGGGGCCGCAAGAAGGTCGCGAACAAGAGCTACGGTTTCGTTTTTCGTTTTTTGATTCATCGTAATCTCCCTCCCGTTCCATTCTAGACGTTTTTCTTTAGAATGGGTGTATTCAAGGTTTTTGTTATTTTGTTTCAAAGAATAGATGTCGATGAAAACGAGAGATATTTTTGGAAAGAATTTGTTTATTCATCCAGTTTCTGCTTGATTCATGAGAAAGCATCTTTTCGTTTAGACAATGAGTTTTGTTTTCAATAAGTTGACTTACGATCTTCCAGCCACGGGAAACAAAGAACTTGTCACGCTCTTTATGTATTTCGTTACGCCTTTTATTTACCAATCCAGAAGCGGCACCGATCGTCTTTAATGGTGTCCGAATCAAGGGCGCCGGGTCTCGCACGATGTCGTTTTTATCTTCATTTTTCCGAATGATCGAAATTACAAAAGTGATGCCAATACGGTTCCTGCCCGGGCCGATATCGCCGCGGTAGGGTCAACCAACATTCCTTTCTTATCGAAATCTATCAGCCAAACTATTTGATCTTTTCTGTCAATATAACGAAATTCATATCGTTTTTTGCCTCTCCGTTTCATAATGTCGCCATTCGAAGAGGCTTTTCGAATGAAAAAAGTTCAATGTTTCGCCCTATTCCTTCTCCCCGCAATCGCCTTGTCGAGTTGCGGTGGTTTTGGCGATCACGCCTCTTCTTCTTCGGCCTTATCCTATTACGTGGAGCCTCAATTGACCCGATATAATACAGTCTCTTTTGCTTCGGATTTCGATGATACGCAATTCGTTATTACCGATTCGAATAATCTCAAGGAGATTCCGGTGACTTCGAGCATGGTTTCAGGCTTCGATTCAAAACAGTTGCTCTTTGATACCAATTTGAAAGCCAAAGTTTCTTACCAAAATATGAGCTTGGATTTGACCTATCAAATCTCAAGCGTTTATACCTTACCCGAGCAATGCGAATTGAGATTATTAGCGGATCAAAGCATTGAAATCTATTCGTTAAATCTCGAGATGGAATCGGGGGCAACTTATACGATTCCCGATACGATTAGCGCCCTTCCTTCGCCCCTTAATACTTGGCCGGTGAAAGTTTTTAGCGCTTCGTTTTTGGCCGACAATTTATTGACGCTCCAATTGGGGAAATACGTCACCAGCATCGAGTCGAGCCTTGGCCATTTCGCCCAAGTTTTGCCAGCTCAGGGCGGCGCTCTTCAATATGCTGATGGTTTTTTACTCGATAAGAAAGGGACGACGCTTTTGGGCTTATTCAAAGACCTTCAGGGCGAAGTCACTTTGCCTGCGAGCGTCGTAACTTTGCCGCAGTATGCCTTTGCAACGCCGAATTCGCTCGTGAGTAAAATCACAGTTTCTTCTGGTGTTACCGCGGCGTTATCGATTGGCAACGCCATCTATAATTTAAGCGCATTAACGGGTTTTTCCGTTTCGGAAGAAAATAAGTGTTTCTTGGCCGATGAGCAGGGGGTTCTTTATGGCGTGACTTCTTACGGTAACGTGGCAATCGCGGCCCCAATGGTACGGAATTTCACCATAGCGGATCCGCTTGTTTTAAGCAATACCAGCACGACAAGTCCGCTTGATTTTCTTTATCGCCATACCAACGTTTTGGCTGTTACGCTTGCTCAAAAGGCTCTCTATTTTAGTGCCAACGTCGAACTGAAAGGCCTCGAACAAATCACTTTGCCGAATCCGAACAAGGTCGTGAAGCCGAGCGGAGTTTCCCTTTCCTTTTTCTCGGATAAGATTTCTTTTAAGGTTCCCTCATCGCTCTTGTCTGATTATCAAAATGACGATGCTTGGAAGGGCGTTAAAGACCGCATCAGCGCTATCGATTAGGGCTAATCTTCATTCGATAATAAGCTTTTTTGCAAAAAATAACCGCGTTTTGCAGGCGGTTTTATTGGTAAATTCTTGGAAAGCGCCTACAATGATGAAGCAATGAATTGGGATCTCTTTTTTGATATCGTTGGTTATGTCGCTGCCGTGGGGACAACGGTTTCTTTTGTCCCTCAAGCCATCAAGTGCATTGTGACTCATGATACCCGAAACATTTCGCTTTTAATGTACATTCTTTTCGTTTTCGGAACCGCTTGCTGGTTGGCCTATGGCATTTGGAAGAAGTCTTGGCCCGTGACGATTGCTAATGCCATTACACTTATCTTGGCTTCAACAATTCTCGTTCTGAAGATTCTTAACCTCAAAAAGGAAAAATCAGAGCGGGTCACCAAAGCGTGATTTGATCAAAAAAACGGGGACAGCCCCGTTTTTCTTTTTAGCCATTTTCCTTATGACCTAAGAATGTCTTCAATCGCGGATTAGCGCATTCGGCAAAGATGAAGTGGGGCGTTCCTTGCTCTTTAATATAGCCTTCATCAAAGAAGAGAACCCGATCCGCGACATTCTCCGCGAAACTCATTTCGTGGGTGACAACGATCATCGTAAGACCTTTTTCGGCGAGATTCTTCATGACCGAAAGGACTTCGCCAACCATTTCGGGATCCAACGCTGATGTGGGTTCATCAAAGAGAATGATGTCGGGATCCATCGAAAGGCTCCGAGCGATGGCAACACGCTGTTTCTGTCCGCCTGATAAGACGGCGATTTTGGCGTGGGCCCGTTCGGCTAAACCGACTTCTTGGAGGTGAATCATCGCGATTTTTTCGGCTTCTTTTTTCTCGCGGTGAAGAACGTGGAGTTGGCCGATGACGCAATTGCCAAGGACATCGAGGTTATTGAAGAGATTGAAGTTTTGGAAGACCATCGAAATTTTGCTTCGCAGCTCTTTTTCCGGATAAGACAAGATGTCCCGATTTTGATAGAGGATTTGTCCCGAAGTCACGTCTTCGAGGCGATTAATGCAGCGCAATAAAGTCGATTTACCGCTTCCGGAAGAACCGATGATGGCGATGCATTCGCCTTTTTTGACATCGAACGAAACATCTTTCACGACGGGAGTTCCATCAAACGTTTTCGAAACGTGAGTCAGACTTAATAAGGTTTCGCTCATACGCTAGCCTCCTTTTTCGGGCGATAGTGGAAGAAAGGAATCGAGAATTTCTTGCCATCCATCTTTCGCTCCGCCATCTTCAGAAGGAGACTTGTCAACAAAGTCAGGATGAGATAAATAAGAGCGATAATGAGATAAGAGGCCATAAACATGTAGTTCTTATTGGCGGCTTGGCCGGACATAAAATAGAGCTCAGTGACGCCGATGACGTTGAGAACCGACGAGTCTTTGATGTTGACGACCCATTCGTTGCCGATGGTTGGAATCGCGTTGCGAAGAGCCTGAGGAAGCGAAACGTAAAATAGAGTCTGGAAAGGACTTAGGCCTAAAGCAGCAGCCCCTTCAAGTTGACCACGGTCGATCCCGTTGAGACCAGCTTTCACGATTTCGCCCATATAGGCCGCCGTATTAAACGTAATGACGATAATGCCGGCGTAGAACCAGCCATCAAAAACTTCGACACCCGGCGCTATTGAGTTCCAATTTACGCCAAGAGCCTGGCAACCATATTTAAAGATCATGGCTTGAACCATCATCGGAGTGCCCCGAATCAAAACCGAATAGAAATTGGCAAATCCTTTGAGGAGATAACGCCAGCCCTTTTGGTACCATTTGGTGTTCTTTTTGATTGCGATTCGTTGGGCAAATGCTAAAAATATCCCCAGCAAAAGTCCCCCGAATGTGCCAACGATGGATAAAATGATCGTTGAAAGCGTGCCATAAAGGAAGTTCGACCAATAATGGCTGAAAAGATAAGATATATCACTCGAGTTCATGCGTTATTTTCCACTCGAGCGGATAAGGGCAGCGCTCATGAGAGTGTTGCGGGTTTCTTGATTGATGTCGTTTAAGGCACTGGTTAATGTGTCTTTTAAGGCGGATCCTTTTTTGACGCCGATTGAGACGCCGAGTTCTTTAAGACTATCGCCGAGAATCGCTTGATCCAAATGGACGATGCCTAAGGAGTCATTGGACGCAACGATACTTTGAGCGACTGGAAATTCGGCAGTCATCGCAAAGGCCGATCCATTGACCACATCGATCGCAGCGAGAGCAAAAGAACTAACGGGGGTGTTATGAATCGCGCCGTATTTGACGAAGACGCTCTCGATGAGGTCGTCGGTTAATGTCTGGTTCTGGCTTTCAATCTGCTTGTCTTTGATAAAAGCCCCAAATTGGCTTTCGTTCAAGGGCGAGGTCACAGTGCTAGCGACATCTTTCTTCGTAACGAGAACCAATTCTGAGCGATAGTATTCACTGGTAAAATCGATGCTCTTTTCCCGATCTTCGGTGTCCGTCATACCCGCGATGACGCAGTTGATGCTTCCGCTTTGCAAATCGGGAACAAGACTTTCCCAAACCGTTTTAACGATGTGAACTTTTTTCCCGGTTTTTTCTCCGAGAATCTTCGCGATTTGAATGTCGTAACCATCGGCATAACTTCCGGCGTGATTGAAGATCGGCAAGGTATAATCGTTTGCAGCATTTTCGGTCCAGTTGAACGGAGCGTAGTTGCATTCGAGCCCAACATAGAGCTCGCTATCGCTAACGCTACTTCCTCCGCAGGACACGGCGGACAAGGCAAAACAGGCGACGAGGATCGACAAGGCTTTTCGCTTCATGATTTTTTCCTCCTTGCGAAAGCCCATAAAAGTAGAAAAAGCGGCAGCAGTTGTTAAGGCTGCTACCGCTGTGATTAATTGCCCAAAAAAAGAAAAGGCAACCAACACAAGGATAGCTCTCCACCAGGGTTTATCTGGTGACAGTCGAAGACATCTTATGCCCTCGCCCAGACATCATCTTTCAGCTTCAAGATGACTCTTCGGTGACATCCCCCTTTCACCAAGGAATGATGACGCGGAACGCTGCCGCTCTTCCTGGTTACTCTTGAAACGCCACGCCTCTACTTTGTGGACGACTTGTGCTGTTTTTCATCAGCACGAGTGGTAATTTAGCATAGGAAGAAGAAATGTAAACTATTATTTTTTGTCTTGAGCTTCCCCGTAGGGGATTTTTTAATAAAACCGCTTACTTAAAAACCATTGCGAATTTTTTCTTGACACTTTAGCAAACTAAAGTAATACTATTGCTTGCTTTAGCGCGCTAAAGTATAAAAGGAATTCTTATGAAATTAACAAAAACACTGCTCGCTGTCGCTATTCTCTCTTCTTCCGTATTGGCCTTATCAGCCTGTGGAAAGAGCAAAACTCTGGTGGGCTTTGATACTGACCTTGCCAAAAAAGTTGGGGAAGAACTCGGAATCTCTGTGTCATTTCAGGAAATTGTTTGGGAACAAAAAGAAATCGAGCTCTCCAGCAAAAACATCGATTTGATTTGGAATGGATTCACCATCACCGAGGAACGGAAACAAGCGCTGTCTTTCTCGATGCCCTATATGGTGAATAAGCAAGTGGTGGTTTCGAAAAATAGCCAAAGCGAACTCATCGGAAGTACCGCTTATAAAGTTGCCGTTGAGGCGGGAAGCGCCGGGAGCGACGCCTTTGATGGCGATCTTCTCTTCAAAAATTCGACCAAGATTGAAGTCACGAGCCAAATCGATGCGTTAACCGAAGTTCTTTCCGGCACTTCGGACCTTGCCATTATCGATGGGGTCATGGCGGGCTATTATCTCGCGGACTCCACCTCGTATGGCAAGAGTTTAAAAACATTGTCCAATTACGAGAATAGCAGCGAATACTATGGCATCGGCGCCCGCAAAGGGGATGAGGCTTTTATCGCCAAGATCAATGAAGGCTTAAGCAAGGCTTATCAAGATGCTTCGACGACGAAGATCGCCGAGAAATATGGTTTGAGTTCAGCGCTAGTGGCGCCGACAAGTTATGCCAGTTACGATAGCATCAGCGACAAATCGTCATGGGACTACATCGTGGCGAAGAAATCAATGACGATCGGTTATACGGTTTTTGCCCCGATTGCCTACATGGCTTAATATGAGTTTCCTCGAGGTTACAGAAGAACTTCTTCAAGGTTTTCTTGTCACGATTCTCCTCTTCGCTCTCACGTGGGTCATCGCGGTTCCTTTGGGCGTGTTCTTTTGCCGGATGACGCTAAGCAAATTTAAACCGCTTCATTATTTCATGCAAGGCTTCATCTGGGTGATTCGCGGGACGCCTTTAATGCTACAAATAATCGTGATTTTTTATGTTCCAGGTCTCCTTTTTGCTTGGCAATCGGTGGATCGATTTGTCGCGGTTCTTGTGGCCTTGAGTATTAATTATGGTATCTATTTCTCTGAAATTTTCCGCTCAGGGTATGAATCGGTGAGCGAGGGGCAAAAAGACGCGGCGTTGATGCTCCAGTTTTCACGGAGTCAAATCTTCACCCGGGTTCTCTTTTTACCGATTCTCAAAAAAATTCTTCCCCCTCTATCAAACGAGACAATTTCCTTGGTCAAGGATACCGCCTTGGCTCGGGTCATTGCCATCAGCGAAATTTTGATGACGGCTCAAAAGATTGTTGCCACCTATGCCATCATTTGGGTTCTCTTCTACACCGGCGTCTTTTATCTCGTTTTTAATGGGGTTTTGTCGGTGGTATTGAAAAAAGCGGAGAAAAAACTCGCCTATTTTAAGGCTTAAAAATCATGGCTTATCTTGAAGGAAAAAATCTGGCTAAAAGTTTCAAGGGACGCCCGGTTTTGAAGTCGCTTTCTTTTTCGATGGAAAAAGGTGAGAGCCTTGTCATCATCGGCGATTCGGGAAGCGGCAAGACGACGTTACTTCGGATGCTTTGTTTTTTGGAGACTCCCGACCAAGGAAGCATCGCTTTGAATGGGCGGGATCTTTGGAATGAGAAGATGGCGATTTCTCGTGAGGAAACCATCGCTGCCCGAGCCCATTTTGGATTGGTGTTCCAAGGCTTTCATCTTTTTCCCCAATATGACGTTCATGATAACGTGATGCTGCCTTTGAAACTGCAAAAGCAAAAAGAGCTTAAAGCCAAAACCGCTTCGCTCCCTTTCTTTGCTCGGCGCAAGGAATATCGCGAAGCGATGAAGAAAGCCAATGGGGAAATGGAAGTTATTGTTTCAGGACTCCTCAAAGAATTTCACCTTGAAGCGATCGCCAAAGAGTTTCCTTATTCCTTAAGCGGTGGCGAATCGCAAAGAGTCGCTATTGCTCGGGCTTTGGCTCTTAATCCGGAGATTCTTTGCTTCGATGAACCGACCTCGGCTTTGGACCCGCGTTTAAAGAATGAAGTGGCGGATCTCATCAATGGTTTGAAACGCAATGGACGCAGTCTTATTGTCGTCACCCACGAAATCGCCTTTGCCTCCGCAATTAGCGATCGCATCATTTTCCTCGAAGATGGTATGATTAAGGAGCAAGGAAACTCGAGCATTCTCTTAACGCCGAAAAGCGAAGAGTTACGCCATTTCCTTTCTCAAGATCAGAAAGAGGATAACGATGAAAGAAGATCCCAAGATCAAAAAACAGGAGCTTGAAGAACTTTATCAAGCCATCGTCGATGTGGATAATATCGAAGATTGCCGTTATTTTTTAGCTGACCTTCTCAGCGTTGAGGAACTCAATTCTCTCTCGTCCCGCCTTCATGCCGCCAAGCTTTTAATCGCGGGCGAAACCTATCAGGACGTCACCAAAGAAACGAAGATTTCTTCAGCCACGTTAGCTCGGGTCAGCCGCTGTGTGAAAGAAGGAAAGGGTTATAACCGGATCCTTCGGAAAAAGAAATAGTTTACTTCAGTTCAAACGAGAAAAAGTCGACGTGACCAGCCCCCTCAAAAGTGAAATAGAGCGGGGCTTTTCCTTCAATCGGATCGAGATTTGCAGAGAAATCGCTCCAATTTGAGCTTGGCGAAACGACGACAGAAGCAACCTTCTCGCCTTGAAAAGAGGTTCGGACCTCGATGATGCCCTTTCCGTTTCCACGGAGTTTAAGGCTGATCGAAGAGGGGCGATGGAAGAAGAAATACTTGAAGCCACACCAAGAACCTGAGGTCAAATTAGCGATGTATTGGTTGGGGTCTTCTTCGCGGTCGGGGCCATCTTGAGTGAAATAAGGCTGTTTCTTTTTCAAGGATTTCAGACGGAGAAAACTATAAAACGTCGTCCCTTTTTTGCTCGAAAGGTTGCAAGCGATTCTCGCCTCGTAAGTTCCCGATCCTACGAGTGGTTTTCCATTGAGTCCGCACGAGGTGGTTTCGACTTGCTCGAAATGCCCATTTTCATCGCGAAAGATTTCTTCGGCGCAGCCTTGACGAGAGAATTGGTTCAAATTGGTTTGCCGGTGGTAGAAGACGTAATAGTGGTCGTCGATTTTGACGAGGGAACCATGGGTGTTGCCCGTATAATTATCCGCTTCTTCCTTCTTTCGTCCTTGATAGCCGATATCGCCGATTGAAACGAGGGTTCCGCCATAGACAAACCCGTCATTAGGATGATCGCTTATCGCATAGCAAAGCTCATGGCCGTTGATCGAAGAATAAATGAAATAATACTTTCCTGCGAATTTTCTTAATGAACTGGCTTCAAAGAAACCATGCCCTTCGTAGGATGTTCCTTTGCTTTCAGATGGGACTCCGATGTAAGCGGGGCCAGTTTTCACAGTCAGCATATCGTCTCCGAGCTCATAAACCATTGCGCCTTTTTTGCTCGACTTCCAGCCATGGTGAATAAAGGGGTTATAAAAAGGAGCTCCGAAGCCGGAATAAAGATAGATTTTGCCATCGTCATCTACAAAAATCGCTGGATCAAAACTTTTTAGCTCGCCCTTTCGCGTGCCGACATCACTTCCATCCGGGTAGTGACAAGCCCCCAAATAAGTGAAGGGACCAGCGGGGGAGGAACTGACCGCAACGCGGATTCGGTTATCATTCGGGCGAGAACGTCCCACGAAGAAATAAAGGTAATAGCGGCTATCTTTTCCTTCGCAGACATCCGGAGCCCATAAAATCGTGGTATCGCTAAAATATGGAGGCGTGTCTTTCTTTTTATAGATGATGCCTTCATAACGCCACGCGCTTAAGTCATCGACTGGGCAAGACCAAGCAACGTAATCATTGAGGCAAAAACCTTGGCCATTGAAACGGTCGTGCGAACCATAGATGTAAAGCCGGTCGCCAAAGACGTGGGGTTCACCATCCGGAATATATTCATAAGAGGGGAGATAGGGATTAAAAGCCTGATTTTTCATGTGGTCATAAGTCTAGCATAAAAAGGACATTGTTCTTCGTTTCTCCAGCCCAAAAAAGAAAGACTTTTAAGAAAACGAATGGCTTTTTGCAGGGAAAATGATTTAGCGAAGATAAGTTAAACTTCCGCCGATTTGTCCTAAAACGCCGCTGGAGGCATTCTCCAAGACGTAAACTCTAAGGTTGGCGTTAGCGATGGATCCGGTGGCCAGCGTTCCGTTCGTGACGCTCTTACGATCGCCGCTAACCAAATCGACATAAGTTCCATTGGGGAGCGAGGAAAAACTGGCGCCGCCAGAAATGCTCACAAGGGCTAGCGAATCGACGGTTTGGGACGTGTAGCGTCGGGTGAAGGCCATCCCCGAGGCGGAACTGACATTGCTCTGGGTGTATTGTCCCCGGCGTAAGGCTGGAACTTTTAAACGAATTTGGTTTAGCTTTTCTAGATGCTGAGCCAAAGGCATCGCTAAGGTTGTTTTCAGAGTTCCGCTTGCATTATATTGCCCGAAACCCGTCGTGCTAACTTCACCTTCGAGATGCTCTCCAAAATAAGCCCGACCTGTGTTTTTTAAAGCCGTATTTGGTCCGTCATCGATCACCTTGCCCGCTTGGAATTGGATTTCCGAACCGTAATAAAGGCAAGGTACCCCACGGAAGGTGAACATCAAATCCATGTTTTCTGCCCAAGCCGCTTCGCCCCGGTTATAGCGGACCTTTTGACAATCGTCCGGGGAATAATCGTGGGAGTCGACGTAGACGACGTTATAGGTGGCATCGTTATAGTATTGGTCTCCGCCTAGCGCCACATTGAAAGCGTTATTGGCATAATAGAAATTCCAATGCATGGGGAAATCGATAGGAGACACACGAGAAGAACGAGAATAGTCTGGGGTGTGATATGCGAGGCCATTGAGGAAAGCGTTTGTTGAGGTGGGCTGACCAGAACTCGTTAAATTGTCTTGGAAAAGAGCGATGGCTGAGGTGTAATTCGTCGCGGTATCGCCCCAAGGGTAGTCCTTATTTTCTTTCCAAGTGTAGAAAGGCGCCGAGTCCGCCGCAATTCCGTGATTCCAGACTTCGCGGACTCGGGTGCAGACTTCGCCAAACATATAAAAATGAGGGTTGCCGCAAATCTCGGCGTAATGATAAAAGGCCGGGAAGAGATAGCGATTCAAACTTAATCGTGAGATATGTTTCATCGTATCGATACGGAAAGCATCGACGCCCATGTGGATGAACTGACCATAGCATTTTACTAAATAATTGCAGACTTCGGGGTTCTCGGTGTTGAGGTCGACACAATCACCAGCGATTTGTCCAACTTGCTCTAAATAACTTTCGTAGGACATCCTGCGTTCATGGTGATAAATGGCTTTGATATCACTGATGTCGCTTTTCATCGTGTTGATGCGGGCGTTATATTGTTCCGATCCGCTTAAGGAAGAATAATTCCCCGGCAAAAGGCCATTGGAATTGGGGACAAGACCATTTATGGTGAGATCCGTTTCGCTCTTTGAGAACATGGGGAAAAGATTCTCTTCGCCAAAATTTCCCGTGTGGTTAAAGACCACATCGAGAACGATTTTCATGTCGCGGGCGTGCGCCGCAGTAATCACGTCTTGGAAGGAACAGTCTTCGCTTTCATAGCGGGAGTCGACTTTCGCGAAGTTGATCGCATGGTAGCCATGGTAATCGAAGCCGGAACTGTTTTTGACAATTGGGGTGATCCAAATGGCGGTGAAGCCAAGGGCTTTAATGTAATCCATCTTTTGGATGAGGCCTTTGAAATCTCCACGCCATTCGGGATCGTCAGTTCCATCGTTTTTTCCATCCCAACAATGGAAATCGTTCGTGGGATCGCCATTGTAAAACCGGGTGGTCATCGCAAAGTAAATGGCCTCGTCACGGAAGTCATCTCGATTGCCTTCATAGGGGCTAACGATGCTACGGTCTTTCTCACTCAGTTCATCCCAAAGAGGAAAATCAAGATAATCTTGGGCTTCGGGTTGAATGGTTGAGGAGGAAGTTTGCCCGCCCTCTAACGGATCGGTGCTATAGAAACGGTTTTGATAAAAGTACCAATAGCCAGCTTGGGAAAGGGAGAGGTTGCTGGTTTGGCTTTTGCCACTTCCCTGATTGAAGATGAGGTTGAGGGCGCTATAGCCTTCGAAATCATAGGTTTTCCAAGATCCGTTATAGGTCTTGAGACTAGCCCCGGGCCAATCGCCGGTGATTTTATGCACTCCAGAGGCACCATTCAACCAAGCGTAAACATAATTCCAAGAAGTCTCACAAAAAACCTTAATTTAGTCGATCGCCGGAAGTGAGGAGCTGGAGGAGGAAGAGCCAAGCGAGGAAGAAGCGCTAGAAGAAACCGAATTCGTCGAAAGAGAAGAGGATGAAGGCGCGCTTCCAGTTGACGTGGAGAAATGAGAAGAAGAGCCGGCCGAAGCTGTGGAACTACTTAAAGAATTCGCTGAAGAAGATGATGAGGAACTTTGCAGCGAGTGAGAACTCGAAGGGGCGCTTCCGCAAGAAAATAAAGTAAAGATGGCGAGCGAAATGAACCGAGATTTTTTCATTCTTCGCATAGGATAAGGCTAAAACTCGTTCCTTGGGCTTGGCAACAAAGAAATAAGAAATCGTTAAAGACCGCCTTCATAAACGGAACGTCGAATTGTCGTTGTCGTTTGTCTCACCCCAATGGAAAAAAGAATCATCGGAGAATGAGAGGCATCCTTTTTTGTCCTTTAATGACGCTTTTGGGTCACACAAAAAGAAGCGGAGTGTTCCGTTTCATTATTCAAACCAATGGCAATAAATTAGCAAAAAATGTTGTTTTTTAAATATGAATGGGCTTACAATGGAAACTGCAAAACATATTTGGGTTTCCAAAAATGATTGAACAAACACTGAAAGATAAGATCTTAGATGGCTTCGTTCACGCCTTTAACGAATCGGGCCCTTCTTTCACGCTAAGTGAGATTGCCAGTTATCTCCATATTTCAAAAAAGACGATTTACACCATCTTTGAAAGCAAGACGGATATTTACGAGACGCTCCTTCGGAAGACGATGAAAGAGATTCATGATGCCCAGAAAAAAGTTTTCGAGGATCCGAATCTTAACACCCGGGAAAAATTATTGAAGATTTTAACAATTCGAACCTCAAGCGAAGATCGGCTCGATGTCAGCCGGCTTTTCACGGTCGAAAAAGCGGAACCAGTTTTCTATCAGCATCTTCTCAAAGCCTACGAGACGCAGTGGGATTATTTCAGCGATCTCGTCGCGATTGGCAAAAAAGATGGCACGCTGAAAAGCGATACTTCAGCCCCGTTTTTAATTGGCATGATCGCCAAAAGCTACGAGATGCTTTATGAGGGCGATTTTCTTGCTCGCAATCATATGACCTACACCGAAGCGGTCGTCAAAATTGCCAAAACCGTGCTTTCAGGCGTCTACGCGAATTAGGTTTTTCATCAGGGTCATCCCTGATTTATTTTGAGGAGGAAAAACGATGATGACTACAGTCGATTCGGGGGAACCCGCGATTCAACACGAGAAGAAGGTGCCGACGAGATCCGCCATTTCTCTCTCGTTTGCCGATTCTTTGTGTTCTTTGATGTGCAGCTTTGCTGAAGGCTCGGTCATCAACTATTTCTTCATTTATTACCTTGGACTTCAATCCGGCTATGCCGCGATTGTTTGGATTCTTTTCGGCATTTGGAACGCCATTAATGACCCGATTTACGGCTTTATCGCCGATCGGACGAAGCATAAACTCGGTCGCCGGATTCCTTGGATCCGCTATGGCGGACCGATCTATGCCGCATTATTCATTTTAACTTGGGTTAAATTCCCAACCATGGTGGGCAATCAATGGTTCTTGGGCTTCCAGATGGCCATCAGTCTCTTCTTCTTCGATACGCTTTATACCGCAGTTGCTTCAGCTCTCTATGTCATGCCTTACGAAATGGCGGTCACCAATAAAGCACGTTCCCCGATCTTTATTTGGAAAATTGTTTTCTCAGCCATCTCGACAGGCGTTCCGCTCTTTATGAACGGCATGCTCGACCAAATCTTGAAGAAAGGCTATTGGACTTTCTTCGGCATCATGGCGGGAATCGGCATCGTTGGAGGACTCGTGATTTTCTTCTCGACCTTCTTCTATAAAGAGAATGGCTATGTCAAAGACGAACCGCAGCCGAAATTCTGGGCCGGTCTTTGGGCTTGCCTCAAGAATAAATCCTTCTTGCTCTTCGAGGTGATTTCCATCACGGTCATCTTTGCTCAGACTTCGCTGATGGATGGTATTAGCGCCGTCTTCCCGATGTGGGGCGAAACGTGGATGGGGACGGGCAATAGCAATTTAGCGATGTATATCTGCTATGGCGCAATGCTCATTGGCGTCGTTGTGGCCTTGCTCTTCGATACGAAGATGCGGGAAAAACTTGGCGCTAAAGTCTTGACTCTCATCATGTGTGCCGCGATGGGATTGGGCTGTTTCGTTGGTTCGTTCCTCGGCCGTTATTTCGTGGCCATCATCATCGCGTTCTTCTTAATCGGCGTGGGATTTGCTGGTGGTATGTATCTGATTCCTGTCATCAATGGCGACGTTATCGACAAGGATGAAATCCTCAATGGCTCACGCCGGGAAGGCACCTATGCCGGTGTCAATTCCTTGATCACCAAACCGGCGATGTCGTTAGCCAACGTTGCTTACAATGGCATCTTCGCTGCTTTAGGTCTTAATGCCGAGCTGACTTACACCAATGAAGCGGGCGAGCTCGTGACGGATTTCGCTGGGCAAACAGCGGGAGCAAAGAATGGCTTATTTATTGCCTGGATGTTGATCCCGGCCATCCTCTTGGTTCTCTCTTTCGTCGCGATGTATTTCTTCCCGCTCGCTGGCAAAGCCTGGGACGATGAAAAAGCAGCCTTAGCCAAGAAGCACGCTGAAAAAGAAGCAGCCTATGAGCAAGAAGTCTTGAAGCAGCAAGCTCTTGCCAGCGCGACGCCGAATGATTCTTCTCACCAAGACATTCAACATTAATTCTCTTTCTTTGATTCGCCATCGCCTCCTTCACTTGAGGGAGGCGATTTCTTTTAGTCTAAGAGACCCTTTATATTTTTGTGGTACGCTCGCTTAATCATCTTTCGGAATGATCAGGGCAAAAAACGGATGATGATTGCCCATTTTTGGATGATTCCTAAGGAACTGCCCACGCCTTAATGGAAATTATCTATGAACGGAAAATAAAAACCGTTTTGAAGGATCCGGACGAAGACGTAGAAGTGCCTTCTTCGAAGCTAAAGTAAATCTAGGCGCTGATTTCTTCAAATGCCGTGAGGTCAGGATAAACGATCTCACCTTCTCCCCAATCATAGCGGGCTGTCATACGGGAATCTCCTTGCTCGAATTGATACGTTGTTAAAAGGTAGTTCTGGTAAGTAATTTGATAAACCGCCGGGCTATTTCCCTCGAGGGTATAATCCATTGTTAAATTGCCCTCTTTTTTCGAAAAATAATCCTCTTTTGCTGGAGCTTTTGAGTCAAAAGAATCTATTAAAAAAATATCCAACTGTCCGATGACGCCGCTTTTGTCAAAGAGGAATCGGAACGAATTGCCGTTTCATTCTCCTTGGTCAATGGGGTTTTGCTGAAATTCTTTCCACTAGAAGAGATGGTGGCTTCGTAATAATTACCATCAAGGATGTAGTAATACATTTCGTTGTGATGTGTTGTCGATGTTTTTATGCTTTCGTCTTTTTCGTTAATGGAGGTGTAACCCTCTTCCGATTGAACGATGTCGAAAAATTGATTTCCGCTTTCGTCAACATATTCGTTATGGCGCTTCGTTTTCTTAGGGAAGACGAAAGAATCATTATTAACATGGTCCTTAATGGCGAGGAGACGCTTTTTCGCTCCGTTTCGATCAAACACGGCGCTCGTCGAGCAAGAGGAAAGGACTAAGCAAGAACTGGCGAAGAGAAGGGGAAGAAGTTTTTTCATGGTGTTTTGGCCTCGTCCTTAGATTGGTAGTAGAAAATGAAAACATCCAACAACAGGCGGTTGTCGTTGGATGATATCGACACTTGACGATGGAAAAAAGTTAAGGCAAAAAGAAGGCGGATAAGGTCGTGTAGATTTGCCGGGGGTCGATTGGCTTGGCGATGTGACCATTCATTCCGGCATCATGAGCTTTCTTAATGTCCTCGACGAAAGCGTCGGCCGTCATCGCGATGATCGGAACGCTCTTGGCGTCTTTCCGCGTAAGAGCCCGAATCTTCATGGTGGCCTCATAGCCTTCCATGACAGGCATATGGACGTCCATCAAAATGGCGGAGTAATAACCTTCTTTCGACGCTTGGAATTTCTCGAGACCAACCTTCCCGTTTCCAGCAATATCGACCTGGGCGCCTTTGTCGGCGAGAAGAGCTTTCACGATTTCTTGGTTCAGGGCGTTATCTTCGCATAAGAGGAAGTGCTGGCCTTTGAAGAGGACGTCGGTATGGGCTTCCGAACGAATCGATGGGGCTTTTGCGGGGATTTTGTTCGCTAATAGAGCGTCGTGCTCCAAAGTCACAACGAAGGTTGTTCCTTTGCCGATTTGGCTCTTCGCTTCGATACGTCCGCCCATGGCATCGACGAATTTTTTGACGATCGCTAAGCCTAAGCCAGTGCCGTGGGCTTCGCTGCTGATCCGATTCTCCTGGGTGAAGGGCTGGAAAAGATGTTTTTGGAACTCGGGGCTCATTCCGATACCGTTATCGGAGATCGTGTGGATGACTTGGAGACGGTTCGGAGCAATGAGCTTAGAGGTGATCGCATAAGAAATATGGCCACCTTCAGCGGTGTACTTGATCGCATTCGAAAGGAGGTTAAAGAGAATCTGATTGATCCGCAGTTTATCGACTAACGGGCAATACTCCGGATCGATATGGCTTTCATCAATCACGAATTGCTGGTCTTTAGCGGTGGCTAAAGGGCGAAGAAGCGAATCGAGATAGCCATTGAGCTCCTTGAAAGGGTAAGCTTCGGGGTGAAAGACGATTTTGTTGCTCTCGGCCTTCGACATATCGAGAATGTCGTTAATCAAACTCAAAAGATATTTTGAGGAGGTGTCGATCTTTTGAAGGCAATCGACGGTCTTGGGAGGATTGGCTTGTTCGCTCGCGAGGTAGCTCATGCCGATGATGCCATTGAGCGGAGTTCGAATATCGTGGGACATTCGCGAAAGGAATTCAGATTTGGCGACGTTCGCGGCATCGGCTTTTTCTTTGGCTTCTTCGAGCTCCTGGATCCGGCGTTGCTCTTTTTCATAGGCTTCGGTCATATTCGAGCGGATGACCAGGATGTCACCGCCCGGTTTTTCGAGCCAGTTATAGTGAATATTCGAGCATTCGGTTCGTCCATTTCGGGTGATGAGATAGGTGGCGCTGCGGCTATTGTGATCCTTGAGTTCTGCAATGATTTCATCATAAGCGACGGTTTCATCGAATCGTCTAGCTTCGGCTTCATTCGTGAAAAGACTACGTACTTTAGCCTTGGCTTCTTCATAGGGGAGACGCTTTCCGACCTCGGCGAAATTGACGCCTTCGCCGCGGCTGCGGATTTCGAAAGTCCGATCTTCGGGGTGGATGAGGGCGATATAGTCGAAATGATCGTGGATCAGCTCATCCATGACAAATTCGTCATATTTTTTCTGATCGATATCGGCCGAATAGGTTACCGCTTCGATATCACCTGTATTCGGATTTTTCATCATGCTGAGAGTGCCAAGACGCCAATGGCGGTCACCGGCTTTATAAACAACAGGATATTCGATTGTAATCGTTTCGGTACCCTCTTCAAATTGCTTCAAAAGAAGTTCCCGGTCGAACCGACGCTTGAAATCGGCCCGAACTTCATCGTCGGCAATGAGATTAGAGAAGGCTTTGAAATACCCGTCGACGGTTCCGGATTCCTGAATCTTCAGGAGATTTTTCATCGTGCTTTTCCCCGCCCGACCTTCTCCGCACCAATTTCGGGTGAGGTTGAGATGGAAAATTCCGTAATAATTTGGGCTATCGAGCTTGGCGTAAGCCATATTGAAGCGTTCTTCGGCTTGTTTCAAAGAAGTGATGTTTTGCCCGCAACAATAAACTGTCGATGCCCCGGAATTGGTTCCGATGATCCGCTTTAAAACAATGCGTTCGTATTGGGTCGAAGTCTGCTTGGGCAAACGGAAGCGGAAATCGGCTTCGGAATAGTCGCTCCCTTCGTCGATGGCTCGATAGGCATTACGGAGTCTTTCGCGGTCTTCCTCTTCTTGAATATAAGGGAAAATAGCCTCAGGCATATGTTCGATAACGAAAGGGATGCTATAGCGTTCGCAAATTTCGCGCGTATAGCCTCGATTCATCAAGACGGCACACTTCGTTAACGGATCATAAGTCCAGACAATGAGTTTCGCCGTTAAGGTTGCGTCTTCATACATTTGGCGGGTTTGTGACATCTTTTCTTCGGCTTCTTTTAGCGAATCGAAATCGGTGAAAGAAGCATAAAAGAACTGAATATCTTTTTCGTGGTAGGCGGGACGGAATTGGTTGTTGACCCAATGGAGTTTATGGTCTTCGCCGATAATGCGGTAAGTGACATCGCCTTCGCTTTTCTCTCCGCGGATGACGGCATCAAATTCTTTATCAAAGAGCCCCCGATCTTCGGGAGTGAGCCAATCCGTAGGGTCTTTGCTTTGGCTTTTCCAATAGGCTTCGCTGCCATGGTGAAGAGCATAAAAGCCAGGATTGGTGTATTCCAAAGCGACATGATTATGGTCGAAGCGGAAGATGGCGACGCCGCCGGGAATGGAATCCAATATCGCATCGCGCTGTTTGCCATAACGCTCAAGCTTGTTTCGAGCGCGCATCAAATCATCGACGTTATAGTAGGAAGCAAAAAAGCGTTCGGCATTCTCACTGACTTTCTTGTGGCTGGCTTTGATGCCAAGCCAAAGGTACTTGTTAGCCGAAGTCAAGACGCGGAAGCGGAATTCAAAAAGCCGGTTCTCAGCGATCGAGGCAATGGCTTCGTCGATGAGGCCATCGCGGTCCTCAGGGTGAATTGCAATCACGGGGTTCTCAGCAAATGATGGGTCGCGTTTTTCCCGTGGGCTTCCGATCATTTGAAAATAGCCATCGTTAAGATAGCGCATCGTGATCGTTCTTCCCGTCACGTCAAAAATACCAACACCAGTCGGAATTTCCTGAAGAGTTTCGATGGCAGAAGCATCGAGCGTAAAGCTGTTGTTTACCATAGAGAGGTGATGAAGGGTTTCGTTTACGGAACCCCCTTTATTCGGACCTTCCCCTCTTAAAGGGGATTTTCATCATTGGTTCTACCCTACACCTTTTGTCGAAAGTTCACAATCTCCGAGAGATTGTCGATGATATCGCCCAATTGCCTTCTATTGACCAGCAAAAGGAAGAAAAAAAGAGTTTTTTCGCAATATCGCCAGCAAAACCCCTCTTCTTTATTTATTTCGCGGCGTTATCTAATTCGATTTGTAAGGAGAAGACAGTTTTGTCATTAACTCGCCCTTGATAGGAAAGAAGTGGGGCTTGAACGCTGGAATAGATATTCATTTTGGCTCCGACGGTTGTTTCGCTGGAGTAATTGATTTGGAAAGCTTTAATTTTGTGGGTGTCGAAAAAGTCCAACGCTTCACTATCCAGGGCAAAATCCATATAACGAATGTTGCTCATATGGCCATTAAAATCAATATCGCTAGGATAAACCGGTCGGCTTTCTTTCAAGGTTAAGTCGCCAAGCCTCATCGTTGGAGGCCACGCTAATTCTTCGGGGAAAGAATAGATGTAATTGCCATAGAACCCACTGACTTCAGGCGTGACGGGGCGGTGGGTCACATGGTCGAGGAGAGCCCACATTGAGATTCCGCGCATAATCACATGTTTTGCTTCATCGGAAATGATGAAATAACGAGGGTAGATAAAAGAACGCGATTTGCCCGGATAGGTTTGAAAGAAGATCTTTTCGCCTAAGCGCGGCATCCGAGCGATCTCAAAACGGTAGCTCATCACCACCCAATAGAGATTCTTTTCTTTGACCTTTTCCACGCCCACGCCAACAAAATCCGAACCGCCTAAAACAACTTCTTGGACGAGAGCGAGAAATTTGGAGAGGCGAAGATTGCCTTTTGGCGAAAGATAGGACTCCTCCATCACGAATTCTCGGCCATAGATTTTTTCATCACTCATGAGGCGTACTTCCTTCCGCTGAATCGTTCTTTTTCTTCGCGTGGAACCATCCTAAAACTTTCTTTAACGAGGTTAAAGCAAAAAAATCACGGAGAAGGAAAATCAAGATGATGTAAATGGCGATGCCCTCGAGGATCAATAGAAGCGAGTGGCTCCAGGATGGAGCAAGGAAATACGCGGTCGCGTAGACGCTTCCGAACATCAGCAATCCGGCAATCCAACACTTCCAAGACGGAAGGAAAACGGCTTTCCAATCGATTTCTTTGCGAACCAATAACGCCATGATGAGGCTGACCATGAGCTCGGCGCATAAGGTGGCGATGATCGCGCCTAAAGACCAGTAATAATGGATCAAAACGAAATTGAGAATCAGGTTCGTCACCGCGCCGCTAAGAATTCCAATCGTGTATTTTTTATCTTGTTTCGTCGGGATGAGATATTGAAGACCGAAGACGTTTGAAAGGCCAATGAGAAGGACTAGGGGCGAGAAAAGCTGCATCAATAAGACACACTTTTCGTAACCTGGCCCTAAAAACCAAGGAATGATGTTGGGGGCAATCGCCGCGATTCCAAGCATGAGAGGAATCCCGAGGATCCAAACAAAATTCGTCGCGAAATAAACGTTCTTTTTCACCTGCTCGAGATGGCCAGAGGAAAACTCTTGCGAGTTGCGGGGAATCATGACAGTGCCTAGCGACGTGATGATGGTGAGGGCCATCGTCACGATTTTGCCCGCTTGCTCGTAATAACCATTTTCCAAATCCGCGTAACGTTTCGTGGTTTCTTGGACGACGCTCACGCCATTGACGATGACGGTTTCTTGCGCCGTATAAGTATCGGTGATCAATAAACCAATCAGGGTTTTATCAAGCAAGGTATAAAGGGAAGTGGCAATCGTAGGGATGAAGAGCTTAAAGGTCGGAATGAAATGATGCCAAGGATGGAGGTCTTTCAAGGCTACCTTCGCGAGATACTTCGGGAGATAAAGCCATAAAGAGAGATTGCCTAAGAAGGTGCTTCCAGTCATCAAAAGGACATAGATCCAAACCTGCGAAGCATCCTTGATCAAAGTGAAGACAAGCACAATGGTAAGGGTTTTGACGAGGATATTGCGTAAAACAATCTTGCCAAACTCTTCGTTGCCTTGAAAGAAAAAAGTAATATCAACTTCCGAGGCAGCAATCTGGATTAACCAAAGCCACATTAAGTTCGTGTAGTTTTGATAGACCCCAGCCCACGCTAAACTGCAAGAGATCAGCGTGCTGATGGCGGTGGAGCAGAAACGGAGAAGGAGAATCTCGTAGAAAATTCGGGTTTGAGCCGCTTTATCACCTTGGTGGTTCGCAATTTCTCTTTGAGCATAAAGTCCGAAACCCAATGAGGCGAAAAGAGTGAAATAGAACGCGAGAGAAGCCGTGAAAGAGTATTGTCCGATGCCCTCGGGTTTGAGGATTCTTGAAAGATAAGGCGTCGTGATCAGCGGCGTGAAAAGAATGAAGATTTGGTAAAGAACATTGAAGACATAATTTTTGGCAATGCTTTTCTTGGGCAAATCTTTATCCTCGATGAAACCTTTTCATTCTAAAAGAGAACGAATCTAAAGGCAAGGAAACCCTAAAAGGGTTTACTCCCCGCGAAGATGATGGCGGATCCGTCCGAAAAAGCGGAGGACTTTGGCGTGGTGAAAATAAAGAATCCGGACGTTTTGAAAATGATGGCGTCGTAGCTTCTTCACGAGCGGGTCTTTTTCTAGGAGGGCATTCACTTCGGGGACGGCTTGAACTTTTCGATCGAATTCTTGCAGCGCTTCTTTGACCTTTTTGTCTTCGGGATAAAACCTTAAATCGAGCGAATAATGGAGGCTACAAACTCCAGCAACATGGCGCAATAAAGCCTCTTTGAGGGGAGTTTTGCCGAGATTTTCGATTTTTAAATGGGTAAAATCCAAAAGGTCTTCACTGACCAGACGATGGTCTTCGAGATGCTTTTGAAAGGAAGCGGAGGCGACACTCTGACCTGGTAATTCCAGGCGGTAAGTCACGACGCTTAGCGGACAATAAGCAAAATGATGAGCCGCGATTAAGGGATAGGCACAATAAAGAGCGTCATCATAAAAGACCTTTTCGCGTAAGAGAATGTTTTGGGCTCGATAAAAGTCCGTTCGATAGGTTATCGCATGACTTTGAAAGAGGCCTTTGGCCTTCGCGAAGAAAGCGTCATTCTCATCGAAGTCTCGCCTTTCTTCTTCGCCAAAATGGAAAAGGCGTGTTTTCTTGGAACGGACGTAAAGATGTTCGACGTCGTGGAAAACAACATCCGCTTCGACGTTTCGAAGAAAAGCCATAAAAGGAGGCAAGGCTTCTTGACATGGGTAATCGTCGCCGTCAATCACTTGGAAATATTTGCTCTCAAGAAAAGGAATCGCGAAATTGATCACGGAGCCATGCCCGCCGTTTTTCTTATGGAAGACTTTAAACAGGTTGGGATTTTTCTCGCTCCAGGTTTCAAGGGCATTCGATGTTTCTTCGTCCGAGCCATCATCGATAAGAAAAACCTGAAGACTGTTTTGCTCTTCGCTCAGGAAGTAGTGGGGCAACGTGTCTTCTAAAAAAGCCTTGGTCTGATAGGAAGGGACGATAATCGTCAAAATTGGAGTTTCGTTCATGACGTGCTCTTTGATTATAGCGCGCCAGACTTTGGCGTTCTTGAACGTCTTTTCTTTTCAATATGTTTTTGATTTTGGGGGAAGAGATTGATCCAAGGTTTTTTTCCCTCAATGCCCCTTCTTCGCATCAGTTTTGTCTTTCTGACTAGAACTTCCTTTTGGTTCATTCTTTACATTCTGATTTTGTTGAAGCGATTTTTCGTTGCTCTTTCTTCCTTTCTTTTTTCTTTATTAAAAGAAAACAGCAACTATCCCTTGCACTCGTGTACGATTAGGGATAATTCGGGGAGGGGTGAGTGGAAAATGACATCGTTGCCTTGTGCAAATTGCACAGAAAATTGTTTGGAGTCCATCCCTTTTTTAGCCGGTCTTTCGCCCAAGGAGAAAGCTCTCGTTCAAGCCCATGCCGTCTTTAAAGAAGTCGACAAAGGCGCTTATCTTTTCGAAGAGGGTGAGCGAATTACCTCGCTTTTCGTTTTGCGCGAGGGCGCGGTGAAACTCTCCAGTCTCGATTCGGAAGGAAGAGAGCAAATCATTGGCTTGTTCTTAAAAGGGGACGTCATTTGGGAATCCTTATTCCTTGGTGAAGCAACTTATCCTTATTCGGCGATTGCTTTACGGAAGACGCGTTATTGCCAAATTCTCAAAAAAGACTTTGAAGCGACAATCGAAAATCGCGAAACCGCTTTACGGGTTATCACGTTGCTCTCGAAGAAGCTTCACGATGCCAATGAGCGGAATCTCATTCTCTCGACGGCCGATCCCACGAAACGGATCGCCAAGTTCTTTCTTTACCGCCAAGAGCGAAGCGTTGAGACGGAGCTCATTCTTCGATTGGATGACATCGCCGCCTCAGTCTCTTTGCGTCCCGAGACGGTGTCCCGCAAATTGCAGGCTTTGATCGAAGAAGGCTATCTCAAGAAAGTCGGTCAAAGCGGGTTTCGGATACTCAATTTCGAAGGACTCAAAGATTTAGCCGAAGATTGATTTGAATCAAAGTTATTCGAAAGACGGCAAGGGAGAATAGAGGAGCTTTTAAAGCAAGGAGGAAAAAGTCATGACTCAAGGACGGCTTCATTCCATCGAAACTTTTGGCTCCGTTGATGGGCCAGGCACCCGCTTTGTCATCTTCTTACAAGGCTGCGCGATGCGCTGCCGGTATTGCCATAACGTTGATACGTGGGATCCCGCAACGAATCATCTCGTGAATGCGGAGGAGCTACTTGATCAGGCGGAGCGTTACCGCGCTTATTGGGGCGAAGAAGGCGGCATCACGGTCAGTGGTGGCGAGCCCTTGTTACAGATCGATTTCTTGCTTGAATTATTTCAAGAAGCCAAGAAACGTGGTATCTCCACCTGCATCGATACGGCTCTTCAACCCTTTACTCGGCAAGAACCCTATTTCTCGAAATTCAAGGCCTTGATGGAGTTGACGGACCTCTTGATAGTCGACATTAAAGTCATCGATCCGATCATGCACGAAAAACTCACTGAGCATTCGAATGAAAACATTCTGGATGGGATTACTTATCTGTCTTCGATTCATAAGAAAATATGGATCCGCCATGTCCTCGTCCCGAGTTGGACCGACAACGATGATTATCTTTATCGGACGAGAGCGTTTATCAAAACCCTCGATAACGTCGAAAAAATTGAAGTCTTGCCCTTTCACAAGCTGGGCGAATATAAATGGGAAAGTCTTGGCATTCCTTATCTCCTAAAAGCGATCGAGCCTCCTTCAGCGGAACGAGTCAAGAATGCCGAAGATATCTTGCAAGGACGAAAAGTACGCAAAGATTGATTTAAATCAAAGTTTCTCCCCATCGCCTTGCCTAAAATCAATGCGGTCGAGAGAGAAAGGACGAGAAAACAACATGAAAACAGAGTGGAAAAACTTCCAAGCAGGAGCTTGGGAAAACGAAGTCGATGTCCGGGACTTTATTCAAAAGAATTATCATCCCTATTCGGGGGATGCGAGCTTTTTGAAAGGTCCGAGCAAGGCGACCGAAACCTTATGGGCTCGCGTTCAAGAACTTCAAAAGGAAGAACGGGCTAAAGGTGGCGTTTTGGATATGGAAAGCGAGGTCGTTAGTTCGATCACTTCCTATCCGGCTTCTTATATCAGCGAAGACTCGAAAGCCCTCGAACGGGTGGTGGGATTACAAACCGATAAACCTTTGAAGCGGGCCTTTATGCCGTTTGGTGGCATCACGATGGCCGAAGAAGCTTTGACGACTTATGGCTATAAACCATCGGCGAAATTCCATGAGATTTTCACCGAGTATCATAAGACTCATAACCAAGGCGTCTTCGATGCTTATACGCCCGAAATGCTCAAAGTCCGCCATGCCAAACTCATCACTGGTCTTCCCGATACGTATGGTCGGGGTCGCATCGTCGGTGATTATCGACGGATTGCCCTTTATGGCATCGACTTTTTACTTGAAGAAAAAGAGAAAGACAAGGCGATGATTGGTCTCGAGAGAATGGATGAAGACAGCATCCGCCTCCGCGAAGAAGTCACCGATCAAATGAATGCCCTCAAAGCGATGAAGGTCATGGCTCTTTCTTATGGTTACGATATTGCGAAGCCTGCCGCCAACGCCAAGGAAGCGGTCCAATGGCTTTACTTCGGCTATCTTGCCGCCATCAAAACCCAAAATGGTGCTGCGATGTCGGTGGGTCGGGTCTCGACTTTCCTCGATATTTATCTGGAACGCGATCTTGAAGCGGGCGTCCTCACTGAGGAAGGAGCCCAAGAACTCATCGATCATTTCGTCATGAAACTCCGGCTGGTCAAATTCGCCCGAATTCCTTCCTATAATCAGCTTTTCTCTGGTGACCCGGTTTGGGCTACTCTCGAAGTGGCTGGCTTAGGGCAAGACGGACGGAACATGGTGACGAAAAACGATTTCCGTTTCCTTCATACCTTAGAGAACATGGGCTCGGCACCGGAGCCGAACCTCACCGTCCTCTATAGCGAACGCTTACCGAAAGCTTTCCGCGATTATGCGGCGAAGATTTCGATCGACACCTCCTCGATTCAGTATGAAAACGATGATGTGATGCGGCCGATTTGGGGCGACGATTATTCGATCTGCTGCTGCGTGAGCGCGACCGAAACCGGGAAAGAAATGCAATTCTTTGGCGCGAGAGCTAACTTGGCCAAATGCCTCCTTTACGCGATCAATGGCGGTGTCGATGAGAAACTCCATGAGCAAATCGGTCCGAAATATCGTCCGATCACCTCGGAATACCTCGATTACGATGAAGTCATGAGTCGTTACCTCGACATGATGGATTGGCTGGCCCACATCTACGTGAGCACGCTTAATCTCATTCATTACATGCACGACAAGTACTATTACGAAGCGAGCGAAATGGCTCTCATCGATACCCATGTTCGCCGGACGTTTGCCACCGGTATCGCTGGCTTCTCCCACGTGGTCGATTCTCTTTCGGCGATCAAATATGCCAAGGTGAAAACCATCCGTGATGCCTCGGGTATTGCGGTGGACTACGCGGTGGAAGGGGATTTCCCCCGTTACGGGAACGATGATGACCGCGCCGATGATATCGCGGTGATGCTTCTCAAAACGTTCATGGGCAAAATCGCTGCTCAGTCGACCTATCGAGAGAGCGAAGCGACGACTTCGATCCTCACCATCACCAGCAACGTGGTTTATGGCAAAGCGACAGGCTCGATGCCGGATGGCCGCAAAGCTGGTGAGCCCTTATCGCCTGGCGCTAACCCCGCTTATGGCGCGGAAAAGAACGGCTTATTAGCCTCGCTCAATTCCGTGGCGAAACTCCCTTACGAATATGCGCTCGATGGCATTTCGAATACTCAGACGATTGCCCCCTCGAGCTTAGGGCACACGAAAGATGAGCGTGTCGCTTGTCTCGTTCGGTTGCTCGATGGCTACTTCCATAAAGGCGCTCATCACCTCAACGTCAACGTCTTCGGCCTCGATAAATTGAAGGATGCGATGGAGCATCCGGAGAAGCCCGAATACGCGAACTTCACCATTCGAGTCTCCGGCTACGCCGTGAAATTCATCGATCTCACGAAGGAACAGCAACTCGATGTGATCGCCCGCAACGCTCACGAATCTCTCTAAGGCTTAAACCTCATCATTCTTGGTGAGGTTTTTTCTTTTTTGTGTGCTTACAATTAAATAATACATTGAAGGAGTTTTTATGGCTTTATGCATTAAAGAGCGCATCTTCTCTTGGAGCGAAAGTTACGATGTTTTCGATGAAAATGAGACTCTTCTTTATACGGTTCGAGGTGAGGTTTTCTCATTAGGGCACAAGATTCATATCCTCAATGCCAAAGGCGAAGAAGTGGCCTACATTCACGAGAAGGTTTGGTCCTTTTTGAAGAAATACGAACTCTATCTCCATGGCGAACTGAAGGGCACGATCAAAGAGAAATTCTCTTTCATCCATCCTAAATTTGCCGTCGATTTCCTTGGTTGCCGAATTGAGGGGGATATCTTGGGCTAGAACTATCAGATGTTAAAAAAGACGTCCCGATGGCGATGATTCAGCGCAAGATCCTATCCTGGGGCAATGTGTTTTATCTTTCTTATACGGATCCGGAAGACGAACTGGCGGTGTTAGCCTTAGCGATCGCGGTGGATTGCAGCGAGCACGATAATGAAACTGAGGCCATCTCAAGCGCGTCTTACTACTATTGAACCGAGAGGCTTTTCCGAATGAAAAGATGTCCTAATCGCCGGACATCTTTTTTCGCTATGGGGTTAATTCGAATAGAGCTTTAAGTCCCGAATCGATTGATCGATCGTTCGTTTGGTTTGGGCGACGGCCGCATCCGAATCCTTATTTCGAATCGCTTCGAAAAGGTTTTTCTTTTCTTGGTAGAGTTCGTCTAAACCGACGTGTTTATACGCTAAACTCCAAAGGTATTCGGCTTCGGGCTTAAAGGAATAATACATGAGAGGCAAGAGGACGTTATTGGACAAAACGGCGATGTAGTGGTGGAAGGCGAAGATGGCCTCTGAGGCTTCTTGGGGATCGCGGGATTGATGGATTTTTTCAAGGGCGACCTTGAGTTTTTGAAGCTGGGTTTCGCTGCTGTTATTGATCGCAAGCCGGCAAGAAAGGCTTTCAAGCGAACCCCGTACCTCGAGTAAAGAGCGGACCTCGTCTTCCCGCATCGTCCCGCCATGGTAGCGCATGATAGCGAGAAGAGTTTCAATGGTTCCTTGCTCGCGGTAATCGGAGACGAAGACCCCCTCTCGGGTTTTAATGCGAATAAAGCCAAGCTGTTCCAGTTTAATGAGTCCGGCGGAAACCACCTGTCTCGACACCCCCATTTTCAAACAGAGTTCCCGGGAAGAAGGCAGTTTTTCTCCGACCGAGAGTTCGCCCGAGAGAATCATGTTTTCGACCTGTTCAACGAAAAGATCGGTTAACGAAACGTTTTTGATTTTATTGAAGCCCATAATCTGTGCTCCTTGCCTCTGGTCATACCAAATGCAATTCTTATGATAATTCACTTTCTCACTGAAGTAAATATCACGCCGTAATTAAGGAAAAATGAAATCGGTTGACAACCCGTGAAAAAATAGCCTATGTTTAAATTGGACATACCAATAAGTGTTGTGGAGGATTTTTCATGGACACAACTTATGATGTTATCGTCGTCGGCGCGGGAAATGGTGGCCTAGCGGCGGCAGCTACGACCGCGAAGGGCGGCTTAAAAACCCTGCTCCTTGAGAAGCACAATCTTCCGGGCGGCTGCGCTTCGAGTTTCGTGCGAGGTCGTTTTGAATTTGAGCCTTCGCTTCATGAGCTCTGCATGGTCGGAACCGAAGAAAAGCCCGACCTTGTTTATTCGATTTTCAAAGAGCTTGGCGCCAAACCCCAATGGCAATATGAGCACAATGTTTTCCGCAGCATCGTGAAAGGGAAGGACGGCTATGACGTGACCCTGAAAGCCGGCGTTGAAGCCTTTTGCGACTCGCTTGAACGTTATTGCCCAGGCTCGAAGAAAGCGGTGAAAAAGCTCTTCAAATATCAGATCAACGATTGGGAAGCGACCCAATACATCACCAAAATGAAGGGCAAGCCCAATCCTTTGGTCATGGCGTTCAAATATGGCAACTTCATGCGGATGGCCTCCCACTCGATGGATGAGGTTCTCCACGCCCTTAGACTATCGGATAAGGCCATAGATATCATGGACACTTATTGGGGATATTTGGGCGTGCCGACCGATGAATTGAGCGCCTTCCATTATTGGAACATGATGTCGACCTATATCATCGATGGGGCGGCGATGCCGAAATATCGTTCGCACGAACTCTCACTTTCGCTTTGCCAGGTCATTCTCGAGCATGGAGGCGACATCTGGTATAACTCGGAAGTCACGGCTTTCCTCTATGACGATAAAGGCGCGGCCATCGGGGTCGAAATCAACCACGAGAAGAAAGTTTATGCCAAAGAAATTGTCAGCAATTTGATTCCGAACCGCGTCAGTAACCTTTCGCCGTCTTCAGCGGTGCCCGAGCGGAGCAAACGCTTAATAAACGCCCGCTCTTTCGGCATTTCGACCGCCACGGTTTATCTGGGGCTCGATTGCTCGAGAGAAGAATTAGGTTTTGATGATTACACGATTTTCATCTCGAATTCCCGCAAAGCCCGCGATCAATACAATAAACGGGATATCTATATCGTGAACTGCCTCAATAAAGTCATTCCTGATGCAAGCCCCGAAGGCACCTGCACCCTCTTTTTGACGATGCCGGTGTTTGGCGAAGATATCCCCGCGGATATGACGCCAGAACGTTACGAGAAATGGAAGAATGAGATCGCGCTCAAATACATTATCGATGCCGAGAATACCCTTCACATTGCGATTCGGCCTCACATTGAGGAGATTGAAATCGCGACTCCGGTCACGATGGCTCGTTACTTAGGAACGCCGACCGGCACCATTTATGGCTATCAGCTTTCGCGCTGGGATAACTTGATGGCCCGCATCGCCGAAGAAAGAAAAGACATCACGGTGGCGAATCTCTCCTATTGCGGTGGTCACTATATGCGAGGAGACGGTTTCAACGTCGCTTATTACACCGGCAACCTCATCGGGCACCGGCTCGTTAAGAAATTGACGGGCAAGAATAGCGAACAGCTCCAGCCCGGTGCCGCGGCGAAAGAGCAGAAATAAGGAGGATAAAACCATGCCAAACATTCGTTCACTCAAGAAGATGGACTTCACGAAGACCATCCCTAACCGCGAAGAAAAAATCGCCGCCGCCTCGCTCGAGGACGCCAAACCGCTTGATCAGTATATCGCCAATCGTTTAGCCAAGGCGCTTCATCCCGATGAGCAGCATCTCAAGATTAGTAAAATCATCTCTGAAGGCGGTGATAGCAAGACTTTTGTGTTGGTTCCGGATGGCGAGAAAACGAAGGAACTGGCTTATTTTAAAGCCGGCAGTTATCTCTCCGTTTCATTAACGATCGGTACGACAACATTGACGCGACCGTATTCGCTTTCTTCTTCGCCGAAAGAATCGCTTGAAGGCTTCTATACCTTAACCATCAAACGGGCCCAAGGCGGGCTCGCCTCCAATTACATCCTCGATCATTGGGCTCTTGGAGACAGCGTGCTCACCTCGGCCCCTTTAGGTCAATTCACCTACAGTCCGATTCGCGATGGTAAAACGGTCATCGGCTTAGCGGGTGGAAGTGGCATCACTCCCTTTTACTCCTTGGCCAAAGCCATCGCGGATGGGGATGAAGACTGCCAATTAATTCTCCTTTATGGCAGTAAAACCCTCGACGATGCCTTGTTCGAGGCCTCATTCAAGGCCATCGAAAAGCGCTGCCCCTCTTTCCATCTGGTTAATGTTTTGTCAGCCGAGGAAAAAGAGGGTTGCGAAAAGGGATTCCTGAGTGCCGAATTGATTCAGAAATACGCCCCGGAAGGCGAGTATTCACTCTTCATCTGCGGACCGCAGGCGATGTACGATTTCCTCGAGAAAGAAACCCCGAAGCTCTCGCTCCGAAAAAAGTTCATCCGTCACGAGCTCTTTGGCGAAGTCCATAATCCCAGCCGCGATCCTTCTTATCCCGCAAAAGGAGTCGGTGGTCATTATCAGATGAAAGTGATTGTCGCGGGCGAAAGTCGCGTGATTCCGATTTCCGCGGATGAGTCGCTTCTTTGTAGTCTCGAAAAGGCGGGAATTGCGACTCCAGCCCATTGCCGGTCTGGCCTTTGTGGCTTTTGCCATTCGCGTCTTATTAAGGGCGAGGTCTATATCCCCAGCAAAGTCGATGGTCGCCGGATGGCCGATAAAATCTATGGCTACATCCATCCTTGCGTAAGCTTCCCGCTTTCCGACATCGAAATCGACGTGCCACCCTTTAAACACTGAGAGTAAAGTGAAAACCAAATCCTCCTTTTTTCTAAGGGGGATTTTCTTTTTGAGAAAGAAAAAAGCCAGAGGATACCTCTGGCCTAAGCGGTTTGCGGTTTAACGCTTCTTGCCCCGAAAGCCATGCGCATCGCGGTTATCGTTATGCCCGTAGGAACGGTTATCGTTATGCTCATAGCCACGATGCTCGCTATGGCCGTAACCATGATCATCGGAATGGCCGTAATTTCTTGAAGAAGAATGATGAGAATAGCCTTCGTGCGAAGAATGGCCATAACCTCCTGAAGCATGATCATCATCGTGATGATAGGAGCTGTGGTGGTAGGAGTCATGAGAAGAATGAGAGGCGAAACGCTTTTCTCTCGGCGCGCCATTATCGCTCGGACGTTCGGTCTTTTCGACGTGGACGTTTTTGCCTTCGAAGACGCTATTCTCAACGCCAGAAATGACGGCATCGGCTTTTTCTTTGCTGAGTTCGAAGAATGAGAAGGTGCTTTTCAGATAGACATCGGCGAAATCTTCGGGAGTCACTCCGCGAGCATGGGCAGAGACGAAAGCCTTAAGGCTCGTTTCATCGGCGCCGTCTTCAAAACCGATATTGATGAAGAAACGCTGGTTGGCCGGATCGGTCACAAACCGTTTCTTTTCTTTATTGCGTTCGATGCTCTCGCTATGTTTAAAGGAATAGTCCTTTTCCTGGGCCACATCAGAAGCGGGGGCTTCCATCTTCTCTTTGAGCATGGCGGCGGCCAACTCTAATGGGGTGACTTCGCTGCCTTCTTTTTCGCTTAATAAGGCGCAGGCTTCTTCGATGGCGCTCGTTTCGGCGCTGAGGTCTTGGTGGAGTTTGGGTTCAAGGTTTTCGAGATACTTTTTCATAACATTTCCTTTGTCGATCACGTATTCCGTTAAGGGAGCGTGGCTCATGGTTTCGTATTTTTTAATCAGCATCGTCTCGCTCGGCGTAATGAAGGTGTAGGAGACGCCGGATTTATCAACCCGGCCAGTTCGACCAATCCGATGGAGATAGAATTCATCTTCTTCGGGGATGTCGTAGTTGATGACGAGATCGACGTCATTCACATCGATGCCTCGTGCCGCGATATCGGTGGCGACCATGACATCAGCATCGTAATTGCGGAAGGCTTGCATCGCCTTATCGCGCTTATTTTGCGAGAGATTGCCTTGCAAAGACGTCATCGCGTGCGAAGTGTTCTTTTGCAAGATTTTCTCGAGCTGTTTGACCTTGTGTTTAGTCCGGCAGAAGACGAAAGCCCTGGTAAACGTGAGACTATTGAGCAAGGCGGTTACGGCTTCAGTCTTTTCTTTTTCGCCGACGCGGACGTATTTCTGTTCAATCTGATTCTCTTGCGAAGGCGTCCGCTTGATTTGGACTTTTTTCGCCTCGGGTTTTAGATAGCGTTCGGCGACTTTCTTGATATCGTTCGAGATCGTGGCTGAGAATAAGGCCGTCTGGTGGGGCGCTGTCACTTGGGCAATGATCTTGTTGACATCTTTGATGAAGCCCATTTCGAGCATTTCATCGCATTCATCGAGAACGAGGTAGTGGACCTTCGAGAAATCGAGGGCTCTTTGATTCAACAAATCATTGAGACGTCCTGGGGTTCCGACGATGATCTGCGGTTTGGCTTTGAGCGCGCGAAGTTGGGTCGTGATCTTTTGTCCGCCATAAATCGCCACAAAATGAAGGGTGGGGATATATTTGGCAAACTTGGCTAATTCTTGAATCACCTGAATGGCTAACTCCCGGGTCGGGCAGATCACTAAGGATTGAACGTAGGGGAGCGTCGGGTCGCTTTGGACGATCATCGGCAAGGAATAGGCGGCAGTTTTCCCCGTCCCCGTCGGCGCTTCGCCAATGACATCTTCATGATTGAGTAAAGCGGGCAAAGTCATTTCTTGGATCGCGGTAAAATCCTCATAGCCCATTTCGGATAGAGCTTTTTCGATCGATTCAGGAAGAGATAATGCGTTGATTTTCATTTTTGGGGCACGCAAGCATAGCACGTTCCCCGCGAAAACAACAAACAAATCGTTCCTAATTCCATCAAAGCCCTTTCAGGCGGATAAATCAGGTTTTTCATTATCTTTGCAAAACCCCTTCCTTTTTCGTTTGCCCCTTCTTTTCGTTTCATCCGTCTGATACGATAGGCGTTGACAAAGTGAAAAAAGCGCATTTTTCCTGTATCTCATTTCCTCTTCTTCTAAAAAACTTTGTTATAATGACATTAATCTTATTCCTTATCTGATTGAGAAAAATTTACCAAATCCCGATTTGGGTTTTGCTAACGAGCTGATCCTTCCCTCAAGGAAAGAAGGTCTGCTCCATGGAGACGAAAGAAGTGGTAACACTTCAAGAAAACGAGAAAACTTTTATCGAAAAGAACCCTTTGGCTCTTGGTCTTTTGCGGATTGATGGGCCTCGGGTTTCTCTCGTGGCCTCCTCGAAGTCATTTGCTTCGCTCATTCAAGGCTTAAAGGGGACGAGCGAGGAAGATTTTTTCCTTTTCTCCATGAGGATGTTCCGCCAGAAGATTTCGAGAAAATCAAACGGGACTACGATGTTTCAAGCTTCTCCTTGAATGGCACGTTCCAAAGTCTTTTCCGCCTCAAAGATGCTTCGGGTCATTATCAGCCGTTTTCACTTCAAGGCAAATTGGTCAACGAGAAGGGAGGTTCTCTTCTTCTTTACCTCTTTCTTTTTCCGCTCGATGGGGCGACTTTGCGTTCGGTGGAGCAAAAAGAAGAGGGAGAGCGGCAAAGTTTACTCTTTAATCAAATCCTTTCCACGACGAAAACCGCGATCTTCTGGAAAGATGCTCAGTGGCGCTTCCTCGGGGCTAATACGGCTTTCTTGGATTACTATGGCTTCCCCACCGAAGCGGCGATTCTCGGCAAAAATGACGAAGACATGGGCTGGCACAGTGACCCTAATCCCTATAAAAACGACGAACTTCGCGTCCTGAAAGAAGGCATTTCAACTTTCCGCGTGCCGGGCAAATGCTTTGCCAAAGGCGAAGAACGCAATATTGTCGCGAGCAAGAGCCCTTTGATCGTCGGGGGCAAAATTATTGGACTCGTCGGCAGTTTTGAAGACGTGACTTTGGAGACCCGTCAAAAAGAAGAAATCGCCAAACTCAACGTCGAACTACCGCGAAGGGTTCATGAACACGAACGGTTGATGGCCACTTCGGCCGTGGCCATCGCGACGATCCATTTACCGGATTTGAGTTTGCTCGAAGCTAACGATACCGTCTATGAGATGCTGGGCTTATCCCGAAATGAGGCCCAAGCGCAATATCCTCATTCCTTAAAAGAATTCTTTGCGGGTGAACGCGGCCAAGAACTCGACCGCTTCCTTCTCGAGGCTCGTAGCGCGATCGAACAAAAGAAACCTTCGTTTTCCTTCACTTTCCATCTGCCAAGGAAGAAGGACTCTTTATGGGTCTCGGGTGCCGCCTCCTTTAGTGCCGAAGACCAAAGCGATGTGGTGGTGGTTTACCGCGATGCCACCGACATCATGGAGACGCAGCGCCGTCTTTCTTTAGCTGAAAATGAAGCGAAGAAAGTTCCGACACTGTCGGAAGAAAACGCCCGTTTGAACTCGATGATCGATGGCGTTCCTTCAGGTTTAGGCACCTTGCAGATCATCGATGGCGTCCCTGCCGATCAAATCCAACTGAATCAATTTTTCTTCTCTCGCGTCGACGCGCCTTCCGCGAAAGATGGTTTTCTTTCCGTAAGCGCCTTCCTCGAATGCTTGCATCCGGAGGATCGCGACAATTTCGCCTTGGCTTATCGCAATCCTCTCCGCGATAAACATTTGCTGGCAAAGCAGTTCCGCTTCCGGAGCCGGACCAATGGAGCCTATCTTGGACCAGCGTCCGCGCGTTAATCACGGCGATTTCCCCGCGGGTCGAAGTGGCTTATGTTGTTTTTAGCGACATTCAAGAATTAAAGAAGGCGGAAAAAGGTCTCCGAGAAAGCCAGTATTTCTACCGGCAAGCCGTCAAAGCGGCGGGTTTAAAGACTTGGACTTATAACCTCAAAGACCACAGTGTCTCGATGAGCGATGGCGATTACCACGGAACCGAGATGGAAAGCTGGGGCGTTGGTTCTCGGATCGAAAATGTTCCGAAGACGATTTTGCCGTTAATCGATCCTGCCGATCGGCAAAAGATCGAAAAACTCTATGCGGAAGTCAATCAGGGTCAGAGCGCCTCGGCCGAGGTCTGGTTTTCAGCCCGGCCAAGTCGCGAGCCCCATTGTGAACGAATTACGTATTTCTTCCCGGGTGGGAACGCGAGCGATAAAGCGATTGGTTTAGGACAAAACATCACGGCGGAAAAGAAGGTCGCGGAACGCTATAAGCGGGAAATCGATTATCTCCGAGCGAGCGACGAGGAAAATCTGATTGCAAAAGGCCACTATAACCTGACCCAGAATTTGGTCTTGGGTTATTCGACGAAAAAGGGCGGCCTTTTCCACGCCAAAGAAGGCGCGTTATACCGACATGCTTACGGAGTTTTTCGCCATGCCTTACCGCGAAGAGGAACGGGCAGAACTCGAAAAAGCCCTCAACCGGGAAAATCTCTTAAAGAACTATCAATTGGGCGATACTAACGGGACCGTGGTTTACCGCCGTAAAATCCCTGGGGCGATGCCGATTTGGATTTCGATGTCCTATCACACCTATTTGGTGCCCGAGACGGGCGATGTCGAACTCTTCTGCTATGGCTACGATGTGAGCGAGCAGATGGAAAGCGCCGAGATCATGCGGACGGTTTCCAAGACCGAATTCGACTATATCGGTTTGATTTTCGTCGAAAGTGGGGGCTTTGAATTCATCGAAAAAGACCCGAAGATCCTCTTCCCGGAACTCCGGAAAATCGTTCTGTATGAAAGCTGTCGGGATTATGAGCGAAATAGTTTCCTTCAAAAAGATGAACAAGCCTCTTTTGAAAAGAGTGCCAGCCTCGAAAGGGTGTTTAAGGAACTCAGTACTTCGGAGCATTATGTCGCCAATTATCGCCGCATTGAGGGCGGTGTAGTCCACTGCAAAAAGATCGATTACGCCTGGCTTGACCAAGAAGCCAAGATCCTTTTGGTGGTTCGTAGCGACGTGACGGAACTCTATGAAAAAGATCAAGAACAATTGCGGGCGATTGAGGCGGCCAAGCTTGAAGCGGATAAAGCCAATGAAGCCAAATCGGCTTTCCTTTCGAGTATGTCGCACGACTTGCGAACCCCGCTCAATGGCGTGATTGGTTTCACCGAGCTGGCCCTCAAGGAGAAGGATCCTTTGAAGAAACAAGATTACCTTCAAAAGATCGATTCTTCAGGCAAACTCCTCCTCGATTTGATTAACGATACCCTCGAGCTTTCGCGGATTGAAAGCGGCAAGAGCGTCAATGAGCCCGAAGCTTGTGACCCCAAAGAAGTCTTACCTCCGGTCGTCACGGCCCTCCGTCCTTCTTCGGAGCTAAAAAAGATCACGCTCGAAACCTCCTTCGAAGCCTACCCTGATTATCCGTTATGGTGCGGCCGACTCAAGATTCAAAAAATCGCCCTCAATCTCCTATCAAATGCGATTAAATACACGCCCGAAGGAGGCAAAGTCATCTTCCGGGTTGAGCCTTCTTCGCCTGATCGTCTCGTCTTTGACGTCGAAGATAACGGCATTGGCATGAGCGAAGAATTCTTAAAGCGCATCTACGAGCCCTTTAGCCAAGAAAAACGCTCGGAATCCGTCAATGTCCCCGGCACCGGGCTTGGTTTATCCATCGTCAAGAAGTTCGTCGACCTCCTCGGCGGCGAGATTTCAGTCGCGAGCCGGATCCATCAAGGAAGTCATTTCCATGTTTCGCTGCCAGTCAAAGAAGCGGGGGTGTCCTTGCTTCAAAAGAAAGAGAGTGCCCCTGAAACCTTTTCATTTAGGGGCAAGCGCATTCTCCTTTGCGAAGACAACCCTTTGAACCAAGAAATCGCGACGATGCTTTTGGAAGAGAAAGGTTTTACGGTGGATGTCGCAAAAGACGGAGCCGAAGGGGTCCGCAAATATTCCTCGGCCAAGGAAAATACTTACGCTCTTATTTTGATGGATATTCGGATGCCGAGAATGGATGGTCTTGAAGCAACGAAAGCCATCCGGGAATCGACGGATCCCGATGGTACGAGGATTCCGATTATCGCCATGAGCGCTGATGCCTTTGAAGAAAATATCCAAGCCGCTAAAGCCGCGGGGATGAATGGCTATATCACCAAGCCGCTTTTGCCCGAAAAGATGTTCGCGGAAATTCGTCGAGTCCTCTCGTGAACAAAGTCAAAATCAAACGAAGGGGGTTTTGCAGGGGATAATCAAAAATGAGGGGAATTTTTGCCCTTATTCTTTGTTCTTGTCGTCTTTGGATAAGACCTGTTTTCGCTTAAAAGATATCTTGATTTTGGTACCTTGATTTGGGGCGCTTTCGACGTGAACGTTCGCCCCTAAAATGAGGAGCAGGCGCTCGCTGGCATTCTTTAAGCCTTGGGAAGAAGGCTTGATTTGCGTCGGGTCGAAACCGACTCCGTTATCTTCGATGCATAAAAGAATCTGGTTTTGTTCGTCACTCCGCGTTGAAAGGGCGATAAAGCCATTCGTTTTCTCGTTGACCTTTGAATATTTAATCGCGTTTTCGATGAACGGCTGGAGCGAAAGCGGTGGCAAAGCAAAATCGCTGACGTCGATATCGTAGAGGAGGGTGCAGGGTTTCGCTAAACGAAGGTTTTCGAGTTCGAGATAGTGCTCGACGTTTTTCACTTCATCCTCGAAGGGAATGAGGGAGACTTCCATCGTGTCGACATCGCTGCGGAGATGCTCTGCGAATAAGCTCATCGCATGATCGCCATCATCGATGTTTTTATGATAAGAAGATTCGATCGCGGAAAGGCAGTTAAAGATGAAGTGGGGTTTGATTTGGCCTTTGAGGGCTTCTTCGCGGCTAATGCGGTAACGTTCTTGAAGTTCGGCTTCCTTGGCGAATTTTTGCTGGAGTTCAAGCTCCCGCCGTAAGAAGACGACGATGCCGACGATGGCAACGAGGCTCAAGCCGATCGAAGGGACGCAGGTGATATCCCAAACGAGCAACTCTTGGAAATCGAGCCATTCCGAGATGAGGAGATTAACTAAGATCGAAGCGATGATGAAAGGGGCGAGGCTTCGTGGCTTTTTCTTGCTGACGTAGTGGGCGCTCGATAACACCAAGGGCAAAGCGAGGACCCATTGAAGAAGACTGGTGATCAAGCTGGCTTTTCCTCCATAAAGGATGGCGCTAGCGATTCCTAAAGCGATTTCAACGGCGGAAAACGGCAAGAAAACCTTAAGAAAGTCTTTATCTTTTTTTATGAAGGTCGACCCCATTCGATAAAGATAATAGAAGATGGCGATCACGAGAAAAGAGGCGAAAACGAAATTCAGTCGAGCCATCAAGGAACTGCTGACGAAGATGCCATGGCTAAAGAAGAAGAAACCCTGATCGGAAGAGAAACAATCGTAGACGAACATCGTTATCAAGAGATAAAGGAATGAAGCGGATAGTCCCCGCTTCTGGCTGACGAGAAGCAAGGTGAAAGCAATGCCGATCATCATCAAAAGCGTAGAGATAGCAATCGAGGAGATATAGTTGTTGAAAATCGTGCGGAATCGGTGCGAATCCTCGCTGGCCATAGCCGTGGTGAGGTGGATGAAGAAAATTGGCTTAAAACCGATGGCTCCGCAGGTCGAATAGCCCACTTCGGCAATCAGGGTGAATTGGCCACTTTGAGGCACGGTGAGATAAGAATCCACTTCGACGTGCCCAAGATCTTTTGACTCGCTTTTTTCTTTGCTGGGGATTCCGCTATGAGCGACTAAGATGCCATCGAGATAGAAGTTTGCCGAAGCAAACGTTGCGATGCGGTCCATGGTTATTTCATCGCCCGGCACGGCGTTGATGACTGTGAGTTTGAGCGAAGCGTAGCCTTCAAGCGGATAGCCGATGTCGCCCCAACTCTTGCCAAAGGGGATCAGGGCATCCCGGGGGAGGGTGTCGTGATCGGTTTGAATCCAGCGGTTGGCATAGAACTCCCATTCGCCTGAAGGCGAGACCCACCAACGGTCTTTCATCGAGACCTCTTCCATGTCGAAAACCCCATCCTTCGCCTCTTTATAGGAATACATTTCGGGGTAATTGACGCTGGCTACCATGACGATGATCGGGCCAAAACTCACTAAGCAAAAGGCGATGAGAAGCGTGAAAAAATACTGACAGAATGAAACGAAGGTATGCTTGGTGGGCTTGCCCATACACCTTATATTATGGAGGAGAAGTGCTTGTTTTGTGCCAAAAAGAAGAATTTTTAATCGAGGTGCAAAAAAGGAAAGGTCAAAAGGGCAAGAAAAAGCTTCTTTTTCTCTCTTCGAAGCGCCACTTCGATTTATAATGCAGCCGGAAAGGAGGAATCCATAAATGGAAACAGCATCAAAAGTGATGTATAAGATTGCCAACATCTTCAACTGGATCGAAGCAATCTGTGGTATTCTCGTCACTGTTTTCTCGATTTTAGGCGGATTGAACGTCAATATGGACGCCAATGTTGACAATTCTTTGGGCTGGAAAGATCTCTGGTATGGCATTTGGCTCGTTGTTTGGGCCATTGTCCTCATTGTTTTGACTCGGATTGCGTATAAGAAGGGGTCAAGCAAAGGCTGGGATATTCTTTTCTTGGTCTTCGGCATCGTTGGCTGGAACATCTTCTACGTTCTTGGCGGTATCTTCGGTATCGTCAGCAAAGAGAAGTAGTTTCTCCTTTTTTGAATTTGAAAAGACTCGGAAGAAGCGTCAGGCTAGTCCGAGTCTTTTTCTATTTTTATGCGCAAGGGCTAGCGTTTTTCCCGAGCTTGACCCTTGGAAATTTCGTAGATCTTCTCGAAGCCTAATTGATCGCTTAAGCGGTGGGAGATTGAAATGACGGTTCGGGTTTTGCTGGCGTTGGTCAAAGCGTCAATCACGTCTTTCTCGGTTTTAGAGTCGAGATTTGCGGAGATTTCGTCGAGGAGAAGGATCTTCGGATTCTTGACGATGGCCCGAGCTAAGGCAAGGAGTTGGAGTTGACCGCGGGAGAAATCATCGGGGTTAAAGGGGGTATCGAGTCCTTGGGGAAGGTGGCTCTTGATGTAATCTTCCAATAAAGCATCTTGGAGGGCTTGATGGACGCGCTCATCGGAAAGAGAAGCCTCACCTAATGTGATTTGGTTCCTCAAAGTTCCAGGCACGCTCTTGAAGCCTTGCTCGACGTAGCCGAAGATCGCCCGCTTTTCGCCATCGGGAATCGCTTTGACGTCGTAGCCTTGAAGGGTGATACTCCCGCTCGTCGGCTCCAATAAACCCAAAATGAGGCGGAAAAGGGTGGTTTTTCCCGCGCCAGTTCGACCAATCAAACACACTTTTTCCTGTTCATCAATCGTTAAAGAGGTGTCTTCGAAAATAAGCTCATTTCCATCGTCATAATGGAATGAGAGATGATCGAAATTTAAGAGGTGGGGGGCTGGAGTGGCGAAGATTTTTTCCGCGGTGTCGTCGGGATTTTTCGCCGAGACTTCATCTTCGTTAAGGAAGTCTTCGACCCGGACGATGCCCGAGACGCCTTCTTGCATGCTTTGAAGTTCCATTCCCAAATCCTGGATCGGCGAGAAGATCGAAGAAAGAAGGTTCATCGCCGCAGCGAAGGTGCCGATGGAAATCAATAAGCCAAAGCCATTCCCGGAATACGAATAAGCGGCAAGGAAGGCTAAGAACGCGATGACAAGCGATTTGAGGAAATCAATGGTCGGGGAATAGACGCTATCGAAGAAAGAGGTCTTATCTTGGCTATGATAGCCCTTCTTTAAAAGTTGAAGGAAATCGTTTTCTCGATAGCTTTCTTTCGCGAGAATCTTCAGCAATTGGAAGTTATCGATGCTTTCGGAAAGGTGGTTGCTTTCTTCATTGAGAACCTCGCGGTTTTCGATCTGAGCTTTGAGCATGCTCTTGCGGAAGAAGTGGGTGATAAGAGCGATGATCGGGATGATGAGGAAAAGCGAAAGCCCGAGGATATAGTCCAAGACGAAAATCGAGACCCAAATACCGATGATTTTCACCAGCGAAACGACGAGGGAGACCAAGCCTTCGGCAAAAAGGAGCTCAATCGCATAGACGTCATCGGTGAGGCGCGAGGCCATTTCGCCCGAGCCATGATGGGTGAAATAAGCGAGTTTGAGGCGATGGCTCTTTTCCATCATTTCGTAGCGGAGTTCATGGATGAGCTTCTGACCATAGACATCGATCATGAAGTTTTCAAAGATGCCAAAAAGAGCAACCAAGAGGTAACTGCCGTAATAGAGGAACGCCCACAAAACGATTCGGGAAATGACGACGCGCGAAGGATCGGCCAAATCAGGGGTGATCTCATTATCGATGATGTAGCGGAGGATGAAGGGTGGCAATAAGCCGGATAAGGAGGCTCCTAAAGCCGCAATCACAAGGGCAATCGTCAACCCAAGATGGTCTTTGAAGAAGGCGAAAAGGAAATGGGAGGCTTTAAAGGGTTTCTTCATAAGTCCTCCTTCGTCGTTTCGTTTTGGAGATGATAAAGCGTTTGATAGAGCGAACTCTTTTCTAACAGTTCGCTTTCTTTGCCCGTCTCGTAAGTGCCATCGCCTTTTAAGAGGATGATGTTATCAAGATCTTTAAAGGAGGAGAGGCGGTGGGAAATCAAAAGGACGAGCGAATCCCCACAGCTTTCTCTTAAATGAGAAAGGATCTCTTGCTCCGTTTTAGGGTCGACTGAGGCAAAAGGATCATCGAGGATAATGAGACTTTTCTTCTGATAAAGCGTGCGGGCTAAAGCCAATCGTTCTTGCTGTCCGCCTGAGAGTTTGACGCCTTCATTGCCCACTAAAGTTTTCTCTTTTAAAGGCATGCTTTGAAGGTCTTCATGGAAGGCGACTTCTTCGAGATAGGGCTTAACGTCTTTCGTACCCCCTAAAGCGATATTGTCTTCGATGGTGCCGCTAAATAGGGCATTATGATGGCTCATGAGAACGAAGGTGCCGGCGATTTCTTCGGGGCGATAGTCGCGAACTTCTTTGCCGAAGACAACAAGCGAACCTTGATAGGGCAAAAGGTGGAAGAAGAGTTTGCCCAAGGCGCTTTTACCCGAGGCAATCGGGCCGGTGATACCGATGATTTGACCTTTCTTGGCTTCGAAAGAAAAATGATCCAAGAGGTTTTTGCCATCGATGGTGAGGGCGAGGTCATGGAAGACGAGTTTGTCGTCCCCATGGACTTCTTTCGGCAAGGCGTAATCTTCATAAGGGCGGATCAAAGGCTTAATCCGCTTCCAAGAAGCCAACCCTTTTTCAATCGAGCCAAAAAGTTTAGCGGTTTTGGAGGCTTTGCTTGCCATCAAGATAAAAGTGGTGAGGTAAGTGGTGAAGGATCCGAGGCTCCAAAGCGGGTCCATGAGACCTTGAATCGGTGCGCTTAAAGAAGCGCCGCTGGCGATTCTTTCAGGGCCTAAGATTAAAATCGGGATGAGTCCTAACAAAGCAATCGCGTTGGATAAAGGAATCATCATGTCGGTCAATAAGGCGGCTTTGGCGGATTTCTTTTCGTAATCCTTTAAAAGATCATCGTACGATTTGAGATTATCGTCATCGCGCCCATAGAGGCGATAGGTGATGGCGTTATCGAAGAGATCGTAGCTCGAAGAAGCCATGGCGGCATTGGCTTTGCGGGCAGCACTTGAAGATAAAAAGATCGCTTTTCGCATTAAAAACGCCACGAGAATCGCGATGGCAATCGGAATGAGGGCGTAAAGCGTCATCGTGACGTCATAAAGGAATAAGAAGATGACATAGAAGATGAACATCATGACGGTATCAAAGATTTCCGTCGTGAGTTTGCGCATGCCTTCAACGGTGGCATCAACATCGGAAATGAGTTTGGATAAGGTTGTGCCAATCGAGGAATCTGCGCCTTCCTCGAGCGGGTGGTGGAGCAAATTATTCTCCAAAATGAGCCGCATCGTCATCGAAGTGTTGTTGGCAAAGCGCCTCACCGTATAACGCTTGAGCATTCGAGCGAGGAGAACCACGGCGACGACCGCGATAAAAACCCCAATGAGAACGAGGACGTCATGGAGCGGGGTCTGAGCACTGATGCTATCGACGATCCGCCCTTCGAAGTAAGGGGAAGCCAACATGCCGAAGTTATAAAGAAGCCCCGTGAAGGTCATCGCACAGCATAAAGGAATCTGAGCCGACCAATAAGAGGGGAGATTTGCAGGGTTTTTGATTTTTCTCTCGAAACTTTTTGCCATGTGAGAAAATTGTAGGCATGTTCAGTTTCGCAAACAAGAGGGGAGCGGAAGAGAAAGGTATCAGCGTTCTTTCTTTTCTTTCGCCCGTTTATCGTTAATGATCTTCATCTCCGCCGGCGTGATGAGCGTGACGTTATTTTCTTTGGCCCAATCGACACAACCCTGCAAAGCGGCTTTGAGGAAAATCCGCGGCACCCGCACCAGCATTTGGCAGGCGTCTTTGGAGAACTTGACTTTATCGTCCATCCGGTTGGCCGCATACATCACCGATTGAATATCGGCTTCTTTGCCCGCCGGAATCGGGTTTTTGATCGGCCGGCGGAAACGTTCATACCAGAAGTAGAGGGAATCGCGGTAACCATAATCGACCGGGACTTTCGGGAAGTTCTTGGCTTTGACCCCATTGATGATCGTGTCCTTAAATTTCTTTTTCATCAGGACCTTATCGATCTTGAGGATGAAGTGGCAGCCGAATTTGCTCGTGATGCCATTGAAATCATGGTAGGGTCCTTCGGCCCCTTCGAGTTGGCCGATTTTTGCTTTGTCTTCGTAAGCTTTTTCGAGTTGATCGTCCCAGCTGCATTCGAAGACCTGATAAGCCTTTTGCACCACGAAGGGACGGTTTTCGCCGCTGGCTTGCCCCTTTTCTAGAACGAAGGGGCAGCGTTTCATCTTGTCTTTGCTCTCTTCGCCTGGGAAGCCCAGTTTGACGGTTTCGGCGAAGTCTTTCTTGTTGTCTTCCAAAAAATTGAGGGAGCAATGCCCCGTTCGGAGTAAATTCTGGGCGGTATGGGAGCTGTTGCGGCATTCGAGGATCATCGCGTAATAGGATTTCCCCGCGATGTAATAAGGAAAACAGAGCGAATAGGCGCCGAGATTAGTGGTGCCGTCTTCGTTGAGAGTGCCGATCAAAATCGTGGGCATGGGGTAAAAGGCGGAGGTTTGGTAAAAATTGTCAACAATGCGCAAATCTTCGAAGGATGATGCCATAAATTGCCTCTTTTTCTTTTATTCTATGGCAAAAACGCTCATTCGAAAGGCTTTTCTTGCTTGTTGCGGTTCTTTCATTGAAGCGCGAGAGGGATGAAGCTAGAATGGAAAGGTTCACGAGGAGCACGAAGAATCTATGGATAATAACGTTAATCAGAAAAAGATCATTTTGACGGGAGACCGCCCGACGGGCAAACTCCACATTGGTCACTATGTCGGCTCACTTCGGCGTCGGGTCGAGTTACAGAATTCCGGTCTTTTTGATGAGATTTACATCATGATCGCCGATACTCAGGCGTTGACCGATAACTCCGGGGTACCTCAGAAGGTTCGCGATAACATCATTGAAGTCGCCCTCGATTATCTTGCGGCGGGCATCGACCCGAGCAAAACCACGATTTTCGTGCAATCCCAAGTGCCGGAACTCTTCGAATTAACCTCCTATTATCTCGATTTGGTCACCCTCTCGCGCCTTGAACGCAATCCGACGGTCAAAAGTGAGATTGCGATGCGAGAGTTTGGTGAGTCAATTCCCGCCGGTTTCTTATGCTATCCGGTCTCGCAAGCCGCCGATATCACCGCTTTTGATGCCACGGTCGTTCCGGTCGGCGAAGATCAGGAGCCGATGATTGAGCAGTGCAACGAAATCGTCGATAAGTTCAATTCGCTTTATGGTGAGACACTCGTTCGCTGCAAGATCATGGAACCCGATAATGCCGCCTGCAAGCGCCTTCCGGGCACCGATGGCAAAGCCAAAATGTCCAAATCCTTAGGCAATGGCATTTATCTTGCAGATGATGAGAAGACGGTTCGGCAAAAAGTCATGAGCATGTTTACCGATCCGACCCACCTTAAAGTGGAAGATCCGGGTCATACCGACAACAATCCGGTCTTTATTTATCTCGATGCTTTCGCCAAGGATGAGCATTTCGCCAAATTCCTTCCGCAATACGCCAACTTGGATGCCCTCAAAGCGGCCTATCAGCATGGTGGCTTAGGCGATGTGGTGGTGAAACGCTTCTTGGCCGATACCCTCAACGACGTTTTGACTCCGATTCGCGAACGCCGCAAAGTCTATGAAGCCGATATTCCTTCTGTCTACCGCATTCTGGAAGAAGGCTCAAAGAAAGCCGAAGCGAAGGCCGCCGAAACACTCTTGCGCGTTCGTCGGGCCTTAGGCATCAACTATTTCGCCGATCACAAACTGATTGAAAAACAAGCCAAAGCCTATAAAAAGCAATTGGCGGATGAAGCAGCCTTGGCGGCTTACTTAGCCAAACAGAAGAAAGCCTAATCGTTGTCCCTTAGCCCTCGCCTTCCGGGGGCTTTTTCTTTAGCGATGGAAGAGGCATTTTCGTTTTCGCTCTTTTGAGTCCCTAGAAGACGGCATTGCCTCCGAGGGGAGTTACGACTGCTACGGTTATTTCGTCGCTGAGGTAAAGATTAGCATCGAAGGATGGAAACAATTCTAAACACTGACAGGCCGATTCCTGGGGATGAAGAAGCCACCGGGATAACGGAAGCATCCCTTTTTCATTAGTCACCTCTGGGAGCAAGCGTAAAGAAGTTGTAAACAATTTCAAGAAAAAGCCACAAATGTAACATATTTGATAAAAAAAGGCGTTTTCTTTTCCTAACAAAAGAAAAAGCGAGAAAGCGAGGGCATAAAAATGATCGTTTCGGTAAAAAACATTCGTTAAGGTCGGCTTTTTCTTGAAAAGAGGCTTTTTCCTTCCTTCCTTATACTTTGCCAACAACATTGGAGTAGTAATGATTTTTTGTTAAAATGATAAAACGAAATTGTGGTAGGAATCGCGTGATAAAAAGACATCTTTGAGATGAACCTTGTGAAAGCTTCTTCGTGGAAAAATTCTAAAAATCAGCTCCTTTCCATTTTGGTAGGGTCGTTTTTAGGCGTGGTGGCGGTTCTCGGTTTTATTCTTTTTGTTTTTTATAACAATCGTTCCCAAGAAGCCGTCCAGGCTGAACGAGAAAATTACACCTCGGAAATCGCGATTCAATTAACCCGCAACATCGATAATATTCAGAATTCTTACGCCAACGAAATTAACGAAGGTTCCAGCGCGCTTTCTTCGCTGACTCCGAGCAAGCTTGAACAAGTGAAGGAAGCCTTTCCGACCGCGAGAACGCCAAACATTATTTGCTTACCGCGAAAGGCGAATTCGTCGATACTTCGGGTCAAAAACATTCGCTGGGCGATCCCTATTTCGTCAAAAATGTTACCTACTCTTCGACCGACCAAGTCATATTGAGCCATACGACCCTCGATTTAACCGAATCCTATCTTTTCTTCGGAAAAAAGATTGCGACGCTCACCATTGATAGCGTGGATTATTCTGGTCTCGTGATTGGCGTCTCTTCGGAGCAATTCCGCAAGAACATGACCATTTCGCTTTTTGATGGCGTCGGTTCGGGCTATCTCATCACCGAAGATGGGGCGATTTTCCTTCAACCGGAAACCGAAACCCTCGTGAGTGGGGGCTACAATTTCTTTTCCGCTTTGACGGAAGGTGGCATTTCCGAGGGGCAAATCAGCCAGATCCAAAGCGAAATGAAGGCTGGCGAATCGCGAGCCTTGGTCACGATTAAGGACATTCGCTGGATGATCGATATCAAGAAAACCCAATTTGAGGATGACTATATTGTCGTGGCGGTCCCATTGACCCTCACGGCCGCTCAAACCTATCGGAATATGGCCCTCACCTTGGTTTTCGCCTTCACTTTCATTATCGCTCTCTCAGGCGTGATGCTCACCCTCACCTTCTCTGCGGTTCGCCGCAAACGCGAAAAGGATAAGAAAGCGGCAGCCGTCGAAGCCCAGACCAGTTTCCTCGCCAAGATGAGCCACGATATTCGCACCCCGCTTAACGCGGTCAATGGCATGCTCCAACTCGCGAGTGATCCACCCCATAGCCGGGAGGAGGTCGATGGTTTCGTCCTCAAAGCCCAAGAATCCGCGAACTATCTTTTGGAACTGATTAATGGCATGCTCGATCTTCAAAAAATCAACAGCGGCAAAATGAGCGTTGCCCTTGAGAGTTTCTCGATGGAGGATCTCCTCCAAGTCTTAACCTCGATGTATAAACCCGTCATCGAAGGCAAGGGTCTCAATTTCATCCTTGATGACACTGTCCCCTTTGACTCGGATTACTATGGCGACGCGACCAAAATCAAAGAGATCTTAATGAATTTGCTCTCGAACGCGATGAAGTTCACCCCCAAAGGCGGCAGCGTGACTTTAGCGATTCATAAAACAGCGCTAAATCCCACTCAGGATGAAGTGGTGTTGGAAGTGCGGGACACCGGGGTAGGCATGAGCCCGGAATTCATGGCTCATATTTTCCAACCCTTTGAACAAGAAAAGTCCAGCGCTTCCTCGCTTTATGTCGGAACCGGTTTAGGCTTAAGCATCGTCAAAAGCCTCAGCGAACTGATGGGTGGATCGGTTCAAGTCGAAAGTGAGTTAGGTAAGGGTAGCTCTTTCCAAATTCATCTCCCCTTGGAACGGACGGGAAGCGTGATGAAGAAGCAAGCCAAAGATGCTCCGCTAGTGCCGTTTCACCACGAACGCGTCTTGTTGGTTGAAGACAATGCGATTAACCAGCAAATCGTGATTCTCCTTTTAAAAGAACGACTTTCTCTCGATGTTGACGCCGTTAACAATGGCCAAGAAGCGGTGGATGCTTTTACGAAATCCCAACCGGGCTATTATTCGGTGATTCTTCTCGATTTACGGATGCCCGTTCTCGATGGCTTAGGCGCTGCTAAAGCGATCCGTTCTTCGCTTCACCCCGAAGCCAAGAGCATTCCGATCATCGCCTTATCCGCAAACGCTTATGCCGAAGATGTCGAACAATCGCTTAAAGCGGGCATGAACGCCCACTTGGCGAAACCGATCGATTTGACGGAGCTTTCGCTCAAGCTCCACGAATATATTCCGACCTCAGGAGGCGAAAAAGCATGAGATCATCCCATTTTCGCCGGGTGTTATTAACCCTTTTCGCTGGTGTTGGGACGCTAGCCAGTTGCGGCGCCTTATCGCAATACATCACCCTCAAGGAAGACGATGCGATCACGACCTTCGAAGCGCCGATTTCCGGCAAACAAATCGTGCGGATTGGCTTTGCGATGGCAATGGATTGGAAACCGCTTATCGCCGCTCTAAATGCCCGGTTTCCCAGCAAACAATTCATCTATGATTTCGATGTGACTTCCGGGGTAAATCTCTCGGCGGATGGCATCAATGAAATCGTGAAAAAGAATAACTACGACTTCGTGGTGACCAACTACTGGAACGCCCCGACGATTGGCGCGGATATCTCGGGGGAAAGCTTCCTCAAAAACTATCTGTCGACCACCTTGAGTGCCATCGCGGATAAAGGGCACATCTACGGTTTGCCTTTGCCCACTTCGGCTTCAGGCATCTTCTATAACAAAACGCTCTTCCAAGAAAAAGGCTGGAGCATGCCGAGTTCGACGGATGATCTCGCCTCTTTATATTCGACGATTGCCGCGACGGGGATAAGACCCTTTGACTCTTGCTTTAAGTACGAGTCGTCGCTAGTCCGCGTTCTGGAAGGAATGGTTTACGATGAACTTCTCAGCTCCCCTGAAGGGATGGAGTGGTATAGCAATCTTTTAGAGGGCAAAGCGAACTTTGCGCCCTATGCGACCCCAATGTTCACTTTGGCCAAGCACCTTTTTGACGAAAAAGTCTTTGCCGTCGACAGTTTTAACGCCAGCTTGACGACGATGCGAAAAGATTTCTTTTCGGGCAAGCTCGCGATGATCGATTATTCTTCGGATATCTATGGTCTAGCTTTGACCGATAAATGCCCCTTCGAGTTGGGCTTTGCGCCTTATCCTTCGAGCACGGGGAAAAATGCTTCGGTCCTTTATTCGTCTTCGGTGGTGCTTTTGGTTCCTTCGGCGATTGAACAAGATAAAACCCGCTACGCTTTTGACACTTCGGTGATGGACTATTTAAGCACTAGTGAAGGCCAAGATGCCTTATTGACGGGCTGGAGTGGGGTCCCCAGTTTAAAACAATATACAGGCAACAATCCTTTATATAACACCGTTTCGAGTTACATCAAAAACGGAACCTACCATGCAATCCTTGATTTTGCCTCGGATCAGTCGATGGTAAAACCCCTTAAATCCTTAATCAAAACCACGGTTTTATCCATCTTCAATGGGACCTCGATCGCCGAGGCGATGAGCGCTTTGGATACGGATTATAAAGCGACTTTAACCAAAGGCGTTTCCATTCCGACGTATAACAATATCGCTACCGCCACCGATGATTTCTCGGTCTTGGCGACCTCGTATTATCTTGCCGACAAAATGAAGGCAGCGACCGGGGCGGACTTCGCCTTGGTGCCAAGCGGTGGCTTCTACCGGGCCAATATGGCTTATATCAAAAAAGGCGATGTCACCACGGATTCGCGCCTCTTTTATCAAAAAGGTATCGCGGCGAAGGATTACATCACGACTTATACCTTGACGGGGGCAAAATTACGGACCCTGCTTGAACGACCGATTATCAATGGCAACGAACTCGATCAGTTCGTCGCCGCCAGCGGTCTCAAGATGAGTTATGCCCCTTGGCTTGAACGGGGGAAGCGGATCGAAACCCTCAGCCTCGAGGACGGGAGCGCCTTCGACGAGAATAAGACCTACAAAGTGGCCGCTTATGCCGGCGTCATCGACAAAAGCTATCTCGAAACGACCCTCGATGCCTATAAAGATTTAGCCGATCCGGAGACGTTCGCCATCAATCAAATCAAAACGGACAAAACGATTAGTCCGAACCTCAAGAGTCGACTGACGCTCGATTGGACGAAAGTCGCCCCGGTGACCAGTTCGCTTGCTTCGTCGATATAAACCGGATCCTTTTGCCTTAAAATTGCCATCCTTGGATTGATTCCAAAGATGGCTTTTCTTTAGCGAGTCTTCAAAAATGAGGAACGGGGCTTTCTTGTCGTCTTCGTGTTTCTTTCTTAGCCCAGAATCTTTTTCGAGGTCTCAACGATCTGATTGCCATAGAGGGCTTTTTGATGGCGTAAGAAGACTTTGTAGACGTAATAGTTGGCAATCATCGCCAAGAGTCCAACCCCACCTAAAACGTAGCCTAACCAATCGAGGCCTTCGAAGGTGATGGCTTTGAGGACGAGACAAAAGCCAAAGCCGAAGAGCAAAGTGTAGACACTGCCCATGACCCAGGCATTAACCCGGGGCAAACGGGTGACTTTTTTCTCGAGGGTTTTCAAATTTTCGTAATCGGAATGGCCTTTCTCCTCCGGCGAATAATCGGCGAGCATCTTCTCGGCGTACTTTTCTTCTTTCACGGTGTTTTCCATGTTCACGTTCCTCCTATTTCTGAACGCGACACTAGACTAGCTTCTGTTCCAAACTGACGCTAGAGCTCGGGTTTTCTTTGAAACAGAAGGGGGGATTGTGTCATCCTTATTGCGACAGAAAGACCACTTTCGTCTCAGACTATGGAAACCCACTCTAAGGACTATATCATCGACGGCTTCTTCGCCTTATTGAAGGAGCATGATTTTTACGCGATCGACGTGACGAAAATCTGCAAGAAAGCGGGGGTTTCCCGCGCGACGTTCTACCGGCTCTTTCAAAGTAAGGAAGACATCATCAAGGCCTATTTCGCCCGGAGCGAACTGGAATTTCTTTTAACCCGGGGACCGATCACGCCTTTTTCTTCGATCAAAGAGTTCATCTATTCTTGCTTTGAAAAACTCGCGAAGGAGAAAGACAATCTCCTCGCCTTATATCATCAAAACCTGATTCATTATCTTTTTGCCAGCCTTAACGAAGGGGTGGAGCGCGACTTTGCCGAGCATGAGCGGGGCGATAAGGCCATGGCTTATCTTTACGCCGGAGCGGTTGCTAACCTCGAAGTCTATTACTTGGCGGAAGGAGCTAAAGAAACTCCGGAAAATCTCACCAAAGAGTTTTTGCATTTCCTCAAACAAGATTCGGAGAACTGACCCACGAGAAAACGCCGCCTATGGGGGTCGAGGCGGCGTTTTCTTTTCGCCCTGGAGTTAGTGGTTGCGAGTCACGCTATAGGAGAACGTCACGCTGATGCCGCCATAAGTGAACCTCGCCTCCGCTTGGCTAACGGGTTCCAGCGTGGAGAAACCCTCTAAAGTCACTTGGGGGTTTTGAATGAGCAAGCTGCCCGCGATTTGTCTTTCTCCTTCCGCCGTTTGGTAGGAGTAGAAGACCTGAAGAGCTGATAAACTGAAGGCTTCGCCGATAAAATAGGATGTTTTTAAATACGAGAGGTATTCGCCGATCTCATCGAGATGGCAAGATGCGGGATCTACGACCACGAGGCTGATGGGGAGGGTGTGATCAAGATAGCGTCCTTCGTAAACGCCTTCGCCTAACGCACTCGGGGTAATTTGAAGCGTGGCTAAGGAAAGATAGAAGTAGGTCAGTTCGATCGTCTCGCCGTGGATTCCGATGATGTTTTGGCTGATGAGTAAGGTCGTATCGCCCCCGAGCACCACGTAAGATTGTTTGGCGTTATTCGAATAGAAGATGTCGTTTTCGGTAAAGATCCGGGTCTTGAGGACGCCATAGATCGTCAGCTCACTCGACACGGTGTAGGCCAATAAGAGGAAGCCTTCGCCAGGTTCGGTGGATGAAAGGGTTAAGCTGAGGGATGGATCATTGAGGGCAATGCCATGGCTTTCAGCATCCCCTTCTAAGAAACGGATGTTGCTGCCACTAGGATTTCGAAGTTCCTCGACGCTAACGCCTTCGTGAAGATAAAGGACGTTATTCACAAAGAGGAATTGACCGTTTTGGGAAGAGAAGACCAAGTATTGGAGCGGATCTAAACCGAGGAAAGTCGGGATCACGTCGTAGCCAAAAATGTAGTGATACGTGGCTCCGGACGCCAAGACCTTTAAAACGAAGCTTCCTTGGTGGAATCCCAAAGTATCGGTCGGGGCCACGACATCGAGGATGGCGTAGTTTTCACTCGAATCGCTCGGAAGACGAGGGTAGATGGCGAAGCGTTTCGGGGCGATGGTGGTATTTTTGAGGCAGAAGGGGTCCTGAAGATAAACATTGACTTGGAGTTCTTTCACGCTCGGGGTGAAGAGACTGGCGACTTTTTGCCCGAGGCTTGAAAGATAGTCTTTCATCGTTTGGACTTCGTTTTGGTTATTCAGATCGAACCCTTGCCAACTCGTCAAGGTGCTCATGATCTCTTCATAAGAAAGACCAAGCTGGGTAAATAAGCTCGAAAGGGTGGCTTTTTCGCTGGGACTAAGCCCGGCGTAAGCTTTCTCGTAGAGGCTTAAGAGTTTGCTCAGGGGGTTGAGAGGGTTATCGCCTTGACTAGCCAGGATCGCTTGATATTCCTCACTCGAGAATTTTTCCGCGATGAGACCTAAGAGTTTAAGGACGACTTCGATGTTCTCGCCTTGGATGAGATTCTTCTTTTCTTCCACGAAGGATATCAAAGCGTCAAAATACGTGACATTGACGGCCTTCGCCGAGAGTTCAACATGCTTTTGGATACCAATCAGCATTTTGAAGAAATCCACGGCTTTCGTTTGGAGCATCGCCCAACTCGCTTTCGTGATTTTGAAGGAGAGGATCCAGCTTCCGAGGTGATTGATCAAAGCCACCGGGTTTTCTTTGATCGACTGGAGTTTGGCTTTGACCTCTTGGGCATAAGGAAGGTTTTCCCCTCGAAGCGTCAAAGCCAAGGAAGCAAGGGCGAGGACTTTTTCTTCTTCGGAGAAAAGGGTGATGGCTTTGCGCAATAAGAGATGAAGCGAACGTCCAAGGGCGATAGCCAAGCCCGAATCTGGCGTGAGAATGCCCTCAAGGGGATTCTCTTGGTAAGAGACGCTGCCATCGAAGTAGCTTGAATAGAGCTCGTATTGGCTCTTAAACCCGGGGAATTTTGTCCCAAAAGCAGCCAACGCGCCTTGATAATCCTTCGCATTCTCTAAACCCAAGAATAAGCCATAAGGCAAGGAGGAGGTCTTATCTTTTCTCTTTTGCGCGAGGAGGGCAAATTCGCGAAGGAGGTAGCCAATTTGATCCCCATCGATGCTCTTCAAAGCCGCGTCGAGGTGGGAATAAAAAGCCTTAAAGGAGACGCTGGCTTCGCTGAGCGTATTCTTTTTGATGCCGGCGACGACATCATTAGCCACCGTGACTAAGAGAGTGACTTTCTCAGGGGTGAGATAAGCTTCTTTAATGATGTTTTTGATAAGAAGTACCGTCGCCTCGTCAATCTTGGAAATCGTGATGCCTTTTTCGGCGATTGAAACAATCTGGACGACTTCGTCATCCGTGGGGGTAACCGCTTCGTGGGCCTGGGGAAGGAGCGTGAGATCAAGGACTTCTTCTTCGATGACGCTCGTTGAAGAAGTGCCGCTACTAGTCGAGGAGGGGGAGGACCCTGGCAATGAAGTGGAGGATCCTGTGGATGACGTGCCCGTCGAGAAAGAGGAACTAGAAAGAACTCCGCCACAGCCACTCAGCATGCCGAAAGTGAGAAAAGCAGCTAGTCCGAACAGGAATAAATTCCGTTTTTTCATATTGTCAATGCTCCCTTTGATTGAACATTAACAAAATTAGATATGGTGAGCAATAACTAAAAAGTTATTCAAAATTAAATATCGTCAATTTATTCGTGTTTCATCCCCCGATACGCTGGCTTTGTTAATTGTTTCTTTCTTTCGCAGGTAGACGCACGCGTGAAGAAACACGCTTGAACTGGATAAAGGGAAAACTTTACTCTTCTTCTGTTTTCTCGCGCTATCGCCTCGATGAGAAAGAAGAACCAAGCGGAAGTGGGCGAAGAGCCCTTGCCGAACTTACGCCTTTTTTCTTAGAATGCCTTTAGCGGGTATCGTTTATGGTTTTCTTGAAAGGAAAGAAGACTCTCCTCGTTCTTGGGCTCCTTTTCCTTTTGAGTTTGCCCTTCGCTTTTCTTCGAGCCCAAACGACCCCTTTTTATTTCCTTGAAGCCTCTTCGGAACGGAGTCTTCTTTTAAAGGAAGCTAAGAATCAGCCAAATGTTTTTTCAAGCGCCCCCAAAAGCGATTTTCATCCCTTGACGGATCTCGTTGGTGCCTCGAAAGATGCCTACGTGGATTTTTCAAACTATCACACCCATCACGATAGCAGTCTATCTTATGGCGCTTCGGGAAGCGGCTGTTGGCTTAAACAATATGCGGGGGAGAATGCGAAAGACTGGGGCTTGCTCGTTTTCAATATTCATCATCCGACGTCGCTAACGCTCGGCTATAGCATCGACGAAAATCCGACGAGCGCATGGCGTTTTGACTTTTATTCTGAGAAAAACGGTAATGGCAGCGTCATCTCTTCTTCCTTTTGCGCGACCTCCTATACCAAAAAGACTGTCACGATCGACGTCGCCTCTTTAGCCCTAGGCTATGTCGCGGAATCCTTAGGCTTTTATTACTGCCTCGATTCGATATATTCGCTGACTTTTTATCTCAATGACTTAACGATTTCTTATCTTTGCTAACCTTAGGCGAATGGTTTTTTCGCGGGGATGAAACAAAGGGCGAGCTCCAGAGGAAACGCTAACGAAAAATCCGGAAAACACCGCCGCCTCCGGAACTTCCGCCTCTTCCGCTTGCAAAGATAGCCCCATCGCCTAAAAGGACGACCCCTAAAACGATGAGGGGAATTCCAAAGCCATAGAAGAAGTCCCCCTGAAAGGCAAAGACGAAGTCCCAGGTGCTTAAGGGATGCGATGGGGGATAACTTTCGCCATCGTAATGGATGAGGTAATCCTCATAACGGGCTTCATCAAATGGGGTGACCGCGATGTTATAGGCTTCGGGAATCACATTCTCGAGGACGAGTCCATAGGCTTTCGCTTGGGCGATTTCTAAACTCACGCGATCGGAATAATCTTTGAGCGTTCCTAAGGTTTCATCAAAGATTCGTCCCATTTCACCCGCCGTCAAATACCCGGAAAGACGATAGCCAATCTCGGCTTCGCTTTTAAAAAGCCGAATCCCACCAGTCGCGGTTACCTCGTAAGAATATAGGAGGAGAAGCCCCATATCGTTTTCCCCGATCTTCCATTTGCGGAAGAGCTCGGTTTTGTTATAGGTTTCGCTCCCCGTGGAAGGATAGCGATACGTTGCGGTGACGATTTGTAACCCACCCGGGTCTTTGCCCTCACTTCGACGAAAAACCTCATCGGATTTCGAGAGAAAATGGTCTTTTGTGGCACTAGAAAAAGCCTCAGCGTAGTCGCTCACATAGAATTCCGCGCTGGGATTCGTCGGATCGGCGGGAAGCAAAAAAAGAACGAGATAATAAACCCCGATTAAGGCGAGAGCAACGAGATGGAAAAAGGTAAAACCTCGGCCCCGCATAATCATCCTTTAAGAATGGGCGGTGGAGGAGGGGATATAAGAGGTAAAAATCGGCATCGCCGTATCGCTTCCATCAACGGACCAATAGGTTTTTGGCGTATTGAGGCGGAACATGCCGGCGATGAGATTCGAAGGGAAAAGCACGATGCTGGTGTTATAAGAACGCACCGAGTCGTTATAGTCTTTTCGTCCGACCCCAAGCTTATTTTCGGCTTCGGAGATTTCATCCATCACCATGCGGAATCCTGAGGCGGAAAGATAGTTTGGCTTATTGTCTTCGACCACAGCAACGACGTGGTTATAGGACGTGATTTCGGCACTGTCGGAGGCAGGATTCTCTCCCGTGTAGGCCCCGCGAGCGCTCGTGATCGCATTAATGATCGTTTGCTCTTCAGTGAGTTCGCCCGCCAAGGTAGCGTAAAGTTGACTGAGTTTATCGTGGCGTTCTTTGAGGAGGTTCTGCACTTGAGCATAACGGGAGCTGACGGTCTCGTTTTGCCGAACCAAACCATTATAGTTCACCAAGGTGGTGATGCTGAAAATGAGCGTCAAAACAACGAGGATCGTCCCCCCGATGATCCATCGGGGATGTCGGAGAGAAAAACTCATGTCTTTTCAATACTCCCTCTTTTTGTCTATTATAAGAAAGAAAAGCTTAACGGATGAAGCTATCTCTTCTTTTCGCCTCAGCGATTTTCATCGCTTCTAAGGCTCTACTTTAGTTAGCTGAAGAATGTAAAACTCCGAGGGAACTCTTGACAAAATTCGTCATTAAAGTGACGACAAAACCTCAATCTTTGCACTGACGAGGCTTTTTCTCCTATGGAGAGAGAACTCCGGCGATTCATTTTTCGTAAAAAAAGCAAGAATTGACAAGAATGAGGAAGGCGAAGAATCTAAACTATGTCCATGGACTACATCGAAACCCTTCAAGAAGCCGTCCGCTATATCGAAAGTCACCTCGAGGATGATCTTTCTTATACGGATGTGGCGGAGCACGTGGCTATCTCGCCTTACCATTTCATGCGAATTTGGAAAGGCGTGACGGGGCTGACCTTGTCCGGATATATCCGGGAACGCCAGCTTTACCAAGCCCTCCTCGAACTCTCCGCTTCGCCTTCTTTGGAAGTAATTGATGTGGCCTATAAATACCATTACGCGACCCCGGAAAGCTTTTCTCGAGCGTGCAAACGGAGCCTCGGCGTCAGCCCGAGAGTGGCGCGAAAAGACCATGCGAAAATCAAGCCTTTCCTTCCGCTCGTAGTGGCATCGTTAATCCAAGGAGGACAACATATGGATTATCAAATCGTTGAGATGAAAGCATTCGAAATCATCGGCGTTAGTCGACGATTTAGTTTCGATGAAGCCTATAAGAAGATTCCCGCTTTTTGGAGCGAGACCATCCGAAAGATCTGCCAGCCATCTTATCCGAACTTCGAGCTCGTGAAAAAAGCCCGTATCGGTGAATTGGGCGTTTGTGTGAACGATGGAAAAGAAGACTTCGATTATCTTATCGCTGGTGAGTACCGTGGCGAGAAACTCCCCGAAGGCTTCAAGACGCGAAAGATTCCCGCGAGTCTCTGGGCCAAGTTCAAATGCGTCGGTCCTTTGCCGGGCTCGATGCAATCCGTCAACACGGCGATCTGGCACGAATGGTTACCCTCTCATAGCGAGTACGAACTCTCGGAGAATATCGACATCGAGTTCTATAGCGACATGCCGATGGACGATCCGCATTACCAAAGCGAAATCTGGATTCCGATCAAAAAGAAGTAGAACGAATGAGGCCGACAGTCCTTCTTGACTGTCGACTTTTTTCTTTGCCCAAAGGGGCGTGATCGCTGGGAAAGAGGGTCAAAAGACGATCTTTTTGATTACCCTTAAGCCCGCTAATCGCGTCAACGATGACGAATGGGAAAGAAAAGCGCTACAATGGGTTTATGAACTTAAAAATGAGTCCTGATGAGTTTTCATCCTTACTCGAAGAAAAGCGCAAAATTTCGGATGCCGAGGCCGCTCTTTTTGCCAAAAGCGTCGGCGATAATCAAGCCATCAAAAATCCACAAACCCGGCAGATCGCTCTCTATTCTTATAGCGTCAGTCTTTTCTATTCCACCCGGTTCGACGAAGCGGAGAAAATCATTAAGAGTTTTATTTTCACCTACATGAATTATCCCTTCATGCCTTTTTATATCGATTGCTTCGTCCTTCTTTCCTTGTTGGCTTATTACAAGAAACGCTATCACCTTTCCTTGTTTTATGCTCAGCAAGCCCTCTCCCTTTCGGAGATGAAGAAGTGCCGCGATCGTTATACTGCGGTTTATGGCAATATGGCTGCGCCTTATCGCGATCTTCAGGAGAATGATAAGTGCTTGGAATGCCTCGATCAGGCCATCGCTTATTGCCAATACAGTAGCGACCCTTCCGCCCGGTACGCGATTCTCTATAACCGGGCATTGGTTTTGGCGGCCCTTAATCGTTATGAAGAGGCCCGCGCTGCGATTCTTGAAGCGGAAAAAGAAAGCCAAGATAAGCCAACTCCGCCGATATTCGCCGCCTATTTCCCATTAAGCAAAGCGGAAATCAGCTTAGCTCTTCATGAGAGCGTGGACCTCCACGCTTTAGCGATGGATTTTTTGAATTCGCCCTTGCAGCAAGATCCCTCTCTTTCGAGTCTTCTATTGGATGAGGACGAATCCGCTTTTCTCCTTCTCGTGAAATATGATTTCATCGATGATGCGGAGCTTTTCTTAGCCAAGATCGAAGCGATTCAAGCCGCTTCTCCCGCCTTGACAAGCGCGATTTTTATTGCCAAAGGGAAAGCCGCTATCGCCGAGAAGCGTGGCGATGCCCTCGCCGCAGGAAAAGATTATCAAGAACTCTCGTCACTCTACGAAAAGCAGACGAAAGAACTCTCGACCGACTTTGAAGAAAACACCAAACTCCATTTTGATTTCGTTCGGGTGAATAGCGCCTATCAAAAGGCCCAGAAACGGGCGCAAAAGCTTCTCGAGGAAAACGATACCGACGCTTTGACGGGTTTGGCGAACCGTCGGGCGCTTGATAAAGAAAAGAAACGCTTCCCCGCCTTAGCAAAGAAACAATCTTGTTTCGCATTAGCTCTCCTTGATTACGATCACTTCAAAGACATCAATGATGGCTATGGCTATCAAACGGGCGATCAAGCCCTGCATTTAGGTGGTGTCTATTTTCATTCTCTCGAATCGCCCTCCGTTCGGGTCTTCCGCTATGGCGGCGATGAATTCGTCTTTGCTCTTTCGGTGAATAAGCCTGAGGAAGCATCGACATTTTTCGCTCAGGTTAAGCGCGGTCTTGAAGCGGTGGAACTCCTTTCTCCTGAAGGAAACAAGATCCCCTTATCGTGCTGTATCGGCTATGGGCTCTTCCAGGGTTCTTTTGATAACTACGCTCAGGCTTTGAAGATGGCTAACGAAGCGATTCACGCGGCGAAAAAGATCGGGCGGGGCAATATTGTTTCTGTCGTCGACTAGTTTATATAAAAGCCTCTTTTCGTTTCGCTTGAAAAGCTGAGGGCAAAAGCTTTCCAAAACGCGAAAAAAGGTTTTTCTTTTTGATCCATCGGGGTAGGGTCTCTCAAGATAACGAGGTTTTTTCGATTGATTTTGATTAGCCCAAATCCACCAGAGGGTTTGGCGTGTATCTTTTTTTATTCCTATTTCGCCTTTCTTTTTCCTACTGAGAACGCGATTTTTCGCCAGGGAAGGACTAAAATAAGGATCAGTTTTAGCGTACGCGAGTCTAAAGTGGGTATTCCATCGGGACATGGAAGAGGCGATAAAGGAAAACTAGGCACCTATGTCTCCGAACGGAGAAAACGCCTCGCTCTTCACCAAAGCGATGTGGCGGAAGCTTTAGGCTACACGATTCAAGCAATCAGCAAATTCGAAGCGGGGGATTCCCAAATTTCAGTCCTTACCCTTCCCGAATTAGCGACCACCCTTTCTTTATCGCTCGATGATTTACTTTCGCAAAACCCCAATCCCTTGCCTTTTAAAGGCGAAAACCCCAAGGCAGATCCGTCCTTATTAAAAGAAAACATTACCTTTTTGCGGAAGAGCAAAGGTCTTTCTTTGCAAGAAGAGGCTACCCTTTTTGACCTGACGCCCCGAACGATCATCAACTACGAATCCGGCGCGACCCTGATATCGCTTTCGAGCCTCATCCTCGCTTTAGGCTATTACGGGCTCAAACCTTCGGTTTTCTCTTATGAAAAACTCGAAGAAAAATTGCAAGAAAAGCCCGCGTCTTCGGAGGCAGTAGCGGTGGTCTCTACGCCGATTGTCCTCCCGCTACCAGCGGTGGCAAAGACAATATCTCCTGCCAAGAAATGGATCTCGTATCTCTTTGCGGGAGCGGGTATTTTGGCTTTGGTCGGTTCGACCTCGCCTTTGTGGCTTAAAACCTCTGCGGAGGATAAGACCTCCAATTCGATAACCTCCGATAATACCTGGCTTTTATCATCGATTTTAGCCTTTACCATAACGTCAAACGTCACGTCTTCGAGTTCTTCGAGCCAAGGGACTTCTTCGAGTTCGAACGGAAGTTCATCTTCCGCAAACGCTTCCTCTTCGAGCGCTGGTAGTAGTTCCTCTTCTCAGGATGGAGGGTCTTCTTCATCCTTATCGAGTTCGTCTTCGGAATATCTTTCGCCCTATATCCCAGGGCTTAAACGCCTCGATATCTCGATGGCGAAAGACTATACGAAATTTAACCTTCTGCCCGCCGGTACTTATTTGGTCGGTGTCGATTGTGGCGGCTTCGAATTCACCGAAAGTAATCAAGACAAATATCGCCTCGATTATGTTCTCGAGGACATTCCTTCAAGCGGGGTATATCTCGAGGCTTACGAAGGGGGCGTGGGCAGCGCTTATGGATTAAGAAATCTCCACATTTTAGGCACGGTTGCCAATGGTGTGAAGTTCAAAATCAAAGCGAAAGCTTATGCCGTCGGTCACGAAGATGAGCCTGTCTATGGCACCCCTCTTCTTCTTGAGACATTTTCCGAAGCAGGCCAGGATATTCGCGAGAATTTGCCCGGTTTAAAGCGGGCGGAGCTCTTGTGCGATGGCATTTCGACCGAAGAGAGTCCGGTGACGCCCGGGACCCATACCTTTTCGTTAAAGACGATGCCCGAGGATTATCTCGAGCGCTACCACGCGAGCATCACGTATCAAATTACTTCCTATGATGGAAGCCTTGGAACGAGTACTAGTCCAACGGTGACTTTTTCTTCCGATGCGATGGACGATACCTTTTATCAAGCGAGTTTCACGATTACGAGCGATTTTGGCTTGGGCAACATCAGCCTGCCTTTCGCGTTTAAAAATCCGAAGCCTCTTTATTCTGCGCCCTTGGTTTCTGGCCTTTTGCAGGGCATTTATATCACCGCGCAAAAGAAATGTCTCGCCCGGACGCGGGGCGGCAGTCTCTCTTTGGATCTCACTTATGTTTCCACGGAGGAATATAGCGACGAGAAGTACCTGATTCGCATCAATCGGGGCAAGATGGGAGATGATTTCATCTTCGATTTTTCTGGTATCCATGGTCCGATTTCTCTTCAAATCCCCAGCAATTTGGATTATTACTCTTACTATTTTTTCTCGCTCCGTTTTTGCCAGCGTGCTGATCCCGAGGATTGCTTTTATACCGCCCCTTTTTCCGTCTTGATTGCCGATGATTGAGAAACCCTTGATTTGGGTTTAAAAAATCCTCGGACTTTCCGAGGATTTATTCGTTTTATTGAATGCTGTCATCGCCTATTCGCGGTGGGGGTAATTCTTTTTATCTTGATACATCAATTCATCGGAACGATTGAGAACGGCATCAAAGCTTTCATGACCATCGGAAACCGCGCAGCCGAAGGAGGCCATATAAGGGGTCTTGGCGAGATTTCGTTTGGTTTGAGCGACAAACGCTTCAGCGCTTTCGATTGAAGCCCCTTTGCCCAAAGCGACGAACTCATCGCCGCCTGTCCGATAGAGAACGAAGTCTTTTTTCCCAGCGCTTAAACAAGCGTTGGCGAGGGTGCACAAAGCCAAATCCCCTTCTTGGTGGCCTTGGCTGTCATTGAGGGCTTTTAAGCCATTGAGATCGATTGAAACCACCGCGAAAGGCGATTTGGCAAGGCTTTCACCTCGCAAATAGAAACTGTGGCGGTTCAATAATCCCGTCAAGGCATCCCGTTTGTAGACGTTGACGTAAAGGAAAATGTAATAGACGGTACAAGAGACCACCATCGCCCCGGTGATGAGAAAATTCGCGTCCGCGAGAATCTCAAGAAGGGCTGATCCAATGCTGATAATAGCGATGAAGGCGACGAGGAGGATTTCGCCAAGGCCGACTTTCTTCATCATCACGATCATCATCGCGATGCCAAAAACCACGTAAATGAGGCTGATGACGTGGGGGAGATAGCCAATCGGACCCCGGATAAAAAGGTTGGCGTCATTGAAGTAAAACACCCAATGAGTCCATGGCGTCGTAAAGACGAAAAGTGCGACAACCGCGACGGGAATCCAAATGAGCATCGTGGATTTTTCTCGCCGCATGACAATGGTGACGATCATCGCTAAAGAAGCGGTCCGGAGCGTGTAGCCTAAAGACGAAGTCACATACCGCCAAGGACTTAAGACGTCTTGGGCGGCCAAGCAATAATCCCCGATATCCGAAATATCGAGCGCGAAGACGATGATAATGAAAGCGAAGAAAAGGCGATTGTTTCGTTTGTCGTAATCCCGATTAAAGAGAATGACGAAAGCGAGTCCAAAAAGCAAAATGAGGGTGACAAAGTTCGCAAGAATCGCCTCTTTTAGAACCATTGCTCTTTTCTCTTTTCTTTCCTTTTTTTGGCTTAGGCTTGTATCATTATAAAGGTTTTCGCTGTTCGTGGAGCCCTCCTTCGAAATGAAATGTCCTTTTCGCTTTAAAAAATGCTTGATTATCCTCTTTTTTCTACGGAAGGGAGGCCTTTTTCTTTTTCTTCCTCTTTTTTCACGAGTTGAGGCTTGGGCTTTGATTCCTTTTTTTCTGGTTCATATCCGACCATTCTTCAAAAGAACGGATGAGCCAACGAAAACGAAAGGCTTTGACTCTCACGTTTTCGCGCCTTACGATAAGACCGTAAACCCATGCGCTATTAACCTTGAACACCAAAAGAACGTCCGATGAAGCGTTCTTTGGCGTTTTTCTTTTTTCGGAAAAACAAAAGAGGTTTTAACGCATGTTACAAGTTCAACAATTAACGATCACACAAATCGAGGAAGGTCGCGTCTTGATCAAAGATTTGTCTTTTGTCGTGAATTCGGGCGAAAGAATCGCCCTGATCGGCGAAGAGGGCAATGGCAAAAGCACCATCCTCAAATACTTGGCGGGCATCCCTCTTCCGGGTTTTGAAGTCGAGGGAAGCAAACATTTGGAACTTCCGTGTGGCTATCTCGAGCAGGATCTTCTTCTCCGCTGGGGCGAGACGAACGTCCTGGATTATTTCCTTTTGGACGAGCCGAATGGGGTAGTTGAGGATTATCGACTTCTCGGGAAAGTTCCTTCCGCTTTGGACAAAGCCCATTTTCCCAAGGGCAGTTTTTCGAAAGACAAGCGGCTTAACGAATTTTCCGGAGGCGAAGTGGTGCGTCTCGCTTTAGTCAAACTGGGGCTTCGGGATTATCGAACGTTCCTCCTTGATGAACCCTCGAATGATCTTGATCTTGGAAGCCTCGCCCTCTTAGAGGATTTCCTTCTTTCGACCTCCGTGAGCGTCCTTTTCGTGAGCCATGACGAGAAATTGATTTCTCGATGCGCGAACGGGATTCTTCACTTGGAACAATGGAATCGGAAAAGCGAAATGAAAGCCACTTTCGCCCGGATTCCTTATGAAGAATATAAGGCTCGGCGGAAGGATCTCTTTCTCAAAAAGACCCAAGTGGTCGAAAAGAAAGAGGCCGAACTCGCCTTACAAAAGAAGCGCTGGGCGAAAATCTATCAAGAAGTCAAATACGACCAAGATCAGTGCGTCCGCGATCCGGAGACGGGTCGCTTATTGAAGAAAAAGATGAAGACCCTTCTCTCAGCGAAAAAGCATTTTGAGAAAGAAGAAGCCGCGATTGGGGAGAAGCCCGAAGGCGATCCTTATCTTCACTTGGTCTTTCCCGAGAACGTCGCCCTTCCTAACGGGAAACGAGTCCTCGGCTATTCCGGTCCTTTATTTCGGGGCGATAAACTTTTAATACCCCAGGTCGATCTTCAGCTTTATGGGCCTGGCGAAACCGCCATCATCGGCGATAATGGCATCGGAAAAAGCACTTTGCTTGAGACTCTTTATGAGGCGAATAAAGCGAGAAAAGACATTCGCCTTGGCTTCATGAGCCAGAATTACGAAGAATCCTTTACAAAGAAGGGGACAATCCTTTCGTTTCTTTCTTCCGACGTCGATAAGAAAGCCCGCGATAAAGCCCGGCTTTATCTCGGTTCGCTCCGCTACACGAGCGAGGAAATGCTTTATCCCCTTTCCTCGCTTTCGGGTGGGCAAAAAGCCAAGCTCTTCTTCCTCAAGATGGTTCTCGAAGAAAATAACGTCCTGCTCCTCGATGAACCAACTCGGAACCTCTCGCCTTTCAGTTTGGATATGCTGGATAACCTCTTAAATTCCTTCCACGGGGCAGTTCTCTATGTGAGTCACGATGTCCGTTTCATCACGCGGAGGAAGGCCAAGATACTGAAACTGAGCCTTGAGGGTTTGAAAGAAATGACACTCTAAAGGACTTGCCGTCATTTTGTTAACGGATCGAGCTTGTTCTTTTCTTTTTTATTCTTCCTTTATTGTCCCACAAATGCTCAAAAGTGACGGGAGACTCCTCTTGGCTTATCGAGGAGATAGGGATGGCGTCAATAGATCAGGGATTTTCAACGATTTCCCCTTTTGATTCGGCGATGAAATGCTGAGTTACGTTTTGCATTATAGTCGCATCCTATCGAAGGAATGTTATAATTAAAACATCCAAATTAAAGCCGACATATCCTCGTCCCACTTTTATGGAATCCCCCAAGCACGATTCACCCGATTACGTTAAGGCCATGGAGGCGCTCCTACAAAACGCACCGGGTGGGATTTTTTCTTATGCCGCGGATCAAAAGAATGATTATTTTGCCTTCATCAGCGGGAACATGCTTTCCTTCTTAGGCTATAGCGATGAAGAATTCCGCCAGAAATTTCAGAACCGTTTTTCGCAAATGGTTTACGAGGAAGACCGCGAAAAAACGTTAAAATCCATCCTCGATCAAATCGCGCTTGCCCCCTTTGATCAATGCGAATATCGCATCGAAAAGAAAGATGGTTCGCTCGTTTGGGTCAAAGACGAAGGGCATTTAGTCCAAGATGAGCAGGGCAAGTTTTGGTTCTACGTCGTGATCATCGATATCACCGCCAACATCGCCCGGCAAGAGGCGGAACACCTCCGTTTTGAAGAGACGATCCGCGATTCTTTCGCCGCTAATCCTGCCGCCATCGGCATCATCCGAGTTAACCTTTCACGCAATAGTTGCGAGGAGCCGCATGTCCACTCCGCTTCTTCGGCCCAGGTCGATCATCTTTTGAATTATGACGATTTCCTTTCGCGCCTCGAATCCTTGATCATTGATCCCCAAGAGAAAGCGGTTTTTGCCGAATGTTTTTCTCGGGCGAAGCTTTTAGAGGGCTTCAATGCTGGCAATGATGTTTTTTCTTTGGAATATGGCCGCTACGATTTGCTCAAGGAACGCCACGTTATCCGCACGAGCGCGAAACTCATCCGCAATCCGCTCACTTCCGATGTCGAAGGGGTGATTTCTTCTCTCGACATCTCTCAAGAGCGTCTCATGGGCTCGCTTTTTACGATCATGACGCGCCACGAATACGATTTCATCGCCCTTTATTATCCGACTAAGGGCAAGATCGAAGCGATTTATCTCGCGCCGGATTGCCCGGAGATTTTCCTTCGTCTTTTTCCCAAAGAGCATCAGCTCGTGCCTTTTTCCACTTTGCGCGAAGAAAGCGCAGCCACTTGGGTCGACAAGGCCTTTGCCCCGGATTTTCTCAAGATGACGGAGAGTTCGAAGATTCTCGATGAACTTTCGCGGAGTGATCATTACGAACTGATGGTGCCGGTCCTCCAAAAAGATGGGGGGATCCGCTACCGGAAACTCCAGCATTATTATTTGGAGAGTGGGAGCGATACCATCGTCATTTTCGATTCCGATGTCACCGCTCTGTTCCTTGAGCAGCAACGACAAGTCGAAGCCATGAAAGCCGAGAATGAGAAAGTCCGCAATTTGATGGACTCGATTGCTGCCGGCATTAGCATTCTTTTAATGAAGGATCCGAATCACGTCTCCTTCCAATACGTCAACCAAAGAATGTTCCGGATCCTTCATTTCCCGGACTATGACCACAACATCATCTTCGATAAACAGATCAAAAATCCGCTTGTTCTTTCCTATATTCAAGATGCTTGCATCGGGGTCCATCCCGATGATATCGCCCGGGTTCGCGCCGTTTTTGCTGCGAATTATAACGAAAAACAGTTCACGATTGCCCCGTATCGCACCCTCGGTGGGGATGGAGTTTATCACTATTTGAGCCAAGAGGTCGCCTTTCACGAGGAAACCCCCGAAGGAAAACTTTTCTATGCTACCTATATCGATGTGAGCGAAGAAGTGGTGCTTCGCCAAGAAAGAGAAGCCCAATTCGAAAAAGAAAAGAGCCTTCGATTTCAGGCGATGGCGGCCAACGATGCCAAATCGGAATTCCTCTCGCGGATGTCGCACGATATTCGCACCCCACTTAATGGCATCATCGGCATGAGCTATCTGGCCCAAGAAGAAACGAATCCTCCCCGCACCGTCGAATGTCTCAAAAAGATCGACACTTCCTCAAAATTCTTGCTCGGTCTCATCAACGATGTTCTCGATATGTCGAAGGCCGAGAGCAACAAGATCGTCTTGAATCCTGAGCCTTATCCGCTCGAGGAATTCCATGCCTATCTTGATGCGGTCATCGTCCCGCTTATGAAAGAAAAGGGTCAGCATTTCCTTTTCAAAGAAGAGCGAACTCGACGGATTATCTCCCGTTAGCGGATAAGCTTCGCTGCAACCAGATTTTCTTCAATCTTCTCTCGAATGCCGTCAAATACACTCCCGAAGGCGGAACGATTTCTTATACGATCGTAAGCCATTACGATCCCCAAGAAAAACGGATGAGCGTCACCCACACGATCACCGATAATGGCATCGGCATGAGTGAAGCGTTCCAAAAGAATCTCTTCCAGCCGTTTTGCCAAGAGGGTCGCGATGATTGCTCGGAACGTCGGGGCTCGGGCTTAGGCTTAGCGATCGTCAAGCAACTCGTCGATTTGATGGGAGGCTCGATCCATTGCGAAAGCAAGAAGGGTCAGGGGACCCGTTTTGAGGTCGTTTTGGATTTCCCCGCGGTCAATCGGGCGAAAGAAATGAGCAATGAGGCGAAAAAAAGACTCCGGGACGTTCGGAATTTGCCATTCTTCATAACAAGCACGTTCTCTTATGCGAAGGCCATCCGCTCAATCAAGAGATTACCAGGCGTCTCCTTGAAGAAAAAGGCGTGGTGGTTATCTTGGCCAACAATGGTGAGCGGGGCGTCAGTGAGTTTTCTCACGCGCCGATTGGCTATTTCGATGCGATTTTAATGGATATCCGGATGCCAGTCATGGATGGCTATGAAGCGACCAAAGTGATTCGTTCTTTAACCCGGGAAGATGCGAAGAAAGTGCCGATCATCGCCATGACCGCCGATGCCTTTGAGGACGATGTTAAAAAAGCCCTGGCTTCGGGCATGAATGCCCATTTGGCAAAACCCGTGAGCCCCGAGGATCTCTACAAGACTCTCGAAAAAGTGCTTCAGCCTTAAAACAAAAAAAGAAAAAGAAGTCCGTTTTGCAGGGGATATTTGATGGGGCAAAAAACCGGGAGAGGAAGACAAACCTCCGCTCCCGAAAGATACGAGGGACCCTCCATCGCCCAATGGTTATCATCCAAATCGTTCAAGGCGACATAAGCTAAGGCTGCATCGGCCCCTTGAGGATTGAGAGATAAAAGATCGCTTTTGCGCCCGTCCTCTCATGGCTTCGGCTCTTTCGATTTTTCCCGGCTCTCCTTTCGCTCTTTTTCGCTGGAGTTTTTTCTAATTTCGCTAGGGATAAGCTTGAGGAGAAAGCTATAATAAAGGACATTGGAAGTTGAGGCGAGGGAGGGTAAAAGATGACCATCGGTTTCGATAATGAAAAATATCTGTCCTTACAGAGTGCGCATATTCAAGAAAGAATCGACCAATTCGGCGGAAAACTTTATCTCGAATTCGGCGGAAAACTCTTCGATGACTATCACGCTTCCCGGGTTTTGCCTGGTTTTAAACCCGATAGCAAACTGCAGCTTTTGCTGAAGATGAAAGACAAAGCCGAAATCGTTATCGTGATTAACTCCGAAGCGATTGAAGAAGCCAAAATACGGGAAGACCTTGGCATCACTTATGATCAGGATGTTTTGCGCTTGATCGACGCCTTTAACGAGGCTGGTCTTTATGTCGGCAGCGTTTGCCTGACTCAGTTTAATAACCAAAAAGCCTCGAAACTCTTTGAAAAAGCCCTGCAAAAGCAAGGGATTAAGACCTATCGACACTATGCGATTCCGAATTATCCCTTCGACACTGAGCGGATTTTCTCCGATCAGGGATTAGGAAAGAATGATTATATTGAGACGAGTCGTTCTTTGGTGGTGGTGACCGCGCCTGGCCCTGGAAGTGGCAAAATGGCGACCTGCATCTCACAGCTTTATCACGACAATAAACGGGGCATTAAATCGGGTTATGCCAAATTCGAAACCTTCCCGATTTGGAACCTTCCGCTTCGTCACCCGATCAACTTGGCTTATGAAGCCGCGACCGCTGATTTAGCCGACGTCAACATGATTGATCCTTATCATTTGGAAGCCTATGGGGTCTCGGCCGTCAATTACAACCGTGACATCGAGATCTTCCCGGTTTTGAATCGCATGTTCGATAAGATCTTCGGCTCTTCGCCTTATAAATCGCCAACGGATATGGGCGTCAATATGGCAGGCTATTGCATCACCGACGATGCGGTTTGCCAAGCCGCGGCTCGCCAGGAAATCATTCGGCGTTACCTTAAAGCCATGGTCGACCGCCGCAACGAAAAAGCCGATGATGCCGAAGTGGATAAGATCGATTCACTTTTGAAGGCCAACGATATTAATCTGAGCGAAAGAAAATGCATTGCCGCTAGCAAAGAAAAAGCCCTCAAAACCGGGGTGCCAGCCGCCGCGATCGAACTGAATGATGGCAAGATTATCACCGGCAAAACCTCACCCTTATTAGGGGCGACCAGCGCGATGATCATTAACGCCCTCAAATATCTCGCGGGCATTTCGGATGATGTTTTGCTTCTTCCGAAAGCCATCATCGAGCCGGTTTGCAATCTTAAAGTCAACGATTTGGGCGGACATAATCCCCGACTTCATCTCGATGAAATCTTGGTGACGTTATCAATTTCCGCCGTGACCAACCCTTTGGCGGAACTGGCCTTAGCCCAACTTCCGAAACTTCGAGGGGCTCAGTCCCATTCGAGCGTCATTCTTGCCGAAGTCGATTGCTCGACTTTGAAGAAACTCGGGATCGACCATACCTCCGAGCCGATTTATGAGACGAAGAAACTTTATCACGCCAAATAGTCGTGGATCCTCGAGAGAAAAAAAGCCAGCAATCCTGACGATTGCTGGCTTTTCATGTTCTTTCTGTAATTGCCGTCTTTAACGCTTACTGAGGTAGGCGTTCCACTTCGAGAAGTTCCCAATAACCGCGTTCGCCGCGGGGCTCAAGTTGGATCCGGAGACCATCCGCCTTTTTCTTATAGCCCAACGGCTTCGGATCGTAAGAATCCATGGCCTTTTTTAACGAGACGATGGCCTCTTCGTAATCCTCTTCTTTGAAGGGTTCACCCTGAAAAAGAAGAAAGGTGGCTTTGGCGAGTTTTCTCGTCTTGAAGCCTTGCGGAATCACTCCTTCATATCCTAAAGGTTCTTCCACGCCTTGGACGTCAGAAAATTCACCGGGGATTTGCAGGGATTTTGGTATGTAGAGGCAAACGGGTTCTCCTAAGGCCTTGAAACTCATGAGAATGCCCCAGACATCGCAGCCGACATCGTTAGAATAATCCCAGTAATTGTCCTTTCCTTCTTTGACGGGTTTATGGGCTTAATCCTCCAAGGTCTCTCGCAAGAGCACCTTGTGGGTAAAGATGAAGGATGGGTTTATCTCAAAGAAGCCTTATTGCTTGGCGAAAAAGACCATTTGATCCTCCCGTTCGCCGGCTTGGTGGATCTCCTCCCCTTTATCGAGCGTTTCCCGGCGCTTAAAGGCGGGGATTTTGCTTATCGGGCGACGCTTCTTCATGAGGCGCGGTATCACCAAAGTCTCTTCCCGCAGTTCACGCTAATAACGCCGGCTTCTCTTTCCAAACGTGAAAAACAGCTTTTGGCGTATCTTGAAGAAGGCGAGAGCCGCTTGGAAATCGCCCGCCTTCTCTACATCCAAGAGAATACCGTCAAAAGCGAGCTTGGAGTCCTCTATCAAAAACTCGGGGTTCATTCCCGCTATGAAGCGGTCGCTTTGATTCAAAAGAAATAGGCTCAAACGAGCCTTTGATTTTCGCTATTTCGCCGAACGCATCGGCTTTTCGTCCCATTCGTCGCCTTTCACTTGGTCAAGGTCGATGCCTTTGGTTTCCTGAACCTTGAAAAGAATCACGAGAATGGCACCAAGGACGCCAGGAATGGCGAGGGCGAGATAAACGAAATCCAAGTAGCGGAGCGCCGCGCCCGCATATTTGCTATAGAGGATCGTCGCGAGGTAGCCCACGAGATAACCCACCGCGGCGAAAAGACCTTGATCCCCCGAGGCGGAAGAACGGAAGTTGGTGGGGCAGGATTCGCTGACCATCAAAATGATGGTATCGCCCCAGTTCCAATAACCCGCCAAAAAGAAACCAAGGAAGACGCCATTGACGTATTCGTTCCATCCGAGATAAAGTCCCGTGCAAAGTAAAGCTAAGCCTGTAACCGCTAAGCCCCCTAAAGCGGTCGATACCACTTTGCGGCCGAGCCGGTCGGAGAGAAGACCATAGATGATCGTGATAAAAGAGCAAACAAAAGGCCAGACGAGGGCGACTTGGCTGAGTTGGGTCACGTTATAGCCGGCGTTATTAATCGTTTGACCATAATATCCGGTGGCGTAGAAAGCGGTGGTATAAAGCATCGAGGCGATAAATAAATTCCTTAATTGCCGGTGACGAAATCCGAATTTCGCGGTGGCGATGGCACCGCCTTGGGCTTGGGCGTTTCGGGAGACTTTATCGCTCAAGAGTTTGAATTTTTCTTCGCTGGATAAGGATAAATAAGCGATTCTTTGATCGAGGAATTGATCGGTTTCTCGGGCGAAGAGCAACGCTAAGAAAGCTACGACAAAGCCCATGATCGCTGGGATTAAAAACACCTGACGCCAAGCGGAATCGTTGCCTTTCATGAACGATTGCATCCCAATGGCGATCAAGGCGATTCCTAATTGGGCGATGCCTTTGATCACCGAAACGAAAGCGGCTCGATGCTCCTTTGGCGCGCATTCGGTCACGTAGACCACTTGCATATCGGGTCCGGTCATGAAGACCAGCATCAAATAACCGACAAGATAGATCGGAAAGTAGGGGCTCGCATAGCAAAGAATCATGCCGAGAGCCAGAATCAGCGTATTGAAGACCAAGAAGATTTTTCGCCCGAAACGATCCGCTAACGGGCGGTAGAAAATCGTGATGACTTGCATGAGCAAGCCGATTGCCGCATAAGAATCCCAACGGGCTTGGGCATCGTTGGAATTTAAGGAGAGACCTTGTTCGAAGAATTCTTCGATCATGTAAGGCTGCATCGTCGAATTCAAATTGGTCGCAACCTCATCCACGATGTAGACCAGGGCCAAAACCAGCATCAAATACCAAAGATAACCAGGGTGTTTGGCTTTGGCTTTTTCTTTTTGCCAATGAGCCAATTCTTTTTGGTTTTTCCCTTCTTCTTTGAAAACTTTAGCCCGGATTTTCTCCTGGGCTGCTTCTTTCGAAGAGATTTGCTCGTCAAAAGCATCTTGGCTCATGGGTACGTTCTTACTCTAGCCTTTATCATAGACATTTCGAAACCGTTCTTCACCAAAATCTCGCGTTCGGGATGAAGAGTAAACGGGGTCTTGTTATTCGGAGAGTTCATAAAAAAGCCCTCGGATTTTTCCGAAGGCTTGGCGAAAGAAAATCGAGGTTATTGTTTCGTGTACTTGCTTAAATCCGGATAAAACGGGCTGCAAGTATCCCAGGCGAAGTTCATCGTGCCTTCGCCATCTAAACTCGTTGACGAGGAGGAAGAAACCCTTGTGCCCTTAATGACTTCGCTCACTGAAACGGGGTAGTAATGATCGAAAGTGATGACTTCATGAGAAGTCGCATTCGTCTCGGAATCCTTTTCCGTGGTATCCCAAGTGACGACGAGATTGCCATCGCCACTCGAAGCGAAGGAATAGGTGCTGGTCGTTGAAGTTTGGCTATTCGCGGAAGAACTGCTCGAAGCTTCCGTGAAATTTGATAAACTTTCATAGACGCCATCGGCCATTGCTATCACCGTATTGCGGATTCCGCTCGTGTTCGATTCTAGGGCAGCGTCGAAAGCGCTCTGGCTCAATTCGGAATAGGTTTTGTTCGTGCCATCGTCCTCAGCAAAATAATGGATGCCGTCTTTGCTATAGACATAGACTGTCTCATTTTGGGCTTTCTTGCTCGTCGAAGAGACCAAATTGTAATAGATGTATTCCCCTTTGATGATACGGGCATCGATTTTGCTCGTTCCGTTACCCATCGAATCGCCTGATAAGTTGATGGAATAGGTGAACTTATCCGTTTTGTAGGCGAAGGAAGAATCGGCACGGAAAGCCTGGATTTTCTTCGCGAGGGCGATCCCATCTACTTCGGAGAGTGTTTTAGCGCCACAACTCACGAGGAGACTGGAGAAGAGAGCTAACGGAAGGATAAAAGAGTATTTTTTCATGATTTTTGGACCTTTTTTTGGTTAATTTCACCCGAAATATAGTTCTTTTCATTTTGTTCTTCAACAAAGGAATGGCGAAATGATCATAAGGAATCGGAATATTAATTTTGCATGAAAAAAAAGAATGGTGGAAGCGAGAAAAGACATCCTAGGGTTGGGCTCTATCGCCAGGAAAAAATCTTATTTCGGCAGTTCATCAAGCGAGGTAATCCCCTCGATAAATGGAGTGCTGTAAAGCATGATTTGCGACTGGAAATAAGCGTTGATGCTCTCAACGCTGCCCTGCTCTAAATAGGCTTTCTCATCGAGCGCATCGCCAATATAAACCAAGCTTTTCTTAAACATCTTCTTTTGAGGATAAAGGAAGAGGGGCAGGATCTTCGAATGAGAACGTCGGGCTAGCATGACATAGCTCCGGGAAAAATCGAAGAAGCCGTATTTCCGCGGATTGATGACGCCCTCGGGGAAGATGCAGATTACTCCGCCTTCATTGAGAATTCTTGTGCTCTCTTTGAAAAAGGCGACGTTAATGGTGGAATAATCCACATAAAGGCAATCGAAAGCCCAAGTCAAAAGATGGGTCCAAATATTTTTTTTGACCCCAACGTGGGTGACGAAAGTGATTCGCTTTTGTCCGAAGAAAGCAAAATAAATGAGGGCGGGATCGATGTCGCTATAATGGTTGGCAATGATAATCGTATTTCCTTCGAGGCGATAGTGGCTTTTTCCCTTTTTCTCAAGGAGAAGAAATGGCCAAGCGAAAAAACCAATAAACACGAAGAGGATGAACCGGGTGATAGCTTTCATAAAAGAAAAGAAAAACGTCAAAAACGTTTTTCTATTCCGCCTCGATTTACTCGTGGTTAAGAATGACGTTGACGATCGAATCAACAGTGTGGGAGAGACCGCAGCACTTGTTGATGACCCAAGCGGATTCACTCGAGGACACAACTTTCCAGCCTTGCTCGGCTAAAACGTTGAGTTTTTTCTCAAGATCTTTCGGTTGAGTTTGAAGTAAGGAATACTTCATATTGATCTCCTTTCGTTTATCCATTTTCCACCACGACGTGCCAATGAAGCGCCAAAGTTGAGGATAAATTGATTTGTTTTTCTTTCGATTTTTTTGAGCCCTTGTGATGCCGCATTATCTAGGGGCAATGAGAGGAGGGTGGAATCCGATGATCCTCTTCAAGAGAAAAAAACGCCTCGTGGGCGCTTTTGAGCAAAGAACCAAGATTGAAAAAGGGAAAAGGTCTTAAGAGACTTACGCTCCGGCTGAAGCGTAGTGTTTAATGGCGTGATGGAAGAAGAGATAAGCCAAGGCAAACTGAAGAACGCTCACAGCAATGATGACCCCCATGATGAGGTAGTTATTGCTCGGGATTGAAAACCATAAAAATGGAATGTCTTGATTCGGGAACATCTGAGCCGCCAACGGGAGATAGCCGACGAGTCCGAAAGGCAAAATAAAGAGCAAGACGTTATAGACCACTTCGCCCACCCAGTTTCCGTTATGGTAGATCGAAGCGGGGTATTTGCCATATTCCTTGATGTTATAGAATCCGCTCATGATCGAGAGGCTGCGGCGGTTATAGAAAGCGATCGACATCGTCCAGAGTTTGATTCCGAAATAGATAAGGGGGCTGAAGAGAGCCCCGATGACGATTGGGAAAACGACGTTGAAGGAGAGATCCAAAGTAATTTGCGGTCCGAAAATCGCCATGAAGACGACCCCAAGGATTACTTCGCCGAGCCCGCCTTCTTGGAAATACTCGGCGCACATCTGAAAGAGGGGATTGACGGGCTTCATCAAAATCCGGTCGAGCTCGCCCATATCGATCAAACCGCCGCCATAGTTCCAGAGTTTATCCGTTAGCATATGGTCGATCCCCATCGGAATGAGGAGAAAACCATAGAGGAACATGATGTGGGAGAGGCTCCATCCTCCTAAGGATTGGACGGGCAAGGTTGAAAGATAAAGGGTCAGGAAGGTCGCGAGGTTACTGACGACGAGACCCAAAAGCGAAATGGCCCAATCGGCGCGGTAAATCATTTTGCTTTTGAGAGCCATCGCGAGGTAATGCGGATAAAGTTTGAGGTATTTCTTCATGGCTTTATCCTCCGACCGCG
>Ga0183095_10543_pt1 | contig 103820 bp, 110 predicted proteins | sample BioMet4_FD_130346 | JGI IMG/M metagenome (GOLD analysis project Ga0183095, IMG submission 130346) | Microbial communities from bioreactor (seeded with sewage sludge) at LBNL, California, USA - Biofuel metagenome 4 (v2) (version 3) | ecosystem: Engineered > Bioreactor > Anaerobic > Unclassified ...
TTTTAAGGGTAGCAAGTAACAAACTTTTGCAAGTGGCAGACCGTACCAGCGCCTGCAGGCGCCGCCAGTAACATAGGGCTTTTGCCCGCATATGAAGAACCCCCGGTTTTACCGGGGGGTAACTATTATATCATTCTTTAATTTAAAAATAAACAGCTTAGTTGGGGATTTTTTGTTGACATAATATTCATAAAAAGATATAATATAATAATCAAATGTTTACTATCATGAAATGTTTATTAAGGAAGTTATCTATGATTAATAATCAATCCATCCAGACGGATGAGGATATATTTAATTTTATTGTGTCTGTTCACCGCAGGTTGGAAAAACCATTTGAGGATTACTTTAAAGATAAGTTTACAAGCCTGCAGCTCAACGCATTGTGCGTTCTGTGTGCCAGTGGCGAGATGACCATGAGTGAATTGGCGGCCAGCCTGCACACGCCGCGCCAGCAAATGAGCCGAATGATTGAAAAGCTTTATGAAGACGGTCATATTGTACGTAAATTTGATCAGAACGACCGGCGCAAAATTTGTATTTCCGTTTCAGATGAAACTGCGAAATATATTAATGGGGGCCGTGAAAAATTCGTCCATGCCCTCAATACCGCGTTTGAAGATTTCGACAAAACAGACTATGGGGATTTTAAAACCGCAATTCGTATGGTAAACAGAATTCTCACCAAATTCCCCCAAAAAGATAGTGTATAATAAATTAAAAAAGGAGATACTTAATATGGCAAAAAACGGAAATGATGATTTTTTTGCAGTTACCCCTGAAATCATGGAGTTAACCGGCCTCTGTACCAGTCACAGCACGATTGATGCCAGCCTGTTTGCCAAGTATGACGTGAAGCGCGGCCTGCGTGATATCAACGGTAAAGGCGTTTTAACGGGACTTACCGAAATATCGGAGATTATTTCCTCTAAAGAAGTGGACGGAAAAAGCGTGCCCTGTGAAGGGGAGCTGTACTACCGCGGTATCAACGTGGAAGACGTTGTGCGCGGTTTTGTCGCTGAGAATCGCTTTGGCTTTGAGGAGACTACATATCTGCTGCTTTTTGGCGAGCTGCCGACAACAGAGAAACTAACGGAGTTTAAAAAACTGCTTTCAAAATACAGAACACTGCCTACAAATTTTGTGCGGGATATTATTATGAAGGCGCCGTCCTTTGATATGATGAATACGCTTGCGAGAAGTGTTTTGACTCTTTACGCCTATGACGAAAAACCCAACGACACTTCACTGCCGAACGTGCTGCGCCAGTGCCTTGAGATGATCGCACTGTTTCCACAGCTTGCGGTTTATGGCTATCAGGCCTACGCGCACGATATGGATCATAATAACAGCTTCTTTATTCACGCGCCGAAACCGGAGCTTTCCACCGCTGAAAATATTTTGTACATGCTTAGAATTGACAATAAATATACCGCGCTCGAGGCGCGTATTCTTGACCTTGCACTCGTTTTGCACGCCGAGCACGGCGGCGGTAACAATTCCAGCTTCACCACTCACGTCGTTGCTTCCTCCGGTACGGACGCGTTTTCGGTGATTGCCGCGGCACTCAGTTCCTTAAAGGGGCCAAAGCATGGTGGCGCCAATATTAAGGTTATGATGATGTTTGAAGATATGAAGCAGAATATCGATGATTGGGAGGACGAGGAAAAAATTTCCGACTATCTGGATAAGCTTCTGAATAAACAGGCGTTCGATAAGTCGGGACTGATTTATGGCATGGGGCATGCGGTTTATTCGCTTTCCGATCCCCGTGCAAATATTTTCAAGAAATTCGTAAAAAGTCTTTCAGAAGAAAAAGGACTTACGAAGGAATACGGGCTCTATGCACTGGTTGAGCGTTTAGCGCCGGAGGTCATTGGCCGCGAGCGTAAAACCTACAAGGGCGTCAGTGCGAACATCGATTTTTACAGCGGATTTGTTTACCATATGCTCGGTTTGCCCCCGGAACTCTTTACTCCGGTTTTTGCAATGGCCCGTATCGCCGGCTGGAGCGCGCACTTGATGGAGGAGCAAATCAATGTGGGCAAAATCATTCGCCCGGCATATAAAAGTATCTCACCCCACAGGGAATATCTTGCTCTGGACAATAGATAAAAAACACGACGGCCACCATTCTGAAGTTGAGAATGGCGACCGTTTATTTTTGTGCTTATACTAAAATCCATTAAAAACATGAAATCACGTTTTTATAGTTGCAAACTGTAACCGTGAAAGTCGAAAAATTCAGGCGACAAGGCTGTCGTCTATTGACAATATTCGCCATTCAGCCTATACTTTTTAGTGTTTACATAAGATTAGCCAATTCAATGATATAAGGAGTAATGAACAATGATAAGCGTAAACGAAAGAGTTGCCGAGCTGCGCCGTAAGATGAAAAAAAATGGTGTGCAGGCGTGCATTATCCCGTCGTCGGACCCGCACATGAGTGAATATATGCCTGCCCACTGGCAGGCTCGCAGTTATTTTTCCGGCTTTGACGGTTCCGCGGGAACGCTGGTTGTGACTGAAAAGGAAAGCGGCCTTTGGACGGACGGGCGGTATTTTATTCAGGCCGACCATCAGCTTTCAGGCAGCGAGGTTGTCCTTTACCGCATAGCGGTGAAGGGAGTACCAACATACATTGAATTTTTAGCCGATAAGCTTGATAAAGGCGATACAGTCGGTTTTGACGGCAAGTTGATCTCCGCTTCAACTGTCAAAGAAATGAATGAAAAATTTGCAGATAAAGCCTTAAATATCAAGGCAGTTGACCTTATTGATGATATTTGGCCGGAAAGACCCGAAATTCCGGCTTCCAAAGTATTTGTACACGATGTAAAATATGCCGGATACACCTGCCATGAAAAACTTGAACAAGTACGCGCTGAACTGAAAAAACAAAAAGCGGACGGCGAAGTCTTCACAAGGCTTGATTGTGTTGCGTGGCTGATGAATATTCGCGCGGATGATATCGATTACAATCCGCTTGCAATTTCCTACGCTATCGTTTATTCTGATTCCGCGTACTTATTTATCAACACAAAGCGTGTCTTGCCCGAAACGCTGACCTATTTGAAGGAAAATGGCGTTACGGTAAAGGAATACGAAGAGATCGATGAAGCTTTAAGGAGCATCAGCGAAAAGAAAACAATGCTTGTTGATACGGCGAGCATAAACTATGATTTGTATACGATTTTGCAGCAGAATGACTTTGTTGCCATTCAAGACGGCTGTGATACGGTTGTCAATTTAAAAGGCGTTAAAAATGAGACGGAGATCCGCAATATCATAGAGGCCCACGTTAAAGACGGCTGTGCGCTGGTTGAATTCCGTATGAAATTCGACGAAATGATGAAAAATGGTGAAACGGTAACCGAATGTACGGTCTGCGATATGCTGAAAGAGTACAGAGCAAAGCAGCCGAACAATATGGGCGAGAGCTTCGGCACAATCGCTGCCTATAATGAAAATGCCGCAATGATGCATTACAGCCCAAAACCGGATGCATGCAGCACTTTGAAGAACAGAGGCTTTTTACTTGTCGATTCCGGCGGGCAGTACCTTGAGGGAACAACGGATATTACCCGTACTTTCGTTTTGGGCGAACTCAGCCAGGAGGAAAAGAAACATTACACCTACGTGTTAAAGGCACATATCGCTTTGGCTACCACTGTATTTTTGGAGGGCTGCACCGGCGGAAACATAGATATCCTTTGCCGAGAGCAGGTTTGGAAGCATGGCATCGACTACCGCTGCGGTACAGGTCACGGCGTTGGTATGTTCAGCAGCGTTCACGAGGGTCCGCAAAATTTGAGGATCAGCAACAATGTCGTATTTAAAAAGGGAATGACGGTCACAAATGAGCCCGGTATTTATGAGGAGGGCAAGCACGGAATCAGAACCGAAAACATCATGCTTGTCACAGAATTTGAAAATAACGAATATGGCCAGTTCTACAAATTCGATATTATTACCTATTTCCCTATTGACACCGCCGGCATCCTTGTGGAGCTGTTGACCGATGATGAACTTTCATGGCTGAACGATTATCACAAGATGGTTTACGCAAAGCTTTCCCCGTCGCTTTCCGGCAAGGAACTTGATTGGCTGAAAAAACACACTGAACCAATTCACAGATAAAATAAAAATCCGCACTGGTTTTCAAAACACAGTGCGGATTTATTATTATAAACTAATTCTCGTTAAACCTTGACAAGAAAGAACGGGTACGTTCATTTTGCGTGTTTCCAAAAAGCTGTTCCGGGCTGCCTTGTTCAACAATGGCACCGTTGTCCATAAACACAACATAATCCGCAACGTCTCGTGCAAATTTCATCTCGTGTGTGACGACGACCATCGTCATATGCTCGACAGCGAGTTCACGGATAACCTTTAAAATCTCACCGGTCAGTTCAGGGTCAAGCGCACTGGTTGGTTCGTCAAAAAACAGGATATCCGGGTTCATTGCCAACGCACGCGCAATGGAAACACGCTGCTGCTGTCCGCCGGAAAGCTGGCAGGGGTAGGCGTCGACTTTGTCGGACAAGTCCATTTTTTGAAGCAGTGCGCGCCCTGTCGTTTCGGCTTCCTGCTTTGTCTTGTTGAGTACACGCATAGGCGCTTCGATGATGTTTTGCAGCACTGAAAAGTGGGGGAACAGATTAAAATTCTGAAAAACGAGGCCGATATGCAGTCCGATTTTACGGCACGCTTCTTTGCAGGAATACACAGCCTTTCCATTTTTACCGTTCTTTACCAACGTATCACCACAGATGACAATTTCGCCCGAATCCACCGTTTCCAGTTGTGATACACAACGCAGAAACGTGCTTTTCCCCGAGCCGGAAGGCCCGATGATTGCAAGGACTTCTCCTTTTGTGACGTCAATTGAAATTCCATTGAGCACTTCAGTGCCGTCAAAGCTTTTATAAATATTTTCAGCAGTTAAAATATGCATCTTAATTCTCCTAACGATAGTAGCTGAGGCGCTTTTCAGCAACGGTGAAGCAGCGCGTAACAACGCCGTTCATCACAAGGTAGAACGCGCCGGCGATAACCAGCGGGGTCATGTTGACAGCGGAGGAGACCCAGTTCGAGGTTACCTTTAAAAGCTCAATAATACCGATTACCTGTGCCAAAGATGTATCCTTTACGAGGGTAATGAATTCATTGCCCATCGGCGGAATGATATGCTTAATTACCTGCGGCAGGATAATACGGAAAAAAGTCTGCTTGCGGGTAAATCCGAGCACTTTGGCTGCCTCATGCTGCCCTTGCGAGATTCCCTCAATGCCGCCGCGAAAAATTTCCGCGAAATACGCCGCATAATTCAAAGAAAAGGCGACCTCCGCCGCCAAGACGCGTTCAAGCTGGATTCCGAATAACGGCTTTAAAGCGTAGAAGAAGAATAAAAGCTGAAGCATCAGCGGTGTGCCGCGCATCAATAATATGTACAGTTTTACCGGCAGATTGATGATTTTAAGCTTAGACATGCGCCCCTTCGCGACGAGCAGCCCGAGCGGCAATGAAAAGATCAGTGTAATAAAAAATATGCGGAGCGACATGAGCGTTGCTCCCAGCATCTGTGTTAAGAGCACCTGATAATTCATGAACGCGCACCTCCAAAATTGATAGTTTATAAAAAAGTCAAAGGCACAGAGCCGGAAAAATCCAGCTCCGTGCCGTGCAGTACCGTCGTTAAGTCTTTATTTACCAACCGTGTTTACATCCTTGTCAAACCATTTTTTTGAAATCGTGGTTAATGTTCCGTCAGCGGCCATTTCTTTCAAAACACCTTCGATTTTCACTTTTAATGCATTGTCGGCTTTGCGGAACCCAATTACATAATCTTCGGTGGCAAGTGAAGCGTCTTTGCCGCTGTCCTGAAGGACTTTGTAAGCATTCGGGTTATTGGTCAGGTAGTAACGGGCTACAACTTCATCAATTGCGATTGCGTCAATGGTTCCGTTTTGCAGCTCAAGAACTGCCTTAGAGTAGTTATCAATCTGTACAACGGACTTTAAGGTTTTTTTGAACGCATCATTGGAATTAAGAGCAGCTTCGGCAGAGGAGTCCGATTGTACGCCGATTGTCTTACCGCCAAGGTCGGCAAGGCTCTTATAGGGGGCGTCTGTTTTGATCAGAATGATCTGTTCGTTTTTCATATAGGGAATACTTAGATTAAATTCCTTGTCCCGCTCCGCAGTTTTACTGAAGCCGTTCCAGAGGCAGTCGATGTTTCCGTTGTTCAGTTCTGCAGTTTTATTTTCCCAATCAATCGGCTGTGTTTGTAATTCAATTTTGAGCCGTTTGCAGGCTTCTTTTGCAACGTCAATATCAAATCCAACCAGTTCACCTGTTTTTGGGTCGACAAATCCCATTGGCGGAAAGGAGTTGTCAAGACCGAGCACAAGTTTACCGGCTTTCTCAACGTTATTCCACGATTCGTCCGCCGGTGCAGACTGTGTGTTGGCGGTGGACTGCGCCGCCGAGGTGGACGTTGCCGTATTGTCGCACGCAGCGAAAGAAACGGCCATTGCCGCAGCTAATAATATGGATAATAGTTTTTTCATCATAATACCCCACTTCATTTCTGTTCATTGCTCATGTGATATTAATATTTTACCTTATTAGCACGCTAAAGTAAAGAGCCAATTTAAAATTCGGTAAAATTTCATGATATTGGATGCCGAGCTTTGCAGTTCCATACCGCAATATCAACAAAATGTGCGCTTGTATTTTCTCTTGCCATTTGGCATTCAGCGCGGTATGATTAAAGATAGATTTCTATTGGCAGCTACCCACTGTGCGGGCGAACGCCAATATACCTAACAAATTATTATTTTAAGGAGCAAGAAAATGGAAGCTTTAAAATTGACTGCACCCTGTAAGGATTATTTGTGGGGCGGCACAAAACTAAAAACAGAATATCATCAGCAAAGCTCCGCACAAAAGCTTGCCGAAAGCTGGGAGCTGTCCTGCCATGAGGACGGCCTGTCAGTGATTGCGGAAGGCGAATTTGCGGGGTTAACGTTAAAAGAATATATTGACCGTACCGGCAGGGGCGTGCTCGGAACGGATTGCGACAAATTTGAGCAGTTCCCAATTTTAGTCAAGCTGATTGATGCGAAGGACCGTCTTTCCGTGCAGGTGCATCCAAATAATGAATACGCCTTGAAAAATGAGGGCGGCTACGGTAAGACCGAGATGTGGTATGTTGTGGAAAGCGAACCGGATGCGAGCCTCTACTACGGATTTGAAAAACAAATTTCTAAAGAAGAGTTTGAGCAGAGAATTCAAAATAACACTCTGCTTGAAGTTTTGCACAAGGCGGAGGTACATCCCGGTGACGTGTTTTTTATCGAGTCCGGTACCCTTCATGCAATCGGTGCGGGCATTTTAGTGGCTGAAATCCAGCAAAGCTCTAATTCGACCTATCGTATTTACGATTACGGCAGAATCGGCACAGACGGTAAGCCGCGCGAGCTACATATTGCAAAAGCGCTTGACGTTACTAAACTTGAGCCAAGCCCGGCAAGGCCGCTCAACAAAGCGGAAGCATTTGACGGTTACAGCCGCACATTGCTTGCCTCATGTGAGTATTTTACAGTGTATGAAATGGAACTTACCACGAAGGCGGAGATGAATGCGGACAGCACAAGCTTCCATTCCATCCTGTGTCTTGACGGCGAAGCAGCTTTATGGAACGGAGAGAAACAACTGACTTCCATTGAAAAGGGTGGCAGTGTTTTTGTTCCCGCGGGCATGGGCAAGTATACCATCAAAGGGGATTGTAAGATTCTGTTTACAAGAGTATAAGCAATACTTCCATATTTCCAATATGGCGCTTTATGGTTTTTCAGTTAAGAAAAATCGAATCATAATCATAATCATAAAAAGGGACACGGCGAAAAATTCGCTGTGTCCCTTTTTTGAAAAAATGCATCTTACGAAAGCAGCATTCTGTCGTTATCCATTGCGTCTCCGCTTGCGGTTTCAAATTTTTGCAGTAAATCTTTGACCTGTAAATCCTTTTTTTCCTGTCCTTTAATATCCAGAATAATTTTGCCCTCATGCATCATAATCAGGCGATTGCCCACCCGAATAGCATCCTTCATATTGTGCGTAACCATCAGCGTAGTAAGATTGTCCCTGTCGACTATTTCGTCGGTCAGTTCCAGTACCTTTCGTGCGGTTTTGGGGTCGAGCGCGGCGGTGTGTTCATCCAAAAGCAGAAGCTTCGGCTTTTGCAGGGTCGCCATCAGCAGCGTAAGAGCCTGACGCTGACCGCCGGAAAGCAAACCGACCTTGCTGGAAAGTCTTGTTTCAAGACCAAGCTCCAGTGTTTGGAGTTTTTCTTTATACAAAGCGCGTTCCTCGTTCTTTATACCCCAACGGAGCCCGCGCTTTTTCCCTCTGCGGAATGCCATCGCAAGGTTCTCTTCAATACCCATTTCGGATGCGGTACCCATCATCGGGTCTTGAAAAACACGACCCAAAAGTTTCGCTCGTTTGTATTCCGGCTGTCTGGTCAAATCAACGTCGTCCAAAACAATCTGGCCGCCGTCACATGGGAAAACACCCGCAATGAGATTGAGCAGGGTGGACTTGCCCGCACCGTTGCCGCCGATTACTGTGATGAAATCGCCGGTTTCAATCGTAAGGTTCAGATTAGCCAGCGCCTTTTTTTCATTGATTGTATTGGCGTTAAATGTTTTATAAACGTTTGTCAGTTGAATCATTCTGCTCACTCCCCACTTTCATCGGATTTGTGCTTTCTGTGAAGCTTCTTAATCAAAGGCTGAAAGATTCTGTTCAGCATCCTTCGCACTGGCTGCAATAACTGATCCAGTTTTTTCTTCACCGGCTGCAATACTCTATTTAGTACCGGAATTGCCAAAGCAATCGCTACCATGACGGCAGTCAACAGCTTTAGGTCGGTGGATTTTAAGCCAAGCCACAGAACCAAAGCAATAATTACACGATAAAGGACGGAACCGACGACTACGGAAATCAATTTGTAAGCGAATGAGAATCGTTTCCCCATCAAGACCTCTCCGATGATCACGGACGCAAGTCCAATCATGATGGTACCCGTGCCCATACCCACATCGGCATAGCCCTGACTTTGCGCGACCATCGCGCCGGAAAGCGCGACCAGACCGTTGCTGAGCACCAAACCGATGATTTTCATTTTATCGGTGTTCACGCCCAATGCGCGTACCATATATTCATTGTTGCCGGTTGCACGAATGGCGCAGCCGATTTCTGTGCCGAAAATCCAATACAGCAGAAGAATGACGATTGCTGCGATGATGAGGCCAAGAATCAAGGATACGATATTTGTGCTGAGCGCTGGAAACAAGACGGAAATTGTTGTGAGAATAGTGGAAACACCAAGAAGCGGAATGTTTGCCTGACCCATGATCCGTATATTGATGGAGTACAAAGCAATCATAGTTAGAATTCCAGCTAAGATACCCGGTATTTCAAGTTTTGTATGTAAGAATCCCGTGATGAACCCGCAAGCCATGCCTGCAATCAGCGCGATCAACAGGGACAAAAAAGGATTCATGCCATGTGAAATCAAAACTGCCGAAACTCCGCCGCCGGTCGCAAAGCTGCCGTCAACGGTCAAATCGGCAAAGTCCAAGACTTTAAATGTGATGTATACGCCGAGCGTCATAATACTCCAGAGCACACCCTGTGCGACCGCGCCCTGCATTGACGAAAAGATACCCATGAATGATTCTCCTTAACGCAACATGAGCGATAGGGTAAGTACCCTATCGCCACGCAGCCTCGTTTTTGTTTTTATTTACTGGATGTGCCGGCTTTATCCAGTAGTTCCTGTGGAATTGTTACGTTGATTTTGGCGGCGACCTCTTTATTCAAGGTTAAGTCACAGTTGGTGGAATATTCGATCGGCATGTCAGCCGGTTTCGCGCCGTCCCTTAAAATCTTGACTGCCTGTTTTGCAGTGAGAAGACCAAGGTTATAATAGTTAATGCCGTATGTTGCTAATCCTCCATTTTTCACCATGCCGGATTCGCCGACAATGATTGGAAGCTTTGCCGGCTGCGCCACCATGGAAACTGTTGCCATGCCCGCGGCAATCATGTTATCGGTCGGTGCATAAATTGCATCTACTTTGCCGACAAGGGATTGTACGACCTGCTGAATTTCATTGGAATTGGAAACCGTTGCGTCAACTGTTTCAAGCCCAAGAGCCGCGGCGCTTTTCTTAGCAATTTCAACCTGAAACTTTGAGTTGGTTTCACTGGAACAGTAGAGCATCGCAACCTTTTTAGCGGTCGGAATCAGCTGCTTTAACAGTTTCATCTGCTCGTCAACCGGAGTTAAATCGGAGGTGCCGGAAACATTTCCGCCCGGCGCTTTGTTTGAAGCAACCAGTTTTGCATCCGCCGGGTCGGTTACTGCCGTGACCAGAACCGGAATATCCTTAGTGGTGTTCGCAACCGCCTGCGCGGCCGGTGTTGCGATTGCAAGAATCAGGTCGGATTTATCATTGACCAGCTTGCTCGCAATGGTCTGGCAGTTTGGTTGTTCGCCTTGCGCGTTTTCATAGTCAAGCGTAATGTTCTTACCATCCACATAACCTTCTTTTGCAAGCCCGTCGACAAAACCTTTGTAGGCTGCGTCCAGTGCGGGGTGCTCAACAAGCTGCACAACGCCGATTTTAAATTTCTTTTGATCTGCTGTGGAAGCAGCCTGCGACGCGGCGCTTGCGTTGCTTGATGCAGCAGTAGTGCTTGTTGCGGAACAAGCTGAAGCAGAAAGTGCGATGACGCCCGCTAAAAGAAGCGCAATTGTTTTTTTCATAATACCCATCCTCTCACTATTGCAAATACATTTAATACTTTAAAGTCATAAATGCTTTATCACTTTAAACTGATAAGTAATTTTAACTTATTTTAATGCATTCGTCAACCTTTAATTTCACAAAATCTTTCGAATTGATTTAAAATATATTGTGAAATAACACTTTGTTTATAGCGGTTGCTGCAAGTCTGATTTTGTATCATCATTAATCCGGCACAGCTTCTCAAAAGTTTTGTTTGGCGGAGAACAGCAATATCGGTACATGTGTATATTTTATTTAAATTCAATCTAAACTAAGCTTAACATGAATTTAACATTGAAGCTTTAATATATAAACTGTACTAAAAAACTGAACAAAATTTATAGGGGGATTACCAAGAATGAGAAAGATTGTATCTTCTATTTTAACAGCTGCACTCCTGCTTTCTACTGTGGCGTTTGCGGGTTGTAGCTCCGAAATTCAGGGAATCACTTCAACACCTGCTCCGCAAAGTGCGGCTGGTTCTCAAGCTTCGGCGGCTGCTTCAGCAGCGGACTTGAGCGGTAAGCTTACATTAAACGGTTCAACTTCAATGGCAAAGGTCTGTCAGGCGCTTGGTGAAGCCTTTCAGGCGAAGTACCCGGGCGTAACAGTGGAAAAGAGCGGAACAGGCTCCGGCGATGCTGCAAAAGCAGTCAGCGCGGGCACAGCTTTAATCGGTGACCTTTCCAGAAACATGAAGGACGAAGAAAAACCCGGCGACTATGAAATTGTACAAATCGCAATCGATGGTATTGCGATTGCAGTTAATAAGGATAACAAAGTTTCCTCATTGACCAGCGATCAAATTTCTAAGATATTTACCGGTGAAATCACCAACTGGAAAGCTGTCGGCGGTGCGGATCAGAAAATCACAGTGCTTGGCCGTGAGGCTGCGAGCGGTACGCGCGACGGTTTTGAATCTATTTTTAAAGTTGCAAAAAAGACCAAGTATGCCGCCGAACTTTCTTCTACCGGCGAAGTTGTGACAAAGGTTGGCAGCGATAAAGGTGCCATAGGCTATGTATCACTTGACTCTGTAAACGATACAATCCAGGCAGTCAGTATTGACGGCGTAAAGGCCAGTGAAGAAAATATCATTAATAAAACTTACAAAGCGCAAAGACCATTCATTGAAATCTACAAAAAAGGTACCGACAGTGATTTGATAAAAGCATGGTTCGAATACATCAAATCGGACGAGGGACAGGCAGTTATTAAGAAAACCGGTCTGGTAACTGTAAAATGAGCATATCAATGAAAAGCGCAGAAAGCGCACAAAGAGATATAAATAAGAATAAAGTGAAAAAGGGCTTAGCAGTTTTGTTAGGCCTTATTTCCGTTTTAGTATTCTTTTTTCTTCCTTACATTCGGTTTGTCTTTAAAAATACGACATACATTGTAAGTGGTTTCCAGCTTGCAACAGTCAAGGGATTTCGCGTACAGGGGCCGGAATTAAGCGGACTTGTAACGATACCTCTTTTAACAAGGATATCTGTTATAGCGGGCGCTTTAATGGCGATTGCGGGAATTGTGCTGCTTCTCTGCAAGAAGCCCGCACTTGCCGGCGCGGCCTATGTAATTTCAGGCATTACGCCGCTGATTGTGCTGATTACCACTTCCAACATACAGACGGCGGTGACTCAGCTGAACATCAGCAAAATTACAATCGACTACCTCTGGCCGGCAATTTACGTGCTGATTGGCGGAATTGTCTGCTCCGTCTTATCACTTTGGACACAGGGTACAGAACGGCTTGCCGAATCAATTTTTCTGGTGTTTTCCTGTGTATCCGTTGGCTCTGTCATCATGATCACCGTCTATATTTTTGCGGCGGGTGCTCCTGCAATCATGAAAATTGGTCTGGGCCACTTTGTATTTGGAACCCAGTGGAACGCGGAAGCCCAGCTGTTCGGTATTTTGCCCCTTATTCTGTCATCCATCGCAGGGACAATCGGCGCAATTGTTCTCGGCGTGCCAATTGGAATTTTAACGGCGGTTTTTCTTGCGGAAACAGCTAAGCCGCGTGTGGCAAGGCTTGTACACCCGGCAATTGAATTGCTCGCGGGTATTCCGTCCGTTATCTACGGCTTTTTTGGAATGCTTGTCATTGTTCCGGCAATCCGCAATTTTCCGCCGTTCCAAAACAACACCATTGGGGACAGCCTGTTAGCTGCCATTTTGATTCTTGCCATTATGGTGCTCCCCACGATTGTCAGTGTAACCGAAACTTCATTAAAAGCGGTGCCGCAGGCTTACCGTGAAGCCTCGCTCGCGCTGGGTGCCACACCGACAAAAACTATTTTTAAGGTGAGTATTCCCGCGGCAAGGTCAGGAATTCTTGCGGGCGTCATTTTGGGCGTCGGGCGCGCAATCGGCGAAACCATGGCAGTTATCATGGTTGCGGGCAACGTTGCCAACATGCCGTCCCTTTTGGGAACAGTACGGCTTCTTACCACCGGAATCGCCATGGAGATGAGCTATGCGTCCGGTTTGCACCGTGAGGCGCTGTTTGCCATTGGTTTGGTACTGTTTGTATTTATCATGATTGTTAATATTAGCTTCACCTATATTTCAAAGAGAGGGGTGCAGATGGATGCCGAGTAGCTCACTTTACGGAAAAAAGAAGCGTTCCTCCGACACCGTTCTGAAAATTTTGATCAATGCGGCGGCGGCAATTACTGTAACCACGCTTTTAGGAATTATTTTATACATTTTGTTTAACGGCGTACCATATATTTCATGGAGCTTTATCTCAACGGCATACTCTGAAACGAATGACAAATTAAAGGGCATTCTTCCCATGATTATCAATACCATGTATATTGTGGTCACCACGCTGCTGATTTCCGCGCCGATTGGTATTTCTTCGGCGATTTATCTCACTCAGTATGCGAAACAGGGAAGGCTGGTCAAAGCGATTCGCTTTACAACGGAGGTACTGTCCGGTATTCCGTCCATTATTTTCGGACTGTTCGGCTACACGGTGTTCTGTATCCTGTTCCGGCTGCAAACCTCGATTTTGGCCGGCTGCCTTACCATGTCACTGTGTATTCTGCCGACGATTATCCGTACGACCGAAGAATCGCTTTTGTCCGTTCCAAGCAACTACAAGGAAGGCGCAATGGCGCTCGGTGCGGGAAAACTGCGTGTCGTAATGGGAATTGTGCTGCCCTGCGCCATGCCCGGCGTGCTGACTGCTGTCATCCTTGCCATGGGGCGCATTGTTGGAGAGAGCGCGGCTCTTTTATTTACCTCCGGTTTGTCCTATAATATGCCTAAAGGCTTTTTTCAGCAGATTTTCGCCAGCGGCCGTACTCTGACCTTACATTTGTACCAAACGGCGCGTGAAGCCGCATCACCCGACGCGATGCACATCGCGTTTGCGACGGCGGCGGTGCTGCTGATTTTAGTGTTTCTACTCAACCGCCTCGCAGGATTGCTGTCAAGGGCGCTCAGGAAAGGATAACGATATGGAAAGTAAAATATCAATTCAGAACTTAAATCTATATTACGGAGATTTTCAGGCACTTAAAAATGTAAATATGGAGATCCCGTGCAACAAAGTAACTGCTTTTATCGGCCCTTCGGGCTGCGGCAAATCCACCTGTCTGAAAACACTTAACCGGATGAATGATATGATTGAAAACTGTAAAATAACAGGGAAAGTTACAATTGACGGTGAGGATATTTATGACCCACGTACCGATGTGACCTTATTGCGCAGGCGAGCGGGAATGGTGTTCCAAAAACCAAATCCGTTTCCGATGACGCTGTATGACAACATTGCCTATGGGCCGCGTGTTCATGGCATTAAAAACAAGCAGCAGCTTGACGAAATTGTGGAGCAGTCCTTAAGAAGTGCCGCGCTTTGGGAAGAGGTTAAGGACAGACTTAAAAAATCCGCCCTTGGGCTGTCGGGCGGGCAGCAGCAACGCCTTTGTATTGCGCGCGCATTGGCTGTGGAACCCGATATTATTTTGATGGATGAACCCACCAGTGCACTCGACCCGGTTTCCACCCTGAAAATCGAGGATTTAATGGATGATCTGCGTGCAAAATATACCGTTATTATTGTAACGCATAACATGCAGCAGGCCGCGCGTATCGCGGATGAGACCGCCTTCTTTTTATTGGGTGAAATTGTTGAGTTTACCGACACGCTCACCATGTTTAATAATCCGAAGGATGAACGCACCGAGCGCTACATTACCGGACGGTTTGGTTGATTTACCGACTACATAAAACGATTTATGTTTTTTGTAGCTATCTTTTACATTTATATGTATAATACAGGGAGGAACTATCATGTCGAGAAAAATCTTTGACCGCGAGTTGGAGAGCCTGATTTCGCAAATGACCGATATGGGGAATACCGTTGACCAGCGTATTGAAGAAACAATTGCGGCACTTCGCACCATGGACTTGGAGAAGGCCGCCGAGGTTGCTAACAGCGACAATGAAATTGATCAGACGGAACATGCCATTGAAAAGCTCTGCATGAACCTGATTGCTTTACAGCAGCCAATTGCCACCGACCTGCGTGTAATTGCAGCATGCCTGAAAATTCTTACCGATATCGAGCGTGAGGCCGACCAGTGCGCGGATATCTGCGAAATTTTAACGGTTGGCGAACTGAATACGAACAGCCTTGCCATTACCCATGTGGTACAGATGCTTGAGGCGGCACGCGATATGTTCCGCCGCGCGATGGACGTATTTCTCAGCCGTGATGTTGAAGCGGCACGTGAAGTCTGTGAAAGTGACGATATCGTTGATGCGATGTTTTCAAAGATCATACTGGAGGTTTGCGGCATCATCACGGAAAGTCCGCAGAACGTGATGCGTGAGGTAGACCTGCTGTTTATTATTAAATACGTTGAACGCATGGGCGACCACGCGACCAATATTGCCGAATGGGTTATTTATATGGAAACCGGAGTTCATCCCGACCTGAACACAAAAGAAGATTAATGGAGGATACTCATGGCGCTGATTTATATTGCCGACGACGAGCTGAATATACGTAAGCTGGTTGCCCTGGGGTTGAAGGACAGCGGCTTTGAAACCGCTGAGTTCCCCAACGGCACGCAGCTTTTAAACGCCGTGAAGCAGCACAGCCCCGACGCAATTATCCTTGACTGGATGATGCCCCAGCCCGACGGCCTTGCGGTTTGCCGTATGCTGCGGGAAAATGAAGCCACACGCGCCATTCCGGTGCTGATGCTGACCGCCCGCGGCGAGGAAATTGACCGCGTACTCGGCCTTGAAATGGGAGCAGATGATTACATTGTGAAGCCGTTCAGCGTAAAAGAGCTTTGTGCCCGTGTGCGCGCGGTACTCCGCAGAACCGGCCGACAGGAAGAAAAGGTTGACCCAATCCTTGTAAGGGGCGCTTTAAGTGTGGATATTACTCGCCACACCGTTACAAAAACAAATAGTTTGATTGAACTCACCGCAAAGGAATTTGACTTGCTGGTGATACTTATGAAAAATAGCGGCAAAGTACTTACACGTGACACACTGCTTGATAAAGTATGGGGTGTGGAGTATTTCGGTGATACGAGAACGGTTGATGTTCATGTGCGCTATTTGCGCCAAAAGATAGAGGATAACCCTGATGAGCCGGTTTTCATTCAAACCGTACGCGGGGTTGGCTATAAATTTGTTGAAATAAATTAATCGGAGGCGGCTATGAAAAAAAAATTGGTGCTCAGCAACGCAGCGATTATCGTAGCCGGGTTTATTGTTGCTTTTTTGCTGGCGGCTTTGCAGGTACAGCAACAGTATACAAATGAGTTTACCAAACGGCTCGACACGGCCCTCAGCATTTTGTCTACGCAAACAGATGAGATACGTAAAAATCCTGAAGTTGCCGCAACGGATATTGGTGCCGAACTTGAAAAGTCCGGTCAGCAGATGCGTATCAGCATTATCGATTTGAACGGCAAGGTGACAGGGGACAGCGCAAAGGAAGAGATTAATCAAAATCATAGTAATAGACCCGAAATCCTGCAGGCTCGTGAAAACGGGGTCGGCTATGATACGCGCATCAGCGCCAGTCTGAATGAGCGTTATTATTACAAAGCGGTCTATATTAAGGATCAGTTCTTTATCCGTGCGGCATTGCCCACGGCTGACCTTGACGCAGTGATTAACCGACTCTGGATTGTTGCGTTGTTCAGTATGCTTCTGGGTATTGCGGTTGTTTGTATTGTCACCAGTATTTTGGTTTACCGAATGACCGAGCCGCTTAACCGGCTTTCCGATACTGCACGGCAAATCTCCTACGGGGATTATTCAAGCCGGGTTGACGGAGAATACAAAGATGAAGTAGGTGAGCTTGCCCAGTCGTTTAATAAGATGGCGGAAAGCACTGAAGCTGCTGTTTCCCAATTGAAAAGCAAGCAGAATCAGCTTGAAGGTGTACTTCAGGGTATGGATGACGGCGTACTTGCAATCAATGAAGAAAACGAAATTTTGTTCTTAAATCACAGTGCGCGCGTCCAACTTCAAAAATTCAGCCTGAGAGACGGTTGCAGGCTGGAAGGCAGCCTGCTGATCGGTAAGATTGCAAAGCTGATGAAGGATGCGATTAATTCATCCGAAGCCAAAAAAGAATTTTTAGCAGGTGCACCCAATGAAAAGCAATTTATGGTTTACGCTTCCCCAATTGAGGGACAGAAAACCAAATCTGCCTTGGCAGTGATTACCGATGTGACGAGGGTACGCAAACTTGAACAGCTGAGAAGTGAGTTTGTGGCAAATGTTACTCATGAGCTGAAAACGCCGCTGACTTCTATCCGCGGCAGCATTGAGCTTTTGAAAAGTACTGACCGTGATGAGAAAACCCGCCGCTATTTTTATGATGTTCTTGACATTGAAGCGGAAAGACTGCATCGTCTGATTGATGATATGCTGGCGCTCTCCCAAATCGAAAATGCAAAAGAGGATCCGTCTGTTCGCCGTTGCAGCGTGGAAGAGGAACTGATGAACTGTATTGACCGCCTAACGCCATTAGCGGGTAAAAATCAGATACAGCTTACGCTTGATGCCGACAGCAGTCTGTTCGTATCCTGCTCGCCGACAAGATTTCAGCAGCTGTTTGGCAATTTGATTGAAAATGCAATCAAATATAACAAACCAAACGGAAGTGTCGCCGTTACTGCGCAGCGGCAGCGCCAGACTGCGGTTATTCGAGTGAAGGATACCGGAATAGGGATTGCACCCGAGCATTTCGACCGGCTTTTTGAGCGCTTTTACCGTGTCGACGCCAGCCGTTCCCGTGAGATCGGCGGAACCGGACTGGGACTTTCGATTGTAAAACATCTTGCGGCGCTTTACGGTGGCGAAGTCGGTGTGGAAAGTGAAGTTGGCAAGGGCAGCACGTTTATCGTACGGCTCCCGCTTCTGCCCAACGAACCATAAAATCATTACAAATAAAACGTTTGTTCTATACACAAAATTGTTTCCCGGGAAATATATGAATTTGATAAACTATTTTTCAATCAGCATCTTTTCATAGGTGCTGATTTTTTTTGTAAAAACGCATTGACATAATTCTATATGCGGCATATAATACATATAGAAACTTTGCTATATGAGGTGATGGGATTGGAAGCACAAATTGAATGGAATGCTAAAATTTTTAAAGCTTTATCCGACCCTAAGCGGCTCCGTATTATTGAGATGCTGTCCTGCGGGGAACTTTGCGCGTGTGAAATTTTAGAAAAGTTTCATATTACGCAGCCCACTCTTTCACACGACATGAAGCTCCTGTGTGATGCGGGACTTTTAAAAGCGCGGCGGGATGGAAAATGGATGTATTATTCTCTGAATGAGGAGAATGTACAATTATTCAAACAGTTTATTTGTCGGATTACGTCGGATACGCCCGACTGTATTTGTAAAAAATGTTCTGTAAAAAATAACGATTAAAAGGGATTGATTTCACTAAATGGAGTTACAAATCAGAGAGATGGAAGAAGCAGACTGGAATGATGTATGCAGGATTTACCAGTATGGAATCGACACAAACCTTGCTACCTTTACAACATGCTGTCCCGCCTATACCGATTGGGACCAGGCACATTTCAAAAAATGCAGATATGTTATTTTGCAAGAAAAAGCTGTTGTGGGATGGGCAGTTTTAAGCCCAGTTTCACTCAAAGGCGCTTATTCAGGTGTGGCTGAAATCAGCATTTATATTGATGAAAAACATAAGGGTATGGGCGTGGGTACAAAACTGATGAACCATATGATTCAAGAATCTGAAAAAAATGGATTTTGGTTGTTAGAATCACTGATATTTCAGAATAATCCCGCAAGCCTTCGTCTTCATGAAAAGTGCGGATTCCGCGAGGTTGGATATCGTGAAAAAATGGGAAAAGATAAGTATGGGACTTGGAGAAATGTTGTTTTAATGGAAAAAAGAAGTTCTTTGAACGAATTTAATTAAGGAGTTGTCTTATTATGAAAAAATTGCAAATATTTGAACCGGCAATGTGCTGTTCCACTGGGCTTTGCGGTGTGGGTGTTAACCCCGAATTGCTGCGGATTTCGACTGTATTTAGTACACTGCAAAAGAACGGAATTTCCGTTGAACGTTTTAACCTTAACAGTGCACCGCAGCAGTTCGTGACGAATCAACCTGTCAATACGCTGATTCAGTCCGAAAACGGCGTTGAAAAACTGCCTGCGACCCTCGTTGACGGTGAAATTGTGCTGACGGGGAGATACCCGACCAACAAGGAGCTGATCAGCTTTTTAGACCTTCCTGCCGGATTGTTGGCAACACAGCCCGTCAAAGTAAAGGTTACTCAAAAAAAATCCGGAGGCTGCAACTGCAAAGGCGGTTGTTGCTGATACTATGAATAGTGTGCAACGCTACTTTGTTTTAGCGTTGGACAAAAAGAACACCATCAGTGGAAAACCGACGGTGTTCTTTGTATATTGGATAAAATTTGGCAAACCTCAATAGGGGAGGGATGCCAATATGAAATCAATTTGGAGCGAGAGCTGTGCATTGCCGGAAAAACCGGCGATGCAGGAAGATTCTGTTGTTGAAGTCGCGGTAATCGGCGCGGGAATGGCGGGGTTGCTCACTGCTTTTTTGCTGAAACAAGAAGGACTGAATGTTGTGGTGCTTGAGGGTGCGGAGACAGCCTCAGGAGCTACAAAGAATACAACGGCAAAGATTACCTCACAGCACAGTTTGATCTACGATAAGCTGATTCAAAACATTGGGGAGCAACAGGCGAGGCAGTATGCCGACGCAAATCAGCAGGCTATTGAAATGTACCGAAGTATCATTGCTCAAAATCAGATTGACTGTGATTTTGAAACCAAGTCGGCTTTTATTTATTCCCTTGATCAGACGGAAACAATACGGGCTGAGGTTGACGCGGCGAAAAGACTGGGAATCGATGCAGAGTTTACTACGAAAACCAATTTGCCTTTTTCAATCCAGGCGGCGGTCAAATTTTCAAATCAGGCTCAGTTTAATCCGCTGAAATTTTTAAAATATATCTCATCGGATTTAAATATCTACGAACACACTATGGCTCTTTTGGTTCGGGATAATACGATCATCACCAACAGGGGCAGGATTACAGCGGATCGAATCGTGATTGCAACACACTTTCCGTTTATCAATGTACCCGGTTGGTATTTTGCACGGATGCATCAGCAGCGTTCATATGTAATCGCGCTGAAAAATGCGGCGCAGCTCGACGGAATGTATATTGATGCGGATGAAAACGGTTATTCGCTGCGCAATTACGGCGAATATGTTTTGTTGGGCGGTGCCGGTCACCGTACGGGCAAGCATCCGGAGGAGGGAAGCTACGAAAATCTGCGCAAAGCAGCTAAAAGTTTTTTCCCAAACAGTGAGGAGGCTGCCCATTGGTCGGCACAGGACTGCATGACGCTGGACGGCATACCGTATATTGGCCTGTATTCTGCATCCAGACCAAGCCTTTATGTGGCAACGGGCTTTAACAAATGGGGAATGACCAGTTCAATGGCTTCTGCTATGATACTCACCGACTTCATCTGCGGCCGGCCAAATAAAAATGCTGAGGTTTTCTCACCGCAGCGTTTTCATGCAGCCGCCTCAGCCAAAAATTTACTGATTGACGGTGCACAGTCTGTTGCAGGGCTTACCGCCGGGGTGTTTTCCCCACCAAACCGAAAATGTACGCACTTGGGCTGCCGCCTGAACTGGAATCCTGATGAGGAAACGTGGGACTGTCCCTGTCATGGGTCAAGATATACCAGTGATGGTCAATTAATTGACAACCCGGCAATGAGAGGATTAAAGCATGAATAATTTTCACGGCACGCACAGAAGCCATTCGTATTTTGAGGGCTGGTATTTTAAGCACCAAAGCACAGCGAACGCCATTGCCTTTATCCCCGGAGTTAATTTTAATGAACAGGGTGAAAAAAAAGCGTTTATACAAGTGATTACGAGGGATGCGTCCTTCCAAATCAACTATCCGTATTCCGCGTTCCGCGTGTGCCGGCACAGGCCCGCAGTGCGTATCAAAAATAATGTTTTTTCCGATAAAGGAGTAAAAATTGATATTCGCGATTCAAAAATAAATTGTATCGGAACAATCAAATATGCGCCGCTTACTCCGCTGAAATCCGACATTATGGGTCCATTCCGATTTGTTCCGTTTATGGAGTGCAATCATGGTGTAATCAGCATGAAACACAGCTTAACCGGCTCGCTTACATTAAACGGTGAGAAAATTGATTTAAACGGTGGTCATGGATACATCGAAAAAGATTGGGGAACCTCCTTTCCGACGAGCTATCTTTGGGTGCAGTGCAATCGGTTTACCGAGAATTCGTGCAGCATTATGGTTTCGATTGCCGAAATTCCGTTTGGTGGTTTTCATTTTCAAGGTTGTATCGGCGTGGTCAATTTTAAAGGAATGGAATACCGCTTCGCCACTTACAAAGGAGTGAAAATCGTTCGCTGCAATGAAGCCGGCTTTATACTCAAGCAAGGGGACTATGTCCTTGAGGTGGACATGCTGTCAAAATCCCCGCAGCAGCTGTTTGCTCCAAAATCCGGCGTGATGACGCGGATAATTCGTGAAAATACATCTTGTCGTGCGCGCTTTCGTTTTTACCGCCGAAATGTACAGTTATTTGATTTAAAGAGTGATGAAGCGGGGTATGAGTACGTAAAGTAATTTCAACATATTGAAAATATGAATACAGCCATTTGGTTTGCACATAATAGCGGCAGGAGGTGATTGTTATGCCAAAGGACAGCCAGCCGGATAACAAGCGGGACCGGATTAAAAAGGCAAACGGACAAACGCCGATTACGCAGGAAAATCAAAATCAAAACAAAAATGCAAAAAAGCAGTCCATTAAAAATAATGATGTTTAAGGAGGAGAAGCCGTGGCAAAAGCGGGAATGAGGCGCCCGGACCCAAAGGAGCCGCACGGAACGGAAAGCAATCATAAAATGCATATTCCAAAGAATGATGTATCCCCGGTGCCTGAAATTCAAGGGAAGGCAAAACACACAAAAGAAAGATCCAATCCAATATAACAATAAGAGCGGAGCTTTCACTCCGCTCTTATTGTTATGATCTTTTCATTAGGTCTTCCGCAAATTGGTGCAGTTCCTACGCCGAATGAAAATTTTCTTTGTGCTGCTTGATCTCCTGCTGAACTTCATCCGGAAGGGAAGATAGATAATCATTCGTAGTTTCGTCGTTACCAAGCATTTCGTTTACAATGGGTAAATTGGCGCTGCCATAATAAAAATTATCCGTAGAATCACCTCTTTTGCCTATGTAGACCGGGTGAGGTTTGGACCTCACCCTAACAGGGTATATATCCATGCACAAGGCACGTTTTTTTAAATACGATATAGGCCCTGCCGCTATTATCATTGCCATACTGCTCAAAGATATAACTGTTAAATTTTGTTTGTCAGGCTTTGCACATAAGCGTGCATTTCTTGCTTTGAATCAATTTGGTGCGTGTGGCCAACGATCTCTTCCTGCTTTTGTTTAGGCAGCGCTGAAAAGTACTCCATGGCATCCACGTTCTGTGCAAGAGCCATCCCAAAGCCAAGCGGCAGACTATCCATTCAATCACCCCTCTCATAGTTTTCACTGTACCGAAAAAATCATACAGGCCTATTTTAGGGAATTTAAAGGATATGCCGCAAAATTTTTCAAGGTGATTACATCGTTTTTTCTTTAAATTTTATATTTGGTAATAAAAAACGGACAGGGGAGAATTTTCTCCCCTGTCCGCTAAAAAGTACGTATTATGTTATGCGACCGTAACAACGCACTGCCGTACCGCCGATTGGTTTGGCAAGGTGGAATAAACGCCGGTGCAGCCTTTTCCGTTTGCTTTAATTTTATACAGGTAGCTGTTGCCGTATTTCGTAACCTGTACGGTACTGATTACGCTGCCGTTCGCGGTTGTAAACTTTGGCACTCCTGTCACGCCGACGGGTGTGAATTTAAACTGATAGGTTTTTCCACGCTGCATGGTAATTGCCGCAGGTGTGTCGGAGATGAATCCGCTTGCCTTACCATACGCTGTGAAGGAGGCGGAGGAGCCGTCTGACGCAGTTGTTGTAATGACTGCGGTTCCGGCGTTTACGTTTGTGATTCTATAGAGATATCCGCCGCTGGTCTTACCGTAGAATGCCACAGTTACCGCGGAGGAATTGGAAGAAACAGCTTTAGGGGCAACTACAGCGGCGGTCGTTATTTTGTAGATGTAACTGCTGTTTGTGCCAAAGGAATAAGGCGATCCGGTGTCACACTGCAGGGTGTTGACAACCGTTGTGCCGTGTTCCCCGGCCGGGTAGTTTATGTAGGAAAAATCAAGGTCTACATTGCCGCTGATTCCGGGAACAGAGCCGGTGCTGGTGTACTGCCATATGGTAAACGGATTTTTCGTGCTGGGGGAGTCCACATTGTAGTGTGCCAGCCACAGGTCATAAGCGCTTAATCGAGTCATATCCAGGTAGGTTGAACACCAATATGGGTTTGCGTATACCATAGGAGTATAACCTGCAGCCCTTACAGCTTCGCAAAACGTGACGACCATATCGGTTATAGCCGCTTTGCCGAGCGATTGCAGCTCTGCATGCTCCACGTCACAGATGATGGGATAATTCCATTGGTATGGTTTGATAGCGTCAATAAATTGGCTTGCCTGTTTTTGTACATCGCCGGCGCGCAGAAAGTGATATGCGCCGATGTTCAGCCCTGCGGCGGCGGCTCCCTGCGCATTGGTTGTAAAGTTCGGGTCTATATAGTCAACACCCTCTGTTGCTTTAATCAAAGCAAAATTGATTCCGCTGGCCTTCACCGCATTCCAGTCAATATTGCCCTGATGCTTTGAGATATCAATGCCTCTGTAGGCAACCTGTACGGTGCAGGTTCCATAGGAGCCGTCAACCGTCTTGGCAGTCACATCGGTACGGCCAAAGCCCACAGCGGTTACCGAACCATTGCTGTCAACGGTTGCCACATTGTTGTTGCTTGACGACCATGTTACATCAGCTTCACAGCCCATTAGGGAAGCGGTGAGCTGCGCGTTGTCCCCGACATTTAGCGATAGAAGCGTACTGCTCATATCAAGCTGGAGTGTGCCGTCCGAATTTACGCCAGACGCAAAAGCGGGAATGCTGAATGCTGCAACCATTACAAGTGAAAGTACAAGAGAGAGTAGCCTTTTTTTCATGATTTTCCTCCGTTTGTTTTCGTTTTTTCTGCACGATTCTTATTGACCCTCTGATTTATTCGTATAAGAAGTATCTTGCAGTGCCGAATTGGTCACAGAGTGGGCACAGCACCGCATAAATACAATTGAAATGATATAGTTCTAATTATATTTTTATTTACTAATTATGTCAAGTAACTACACCAAGAAACACCATATATTTTAAACCGACTTTTTTGATCAAATTGCCAGTCAATCATTGAAAAAATGTTATATTTTGACATACCTTAATCATGAATACCTTGATTACTGCTGTAATATTGGCGGTTATCGTTTGAATGTATCAGATATACCTTAAAGAGCAGCACAACAGAGTGGGGAGCTTATTACAAAAATTACCAAATATTTTATTAAGTTTATTTTAAGTATCTTCAATCAACAAGCGTGGGAGTAAAATTATATTTGATTATTTTGGATAAATGATTTACAATTAGGTGTATTTCAATTGGCTGGAGGAAGAAATTTGTCAAGTAACGTAAACGAGATCAAAAGAAGAAGAACTTTCGCAATTATTTCTCACCCTGATGCGGGCAAGACCACCTTAACAGAAAAGTTTTTGCTGTACGGCGGCGCCATTGCGTTGGCAGGGTCGGTAAAGGGCAAAAAAACAGCGAAACATGCCGTTTCTGACTGGATGGAAATAGAGAAGCAGAGAGGAATTTCTGTGACTTCCTCTGTAATGCAGTTCAATTACAATAATTATTGTATTAATATTCTGGATACGCCTGGACATCAGGATTTCTCCGAAGATACCTACCGCACGCTGATGGCTGCCGATTCGGCGGTAATGGTTATCGATGCATCCAAAGGTGTTGAAAAGCAGACCAGAAAACTATTTAAAGTTTGTATGTTAAGGGATATTCCGATTTTTACTTTTATCAATAAAATGGATCGGGATGCGAGAAACCCATTTGATTTATTGGAAGAGATTGAAAAAGAACTGGGGATAAAGACCTTTCCGATGAATTGGCCGATTGGTTCCGGCAAAGACTTCAAGGGCGTATATGATCGAAACAGAAAAGAGATTATTGCGTTTACGGCCAACAACGGGCAGCGTGAAGTTGAATCCACGGAAGTGGATATCAACGACGCAAAGCTGGACTCGCTGATTACCGAATACTACCGTAAAATTCTTGTCGATGACGTTGAACTGCTGGATGGAGCAGGTTACGAATTTAATATTGACGCAGTCAGGCACGGCAAGCTGTCACCGGTGTTTTTTGGCTCCGCGCTGACGAATTTCGGTGTGGAACCGTTTCTGGAGGAATTTTTGAAAATGACGACCCCGCCGTTACCGAGAGAATCCGACATCGGCGTGATTGATCCTTTTGACGAGAATTTTTCCGCCTTTGTTTTTAAAATTCAAGCCAACATGAACAAAGCACATCGCGACAGAATTGCCTTTATGCGCATCTGTTCGGGCAAGTTTGAAAAGGGTATGGAAGTCATGCATATGCAGGGCGACAAAAAGATTAAACTGACACAGCCGCAGCAATTGATGGCACAGGACAGGGAAATCATTGATGAGGCGTATGCGGGCGATATTATCGGCGTGTTTGACCCGGGTATTTTCTCCATAGGCGATACCTTGTGCACACCGTCTCAAAAGTTCAAGTTCGGAGGAATCCCCACGTTTGCTCCCGAGCATTTTTCACGGGTTCAGCAAATCGACACCATGAAAAGAAAACAGTTTATTAAGGGAACTTCACAAATTGCCCAGGAAGGCGCTATTCAAATCTTTCAGGAACTGGGCGGTGGCATGGAAGAAGTTATTGTGGGTGTAGTCGGAACCCTACAGTTTGACGTTTTAGAGTATCGGCTTAAGAATGAATATAACGTGGATATCCGGATGGAGGGACTGTCCTATCAGTTTATCCGTTGGATTGAGAACACCGATTTGGACCCCAAAACGTTGAATCTCACTTCCGATACAAAAAGAATTCAGGATTTAAAAGGAAACCACTTGCTCATTTTTGCAAATGAGTGGAGCATCCGTTGGGCTTTGGAACACAATAAAGGACTCAATCTTTCGGAATTCGGGAACTGATTTTGTTTTGCAGCCATCTAAAAGGACGCTGGGTGAATTCGCCCGGCGCTTTTTCTTTTGCTTTTTCAGGCGGGAAGTTTGATTCACTAACTGGAATTGAGCAATTTTGCAAACAATGTAAGGGGGGATAGGCATGCGCGTTCTGTACACATTCAATCGTTTTATCGAGAAATGGATGGCTCTGGTTACGCCGCTGTGCCTTATTGTGGGCGTGCTTTTCCCGGACCAGCTTAGTCATGTTTTATTTTTGGTACCGTATGTTTTTGCATTTATGACTTTTTGCGGAAGCCTCAGTTCGCAGTTCCGTGATGTGAAGAATGTATTTCAGCATCCTTTGCCTTTGATTGCAACGCTTCTGATTATCCATTTTGTTATGCCGCTTCTTGCGTGTATTGCGGGCAGCCTGCTCTTTCCGCAAAACCCGTATTTTATCACAGGAATGGTGATGGAGTTTGTTGTGCCGAGTGCCGTAGTCAGTGTTATGTGGGTTTCCATTTATCATGGCAGTACGCCGTTTACGCTTTCAGTGATTTTGATTGACACCCTTTTAGCACCTTTTCTTGTCCCGCTGAGCCTGCGCCTTTTTATCGGCTCCAATGTACAGGTTGACTCATGGGGCATGATGCAGGAGCTGTTACTGATGGTTGCCATTCCGGCCATTGCGGCGATGGCGCTCAATCAGTTCTCCGGCGGTAAAATGAAGCGTGCGCTTTCACCAAAGCTTGCACCGTTTTCAAAAATAGCACTGATGGTTGTGGTCTGCGCCAACTCTTCCAAGGTTTCTCCGTTTATCAGGCATATGACCCCGCTACTTTTTGCTGTCGCCGGCACCATGCTCCTGATTGCAGTCTCAGGCTATTGTCTCGGTTGGGTCGCTGCGCTGATTTTAAAACAAAAGCGTGATTTCATTGTTTCTATGACCTTTAGCTCCGGAATGAGAAATATCAGTGCGGGCGCGGTTATTGCCGCAGCGTACTTTCCGGCGGAGGTGATGTTCCCGGTGATGATCGGCACGCTCTTTCAACAAATTCTGGCGGCCACTTTTGCACAGCTTATGACTAAGCGGTATGGAACAGGTGAGGAAGCCACATAGAATAAACAAGCGCCATTCACAGAAGGAAATTTTCCCTTTGTGAATGGCGTTTTCAATAGAATGAGCGAAAAAGGGTTGCTACTCTGTCAGTCTAAGATTTCTACCCAGTACCCGTCCGGGTCTGAGATAAAATACAGGTCCATATCGTGATTTTCATAACAAATGCAGCCCATCTGCTTGTGCAGGGCGTAGGCCTCTTTTTTATCCGGTACGTGGAACGCAATGTGAATTTCGTTGTCGCCAAGGTTGTACGGCTCTTTGCGGTCACGCATCCAGGTCAGTTCAAGCTGGTAGTTGCTTTGGCCGTCACCCAAATATGCAAGGATGAACGAACCGTCCGAAGCATTTTTGCGCCGTACCTCAGTAAGACCGAGCGCTTTTTGATAAAAATCAATGCTCTTATTCAAGTCAAACACATTGAAATTTGTATGAAGAAATTTAGCGTTCATAAAAACACCTCCGTTTTCAGTAATCATAGTATATGCTTTTTTTAATGTTTTTTCAAGGAAGTTATCATACGCCGTACGGTTGTTTTTTCAATGAAATGACGGTATAATATTTTAACATCCTGAAGCCTGAAAGAAAGTGATTTTATCTTTGAATCATATATCAATATACTTTTGAAGTGCGTCTTATTCAAGGGAATTGCAGCGGAGGAGATTGCTCAAATGTTTACCTGCATTTCCCCGCGCACAGCGGACTATGAAAAGGGTGAGCTGATGATTGAAGCAGCCGGCCCTATGAAGGAAATTGCAATTGTGGCCGCCGGAACAGTTGCTGTTACAAAAGAAACACCGCTTGGGGAACGCATGGTGCTCAATAAAATATCCGCAGGTGGAATTTTTGGAGAAGTAGCCGCTTTGTCGGATTCACAGCGTTCGCCCGCTACGATTTATGCACTGGAGAAGAGCACCGTCCTGTTTATCTTACCACAGCGGATTCTTACGCCCTGCCAGAAGGCCTGCCCGTGGCATCAGCAGTTAACCGCGAACCTGATTCATCTTGTTGCAGATAAGGCACTGTACCTTAACCGGAAAATAGATTATTTAACCATTAAGAGTATGCGTGGAAAGTTGTGTACTTATTTGTATGAGCAGTACCGCAAATCGGGCGGCGTTCAATTCACTTTACAATACAACCGGAATGAGCTCGCGGAGTTTTTCAATGTTTCACGCCCTTCCATGTCGCGTGAACTCGGCAGAATGCGCGATGAGGGAATCCTTGCGTTCCATGGGGATACATTTGAACTGCTGAATTTGGAAGCTTTAAAAGCTTGTGTGCAATAAAAAACGGTTTGGAAAACGAAAGGGAGGCATTAAAATGAAAAATCAGATTGCTGCTATTATTCAGGCGATGATCCGCTACAATGAATCCGACCCAAGAAGAATTCATCACGCGCTAAAGGTATATGGCTTCGCAAAAACCATCGGCGAGCTTGAGAATCTTGATGAAGATCAACTCGAAATTTTAGAAATCGCCTCCGTTTTACATGATATCGGTATTAAAAACAGCGAAATAAAATACGGCTCGTCCAGCGGTAAATATCAGGAACTCGAGGGGCCGCCGGTTGCACGGGAGCTGCTGCTTGAAACCGCTTTGCCGGAGGACGTTATTCAGCGGGTTTGCTTTTTGATCGGTCATCATCACACCTATACCCAGATTAACGGGGATGATTATCAAATTCTGGTGGAAGCCGATTTTTTGGTGAACATTTTTGAAGATGATATGACCGCGGTTCAGGCTCAAACGGTTCTGCAAAAATATTTTAAGACAAAAACAGGCAAAGAGTTTCTGACTGAAATGTATTTGCAGCAGATATCATGAATACAGCAAATGGAGCGAGGAATGTGATGAAAAATCCGTTTCTGTATTCCAATGACAACAAACGATATCATACCCTCAGCTATCATCTGAAAAGCAAGTTTGACCGGCGGGTGTTCAAAGCGGTAATCGACGCAGGGCTGACCTGCCCGAATTTAGACGGCACAAAAGGAACCGGCGGCTGTACCTATTGCCTTGGGGGCAGCGGGGACTTCACGCACGGCGCGGATAAAAGTATAAAGGAGCAGGTTCAGGCGGAGCTTGAGCGGGTGCGCAGAAAGCGGAGCGACGCGGACGTGATTGCTTATTTTCAAGCGCATACCAATACCTATGCACCGCTTTCGAGGCTGCGCGAGATGTACGAGTCTGCACTTGCGGTGGATGGCGTGTGCGGAATCAGCATTGCCACCCGCGCTGACGCGCTGAAGTTGGAAACGATGGACTATCTGTCCGAACTTTCAAAAAAGACTTATCTCTCAGTCGAGCTCGGGTTGCAGACGATGCATGACGCCACCGCAGAGCGGATTCACCGCGGCCACACCTATGCGGAATTTTTAGAAGCTTACAAAGCGCTTCAATCACGTGGTATTCGCGTGTGCGTGCATATCATCAACGGGCTTCCCGGCGAAACAGATGAAATGATGCTCGAAACGGCGCGTGCAATTGGCGAATTGCAGGCTGATGCGATTAAAATCCATCTTTTGCAGATTATGGAGGGCACAATGATGGGGCGTCAATACGCCGCCCATGAGATTGCCCCCATGACTAAAGAACATTATATTGACCTCGTATGTTCGCAGCTTGAAGTCCTTCCCGCCAAGATGGTGATTGAACGGATTACCGGCGATGGTTCCCATGACAAGCTGATCGCACCGCGGTGGGGGATTGATAAAATCGCTGTCCTCGGCGGAATTGATCAAGCTCTCGCCCTAAAAAATACATGGCAGGGGAAACAGCAGAGAAATTCATAAAATTCATAAATATAATCTTGTACTTTCTTAATAATGGGTTATAATAATTATAAAGGAGATGTTATTATGAACAAAAATTTTTATGATGCCATAAAAGATAGACGTACCTTTTATGCAATTAGCAGCGAAACAACGGTGCCCGATGAAAAGATTACTGAAGTAATCGCACATGCTGTTAAATATGCACCTTCCGCATTCAACAGTCAAAGCGCCAAGGTGGTTGTTCTTTTTGGAGAGAACCATAAGAAGTTATGGAGCATTGCCATGGAGGCGCTTCGTAAGGTTGTTCCCCCTGATAATTTTGCGCAGACCGAAGAGAAAATCAACTCTTTTGCTGCAGGACATGGTACGGTTTTGTATTTTGATGATACAGCGATTACCAACGGTCTTGCCGAACAATTTCCGCTTTATAAGGACAATTTTCCAGTTTGGGCGCAGCAGTCAAACGGTATGCTGCAATTCGCCGTGTGGAATTCACTGGAGCTTGAAGGCTTGGGCGCAAGCTTACAGCATTACAATCCACTGATTGACGACGCGGTCAAAAGCAACTGGAAGCTGCCGCAAAATTGGAAGCTGATTGGGCAAATGCCATTTGGAAAACCAACCGGCCAACCGCAGGATAAAGAATTTACACCGATCAAAGATAGAATGCTGATATTTAAATAATCAAAATAAAGGAGCTGCAAACAAGGCAGCTCCTTTTCTCTGTATACATGTTATTCAGCAAATGAGATTGTATTGGGATTTACAGCTTCGGGATAAAAAACCGCGCTCCTCTTTGCGCAAGGCACACAATCTTGTCGCGGTAATCATCCGCGCGGGCGTCGGCTTGCAGTTCGTCAAAGATTACTGTGTCGCCGCCGAAATGCATGGGTACCGCACAGCCCGTACCCACCGTTTTCATAAAGTAGTCAAGGCCGAGCAGGTAATTTTCTTCAAGCCGGGGGTCAACCGGAACAAAAGCAAGGTCGATTTTTTCTCCTTTTAGGGTATCGATTTGCTCTCGGTAGCGCCGTGTCATTTCAAGATTATCCTTGTCAGGTTCGCCGTTCCAGTACCAATCGTTCAAATCACCCGCGTGGTAGATGCAAAGCCCGTCCGCCTTGATGAGAAAAGCCACTCCCATATCGGTGGACTCAAGTGTGCGCACACTGATGCCGTCAAGGCTGTACTCCTTTTCGGGGCTCACAATCAGCGCTTCTTCTTCGGTGATAATATCATCCGAAATCACATAGCGGATGTGGTTTATCGTTTTGCGCCAGTCGAAAATTTTAGGGTTGTAGTGGTCGGCATGACTATGGGAGACGAAAACAACGACATCAAGGTCTTTGATGTCATCAGGGTCAATAACCCCTTCATCAAGCCCGCCGCCCTCAGGCGTGTCCAGATAATAGTCAAAGATAAAGAAATGTCGGTCTGTCTTTACCGCAAATCCACTGTGATATAAATATCGGATTTCAGCTTTCATGTAAATCCCCCTCACTCAATCGATTTTTGTAATCGTATTATAATAGATTATTTTATTTTCCTATGAAAAACGTAAATTTGCATTGCAGAACAGTTATAATATTAGGTATCACTGCATACTTCCGCCTTCAATAATGCCACCCTTGGCAAGGTTTGCTTTGTGCTCATCCAGCGTCTTGGCATAGTAATAGTTTCCGGCCTTGTCGGCTGCAAAATAAAGGTAATCAGTGTTGTCGGAATTGGCAGCTGCGCTTAGGGCAGCTTTACCGGGGTTGCAGATTGCGCCCGCAGGCAATGCGGAGGCTTTATAGGTGTTGTAGTAGGAATTGTATCTGTTTATATCACCGCTTAAATTCGGCTTTACGTATTTTTCAATATAGATGATGGTAGGGTCCGCTTGCAGCCTCATACCGGCATTTAACCGGTTATGAAAAACGGAGGAGATTTTCTTCATCTCCGCTGCGCCGGAAGCTTCCTTTTCAATAATGGACGCGAGCGCGACGACCTGGTCGGTGCTCATGCCGGAATAGCTGTAGTTGCTGCCGATTTTACTTTCCGCATTCTTCAGCATTTTGCCAAGCGCGTCCTGTGGCTTCATGCCGGTATAAAACTCGTATGTATCGGGGAAAAGGTAGCCTTCCAATTTATAGCAGCGTTTTGCGCTAAGGTCAAGCTTACCAATCAATGAATAATAGCTGAAGTCAAAAGAGTTGGCGGTGCTCAAAAGATCTTTCTTTTTGCAAACGCCGTTCGCTTCAAGCCTGTCGCCGATCTGGGAAAGTGTAAAGCCCTCCGGAATCACAACGCGAACGGTTTTTGCAGTCTCCGGCCGTGATGAAGGGGAGGTACTTTGTGTGCTGCCCGAAGCGGTGCTTTGTGCCGGAGCTTTGCTCACCGGTTGGGAAGAAGAGGCGCTCGTACTGCTGACGGTGCTGTTTTGCCCGTCGGAGGTTTCGGAACTCCCCGCGCTTTGTGGCAGACTGCTTGCTTCGCTGCTCAATACGTTTCCGGTTTCACTGGATGCCGTTATCGTATTGCTTTCATTTTTTGCACATGCGGAAAATGAAAGGCAGATTGCCAATATAATTAAAATTGAAACATATTTTCTCATTGTTACCCTCACTTTGTTTCTCTATATTATTTCATTTTATACTAATTTTCGCTATAATTCAATAGAATTTGATCTGTCTCAGTAAGCTGCCAAAATCAATTTCTCAGGAATGAAACAATGCAAATCAAAAATACGAATCAATAATCAATATCGGGAGGGAATTTTTATGAAATTTAATTTTGAAAAATATGGGGTTCAGCTGATGGGCTATTTAGAGGCCGCACTGCCAAAACTGATTGGCACAATACTGATTTTAGCAATTGGCTGGTGGTTGAGCAATCAGCTTGTCAGGCTGATGTACCGTGCTATGATGAAGTCAAAAACAGACACCGGCATCATTACATTTATTTGTTCACTCATTCGTGCACTGTTCAAGATTATTGTCTGCATCACCGCGGCGGCGCAGCTTGGAATGAACGTTAACTCCATTGTTGCGGCGCTGGGAGCGGCGGGCCTGACCATCGGACTTGCACTGAAGGACAGCATGTCCAATATTGCGAGCGGCGCCCAGATTATTTTCACAAAACCATTCCGCGTCGGCGATTATGTTGCGCTTGCCGACATTGAGGGCACAGTGGAACGCATTGAAATTATGTTTAGCACGCTGAGAACCTTTGACAACAAAGAAGTGGTTATTCCAAATTCTACAATCACAGCCAGCGTCATTACAAATTATTCCGCAATGCAAACCCGCCGCCTTGATTTACATTACTCCATCGGTTACGACGATGATATTGCTTTGGTAAAGCGTTTGCTGGGAGAGCTGATGGAGAGCAGCCCGCTGGTTTTGAAGGATCCAAGCCCGCTGATTGCCGTCGGGGAACATAAGGACAGCAGTATTGCGATGGAAGTCAGAGTATGGTGTAAAACGGAAGATTATTTTACATTGTATTTCGAAATGCAGGAAAAAGTAAAGTTGGCATTTGACAAAGCCGGAGTCTGTATTCCTTTCAATCAGGTCGACGTTCATATGAAGCCGGCCGGCTGAAATGAATATAGTGAATTTTGAATGTAAAACGGCAGCCTGCAAATGAAGCAGACTGCCGTTTTAGAAAATACATATGGAACTTTATGCAAGGGCCTGTTCGATATCATAGAGTAAATCATCAATGTGCTCGGTTCCAATGGAAAGGCGAATCGTGTTGGGCTTAATACCCGATTCCAAAAGCTCGTTTTCATTCATCTGGGAGTGAGTGGTGCTCGCGGGGTGAATGACAAGCGATTTCACATCGGCTACGTTGGCCAGCAGCGAAAAAATCTGCAGCCGGTCAATAAAATCAGTCGCTTCCTTCGCGCCGCCCTTAATTTCAAATGTAAAAATTGAACCTGCGCCGTTCGGGAAATATTTTTTATATAAAGAGTTGTATTTACTGTCGGGCAATGCGGGATGGTTCACATGTTCAACCTTTGGGTGCTTCGCTAAAAAGTCTACTACTTTTAAAGCGTTCTCAACATGACGCTCAACACGAAGCGACAAGGTTTCAAGCCCCTGTAAGAGCAGGAAGGAATTAAACGGGCTGATGGTTGCGCCCGTATCTCTTAATAAAATAACGCGGATTCTGGTAATGTATGCAGCCGCGCCAACATCTTTTGTAAAGCTGATGCCATGGTAGCTCGGGTCCGGCTCGCTCAGCAGCGGAAATTTGCCGGAAGCAGCCCAATCAAACTTGCCGGAATCAACAATTACGCCTCCTAACGACGAACCGTGCCCGCCGATGAACTTTGTGGCGGAATGTACGACAATATCCGCACCATGCTCAATTGGACGCAATAAATACGGTGTTGCGAACGTATTATCCACAATCAGCGGAATTCCGTGTTTATGTGCAATCGCGGCGACCGCGTCAATGTCGATAATACTGGAGTTCGGGTTGCCGAGTGTTTCAATAAAAATTGCCTTTGTGTTCGCTTGAATGGCATTTTCAAAGCTGCCCTCCGCGTCGGCGTCCACAAAGGTTGTGGTAATGCCGAAAGGCTTAAGGGTATGAGCCAACAAATTATAGGTGCCACCGTAAATGGTGTTTGCGGAAACAATATGGTCGCCCGCTTGTGCTATATTTTCAATTGCGTAGGTAATCGCCGCCGCACCCGATGCGGTAGCCAAGGCCGCAACGCCGCTCTCGAGCGCTGCGACGCGCTGCTCGAACACATCGGAGGTAGGGTTCATCAGCCTTCCGTAAACGTTGCCACCCTCGGTCAAACCGAAACGGGCAGCCGCCTGAGCAGAATTCTTGAATACAAACGATGTTGTCTGATAAATCGGTACGGCTCTTGAATCCGTAGCCGGGTCCGGGTTTTCCTGCCCTGCGTGTACCTGAATTGTTTCGAATTTTAATTTTCTGTCACTCATTTTAAATTTACTCCTTTAAACATGATTTGAATTTGATTACCGCTGTGTCGGAAAACCAGCCGGGCAGCACATTCGTTCATGTAGATAGTAAAAAAATAAATTAAAATTAGAGAAGCTGCTTGTTTTCATAGTGACTCCCCCTTTGCATTTAATATTACAATTCATATAAGATTAGTAATATATAATGTTGCTATAATACTACGGCAAAAAGACATTGTCAAGTATATATTTTAAAACATTTAAAAAGCGTTCCTGCAAAATACAGCCAAAAATCAGCTGTATCCTACAGAAACGCTTATTTATTTGATAATTATGCAATTTGAAAAATGTAAAATTTCAAATAGTTCGTTTCCGGTACATTCCAAAGAATCGGATGGTCGGGTGATTGCTGGCGGGCTTCGACCTGACGGAGCATCACCTGCGCGTCAAAGGCGGCACTACGGAGCATATTGCAGAACAGCTCCTCCGTCAGAAAATGTGAGCAGGAGCAGGTTGCAAGGTATCCGCCGCGCGGCAGCAATTTCATTGCCCGCAAATTGATTTCTTTATACCCTTTCATGGCGTGTTCAACAGTTTGGCGCGATTTGGTAAACGCCGGCGGATCAAGCACGATTAAATCATAACCGTCCTTTGCACCGCTTTGAATTTGTGGCAGGAGGTCAAACACATTAGCTGTTTGAAAGGTCATGTTACCCTGCAAATTGTTGAGTATCGCGTTCTCCTGTGCCATTGCAATTGCATCGGCGGAGATATCGACCGCGTGCACGCGGGCCGCTCCGCCTTTTGCGGCATTCAGCGCAAATGAGCCGGTATGTGTGAAGCAGTCCAATACCCTTTTACCGCGGCTGATCTTTGCAACGGCCTGCCGGTTGTATTTTTGGTCAAGAAAAAATCCGGTTTTTTGGCCGTTTTCAAAATCAACACCATATGAGATTCCGTTTTCAATGATTGTCGTTTTTGTTGATTGTGGCGTAATTAATCCATCTATGGGGAAGAAGCCCTTATTTTGCTCCATGCCTTCCAGCTCGCGGATCGCCACATCGTTTCGCTCATATACGCCGTCAATGTGCTGCCCGTCTTCCTTTAGAATTTTGCACAGAAGCGAAAACAGCATCGGCTTTATTTTCTCCATCCCAAGAGAAAGAGTCTGTGTAACCAGTATATTGTTAAAACGGTCTACCGTCAGCCCGGGGAAGAGGTCGGCTTCGCCAAAAATAATGCGGCAGCACGAAGCATCATCCCCCATGACGGTTTTGCGGTATTCGTAGGAGTGACGCAGCCGGCGTTCAAAAAAGGCTTCATCAAAGACATCATTCGCGCTGCGAGAAATCAGCCGAATCCGTATTTTTGAGTGGCTGTTGATAAAGCCTGTGCCGAGATATTTTTCACGTATGCTGAACAAATCAACCAGGCCGCCGTCTTCGGCAGCACCTTCTACTCTTAAAATCTCCGTATTGTAAACCCACGGATGTCCTGTCTGAATGCTGTTTTCCGCTTTGCGGGTCACTGTAAGTTTGGGATATATCCTGTTCTGCTTCATGTATTTTCCTCACAAATTTATCATTTTATTACAGCTGGCTGCTGAATTCCCGAATCACCGCGACGGACTCCTTGAATTGAAGAAGTTCCTCTTCGGTCATGCGCACTTCTACGACCTCTTTGACACCGTTTCTGCTGAGTACAGACGGTACGCCCGCAAACACATCGTTTTCGCCGTATTCCCCGCAGAGCAGAGTAGAAACGGGAATAATTTTGCTTTCGTTGTTCAGGATTGCCTTAATGATTCCGGCCGCTGTTGTGGCTATCCCATAATTGGTGTTGCCTTTTCTGTGTAAAATTTCCCATCCGGCTTCGGCTGTTTCATGCACCATTTGCTTTAGGTCCGCACCGGCAAGGCGTTCTTTGTTATCCGCAATAATATTGTAAAAGTCCTTGCCGCCGACAGTTACGCGGCTCCACGGAACCATCTGGGAATCACCGTGCTCACCCATTACGGTGCAATGAACGCTGCGTGGGTCGACATCTATTTTATCTGCGATCAGGCACTTTAAACGCGAGGTATCCAGTGCCGTTCCGGTTCCGATAATCTGGTTTTTCGGCAGTCCGCAAAGCTTGTAAATGTAGTAGGACATAATATCCACAGGATTGGAAATGACGACGAAAATACCGTCAAAGCCGTTCTTCATAATTGGGTCGACAATGCTCTTTAAAATCTTTTTGCTTGCACCGAGCATATCCAGCCGATTTTGCCCCTGAATGTAGGGGGCGGACGCGGTGATAACAACAATATCCGCGTCGCTGCAATCCTCATAAGTTCCCGCGCGAACCTTGACATTGCGGTTCAGGTACTCGATACAATGCTGCAAATCCATTGCCTCACCGATCGCTTTTTCCTGATTGATGTCGGTTAATACGACTTCGTCGCAAACACCCTGTGTCACAAGACTGAAGGCGGTTGATGAACCGACGGCACCCGCGCCGACAATCACTACTTTGCTTTTATTTATAATCATAATTAGACACCTCTTTGATCATTAGATTTACGAATTTATTATAACACGGATTTACCGTCTTACAAGTAAATTGCTGTGATAAAAATGTTCGAAACACTAATATATTTAAAAATTTGACTAAATTACAGCTCCTGTTTTATCTTTAAATGCAGCTATTTTTCGGGAGAATTTACAGTATTGTAGCAACCCTTTACAGTTCTGTTGCTTTTGTTGATTTTGGTCAAAAGTTAGCATATGATTAAGCTATCAACCAAGGTTTGGTATAGGGGGAATTACAATGAAAATGAAAATTGTTGCGGCAGTGATGGCTTTGGCTTCTGTCATGTTCGTTCTGACTGCGTGCGGGAAGCCCGTCGAGTTCCGGACAAACAATCCCGCTGCACCTCTGGCCGTTCAGTCAGAGCAGAATATTGACCAGAGCGAAGCGGTCAATGTGATTAAAAATATGATTCGTGTGGATTACACCAAATATAAAATTGATTTGATTAATAAGAACTTGGAATACAATGGAAACGAGTATTATCAGTTCCTCATTTCAAACAATGAGGCTTCAATCGAGCCGTCTATTATAGTCAGTAAAAACGATGGTTCAATCCTTTGCTACTATCCGGACAATACCGTGACACAGGTCGATCAGGACGGGGTATTCAACTCAAAATTCTAATCGTTTGATAATATAAACAGCAGCAGCCGAAAGACTGCTGCTGTTTTGTGTATTCATCCTAAACTGTTGAAATATTGAACAAAATCCTACAATTCTATTATTAATTATCGACAACCTTTATTAAATTCTTGTTAGGATATTGTAGACATTCCCAGAATATGGTACGATTATGGCAATAAAATCAAGCGTACCGCTTGGGAAATGGTGGCAGAATGAAGCTCAATACGAAACGCACGGTCTTTGTCGGACTGGCATTCATGTCTATCTGCGCTTTCTGGCAACTTTATGACGGAATTATACCGCTGATATTAAAGAACAGCTTCCACGTGGGTGATACTGTGTCCGGTGGAATTATGGCTCTTGACAATGTTTTTGCACTATTCCTGTTACCGTTTTTCGGTGTAATGTCCGATAAGGTCAGCTCCAAGTTTGGCCGGCGCACTCCGTTTATTGTTTTCGGCACGGCTGCGGCGGTTATTTCCATGCTTTTGATTCCGGTTGCCGACGATATTCGGTCTTTGACACTTTTTATCATCGGTTTGCTTCTCGTGCTGCTTGCAATGAGCACTTACCGTTCCCCCGCAGTTGCGCTGATGCCGGATGTAACGCCCAAACCCCTGCGCTCAAAGGGGAATGCAATTATTAATCTGATGGGCGCGGTCGGTGGAATGCTCACCCTTGTGCTGATTTCCGTGATGGTGCCAAAAACAGGAAAACCCAACTATTTGCCGCTGTTTGCAGTTGTCGCGGTGATCATGGTACTTTCGGTTGTTGTACTTGTTTGGAAGGTTAAGGAACGGACTATTGCTGATGAGGTTGCCGCACAAGAGCCGGAAGAGGAACCTGCGTTTGATGCGGGCGGAAAACCTGCTCCGATGGATAAAGCAGTCAAACGCAGTCTGCTATTCATTTTATTTTCTGTTGCACTTTGGTTCATGGGTTACAACGCCGTTACGACCGCGTTTTCAAAATATGCGCAGGTCTATTGGGGACTCAAGGGGGGCGAATTTGCTTACTGTCTGCTCATCGCTACCGGCGCCGCAATTCTTTCTTACATACCGGTTGGTAACATTGCAACGAAAGTCGGCAGAAAAAAGACGATTTTGTTTGGTGTTGCGATTCTTGCACTTTGTTTCCTGCTGGGTTCGTTCATTAAAACCTTTTCACCGCTTGTCAATGTGCTGTTCGTCTTCGTGGGCGTCGCATGGGCGGCAATCAACGTGAATTCCTACCCTATGGTGGTGGAGATGAGCCGCGGCAGCGAGGTGGGGAAATTCACAGGATTTTATTACAGCTTTTCGATGGCTGCACAAATTATTACCCCGATTTTATCGGGCGCGCTGCTCGAGCATGTTGGTTATGGTACGCTGTTCCCTTACGCGACGATTTTCGTTGCGCTTTCGTTTGTCACGATGCTTTTTGTGAAGCATGGCGATTCCAAACCGGTTCAGCCAAAAAGCAAGCTCGAAGCTTTTGATGTTGAGGACTGATAGAAATGTGGGCTATTCTTATTATTATTGCTTTACTGTTGTTAGTAAGCGGGCTGAAAGCTTCGCTGCTGAGTATTATTGCCGCTGTTGTGCTTGTTGTTATCTTACTGCTGATGTTATGGATGCGTGCATTGGCGCCCCGTATGCGCAATCAGCCGGACCTCACTCCGCTGCAAAACCGCTTTTACGCGCACCGCGGGTATTACACGGAGGATCAGTCGATTCCGGAAAATTCACTGCCCGGTTTTCAACGTGCGGTTGAGAACGGCTTTGGCATCGAATTGGATGTTCACTTAACCAAGGACGGCCGTCTTGCTGTTCTGCATGATGAAAATTTAAAGCGCATGTGCGGGGCAGACGTAAATTTGTCCGAACTAAGCTGTGATGAGTTAAAAGAATATCGCTTAAAAGATACACAGGAGCGTATCCCGCTTTTTTCAGACGTGCTGAAAGTGGTAGACGGAAAAATCCCGATGATTATTGAAGTAAAGCCCTACGGCGGAAATATCCGCACGCTTTGTGAAAGGCTTTGCAAAGAGCTTGAGGGCTATACCGGCGTTTATTGCGTGGAATCGTTTGACCCGCGCGCAGTTTACTGGTTTAAAAAGCACCGGCCGGCGCTTGTGCGCGGTCAGCTGACAATGAGTATGCATCGGTACGAGAATATTGCTCCTCCGCTTACTTTTGCCCTGAGCAACTGCCTAACGAACTTTATCACCCGGCCGGACTTTATTGCCTACTGTGTGGAAGACCGGAAAAATTTTAGCTTTCGCTTGTGTAAAAAACTGTACGCAGTGCAGGAAGCTTCATGGACGGTTCGTACCCCTGCCGATGCGGCGGAGGTACTAAAAACAGGCGGCCTCATAATTTTTGAATATTTTGACCCCAGAATACAACAAAAACAATAAGCGAAAAGGCGTTTGAACCATCAACATACGTATGGATTCAAACGCCTTTTGCTTTGCACATTGTTTTTCAGTGGAATGCTTATTTTGCAAGCCGTATTTTGTCGGCTGTAATGTCCGCTAACGTAGCGCATCCGGTCATCTTCATGGCTTCCTGTAATTCGGCTGTAATTTTACGGGCGTACAGTGCCACGCCCTCGGCACCGCCGCCGCAGGCAGCCACAACATAGGGTCTGCCGATTAACACAGCGTCCGCGCCGAGCGCAATGGATTTGAATACATCCGAACCGGTTCGGATGCCGCCGTCGACAAAAACTTTAACGGTGTTGCCGACCGCCGCTTTAATTTCAGGAAGAACCTCAAGTGTCGCGGGGGTGTTGTCAAGGACACGGCCGCCGTGATTGGATACGATGATTCCGTAGGCTCCGCTTGAGGCGGCCTTCTTTGCGCCTTCTACTGTCATAATTCCTTTTATAATAAATGGGACGGAAGCGTAAGCCGCTATTTCGCTCAACTCGGCAGCGCTCTTTGCGTTGACCGGTTTGCCGGCCGCGGCTAAAAGCGGAAGACCTGCGGAGTCAATGTCCATTGCAATCGCCATGGCACCGGCTTCAACCGCTAAATCCATTTTATGAAAGATATCTTCCTTCGCCCATGGCTTTATGGTCGGTACAGCGACCCCACCGGCAGCCTTAACCGCCTTTAAAGGGTCTAAAAAGAAATTATCCCCTGCTCCGTCACCCGTAAACGCTGCGCACCCGGCCTCAATGCAGCCCGGCACCAACATTTCCGCATAAGTTTGTTCATTCAGATAACCGTTGTAATTGTTGCTTAATCCGCTGATCGGGGCGGCAAAAACAGGAGCGGAGAATTTCCTGCCGAAAAGTTCGACGGAAGTATCCTGTCCTCTGTTTTCATAAATTACATCCATGTTTATTTTAATTTTGGAAAGATAGTCGTAGTTTATGATGAATGCGTTTCCGGTGCCTTTTCCGCCGACTCCGGGAATTTCACCGCGGCACACAATGCCGTTGCATTCTCTGCATACCCTGCATTTCGGGGCCATGTTTTTTCTGGCAGTTTCCAAAACATCCTGATAGGTCATCTGTTTATCCTCCATTTCAATATTTACATGGTCATAGCCGTACATTTTCTTATGTAATTATATCACTGCAAATATGCCGCGTCAAACGCTTACTTTGTCTATATTCCTATTGTGATATCACTGATTTTGTTATATACTAAAATATAGTTACCGACCAAATATGACCGCAATCGACAACTGCGGTTTTTCTTAGAAAGGAACATAAACATATGAAAAACGCAAAACCTATAAGCTTAGAAATGCGAAACAAATTTGAACAAAGTTACCAATCGAGCAAGCTGCTAAAGGCAATGACAAACGCACTTGCCAAAAATTCTGTGGATACCATTGCTTTCGTGCCATCCAGTGCGAAAAATACCCAATTTAAATTTTCGATCGATATTCCCACAATGGAGGTTACCAACCAAAAGAAAAGCGGACGCTGCTGGATATTCTCCGGTTTAAACGTGCTGCGTGAAATGATCGGCAAAAAGTACAATATTGAAAAATTTGAGTTTTCTCAAAACTACATAGCCTTCTGGGATAAGTTTGAAAAAATAAACTATTTTTTGGAGTCTGTGATTGATTTGGCTGACCAGCCGGTTGACGACAGAACGCTTACCTATGTGCTGATGACAGGCATACAGGACGGCGGCCAATGGGATATGCTCGTCAGTCTGATCGAAAAATACGGTCTTGTTCCTAAGGACGCGATGGAGGAAACCTATCAGAGCAGCAATACCAGTGCAATGAACGGCCTGATTGACACAAAATTGAAGCAGTATGCATCTGTTTTGCAGCGCCAGTTTGCTGCCGGCAAGAGCCGTGAAGAACTTGACGCCGAAAAACAAAAAATGCTCAACGAGATGTACAGTCTGCTTTGTGCCTGCTTCGGCGTACCGCCAACAGTTTTTGACTTTGAGTATGTTGACAGGGAAAAGAATTATGTCAACAAGAAGAACTTAACCCCGAATCAATTTTATAAAGAATATTTAGGCGATATCCTTGATGATTATGTGAGTATTACCAATGCACCGACCAAGGATAAGCCGTTTAACCGTACTTATACGGTCGATTACCTTGGAAATGTACTTGGCGGCAGCGACATTGAGTACCTGAATTTGGAACTTTCCACCTTCAAAAAACTGATTCTGGCACAGCTTACCGACCGTCAGGTCGTTTGGTTCGGCAGCGACGTGGGCAAGTTTGGCGACCGTGACGCCGGTGTTTGGGACGACAAGGCTTACGATTATAAAGCGGCTTTTGACATGAGCTTTGATTTAACGAAAGAAGAAGGCCTCGATTACCGCCAGAGCGCGATGAACCACGCGATGGTCATTACCGGCGTGAACCTTGACGAGGACGGCAACCCGACCAAGTGGAAAATTGAAAACAGCTGGAGCGACGAAAAGGGCAGCAAGGGTTATTTTGTAATGAGCGACAGCTGGTTTGACAAATACGTATATCAGGCGGTTGTGAACAAAAAATACTTGGATAAAGCTTTGCTTGAACTGTTCAAACTCGAACCAATCCACCTTAGCCCGTGGGATCCGATGGGCTCACTTGCCGACTGATAGGGAGTATTTTATGGATTACGAAATTAAGCCCGGCCTTTACCGCCATTTTAAGGGAAACCAGTACCGCGTTCTCTTTGTCGCGTCAAACTCCGAAACGCTTGAGCAGATGGTTGTGTACCAGGCGCTTTACGGCGAACACGGCATGTGGGTGCGCCCCGCTTCCATGTGGAGTGAAATGGTGCAAAATCCAACAGGCGATGAGGGCGATCTCTGCAGGAGGTTTGAGTATATTGGGGAGTGAAACAATGAAAGAGATTGCAATCACAAAACCGAAGGGTACTCTTATCATGAAAACCTGCACCAAAGCTGATTTAGACAAAATGATGGCATTACAGGAAACTGTTTGCAGCTCAATACAAAATCAGGATATTTTCATGCCGTCTGACCGTGAGGATAACGCAGCTTATTTAGAAGCGCCGAATTTTGTTATCGGCTGTTTTGACGGTGAAACGCTGGTTGCATATTCTTCTTTTGTTTTGCCGGGGGAAGACGCTTGTAATTATGGCTGGGACTTGGGCTGGCCTCTCGAAAAAACGCTCTCCTGTGCCAAATTGGATACCGTAGTCGTTCACCCGTCTTACCGCGGAAATCATCTTCAGCAGCAGCTGATTGCGTTTGCGCTGGAGTTTGCACGGGAGAATAACGACCGGAATCACGGTATAAAATATATTCTTACCACGGTGTCGCCCAGTAATGAACATAGTCTGCACAATGTGCAGGAGATGGGCTTTGAGGTATTGATGCAAAAGCAAAAGTACGGCGGCAAAGAACGTTTCATCCTGTGCCGAACTCTTTATTAAAAAAATATCGAAATGTAATAATGGCCGGCAATATATTGCCGGCCATTGGCTTGCAGACAAATATTGTCTTTTTCGGCTGGAAATTATATAATGATTCCAATAAAAGACTTATGAGGTAAAAATAAATGATGCAGAGCAGCTTTCAGTACACAGATTATCCATCGCTTTTGGAACATATCCGTTCGCTTGCGGACGAACCTTACCGGAAGATGCAAAATAAGATTGTTCCCGGTGTGGAAAATATTCTCGGCGTGCGTGTGCCAAAACTGCGCGCGCTTGCAAAGCAGCTTGCCAAAGGCGACTGGAGGAATTATCTTTCCATTGCACAGGACACTTTTTATGAGGAAACGATGCTGCGCGGTTTTGTAATCGGGTACGCCAAAATGGAGCAGGGCGAGGTTTTTCAGCGGATTTCGGATTTTGTGCCGAAAATTAACAACTGGGCGGTGTGTGATACTTGCTGTTCCTCTTTTAAGACGGCCGCAAAAGACAAAGAGAAGCTGTTTGCGTTTTTACTGCCATACCTGAAAAGCGACAAAGAGTTTGAACTGCGGTTTGCCGCGGTAATGATAATGGATTTTATGATTACCGATGAATATATCGATGATGTTTTAAGAATATACGACGGAATCCATCATGACGGTTATTATGTCAAAATGGCGGTAGCGTGGGCCTTGTCCGTCTGCTTCGTGAAATATCCCGGCAAAACCATGAAATTTCTCCGGGACAATAATCTTGATGACTGGACGTACAACAAGGCGCTCCAAAAAATCGTGGAATCCTACCGTGTGGATGACAACACAAAGACGATTATTCGTGCAATGAAACGCAGGGTGAAATAGATGGAATATCAGCTCGTTCGTTCAAAGCGCAAGACAATCGCCATTTGCGTCAATCGAGACGGCAGTGTTACAGTACGCGCCCCGATGCGGGCAGCGCAAAGTATGATAGACCGTTTCGTACGCGAAAAACAAGAATGGATTACGGAAAAATCCACTCAGATGGCGGCAAACGCAGCAGTGCGTAAGAATTTTGATGTTATCGCAAGTTCTACACTTGCCTTGCTTGGCCAAGATTACCCTGTTGTGCAGGGGGAGAGCGTTACTTTTACCGGCAGCTGCTTTACGATTCCAAATGAAGATTTTGAAACATTGAAGCCCAAATTAATTGCTTTGTATAAAATATTGGCACAACAAATTATTCCGGAGCGAACGGCACATTTTTCAAAGCAGACCGAGCTGTCCCCCAATAATGTCCGCATTGGTTCGGCAAATACTTACTGGGGCTGCTGTTCGGGGAAAAACAACCTCAATTTTAGCTACAAGCTTATCATGGCGGAGCCTGAGGTTATTGATTATGTAATTGTCCACGAGCTTTCTCATACGGTGGAACATAATCACTCCGCACGGTTTTGGAAATTGGTTCAAGGAATTCTGCCTGATTACAAAGAACGGCGTGCGAAACTAAGGCTGCTTGAAAAAAAATTACAAAAACAGGGTTGGAGTTAGCAATTGCTAATTCCAATTTAAGTATATATATGCTATAATTAGGTAAATTAATAATATTATTAAGAATAGAGGATTGACTTATGGTTTCACAAAAATCATTGCAAAAATACGCGGAACTTGCCGTGCGTACCGGGGTACATGTGCAGAAGGGACAGCTTCTTGTTATTTCGTCCTCTGTTGACTGCGCGTATTTCACCAGATTGTGCGTGGCAGAGGCTTATAAGGCCGGAGCGGGAGAGGTACTGGTCAAATGGGACGACGAGCTGACCACAAAGCTGATCTATCAGAATGAAAGCACCGAAACGCTTGCCGACATTGCCCCATGGCGGATAGAGCAGCAGAAGAACTGTATTGATAAAAAGTGTTGTTTTTTATATATTGAATCCGCCACTCCTGGCTTGCTTGCAGATGTTGACGGAAAAAAATTGCAGGTTGTCCGAATGGCAAAAGAAACCGCTTTTGAACAATTTGAATATTATACGATGGCCAATATCGGCCAGTGGTCCATTGTTGCCATTCCAACCGTCGCTTGGGCGAAAAAAGCGTTTCCGGATTTGAGCGACGAAAAGGCGCTTGACGCGCTGTGGGATGCCGTGCTTATGAGCGTGCGAATTTCGGATGACAACGCCCCCGTAGCCGAATGGGAGCAGCATAATAACAGTCTGACCCATTACTGCGAACTCTTAAACAACTATAATTTTAAATCCCTGCATTTTACAAATGCAATGGGTACCGATCTGACAGTCGGACTGATCAAGGATCATGTTTGGTTGGGCGGCAACGAATCAGCAAAGAACGGCGCGGTTTTTAATCCCAATATGCCGACCGAGGAAGTATTTACCATGCCTTCAAAATTTGGCGTGAATGGCCGCGTATACGCTACAAAGCCTTTGAGCTATCAGGGAAAACTGATTGAAGGCTTCTACCTTGATTTTAAGGATGGCAAGGTCGTGAATTTCAGCGCGGAAAAAGAGCAGGACACCCTTGAAAATTTGATTGGATTTGATGAGGGCAGCAGCTACCTCGGCGAAGTTGCGTTAATTTCCTATGACTCGCCAATTTCAAAGTCCGGGGTTCTTTTCCTGAATACACTGTTTGATGAAAACGCCTCCTGTCATTTGGCGTTGGGCGCGTCCTACCCTGATAACGTAAAAAACGGCACAGAGCTTAAGCGAGAGGTGCTGAACGAGCTTGGTTCCAACTATTCCAAGATACACTGCGATTTCATGTTCGGCAGTGCTGACATGCACATTACGGGCACAACGCAGGACGGAAACGAAATCGAAGTATTTAAAGACGGTAATTTTTGGGGTGCTTTTACTCACTCCTAAAGAATATAAAACAGATTTTACACTTAGAAAGAGGGTAATATGATGGTCAATATTAGAAAATGTGCAATGATAGGCTGTGGCTTTGTGGGAGCAAGCGCTGCTTTCAGTTTGGTCGAAAGCGGGTTGTTTTCCGAGCTTGTATTAATAGACGCGAATCACGATAAGGCCGAAGGGGAAGCCATGGACTTAAGCCATGGTATGCCCTTTGCAAGGCCGATGGATATTTACGCCGGCAGCTACGATGATTTAAAAGACTGCGGTCTGATTATTGTTACAGCGGGAGCAAACCAAAAGCCAAACGAAACGCGTATGGATTTGGTCAATAAAAATGTAGGCATTTTTAAAAGCATTATTCCCGAAATTAAAAAGAGGGAATGCGAGGGTATTTTGTTAATTGTATCCAATCCGGTGGATATTTTAACCTATGTGGCACTAAAACTTTCCGGTTTTCCTGCAAACAGAGTGATTGGCTCCGGTACAGTGTTGGACACGGCAAGGTTAAAGTATCTTTTAGGCGAACATCTTGATGTTGACAGTCGAAGTGTACATGCCTTTATTATCGGTGAGCACGGCGACAGCGAGCTTGCCGTGTGGAGCAGTGCGAATGTTTCCGGTATCCCGTTGGATCACTTCTGCGAGCTCTGCGGCCACTACAACCATATGGAGACCATGCAGCGGTTGTACGAAGGCGTGCGCGACAGTGCTTATGAGATTATTCAGAAAAAGGGAGCAACCTACTACGGCATTGCAATGGCGGTGCGCCGTATTGCCGAGTGCATCGTCCGCAACGAGCGCTCAATTCTGCCGGTCTCCAGTTTGATTGAAGGCCATTACGGCCTCGATGGAATTTGTATGGGCGTTCCAACCATTGTCGGCAGCTCCGGCGTTCAAAAAGTCTTGGATATTCCGCTGAATGAGGAAGAACAGCAAAAATTGACGGCTTCAGCCGATGCGCTCAAAAATGTACTTGATACAATTGAACTTTAATTTTTAAAGCAAAACTGGCGCCGCATTTTAGCGGCGCCAGTTTTGCTTTACAGTTGATCGGTCTTTCCACTCAGCACGTTGTTTCTGATTATATATAACCACGTGGTGAGCTTAAATCTTACAGTCTTATAGGAAGCTTAGAAATGGAACATCAGGCTGGTATTATGCATCGTCAGCGTCAAGGCCATGAATGTAAGTATTGTAGCATTGATCATACCGGCGGACCACGCATTTCCTGTTCTCTTGTATATGTATCTTCCGCTGATTGCTATAAAAATCATAGGAGCAAACAGGTTATAGGCCATTATTCCCGGTTGGCTTGAACTGTTCCAGAGAAGCCCTGTGGAGAACAAGGTACTGTAGTTGATATAAGTCAGGAGCATAATAGGGAGAGCATTTGCCACTGCACAGATCAGGATCGTTGCCCACTCCGGCAGATCCTTGAACCGGGTATCCGCATTCAATATGGCATTCGGAACAAGGAAGACAATCCAGAAAGGCAGATATTTAAAGATCATATCCGGCAGCCACTGCATTCTGGGCAATCCTACCGTATATACGGCAATACCAAAATTCATATGAAATACATTATATGCAATGTAGCAGGGGATGTACATCAGCACAATGACGGTAGCAACGAAAGCAATTGTTTTCAAGAAATGAAGTCCGCCGTCAAGTTTTCCCGGAGTAAACGGATTAAAGACAGGCTCTTTGTCGTTAAGGTGGCACAGTTTTCTGAGCGCGTAATTCACTGCGATCATAAAGATGCAAAACAGTCCGCTGCAGAATGTCCACCAAGCAACACCATTTGCGGTTCCCATCGGAAATGACATGTTGTCAAAAAGTGCAGTCCCTTTATCATAGTACTTGAAATAAGTAAAATAGGGGAACAGCAGTAGTGGTATAAACGTTACAACTAAAGGAATCCATTCTTTCCAGCTCTTAATGGAAGGAAGGTCTTTTTGCGCCGTAACTTCCCTCTTCAGGTCGGCAAACACTGGGGTTTTCAGAAGAACGCTTACAAGCGGGAGCGCCAAAGCGAAGAACCCGAGCAGACCAAGCAGCTGAAAGAAGGTTCCGATCGGCCATGTTTGACTTGTCGCAGGGATATAGGGAGCCCCGTTCGGTGTCCCAAAGGCCGAGTAGAAGAAGTTAATTGCCAATGCGGCGGCATCTGTTGAAAAAGTACCCATCGGATGTGTATAAGGCGGATTCCAGAATGCAACAGCCGATTTTACGCCCAGTGCTTTTCCTTCAGCCGGTGATTCAATTGCCCCAGTCGATGAGAACCATTTTCCTTCCGGAATTGAGGTTGAATCGTATGAAGAATCTTCCAATTTCATTAAACTGAGTGCTGTTTTCGAAGTCAGAAACTTATATGTTCCGAAAAATGACGTGTCAACTTCATCAAATTTACCGGCAGCTACACCCCAAATAAGATCGGTAGTGTCCTGCTTTTTCATGCTGACCGCAGCCATTGTACCCCTTTTTTCAATGACCGACTGATCGATTGAAAACCATTGCGGGTTTCCACGTCCGTGAGCTACCAGCCCTACCCTCGAAAATTTCATTTAGTAAGTCGGCTCGTCTTTTTTTGAAAATGTCATCCATCGGTGTAAACAAGAACTTGTACGTACATATATGTTAATTTGAGATAAGTGTATAGAATAATTTCACAAAATCGTAACACTTTTCTTTTAATTGTCCGTACAAGTTGTATTATAAAACAACTTACGACATAAATCAATATTTTTTTTAAATATATATGTATTATGTACAGGAATTTTGTTCGATGTGGTATTGCCTTAAGTGAAATCTTAAAAGTTCAGCAGTGCAACGGAATTACGTATCACCAGTTCCGACGGAAAAACAGCGTTGACCTGCGGTTTACTATCAGCTAACGTACTCTTACAGGCCGTCAGCAACCCTTATGTTTTAGGCCTTGTGGTTGTGTCAGTATGGCAATCGGTGAATGACCCAACCACAGCAGGGATTAAGGATAGTACACAGGCGCTGACTTATACGGAACCTAAAAAATAGAATCCGTGGTGCGTTAAATGCACAGCGAGAAATACATAAAATTAAGCCGTCGAGTTAATTCTCGGCGGCTTTTTTTAGTTTATCGGTTATAGATTGCATTACATAATCCGGCGGCGTGCGCTTGCCATATTCCCAATCTTGATATGTCCTAAACGGTACGCCCAGTAGTTCGGCGGCTTGCTTTTGAGTGAGTTTTGCTTTTGCTCGTAAATCTTTCAGCATTATTCCCATGCCTCCGAAAATTCTTTATCTGCGAACAATTCAGCAAGACCGGTAATCTGTTTTAATCTTAAAACTTCATCAGGCTCCATGCCTAATTCTTTTCCTATTTTTGCATCACTCCAATTTCTGCGGGTAAGGTCAAGCACAATATCACTCATAGCGGTGACTTGATGCTTTCCACGTGCCCTATTGTGCCGTATGGTTGCTGCAATACGGTCAGACTTTTCCATACGGTTTTCGTTGATCAGAGCAAGGGGCAAACATCCATGAACCCGTGCTTTGATGCTTGGGCATTCTTTTCCTACGCGATTACGATGAAAACCGTCTATTACCTCATAGTATCCATTTTTTCCCCATGCAACGATTGGCTGCGTGTATCCGTCCTCACTAATAGACAGCTCTAACAGTTTCATTTCCGGTGGTGCGACAGCGTTAGGATTATAATCGTTTGCTTCAACTTCTTCTGCCGGAACCCATATCACGCAGTCGGTAGGCTCCTCTTTAAATGGACTGATTTCATGCAATGCTGTTTTGCAATCATTAATAGCTAATATTTTTTCTTTCTCCGGTAATACAGATATTCTATCTGTTAGCTGCTTTAAAAGTTCATCATACCCCATGATTGGCGTCTCCTTTTCATAACTTTTTTGTATTTTTCATATGCATCTGATTTTGTCATGCTAAAAGACAATCCCTTGCACCAATAATCGTTACGCAATAATGCTTTGCAAATTCGTTTCCATGACGGTACTGATTTAGTTGCTTCTGCGTGAATATCTGCTTGATCTGGTATTCCGTCCGGATAGCCACGTTCTTGCCACCAGTGCAAAAATACGGCTATTTTATCTTCAAAATGGTCTTTGGTTGGCGGTGGCATGCTTGCTAAGAGCAATTCTGCGAATGATTTCCACGTATGTCCCTCTGGCTTCGTGATCTTGATGTTTCCCATAATATCCCCGGTTTCTTTTATATATAACGCACCACCATTTGCACCATTTACGCGAGCAACAACGCGCGCCCATGTCTCCGGTTCGATTACATGAAATAGCCACAGACCCTGCCGCTGATCGTCACCGTAAGGCTGGCAGATACGCATTTGTGACGGTGTTAATCCTGCCATATGCATACGATCATACAAAGCGTTATAAGGCTTTTTAAACCTTGCATTATATAACCAATCATCCGACACCTTCCAATCATAAATTGGATAAATGTTGTATAGCCCTTTGTTTAGCCATGTTGTCCATTGCAAATTTTCAAAAGTGGATTTATTTCCCTTTATAGTGCGGTATCTGTTAAGACTTTCGTCCGACCTAATTCCTACGAAGCAAGCGCACAATTTGCCTTGCCCGTACCAGTTTCCAAACAACGGCACAAATTCTTCAAATTCCATGTGATGATTTGGATTAAATTTATAAAAAGGAAATGGATTATTCTCTAACGTTATTGCCATTTTGGGGGGTTGGCGTATCCATTCGCTTTCTTTTCCCGGATCCCAGCAGCACCATTTTGGTTGATAGGTAGACACGGCGTTTCTAAGAGCTATCGGCAGGCATACCCAATAAGGTTCAATATTATCTGCGTATAAGTCATACATGGCTTGTATGTGGTCTATGGTAAGTTTATACATGCCCTCTAAATCCACGAGCATAACTGCAACTTTGCGATTACGCTTAATTGCTTCTTCCATCACCAAATGCAGCATTACGGAGCTGTCTTTTCCCCCACTAAATGATACGTAGATACGGGGGAAGTTGTCAAACACATAAGATATGCGCTGTTTTGCTGCGGTATACACATCAATGCCGAGCGGAGTTTTAGGCATTCTATTACCTCCTTTTCTTTCATATAAATAATGTTTCCAAGGTCATCAACTGTGCAAAAATATCTTTCCTTCCCTTTGTTGGAATATTGAGATTTAATATCATAAATGTGGCCTGATTCTAAAATATACTCGGCGAATATTCCTCTTGAACCTTTTGAATTTGATTCGGAATAATCTTTTTTCCCTTTTAAAAAAGTCCTTTGGTATTTATATTTTTTATCAAAGCCAGTGATTTCTGCAACCCATGAAGAGGGGCCATTTGTCGGCCCTACAAATTCTTTCCATAATCCAGGGGCAAAACTGTCAAACATCATTTTGTCAAGTTTTTCTAATGCCATCGAATCTTCTCCCCAAAGCTCTAACCTAATAAATGTTTTCACCGCGTTACCTCATTCAACAACTTGTTTTGTCTCGATGCCCCAAATTGCTTTTATAATTGTGGACAAATTACTTCTGTCAGCAAAAAAATCAAACTGCTCATTAGTCAAGTAAGCGTAATGCCCCGTTCCTTTTTTAACAACGTCAGCATTGCATTTCGGAGCAAACATTTCCAAAACAAGCTCCGCATTGTCAAGCCCAAATGGTTCATCTAAACATTCAATAGATTTGGTTTCTTTTGTGTCAGTAATATAAATTTTCATTTTGCTCTCCGTCAGCCCGATGCCTTTTTGCATCTGCGGCTCTCTCAATCTGTAACTATAGTATAACACGCATTGCGTGTATTGTCAATGCTTATTTTAAAATAATTTTAGCCGCTCACTTAATTGTGGGCGGCTTTTTTATTTTCCACATCTTGCAGCATGAGCCTATATTAATGAGCTGATTGAGAGGGATATGAATAAGTAGCGAGATAAGTAGTAGAAATAAGTAACAAAGTAAGTAGTAGCATCAATCTTTATCAATCTGAATTAATCAATTGACAAATTTAGAGCAAAAAGAAAAGCCGCAAGATTATAGTAATCAAGCGGCTTTAATTGATTTTGGCGGAGAAGAAGGGATTTGAACCCTTGCGCCAGTTACCCGACCTACTCCCTTAGCAGGGGAGCCCCTTCACCACTTGGGTACTTCTCCATGTTAGTGAAAATCAAAAAAATATTTAAAATTTAAGCGAAAGAAAAAATGGCGGAGAGGAAGAGATTCGAACTCTTGGTCCCTTGCGGGATCACTAGTTTTCAAGACTAGCTCCTTAAACCACTCGGACACCTCTCCATTACAAGTGCGAGAATAATAATATCATATTTTAGGTGTTTATGTCAATGCATTATGTAAAAATATTTGTTTAATAATAGAAATGAACCAGTCCGCTGTCCTTGTTTCAACACAGACAACGGACTGGTCTATCCTATTTTACAAAAAAACGAGACTTTTCACATAGACCGCAAATTCCCATTGCAGGAAGAGTAGCCAGAAACCACAGAATCGAAAACGGCAGACAAATTTGCCCCATGATGTTCATCGGCATCGCGGAATAATCCCATACATTCAGCTTCAATGCCACGTTGACAAGCAGTCCGGTTGCGAATTCTACCGCTGTGATAATGCTTGACCCGGCAAAGCATTTCATGCTCAGCGGTGCGCTTTTCATGTTGTGATTACATACACGGTCAATCAAACAAAGGCACACTCCACCCGCTGCGGCCATGGATATATCTGTTTTCCCACGACAGGTAATTTCAAGCAACGGATAAATTGTTCCACCTGTCAAAAATAAAAATGCGTATTTTTTCATCCCTTTTCACCCCCACTTGGCTTTCATAAGAATTGTTTGCAGGGCATGAAAAATTATGCGTTGACCTATAAATTTTTAAAAGTATCATCCGATAATTAAAGTACTTATATTAATTCTTTTTTAAAACGACATTTGCTTTATTAATTCGTCTAAATTTTCATCTCAACAGCTAATTTCGGAACATTGTCAGGAATGCAAATCAATATGAAACGGGTGATTGTGTGGATTTTAAAAGACACAAAATCGTTTTGACGATAGTTGCGGTTGTAGTGATTTTAGTTATTATTGGAACTTATTTTGTTTCTGGAGTACGTAATATCCTGATTACAGATACGCAGACCTCACTGCAAAAAATATCAGAGCAGGGCGCAAATGCGGTACAGACAGCTATTATTGGCCATCTTGACGCACTCAGCGCACTTTCCGAACAAAGCGCGCTAACGGACAAACACAGCAACAACGAAAAAATTAAAATTCTTGAAGTGGAAGCCAGTCGCAAGGATTTTGTGCGCGTAGCCTATGCGGATGCAAATGGAGATGCGATTACCAATGACGGTCAAACCGCTTCGGTGAGCGGGCGGGAATACTTTAAAAAAGCATTAAAAGGGCAACCTAATATATCAAGTGAATTGAGTGATATGTTTGGCAACGGGAGTAAAATTGTTGCCTATGCCGTTCCGGTCTCACGCAGAGGCAAAGTAGTCGGCGTATTGATTGCGACAGCCCGCAGTGACGGCCATCTCAACATTATGGATAATGTTGCTGTCAGCTCGGATAACGCAATCTATGTTTTGTCGCGTAACGGCAATGTCATTTCCAACAGGACGGGGCAAGAGGATATGAATGATTTCTTTCAATATATCAGTTCGGAATCCAGTAAGCAGGACGTCGCTAATATTCAGCAGGACTTTCTTCAAAACAAATCCGGAAAAGGTTCCTACTCCATAAACAAGACAGAAAAGCTTGTTGGGTACAGCTATATTAAGGGCACCGATGGTTGGATGTTCATGGTTGCGGTTGAAAAAAGTAAAATTATGGCACAGGCTAATCAGATTCTTCTCATGAGTGGTATTTTATTTGGAATACTGATTATAGAATTTATTGTGATATCAATTTACTTTTTTAAGCTCAAAAAAAATAGCTACGAAGTACAGGTGCGAAGAGAACAGGAAATCAAATATTTTACTTATACCGACACACTGACAAAGCTGCCAAATCGGAATGGAATCAAAAAGCAAACGGCAGGTTGGCTTAACCAGTGCCGCACGAACTGTCAAAACGGAGGCGCATTCTTTCTTGATGTGGACAATTTTCAGTCCGTTAATAATACGTTTGGGCACGATGTCGGCGATGAATTTCTTGCTGAGGCAGCAGTACGGCTAACAAAAATAGAGGGCAAAGAAAATATTATCGGAAGAATTGGCGGAGATGAATTCGCTTTGCTTATTTTAAATGTTAATACTGTTGAGGATCTTGAAAGATATGCAAAGCATATCTTGGAAGTTTTTAAAGAGCCGTTTTTAATTCATGGGAATATTATTCAGCTTACCGTGAGCGTCGGCGCAATTTTGTTTAATTGTAATGAGAAAAAAAGCGAAAGTGAGTTCGATGAGATTATCGGCCGCGGCGAATTTGTGCTCAGTGAGGCAAAGCGCTTATCCAAAGGGAGCTATGCGTTATTTAACGATGACTTTGGGGGAACGATTGACCGTCAGCATAAAATGGATAGTGAACTGAAACAGTCGATTGAAAATAATGAATTGATTTGTTATTTTCAGCCGCAGTACAATAGTAAGACGAAAACCATTGTGGGTTTTGAAGCACTTGTTCGCTGGAACAGCGCCACATTCGGCATGATTTCTCCGCTGCAGTTTATTGAAATGGCCGAAAAGAACGGATTTATTATTGAGCTCGGAAGATACGTGGTGGAACAAACTTTTGCTTTTGCGAAGAGTTTGGAGGGAAGAAATCTTCGGGTTTCGTTTAATACCTCGCCAACTGAGCTGCTGCAGATGGACTTTACCGACTATGTGATTGGCCGCTTTAACTATTATGGATTAGCCCCGGGGAGTGTAGCAATCGAGGTAACTGAATCCTGTTTGATTGAATCTTTTCAGGAGGTGGCTGAAAAGCTGCAAATTTTGAGTGACCACGGTATTATGGTTTATCTTGATGATTTTGGCACCGGTTTTTCTTCGCTGACCTATCTGAAAAATCTACCGATTTTTTCTGTGAAAATTGATAAAAGCTTTATTGACGAAATCGTAACCGATAAAACCGGGAGAGATATCGTGGACATGATTGTACTTTTGGCGCAAAAATTAAACCTCGAGGTGATTGCGGAAGGAGTGGAAACCGCGCAGCAAATTCAGTGCGTTTCCAATTGCGGCTGCAACATCATTCAGGGATACTACATCAGCAAACCGGTTCCCTCGGAGCAGGCAAAGCTGCTGTTGGATGTACTGCATAAATAATGATGGTATCATAGTGCGAAATTGATTGATTCTGCCCCGTAGTTTTTTTCCCATTCTGTGATATAATTTAATAAAAGAAAGACTTTTTCAATTATTAGTCGATGAATTGAAAATATTTTCCGATTAGGACATACCCATTTAAGACGAGTTACATCATGAAAGGGAGATTCATATGAAGATCATCAGCGCACCGGAGTATCAAAGCATGAGCAGAAAAGCTGCAAATATTATTTCGGCTCAGGTTATCTTATTTCCAAATTCTGTTTTGGGACTAGCAACCGGCTCAACACCGCTTGGCGTTTACAGCCAGTTGATTGAGTGGTATAAAAAAGGCGATATTGATTTTTCAAGAGTTCACAGTGTCAACCTCGATGAATACTGCAATCTGCCGGTTGAGCACGAACAAAGCTACCGCAATTATATGAACACCAATTTTTTTCACCATGTTAATATTCCAATGGAAAACACAAACGTTCCAAACGGCCTTGCCAAGGACATTGACGCGGAGTGCAATCGGTACGACAATGTAATCAGCAGCTTGGGCGGAATTGACTTACAACTTTTGGGTATTGGCCACACCGGCCATATCGGTTTTAACGAACCTGACGAAGACTTTGATAAAACCACACACTGCGTGAAGCTAAAGCAGCAGACTATTGATGCAAATGCCCGCTTTTTTGAAAATGCCGGCGAAGTACCAAAATACGCTATTACCATGGGAATCAAGGCGATTATGCAGGCGAAAAAGCTTTTGCTGGTAGCTAATGGTGAGGGAAAAGCGGAAATTCTTTATCGTTCGCTGTTTGGTCCAATTACCCCTGCGGTTCCGGCTTCTATTCTGCAGCTGCACAATGATGTGACCATCGTGGCAGACGAAGCGGCGCTCGCGGTTATTCGTGAAAAAGTTCCAAGCGCGATTGGCTGATTTAACCCAAATTTAACAGAGCGGACTTCGGTTCGCTCTTATTTTTTTACTTTATTTGTGATATAATAAATCCAATATCAGTTATGAAAGGAAGTATCCAAATGAGTTTTGGAAGTAAAATATTAAACTATCGTGAAGATATTTTGAAAGATTTGGCGGAGCTGATTACGATTCCATCTGTGCGCAGTGAAGCTGAAGAAGGAATGCCTTTTGGGAAAGAACCCGCAAAGGCCTTGAACCGCATTCTGGACATGGCGAATCACATGGGCTTTGTCACAAAAAATATTGGGAATTATGCCGGCCACGCTGAGTATGGCGAGGGCGATGAAGTCGCGGCGGTGGTTGCCCATGTTGATATAGTTCCCGCAGGCGAAGGCTGGGATACCGATCCGTTTACCCTGACGCGCAAAGGCAATCTTTATTTTGGCCGCGGTGCTGCCGATGATAAAGGTGCCGCGATTGTTGCACTTTACTGTCTGAAGGTTTTAAAGGATGAAGCAATCAAGCCGAAACGCCGTCTTCGTGTAATCTTCGGCGCGGGCGAAGAAACCGGCAGCAACGATCTTGAGATGTACCTGAAGTCCGAGCAGATGCCTGTCATGGCCTTTACGCCGGATTCCGAATATGGTATCTGCAACCGTGAAAAAGGTCTTCTGCGTCTAAATGTTTTAGCAAAGGGAAATGATTCAAGCGTTATTCGAAAATTTATTTCCGGCACAGTGGTCAATGCAGTTCCTTCAAAGGCAACGGCTTTTATTAAATGCAATGACGCTGCGTGCACCGCGCTTGAAAGCGCAGCGAAGACATCGGAAGGGAATTTCAACTTTATAAAGACGGACGATGGCTTTGAAGTCACTTCCATCGGTAAGGCTTCCCATGCTATGCAGCCGCAGGAGGGCTTTAATGCCGCGACGCATTTGATGAAGTTGTTGGGGAAGGTCTTTTCGGCAAACGAACTTGGCACTTTGGTCAGCTTTATTAACAATAGCATTGGCACGGAGCTTCACGGTGAATCGCTTGGAGTTAATACAAGCGACGAGGAATCCGGCCCGCTCACGCTGAACCTCGGCCTTGTCCGTATCGACAGTGACGGAGCGTCCATCGGCGTTGATATCCGTTATCCTGTTACAGCGAACGGGGAGAAGATTCTCACTGCCATTACAAAGGCTACGGCGGCAGTTGGTCTTGAAACATCGCTTAACTCCGATGTGAAGCCCCTCTTCCTGCCGGAGAGCAGCCCGTTCATATCACTTTTGCAGGGAGCATATGCCGCAGTCACCGGCGAATCAGCCAGTATATACGCTACCGGAGGCGGCACCTACGCGCGGGCATTCGACGGCCATGCAGTTGCATTTGGTCCGTTTTTCCCCGACGAGCCGGACCGCCGTTTGCACAATACCAACGAGAGCATTGATATTGACCGATTTATGCTCCACGCACAGATTTGCCTTGAGGCAATGTATCGTATGCTTTCAGAATAATGGGGGTAGTAATGGAAAACTATAATCTTGTAACACTGGAAAATATTCTGAAAAATGAAGAAATTAACGCTTATATTACCAAGGGAAACGAAAATTTAGGCGTAATCGGATATACAGAGCATGGCTTTGCCCACGCAAAACGCTCTTCAAATTATGCGAGTTATATTTTACGGTGTCTTCAATATGACGACCGCACCTGCGAACTCGCCGCCATTGCGGGCTATATGCACGATATTGGAAATGTGGTAAACCGTGTTGACCATGCGCAGAGCGGTGCGCTGATGGCGTTTCAGATACTCAACAGGCTTGGTATGTCACCCGTTGAGGTTGCGCTGATTGTAGCCGCCATCGGCAACCACGATGAAGGCACAGCCGCTGCGGTTAACCCGATTGCCGCCGCGTTGATTCTTTCCGACAAGGGCGATGTTCGGCGCACCCGCGTTCGCGATAAAGAAACAGTGAATGCAGATATTCACGACCGTGTAAATTATGCGGTTGAGCGCGCTTCAACAGAGGTGGATGCCGAGAATAAAACAGCCACGCTCAATATTACAATCGACACGAAAATTTGCCCGGTGATGGAGTATTTTGAAATTTTCATGACCCGCATGGTACTCTGCCGTCAGGCTGCACAGTATCTTGGTTTACAATTTGAGTTGATTATCAACGATACAAGGCTTTTATAGATAAGGCCGTTTTCCAAACAATAAAAGGCATGGAATCATAATGCGATTCCATGCCTTTTTTATGTCATTTTCGCTATTTGCTATTCTGGTGTACGGGTGAAGCTTTGTCGAGAACCCATTTCGTTCCGTCCCAGTTGTAAAGGAATTGGCCGATGCCCGTGCGGGTGGCCTGCAGTTCCGTCTGGCCGTTCGTATTCAGCTCTGTGGACGAAAAATCATCTGTCCCACTATAAACATAACCGCCCTCAACAGGCATATTTTTCAGCTTGCCATCTTGATCAAGGCTTAAAATAAGGTAACCCATCGCCGCGCCCTTCGGCGGACTGGTGGCGGTTGCCTGCCCAATATTGAAATCCGCTTTGCCGGTTCTGGGATAATAGTTAACGATGAGTGAGAAATTTGTGCTGAATCCCATTTTTTTATTGCCGAAGAGCGGGTTCAATGCAATTCTGTCTGTTTGATTTCCGTCCGTATCATAGCAGATTAAATCAAAATTACCGTAATAATGACTTTCGTATATTGAAAAGTTTTTATCCTCCGGGGTGGGTGGTGTTTGTGTTTCGGTCTGTTTGACCGCGATACGGTAGGTCTTATCCTTCATTGTCACATAGTTGCTCGCAATTTCAGAACTAATCGGTGCACCGGGTTTCTCCAATTTGCCCGTGCCGTCCATTTTCACCCGGAAAGTGGCTGTTTTGTCCACATTGGTAAAAAAGACGTAATTGCCCGCCACGTTGATGTTGTACGCACGCCTTGTTGCAAGCGCTATATCAGTGCTGCCCTGATTGTTTTGTTGGAACAGGCGCAGCTCATTTTTGGTGCTGTAAAATACCATTTGCTTAACAAACGGAAAGGCGTTAATACAGACAGGAGAATTGTCGACCAGCTTATTATTGTGATTATAATTCTGATTGTTGTTGCCAATATAATAGGCTTCAAGCTGGTGTTCTGCGCTTGAAAAGTACAGGAACTTTCCGTTCTGATTTACGCCGCTTTCTGTTTTAAGACCTTCACACAGCTTTTCCGCAGTGTTCGTAACCGTGTTAAGGGCGTAATAAATTTCTTTGTCTCCTTCAATCAGGGAGTAGTAGATTCTGCCGTCACTGCCGAGCGTAAACTGGTGAACGGAGCCTTTCACCTTAATTTCGATGGGATTTGCAATAACGTACGAATCAGCACTAAATTGACTTTCACATTTGAAAATCATGCCGCTGCTGAGAAAGTAAAGTGCATCGTCTGACAAAATCAGGCTTTCTATCGGTCCCGGACCACTTGCGATGCCGTCGTAAATTTCCCAGTTCTCAGTACCATCCGTCTTGACGCAATATATAGAAGGGCTGTTGTTAGAATTATTAATATAATAAATATATCCGTTTTTTACATTCAAATAGCTGCTTGCATCTGAGTTCAGCTTCATCGCCTTGGTACCGTCCTTTTCAGCGCGCCAGATGGAGCCGCCGTCAAAGTAGTTAACATAATAAATATAGCTGCTGTCCTCTGCCGCAAGGCCGCCGTTTGCCAAATTGCCCGTGGTGTTGCCCAGTGTGGTATTTACACCTTGTGTTTCACTGACCGATGCATTTGATTCACTGCCCGTGTCGCCGGACTGCATGAAAATATTGCTGTGTGTCAGTGGGGGGAGGACCGCAACGCAAAGCACAATGACCGCCGTAACGGCTGCAAAGGTCATGCGCCGCGTTCTGTGCTTTTCCTGACTGTTTTGATCGAGTATTTCGCGCAGCATCTTTTCTTTCTGTGCTTCACTTGGAGTGATTTTATCAAGAGAAAACGTAAAGCTTGTGTCTTTCATGTACCTTCATCTCCCATGCTGATTCTTAGTAAATTTCTGCCCGTGTGCAGTTGAGAACGGATTGTGGATTCGTTTTTCTGCAGCATTTTTGCAATTTCAACAGTAGTGTAACCCTCATAGTAGTACAGATAAATTACAGTTTTATATTTCGGCGGAAGCTTTAATACCCATGAAAGGGTTTCGTCCTGCGGGTCATCTTCCACAAGTGCATCCGATAAACTGTCGATATCCGTCTGCTTTCTCCACCATTGACGAAGAATATTTTTGCAGTGGTTTGAGGCCGTGACAATTAGCCATGCTTTTTCATGTTCGGAATCGTGAAAAGAACCATTGTAGTTCATCAGCTTCATAAAGGTACTCTGTACCGCATCTTCCGTATCGGGAATGTTTTTTAAAAAAAGATAACAGACGCGATAGACTGTATTCACATGCCGATTGTAAATCTCCGTAATTTGTTTGTCTGTGCGCGGAACGTCACCGGTCATAATATCCCCCCTCATCTATAACACAATTCAAAGGCGTAAAACGTTGTATAAAAATAAAATAATTTTAAAAAAGCCGTCAATTTTCATTGACGGCTTTCATAACACAGAACGGGAACACTTGATGGTTCAATTAATGGGAAATAATTGAAGGATAAATTCGCAATATTTCAATCAGCGAACAAAATTTATCGGAAAGGCTGACAATGAAGGACTCCTTGTATTTGGGCGGGTTCGTGAGCGTAAGGGGCCACATGTGTTTCACGATAATATCCTTTTCCATCTTATTCAGCGGAAAATGTTCCTCGGCGTTTGCCAGGGCAGTTTTTGGATGCGTAAATCCGTGCAGCCCTTTTCGGTCGCTGCTTAGATGCCAATCATAAAGAAAAAAGTCATGCAGCAGTGCGCCCCTGATAATGCTCCGGTAATCCACGCTTAGATTCAGCTTTCTGCACAGCAGATAACTGTAATACGCAACCGAAATGCTGTGCTCCAAACACGAAACATTGGCATGCTGAATAAAGGTATCCATCAGCTGCACATCGTCGGACTTCAATAATTCCGCGGCGCAGCCTTTAAAATATTGCTTTTCAGTTTCAGTTAATTTCATCTGTTTTTTCATCTCCGGTTTGCTTTGCGATTTTTTTAATCATAGTTCTTTTTTACTGTCAAAGCAAGCGGAAAATAAAAAAAGTGTTCAAAAAACAGAAAACAAAAAAAACCGCCCCGATTTCGGAACGGTTTTGAAAGGCTCATTCTTCCAGTCTTTTTGAAATTTTTTCCATACAGTCACGACAGACATTGTGCCCTTTAAACGAAGTGATATCATTCATGCCATTACAAAAAACACAAGAAGGCTCGTATTTTTTAAGTATGATTTTTCCATCCTCATCAACAAAGATCTCAAGAGGATCCTTTTCGTTTATATTAAGAGTCATTCTTAGCTCTTTCGGCAGCACGATACGCCCTAATTCGTCAACTTTTCGTACAATACCAGTAGATTTCATTTTATTCATCGCCTTTCGTTATAAATCAAGCTACATACTTTTCGTCGGCTGTCATAATTATAGTATATTTTCCCAATTTTGTCAATTAATTGCATATGTCAAAACAACGAATTATGTGATATGCATTTAAGTAATTGAATACATATTATACGAAAACAACTATGAAAGGTGTGAGCGCGCTGCTGAATTATATTTGGGCGGGCTTAATTTTGCTAAGCCTGATTTGTGCCGCCGTTACTGGGCGTATGCCTCAACTTTCAGCCGCAGTAATGACCGGTTCGGCTGGTGCTGTCGAACTTGTGATTGCCATGTTGGGAATGATGTGTGCGTGGACCGGTTTGATGAAAATCGCCGATGAGGGTGGTATTACGCAGATATTGTCAAAGCTTCTCGATCCCTTAATGCGCCGTCTTTTTCCAACTTGTAAAAAGGGAAGTCCTGCCTCAAAGGCAATCTGCATGAATATCACCGCGAATCTTCTCGGGTTGGGAAACGCCGCTACGCCAATGGGAATTGCAGCAATGAAGGAAATGGCAAAACTTAATCCTACCCAGACCGCGGATAATTCCATGGTTATGTTCGTTGTCATCAATTCGGCGTCCATACAGCTTATTCCTACGGTTATGGGTACATTACGGGCGAAGTATGGTTCGCCGTCTCCGTTCGACATTTTGCCCGCGGTATGGCTGACCTCGATTTGTGCGTTGATTGTAGGCATCATTACCGCTAAACTTTTGGAAGGGCGAAAAAGTGGATAAGCTCGGCGCGTACGCCGTTCCCGTGTCGGTGTTTTTGATTGTTATGTTTGGACTGATGCGCGGCGTACCGCTCTTTGATACCTTTATCATAGGCGCTAAGGAAGGCTTTTCCTCCGCAATCTCTATTCTCCCATCCCTTGTCGGTCTGATGATGGCGGTGGCTATGCTGAACGCTTCCGGCGCGCTGGATATTTTATCTTCGCTGCTGTCGCCTGTTGCGGCGTTTTTAGGGCTGCCGCAGCAAGTCATGCCGCTTGCACTTATTAAGCCGGTTTCCGGCAGTGGTGCGACGGCTATCCTAACACAGATTTTCGAGAAGAACGGCACGGAAAGCTTCGCGGGCCGTGTTGCTGCCGTTATGTCAGGTTCCACCGAAACAACCTTTTATGCGATTGCGGTTTATTATGGTTCGGTCGGCATAAAAAAGACGCGCCATACCGTTCCCGCAGCACTTACCGCGGACTTGACCGCCTTTATTGTATCCGCGCTGGCAATTCATCTATTTTTTAAATAAGGAAAGTCTATGAAAGATCAAAATAAACCAAATCATCTTACATTTGCTCTTGCAGGTAACCCCAATTGCGGAAAAACGACCCTTTTTAACGCTTTGACCGGTTCTACCGCTTACGTCGGCAATTGGCCGGGTGTAACGGTGGAAAAAAAAACCGGTATGGCAAAGTACTTGAATGATACAATTGATATCATCGACTTGCCGGGAATCTATTCCCTTGACGCGTATTCGCCGGAGGAAGCGCTGACCGGAAAATTTCTTGATCAGGAAAGACCAGATTTGATTATCGACATTGTCGACGCGTCCAATATTGAACGCAATTTGTATCTTACCACCCAACTCATGGAACTGAATATTCCGCTTGTAATTGCGTTCAATATGATGGATGTCGTGAAGAAGCGCGGGGATTCGATTGACTGCGAATTGCTTTCCGTGTTAATCGGAGCGGCAGTCGTACCGATTTCCGCGTCAAAAGGGGAGGGCCTTGCCGCGCTGCTCAAAGCTGCGGACAGCGCGGCAAAAAGGCCGGTCGTGTACCGCCATATTGCAAGGCCTGCCGCCGGCAGCCGTGACCCGGAAACGGAGCTTGCCGATGCGCGATACCGATACATAGGCAGCATCACACATAAGGCGGTCAAAAAGCACAGCGCAGCGAGGAAGAGCATCACTGAAAAAATTGATTTGATTGCAACGAACCGCTTTTTGGCAATTCCTGTTTTTCTTATAATGATTCTTTTGATTTTTTATATTACTTTTGGTTCAATTGGTTCGTTTTTCGTACACGGTGTAGAGTATTTTATTACCGCGTGTGTTTCCCCGTGGGTACAGACGGTATTGGCGGCTTTCGGCGCGTCGGACTGGGCGCGCAGCCTTTTGGTGGACGGCGTGATTGCCGGGGTGGGCGCAGTGCTGAAATTTTTGCCGCAGATTCTATTGTTATTTTTACTGCTTTCGCTTTTGGAGGATAGCGGATACATGGCTCGCGCCGCTTTTATTATGGACGCGCCAATGCGAAAAATCGGCCTGTCCGGTCGTGCGTTTGTTCCGTTGTTAATGGGTTTCGGCTGTACTGTTCCGGCGGTGATGGGCACCCGCATTTTGGAAAGCGAAAAAGATAAGCGGCTGACAATCCTAATCACGCCGTTTATGTCGTGCAGTGCGAAAACACCGGTTTATTCGTTGTTTATCGCGACATTTTTTGTAGGATACCGTCCGTTCGCAATGTTCTTGCTCTATTTTCTCGGCATTGTGATGGGCCTTTTATCGGCACTATTATTTAAAAACAGTATATTAAAAGGTAGACCGGCGTCATTTGTTATGGAGTTGCCGGATTACCGTTTGCCAACGGTCAAAACGGTATGGCTGCATGTTGAGCGGAGGATAAAGGATTTTTTGCTGAAAGCAGGCACGTCCGTGTTTATTGCAACAGTGATTATTTGGCTGTTACAGTCATTTTCAATTGAGTTACACATGGTTGCCGACAGTTCACAAAGTATTCTTGCAATGGTCGGCCGGCGGATTGCACCGGTGTTCACGCTTTGCGGATTTGGTGAATGGAAGCCCTCCGTGTCGCTCTTGACCGGACTTGTCGCAAAAGAATCTGTCGTCAGCACTATGAGCGTGCTCTATTCCGGAAATTTAGCAGCTGCTCTGCGTTCTAATTTCACCCCGCTGAGCGCCTGCTCCTTTATGATTTTTGTCCTTTTATACACCCCTTGCGCCGCCGCGCTTACCACAATTCACCGCGAAATGGGCAGCCTGAAATGGACGGCTGTCGCTGCCGTCTATCCGCTGATTACCGCGTGGTATTTATCTGCCATGTTTTACCAGTGCGCTGTTCTAATTCAAAAATTTTCCACTTAATTTGTTTTCTGCCACCACAAATCCGTTTCTTGCCAGTAAAAATAATTTTGCTTTCTATTAAGCAAGAGCATTCAATTTATTAATAAATAATAATCAAATATAATTCTTGTTTAATAATTGTTAATTAATTATCAAATAGCATTGCATATTTCCTGATTAATTGATATAATTTTGGTATCATACAGAAGATTGGGGAGTCACAGCATGATTTTGGCGTTGGATATTGGAAATACAAATATTACAATCGGTGTTTACGATGATAAAAAGCTGCTTTTTGTTTCACGCATGGCCACTGATGCCTCCCGCATGGAAGACCAGTATGCCATTGAACTACGTGATATTTTAGATATTTACGGAGTTTCACTTCAGGAAATCGAAGGCGCGGTAATCAGTTCGGTTGTACCGCCGCTCACTACGTTTATCGTGCGTGCGATTCAGCGACTGAGTAAGGTTAACCCGATTTGCGTTGGCTCTGATACAAAAACTGATATTAAAATTAAGATTCAGCGGCCGGAAGCAACCGGTGCGGATTTGCTTGTCGGCTGCGTTGCCGCAAGCAGGATGTACGACGGCGCGTGCATTATTCTTGACATGGGCACCGCGACGACTTTCGTCGTGCTTGACAAGGATAAAAATATGCTCGGCGGCGCGATTGTTCCCGGTGTCGGCATTTCTATGGATGCCTTGACTCGCCGCACCGCACAGCTTCCAAGTATTAGTTTGGAACCGCCCAAGCGCGTGATCGGCGACAACACGGTGGACTGTATGCGCTCCGGCATTCTTTTAGGCACTGCCTGCTTGATAGACGGAATGATAGAACGGATTGAAGCGGAGCTGGGGGAAAAATGCCACGTGGTGGCTACCGGCGGTCTGTCAAAGGAAATCGTGCCGCTTTGCCAGCGCAGCATCCACTTTTGTGACACCCTGCTGCTTGAGGGCCTCAGAATTATTTATGAAGATAATAAATAAAATATCACCAAAGCACAAACAAACAGCCGCGTGTATTTTTCACGCGGCTGTTGCTTTCTTTAAATTATTGAATAGTAATAAATATATATTGATAAACAATAAATTATATGATATTATGTTGTAAATACAAAATGAAAAGAGGAAATCCATTGAAACGGAAAACGACCTTAATTGTATTTACCGTGCTCAGTTTATTGTTGTTTACTTCCTGTTTCGCTCCGATTGGCCCGGGGGCAAGCGATTGGAGCTATGCCCTGCCGAACCAGTATCAAATTGTTCGCGCAAACTCACACAGTATCAGCATCGGATTTGGAAGCACCAAGGGCTCCACGACGATTTGTGACGGAGAGAAAATTTACGGGGTCGATGCGTATGTTTGGGGGTTTTGCGAAAATGACAGATACGTTGGTGTAAAACAAGTGGATGTTCCCGAGAAAGCGCGCGATAAGGTTCACCTTTTAAACCCGAGGTATTATTTAATTGATACTTTAAAACAGAATGTATACGGTCCGTATAAAGAAGAGGAATACAACAAAGAATGTAAAAGACAGAGGGTTTCCGGTCTGAGCGGATGGCAGGTAACCGACCCGGCGCCTGAGGGCGCAAATTACGATTAAACAGTACCGTGTAAATTTTCACGTGAGCTTAAATTTTATAAAAATATGGATAGCCCATAAAATGATCGCATTAACTTTTTTTCTTACGGAAAATATAGGTAACAAAAAATCCCCGGTCATCTTGACTTTCAGCATATTTAATTAATTCAAATGCTTTTTCAACCTCTACAAAATCAGCTGTTTGAATCAAATCCTCTTTTTTGATTTTTGAGTCGACAACATGCTTGTATCCAAAACCGCAGATAAATAAAATTCCGTCATCGGATATGTGATTTTTAATATCTGCAAGTTGCTCTCCACTTAATTTGTAATGATTAATTAAAATATTATCAAATATTCCGATATCTTCTAACGCGTTTGCAATACTTAAATCAATTTGCTTCGTATCAACAAGATAATGATTCTTCTTCGCAAATAGTTTTAAGCGATTAAGTGCAATTCCGCTGTAATCGACTCCTAACACCTTGAATTTGTTTTCAAGCAAAAACAATGTGTTCCTGCCATCACCACATGCAACGTCAAGAACCGAACCATTTTTGAAACAGCTGATATTTTCAACAAGTGATGCTTCCGGATTTAGAGGGTTATCACTTCTATTCGTGTACTTTTCGTCCCAGTAGTCTTTGCTTCCTATAAAATCCACTATAAAATCTCCTTATGTCAACTAATTTGTACAACTATTAAAGAAAAGCAATCAGCACCGTGTGAATTACCACGCGGTGCTGATTGTAATCTGTTATAATTATTTATGATATTTCTCGACAATGTCCTTTACAGCGTCAATCACATACTGCACTTCTTCGTCGGCCATGGTGGGGTAAAGCGGCAGTGAAATTAAGCGGTCGTAATGTTTTTCGGCGTTCGGGAAATCGCCCTCTTTAAAGCCATAGCGTTCCGTGTAAGCGCTCATATACGTCACCGGAATGAAATGTACGCTTGTGCCGACATTGCGCTCATTCAATTCAACAATAAACTGGTCGCGGTCAATCGTGAGCAGTTCCGGAATAATCCGCAGGACGTACAAATGCCAGCAGTGCGTTGTGTATTCGGGAACAAACGGCGGGTCGCAGGCATCAATTTTGCCGAATTCCTCCTGATATTTCGCGGCGATTTTAAGACGCGCGGTCTGCATTTCCTCAAGGCGTTCAAGCTGCTTTAAGCCAAGCGCCGCCTGAATGTCAAACATATTATATTTAAAGCCCGGCTCGCAGATATCGTATTTCCATGTGCCGCCCTTCGCGTAGCGGTTCCATGCGTTTTTGCTCATGCCCTGCCCTGCGAAGATTCTCGCTTTTCTGTCGGTTTCATCGTCGTCGGTGACGAGCATTCCGCCGTCGCCGGTGCACAGGTTCTTTGTGGCGTAAAAGCTGTAGGAAGCAGTACCCGGCAGCTTGTTTCCAATTAGTCTGCCTTTATAGCGGCTCCACAATGCATGTGCGGCGTCTTCGGAAACGAACAGGCCGTGCTTGTCCGCAATTTCATAAATACGGTCAAGGTCACAAACCTGGCCGCTGTAATGTACCGGAACAATGGCTTTGGTTCTCGGGGTGATTTTTTTCTCGATTTCGTCCGGGTCGATGCAGGTGGTTTTGTAATCAATATCGGCAAAGACCGGGGTCGCTCCCGTGTGAATAATGGTGCTCGCGGTGGAAGCAAAGGTCATTGGGGTCGTGATAACCTCGTCACCCGCACCGATGCCTTGGGTGAGAAGCGCAACATGTAAAGCGGCCGTGCAGGAATTCATTGCAATTGCGTGTTTAGCGCCCAGATACGCAGCAAATTCGTTTTCAAACTCATTGGTGCGCGGCCCTTTCGCCAACCACTTGGATTTCAAGGTGTCGACAACCTCATTAATTTCAAGGTCGGTAATGTCGGGCAGATTGTATGGAATAAATTTTTCTCTTTTCATAAAGTGACTCATTTGTTTCAATCCTCTTTTAAATGCTTTATTTTAACCAGTTTAAACAATAAATCAATGTAAATGATAATACCATTGATATCTATTGTCAACTATATTTCATATTCAAATTGTTGACTATAAGCCGTATCGGATATATAATATACAAGTTAAAGCAGAATAATTTATGGTAAAGAATGGTGTTAACGTGAACGACACGAAAGAGTTTTTTGCTCATCCGAGCGCGTGCGTGGATGACGGCGCGGAAGTTGGGAACGGCACGAAGGTATGGCATTTTACGCATATTAGCAGCGGGTGTACAATCGGCGAAAACTGTACAATCGGCCAGAATGTTTTTGTCGCGCCCGGCGTAAAAATCGGTGATTACTGTAAAATTCAAAATAATGTATCCATCTATGAGGGTGTTGAGCTTGGCAATTATGTCTTTTGCGGCCCTTCCATGGTGTTTACCAACGTGCAGCGCCCACGGTGCAAGTACCCACAGCGCGGCACGGCTTTTTATGCCCCGACGCCAATCGGCGAGGGTGCGAGCATCGGCGCGAACGCAACCATCGTTTGTGGCCATCGCGTCGGAAAAAATGCGTTTATTGCAGCCGGCAGCGTGGTGACAAAGGATGTGCCTGATTATGCCGTTATGATGGGAAACCCTGCCCGTCAGCACGGCTGGGCCTGTGAATGCGGCGAAAAGATCGGTGAAAGTTTAGTATGCCCGAAATGTGGGAAAAGATATATTCAAGGCGAAAAAGGCCTTGAGGAGGTAGTAAAATAAATGGAAAAGATACAGTTTAACGACCTTGGCGCACAGTACAGCCATTTAAAAAAAGATATTGATCAGGGAATCGCAGATGTGATCAGCGGCTGCCATTTTATTTCTGGCCCACAGACGGAAGAACTTGAAAGAAAACTTTGTAATTATACCGGGCGCAAGTACTGCGTGAGTACCAGCAACGGAACCGATGCACTTCTGATGCCTTTGATGGCCAAAGGGGTCGGCGAGGGTGACGCGGTGTTTGTTCCTGCCTTTACCTTTTTCGCAACTGCCGAAGTCGCAAGCTTTTTGGGCGCGACTCCTGTTTTCTGCGATGTAGAAGAAGATACGTTTAACATGGACCCGAACTCTCTTACAGAACAGATTGAAAAAGTGATTCGTGAGGGAAAATTAAAGCCCAAATCGGTGATTGCGGTTGATTTGTTTGGTCAGCCGGCGAACTTTATTGAAATTGAACCAATCTGCAAAAAATACGGTCTCCTGCTGATTGAGGATGCCGCACAGGGTTTTGGCGGTCAAATTAATGGCAAAAAGGCATGCAGCTTCGGCGATGTTTCCGCGACAAGTTTCTTTCCCGCAAAGGCGCTTGGCTGCTACGGCGACGGCGGCGCAATTTTTACGGATGACGAAGAAATGTACAAGCTGCTTGTTTCAATCCGTGTGCACGGCAAGGGTGCTTATAAATATGAAAATGTCCGCATCGGCTTAAATGCAAGGCTTGATACGTTGCAGGCGGCGATTCTTCTGCCAAAGCTGCGCGAATTTGATAAAGAGGTAGAGCACCGCAACTGGGCGGCTGCACGCTATGCGAATCTTTTAAAAGATAAATTCCAGGTTCCGGTGGTACGGGACGGATATTTTTCCAGCTTTGGTTATTATACTCTTAAAGCGGAAAATGAGGAACAGCGCACGAAAATGATGAGTGCTTTAAATGAAGCGGGTGTTCCGACTATGATTTACTACCCTGTTCCGCTGCATCTGCAAAAGGTGTATCAGTCGCTTGGCTATCGTGAAGGCGACTTGCCTGTGAGCGAGAAGCTCAGCAAAACTGTTTTCAGCCTGCCAATGCACGGCTATATCACAGAAGATGTTATAAATTATATTTGCATGACAATGCAAAATATCTAATTTTATGAGGAGAATTTAAATGTCAAACGTGAAAACAGAGTTATTAAATAAAATTCAGGACAAGTCCGCAGTTGTCGGTATTGTCGGTCTTGGGTATGTTGGCCTTCCGCTCGCTGTGGAGTTTGCTAAAGCGGGCTACAAGACAATCGGCTTTGACGTACAGTCGCAAAAAGTTGATTCTGTCAATGCCGGCCACAATTACATCGGCGATATTGTCGGCGATACATTGAAAAATGTTGTAGAAAGCGGCAAGCTTTCCGCCACCAGTGATTTTTCCTTTATCAAGGATGTTGACGCAGTTGCAATCGCTGTTCCTACTCCGCTTGATAAATATCAGCAGCCGGATATCAGCTATGTGAAAGGCTCCACTGAGTCCGTTGCAAAGTATATGCACAAAGGTATGGTCATTGTGCTTGAATCCACCACTTATCCCGGTACAACCGAAGAGCTTTTAAAGCCGATTCTTGAAGCGACCGGACTGAAATGCACCGAGGACTTTTACCTTGCATTCTCGCCTGAGCGTGTTGACCCGGGCAATCAGCAGTACAAAACGAAGAACACCCCAAAGGTTGTCGGCGGAATCGGCAAGGACGGTACCGAAGTTGCCGCCGCGCTGTACCGCAATGTGCTTGAGGGCGGTGTTTACGAAGTTTCCTCACCGGCTGTTGCCGAAATGGAAAAGCTTCTTGAGAACACCTATCGCAATATCAATATCGGTTTAGCCAATGAAATGGCAATTATCTGTAACCGCATGGGCATCAATGTTTGGGACGTAATCGACGCCGCAAAGACAAAGCCATACGGCTTCCAGGCGTTTTATCCGGGCCCGGGCCTCGGCGGGCATTGTATCCCGCTTGACCCGTTCTACCTTGCTTGGAAAGCGCGTGAGTTTGATTATCACACCCGTTTAATTGAAACTTCAGGTGAAATCAACACCGGAATGCCGGAGTATGTTGTTGATCGTGCCATGAAAGTTCTTAACAGAAATAAAACAGCAATGAACGGCGCCAATGTGCTTGTTCTGGGCGTCGCTTATAAGGCTGACATCGACGATTACCGCGAGAGTCCGGCACTGAATGTGATTGAACATTTAGTGAAAGAGGGAGCAAAAACGACCTACTTTGACCCGTTTATTCCGGAGTACAAGCATAAGGGCGTTACCTACAAGGGTGCAGTCGAACTGACGGATGCCATGCTGAAAAATGCGGATATTGTCATTATTTGCACAGCACATACCTGCTTTGACCACAATCGGATTCAAAAATTAAGCAAGGCTGTTTTTGATACGAGAAATGCCATGAAGGACGTCACCGACCGTTCCAACATCGAACTCTTATAATTTATTTCCCCCGTTTCGATTTGTAACGGGGGAATTTTGCGTTGGGGAAATATTTCTGAATACGGATATTAAAGGAGATTAATCATGAAAAAACTTCGTTTTGCCCTTATTGGCTGTGGAAGAATTTCCAAGAACCACATTGCCGCCGCGATTACGAATTCTAAAACGATGGAGTTGGCTGTCGTTTGCGACCCGGTCATTGCGTGTGCGGAAAAGCAGGCAGATGTCTATTTTGCGGCTGCGGGTGTAAAGCCGCTTATTTATACCGATTATAAAAAAGCGCTTGAGGAGCAGGAAATTGACTGCTGTGCGATTGCGACCGAAAGCGGTTATCATGCTGAAATCGCACTTTACTGCATCCGCCACGGCAAAAATGTACTTATTGAAAAACCGATGGCCCTGAGCACCGACGATGCGGAACAGATGATTCGTGAAGCGAAGGAACAAGGCGTCACCTTGGGCGTCTGCCATCAGAACCGCTTTAATCAGCCGGTTCAGGAGCTTCATAAGGCTATTGAGGACGGTCGCTTCGGCAAATTGGTCAGCGGCACGGCCCGTATTCTTTGGAACAGGGGTATGCCGTATTATGAGCAGGCACCGTGGCGCGGCACATGGGCACAGGACGGCGGTACCTTGATGAATCAGTGTATTCATAATATTGACCTGCTCCAGTGGAGCCTTGGCGGCGAACCGGACACCATTATGGCAATGACCGGGAATTACCTGCGCGATATTCAGGCAGAGGACTTTGGCGCAATCTTAATCCGCTTTAAAAATGGCGCAATCGGCATTGTGGAAGGAACTGCGTGTGTATACCCGAAAAACCTTGAAGAGACACTCTCTGTTTTCGGTGGAACCGGCACGGCGGTCATCGGTGGTCTTGCTGTGAACCGTATCGAAACATGGAACTTTGAAAAACCGGCAGAACAGGATGCCGGCGTTGCGGCACTTACCGGAACAGACCCGAAAGACGTTTACGGCAGTGGTCACACCACGCTATACGCGAACTATATTGACGCGGTGAACAACCATACCGACCCGCTTGTGAGCGGTACCGAGGCCATCAAGGCCATGAAAATCATTCTTGCGGCCTACAAATCACAAAAGACGGGAAAGGCTGTCGAGTTTGACAACCTCAGCTTCTCGACACTTGATATGAAGGACTCCTATGTGCGTTATCAATAATTAGTATAGAGGTTAAAAGATGAAAATTGTAACCGTAGTCGGCGCAAGGCCGCAGTTTGTCAAGGCTTCGGTCGTTTCGGCGGCGTTAAAACCAATTTGCACCGAAGTACTTGTCCACACCGGTCAGCACTATGATCATAATATGTCCGATGTATTTTTCGAGGAGCTTTCGATTCCGAAGCCCGCCTATAATTTAGGGGTCGGTTCCGGATCGCACGGTCACCAGACCGGTGAAATGCTGATGAAAATTGAAGATGTACTGCTAAAAGAAAAACCGGATATCATGCTTGTTTACGGCGACACCAACTCCACCCTCGCGGGTGCGTTAGCCGCTTCCAAACTGCACATACCGGTCGCTCATGTGGAAGCGGGGCTGCGCTCTTACAATATGCGTATGCCCGAGGAACAGAACCGCGTTTTGACCGACCATATTTCAAGATGGCTGTTCTGCCCGACACAGACTGCGGCGGACAACTTGAAAAAAGAGGGCGTTACGGCAGGCGTGGGTGTTTGCGGAGATGTGATGCTCGATTCTGTTCTGCATTTTCTAAAGTTGGCGCAGGGAAATCCGCAAAAGACTGCGATTTTTGACCAGCTCGGCATAGAGCCTAAAAATTATCGTCTTGCCACCCTACACCGTGCGGAAACGACTGACGGTGGCATTGACGCGGTAATCCGTATTTTTAAAGCGTTTGAGCAGCTTGAGCAGCTTGTTGTACTGCCAATTCATCCGCGCACAAGGCCGCTTGCCGAGGAAGCGATTGCGAAATGCGGCTTTCAAAATATCAAATTAATTGATCCGGTCGGCTACCTTGAAATGCTGCTTCTTACCTCAAATGCCTGTCAGGTTTTAACGGATTCCGGTGGACTGCAAAAAGAAGCATGGTTTATGAAGGTACCGTGTGTTACTTTGCGGCAGGAAACCGAGTGGGTGGAAACGCTCGCCGGAAACTGGAATATACTCGCTCAGCTCACCACAGAAGATATTTTTGCCAAAGCGACCAATACCGTTGTCGACAAGGCTGCCCATGAGCAGATGCCGTTTGGCGACGGAAAAGCTTCGGAGAAAATCGCGGCGGTGCTGGCACGGGAATCGGGCGCAAAGTAATAAAACAGCTGCTTGCAGTGTATAAGGGGAATATATGAATATCCTATATATTAATCACTATGCCGGCTCCGACCGGCACGGAATGGAATTTCGCCCGTATTTCATGGCGAAACGCTGGGCGCAGGCGGGGAACAACGTAACCATCGTCGCCAGTTCCTATTCGCATCTGCGTACTAAAAATCCGGATATGCAGGGCAAAAGAACGATGGAGCAGAACATTGACGGAATCCGTTACTTTTGGATTAGCGGTTCTGAGTATCACGGAAACGGCGTCGGCAGGATTAAAAATATGCTGAGCTTTCTGCGCGGACTATACCGATATGGCAATGAAATTGCGGCGCAGGGGAAGCCTGATGTTGTAATTGCCTCATCCACCTATCCGCTCGATATTTATCCGGCCCGCAAGCTTGCAAAAAAGTACGGTGCGATGCTGATTTACGAGGTGCATGATCTTTGGCCGCTCAGCCCGATTGAGCTCGGCGGAATGAGCCCGCGCCATCCGTATATCATGCTCATGCAGGCGGCGGAAAATTATTGCTATCAGCACAGCGATTACGTTGTTTCACTTTTGCCCAAAGCGCAGGAGCATATGGTTGAACATGGGTTAAAGCCAGAAAAATTTATTTGCATCCCCAACGGGATTGTCAAAGCCGACTGGGAACAGCCAATGGCAAATCCGCCGGTTTATTATGATAAGCTGAAGCAATACCACGACGAAGGGTACTTCCTGATTGGCTACACGGGTGCTCATGGAATCGCAAACGCGCTAAACAGCTTTGTCGAAGCAGGAGAGCAACTGCGCGATCAGAAAATCAAGCTGCTCTTAGTCGGCCCCGGTCCTGAGCGCGATCACCTGATCCAAAAGGTAATCGACTTAAAATTAGGGGATACGGTGGAATTACTGGAGCCGGTCAAACGAAATCAGGTACCGGAGCTTTTAAACCAAATGGATGCGCTCTATGTTGGTTTGCAGCGCCAGCCTCTGTTTCGTTTCGGGGTCAGTCCGAATAAACTGATGGATTACATGATGGCCGCTAAGCCGGTCATTTTCGCAATTGACGCTGGAAACGACATGGTAGCGGACGCGGGCTGCGGAATTTCGATTGAGCCGGAGGACAGCACCGCAATTGCACAGGCCGCTCAAAAACTTGCATCTCTTCCCAAGGAACAGCTGCAGGCAATGGGTGAGCACGGCAGAGAATATATTCTCGAAAACAATGAGTATGATGTGCTTTCACAAAAATTTCTTGATGTATTCAAAATGCCATATTAATTGATTTGTATATTCAATAGGACGAAAAGTGGAGCAGTCGATTGACTGCCCCACTTTTTATAGTCCCAGTTCATTCATTTTGTCGCGCAGCTTGATGAAGTCATCAAATGCAGCCGGTTTGTTGTTCGGGTTGCGCAGCAGCGCGGCAGGGTGGAGCGTTGCCATCATCAGCACGCCGTTTTTTTCAAAGAATATGCCGTGCTCCTTGGTGATCTTCATATCCGGTTTAATGAGTTTCATCGCAGCGATTCGTCCGAGGCAGACGATGATTTTAGGACGAATGAGTGCAACCTGATTGCGCAGCCATTCAATGCACAAATCCTGTTCCTCCTGCAGAGGGTCACGATTTTGGGGCGGCCTGCATTTGACAATGTTGGCAATATAAATATTGGTGTGCCGGTCAAGGTCAACAGCGGTCAGCATCTTGTCGAGCAGCTGCCCGCTCCGGCCGACAAACGGTTCGCCTTGCAAATCTTCATTTTCACCCGGCCCTTCGCCGATAAAGAGCACTTTGGCATCTTTGTTACCCACACCGAACACCACGTTGGTGCGCCCTGTACACAGGTCGCATTTGCGGCAGCCGAGGCACGCGGATTGAAGTTCTTCCCAGTTATCAAACAATTTTGAGGTCACCCTTTCTTTCGATGATTATGTATTATTATAGCATGAATGACAGAAATGCAAAAGGTTAACATAGGGTTTTATGTTGTAATTTGAGCTTTTATGAGGTACAATAAAAGCGTTACACAACAAATTTTATTTGAATTACAGGAGATGCTCACATTGAAAATCATGGTAGAAACGTCAGCACGCCACATTCACCTGACACAGGAAGATTTGGAAACTTTGTTCGGTAAGGAAGTTCAGCTGACTCCTAAAAAAGCGTTATCTCAGGTAGGCCAGTTCGCCTGTGTTGAAAAAGTTGAAATTGTCGGCCCCAAGAGCTCCATTAAGATGTCCATCCTCGGCCCTGTGCGCCCTGAAACACAGATTGAGCTTTCTAAGACCGAGGCTCGCACCATCGGAATCGACGCTCCGACCCGTATGTCCGGGGAACTTGCCGGAACTCCCGGCTGCAAAGTAATCGGACCCAAGGGCGAAATTACACTTGATCACGGTGTTGTTGTTGCAAAGCGCCACGCGCACTTTACTCCGGAGCAGGCAGTTGAATTTGGTGTGAAAGACGGCCAGAATATTCAGATAAAACTAAACTATAACGAGCGTGCATTGATTTTCGGCGATGTCATCGCCAGAGTCAGCAAAACAGCGGGCCTTGCGGTTCATATCGACACCGATGAAGCCAACGCGGCAGGATTGCCCGGCACTGTTGACGGCGAAGTCATTCTTTAATATTGATTACTTAACAAAGTGGGGCTGTCTCGAAAATGAGACAGCCCCTTACTGTATCTGAGAGAATAATTGTTCGACGTTGGTTGTCGGATTTTATGAAGGAAATGAAGTCTTTTTACTGCTGCTTTATGATTTGCTCATAATTTGCTGTGCCGGTCGTTTTCTGCTGAAACGATGGTTTCATTTTCATAATCAAGAATAGCGCAGCAAGCGCGACTACGAAAGCGAAGCCTTCACTTGCCCATATGTTTACATATTTTGACAGCGTGACGGCACCGAAGTCGAGCACGGCATGCGCCCCGATGGCAAGAAAATAGTAGCGGATTTTATGTTCGTTAAGTCCTTTGAAAATCAATACTGTGGCGAAAACATGGAATGTGACGGCGAATACCCTCTCCAGAACGCCTATGTAGACCATGGACGGTTTTACCGCGAGCATGGTGGATAAAAGCTGCTGGCTCGTCGCTGCGGGTAGTTTTGAAGTAATTGTGCTGAAACTGCCGTTGTTAATCATAACGGTATAAATGATGTTGTTAATCTGTGCCATTCCGGTCAGCAAAATAACCTCGCAAAAGCCGTGGCCTAATCCGAACGCAAGTGCATCGTTAAAACCGCGCTGATCCTTTAAAAAGCCCCCTGCGAACACATAACGCGCGCTCTCTTCAAACAGCCCCGCAGTGACGGCGAGTGCGATGTAGTAGGGGATGACATTCAACGCAAAGGCCTTGAACCAGCTTTGTGCCCCCAACACCTGCAAAATTGGAATTCTCAGGCAGATTTGTGAAACGAAGAATGCCGCCGCGCCAAGGAACATCGGTTTCACTGAAATTTTCTTTCTCAAACAAAGTACCAGTAAAATCACGATTGGAAGCAGTAGTTCAGCCGACGCCGAAAAAATAAACGCGGCAAGAACAGAAGTCGAAATGGTCATAAAAACAGCTCCTTATTTTTCATTTTTCAGTTTATAAAAGATATTGTGCGCGTAGACACAAACAATGATGGTTAATATCAATACAGTTGCAACTGTAAATGCCAATGCAAAGGATTCCGGCACGAAAATACAGCAAATTGCTGAAAGCAACCCGCCAATCATGAACACTTTTCCCCCAAAGCGGTGCGTACGAAACCATACTTCGTCGTTATCCAAAGTCCAACTGACGCGGATTCCGACAAGGGCGTTCCGTTTGCATTTCGGCAGATAATTCCCAATTACGATATACATAAGGCAGAGAACTACGGCAATCATCCGGTTATAACCAATGCTGTTAAGATTTTTCACCGAATGGAAGCTGGTGTAAAGAAAAATATAGGTCATTACGTTAAATACTGCTACCAAACTATAGCCTGCGGCATTGACCGCTTTTTCATTGGGCTTTTTTTCTTCCCTCAAATTGTGAGGATTTGTGCTTATTTGAGATTTTGAAAACCATTTCATAAATATCGCAAATACCAAAGTCATAATTGGCAGGATGAACAGTTCGTATTTGCTGCCGTAGCGGTCGACCTGACCGAAAGCCCCGTAATGCGCCGGAACAATGTCCGGCATTGCGGGAAGAACAAGCAGGGTTACGATTGCCGGCAGGATTGCCAAAACCCAGTAAAGGCTGTCTCGACCGATTTCTTCCAATTTATTTTTTATTGTCAAGTCCTCCGGATTTCTCTTTTTGATAAATAAAATAAGAGTATGCCGCAGGTGCGGCAACCATGAAGACGATGGTACCAATCATCAGCCAATCAAAGGGGAAAAAAGCGCTGACGGCAATTAGAATGCCGCCGATAATCCACACGAATCCGGCGAACCGATGCGTTTTTCTCCAGTTCTCCGCATTGGACAGCGTCCACGGCAGCCTGATTCCGATGGTGTAATTGTATTTGCATTTCGGCAGATAATTGCCGATAACGGCAATAACAAAGCCAACCAGTACGGTAATAAAAATACTGATCTTGAGCCTATCATTCATGGCCTTAAAAATGGTCACACACTGTGCGGCGTTGGCAATAATGACAATGAACCATTTGGTAATAAATTTTATTTGCGGAGACCGGTCAATATTCTGCTTTTGAGGATCCGCAGAGATACGAAAATTTGCAAGAAGGATGAGAACGAGGAGAATTGCCGGAAGTCCGAACGCCGCAAAGGGACGTGAGGCATAGCCGTTTGCATTGTCCGCCGCGTCCCAATGCACGGCGACCTGTTCCGGCAGATAGCGATAAAATGCTGCCGATAAGATAAATGGAAATACCGCAAGTATCCAGTAAAGATATTTTCCTGCTTTATTTTTCATTGTTGTGTTTCTCCTTGAAACCACTGAACCAACCGATTAATTCTTCAAATACGGATAAATTCAGTTCGTAATAGATGTACTTTCCCTCATGCCGGTCTGAAATCAGGTCGGCCTTTTTTAAAATAGACAGATGATGGGAAATGGTCGCGCCTGTCATATTGAAATGCTCCACAATTTCACCGGCGGGAAGGGGACGTTCCTTCAGAAGATTCAGAATTTCCCGCCGTGTGGGGTCGGAAAGGGCTTTAAAAGTTTCGGGAAACGGCAATTTCTCACTTCCTGTCATTTAGAAGTTTATCTAAATGTATTATAGCGCTTTTTTTACATGTGTCAATATGATTTAGAAATATTTTGAATATCGGAATCTTCATATTTAAATCTTGTCTTTTGGGACAGGATAGTTTATAATATTGTAGTTGGTATTTATGAAGCAAGGCAGAAATGCGTGCAATAGGATATGCAGGCGGGCGGGCTCTGTACGGCGGGGTACCGTGAACCATGTCAGGCGGGGAACCGAGCAGCATTAATCGGATTGTCCTGTGCGATACAGGCGGTCTGTCCGTCTGTATATCCTAATGCATGATAACCGTTTGAAAGCGGTCTGTCTTGCTTTCAATTTGTCTAAGGGGAGGTGTTCGTGTGTATCAGGTGCTGTATAGAAAATGGAGGCCGAAGGTGTTTGCCGACGTTGTCGGTCAGCCGCAGGTCACTGTTACGCTGAAAAATGAGCTGATGGCCGGCCGTATTGCGCACGCGTACCTTTTTACCGGTTCGAGGGGAACGGGCAAGACCACTTGTGCGAAAATTCTGGCAAAGGCGGTCAACTGCCTCAGTCCGGTTGACGGGGACCCCTGCGGCGAATGTGAAATCTGTCACGGCGTTGACAGCGGCTCCGTAATGGATATTGTTGAGATAGACGCCGCCAGCAACAACGGTGTGGACAATATCCGGTCTTTGCGTGAAGAAGCCAACTTTACTCCTGTGGCAGCGAAATACAGGGTATATATTATTGATGAGGTGCACATGCTCTCGACCGGCGCGTTCAATGCGTTGCTGAAAACGCTCGAAGAGCCACCCGCTCACGTTATTTTTATCCTTGCCACAACAGAAGTGCATAAGCTTCCCGCCACAATTTTGTCGCGCTGCCAGCGCTTCGACTTCCGCCGCATTCCGCCAAAGGAAATTGCTGACCGGCTCACTTATGTTACAGAACATGAAGATGCTGTCATTGACCCGCAGGCGGCGCTCTTGATTGCGCGCCTTGCGGACGGCGCACTGCGTGACGCACTCTCTTTGCTGGATCAGTGCCTCGGACGAAGCAAAAATGTGACGGTCGAAGTCGTGAATGAAACGGCGGGGCTGGTTGGCAGGGAACATCTCTTTGAGCTGACCGATGCAATTCAGAAACATGATTCCGGTTCGGCGCTTGAAATTATCGACCGACTGCACAATTCCTCAAAGGATATGGCAAGGCTCTGTGAGGAGTTGTCGTCGCACTTTCGGAATTTAATGCTGATAAAAACCATGAAGGACGCACACAACATGATTGTAGTGTCCGACGCGGAATATGAAAATATAACAAAGCAGGCTCTTTCCATTCCATTGCCCGCTATTCTGCACGGACTTGATACCATTCAGTCCGCACTGGAAAAAATGTACCGCGGCGGCGACCGGCGCATTGAATTTGAAATGGCGATGATTCGCTTATGTTCGCCGGAACTGGACTCCACAACCGACGCTTTGGTTCGCCGCTTGGAAGCATTGGAGCGTGGGGGAGTGAGGCCGCAACCTGCAAAGGCCGCACCTCTCAGCCGTGAACCTGTCAAGGAACAACCCGCAAGCGGAGCCACGGTCAGCCACGCACCACCCCTCTCTGAAGAAGACGAGCCTGCTCCTGAGCTGGCGAGAAATTCAGGTGAGGCGATATCGCCTCAAGAAGTGCAAAGTCTTGAAAGCGGCGCCGAACGTCTTGCTGAATGGCCTGAAATTCTCCAAATTTTAAAAAGTTATTCCCATGTCATCGCATCCGCGTTTAACGGTTCAACCGCTTATATCAGCGGACCTTATGTGTTGGTTGATGCGCCGAATGAAATCGCGTTCCGGCTGCTCCGGGAGCCGGCACAGCGCGAAAATATGCGTCGTGCCATTCAGCAGGTGACAGGAAAGACTTATAAATTAGGCCCCTATAAGAGCCAAAATGAACAAGAAAAAGCAAATGACCCGCTCGCCGAACTGGCAGGGTTGGCCGAAAATCAAGGCATTCAAGTGATTAAAAAATAAAAATTAGGAGGAAGTTTATATGAAAGCAAGATTACCACAGGGATACGGCGGAGGCGGCAACGCTAATTTACAGCAGCTTGCACGCCAGGCACAAAAGATTCAAGAGGACATGGACGGGGTAACCGCAGAGCTTGAGGCAAAGGAATACACAGCAACTGCGGGCGGCGATGCGGTTAAAGCAATCGTGACAGGAAAAATGGAACTGAAAGCAATTGATATTAAGCCGGAAGTCGTTGACCCGGAGGACGTTGAAATGCTTTCCGATTTAGTCATCGCCGCAGTAAACGAAGCCCTCCGCACTGCTGCTGCGGATAAGAGCGAGAGAATGGAGAAAATTTCCGGCGGCATCAATATGCCGGGGATGTTTTAATTATGCCGTCTTATAATGTGGCACCGTTATCGCGCCTGATTGAGCAGTTTGAGCGTCTTCCGGGTATCGGGCATAAAAGTGCGCAGCGCCTGGCTTATTATGTGCTTGGCCTTTCAAAAGAGAGTGCTGAGAATTTCGCTAATGCGATTACAGATGCCCACGATAAAATTCATTATTGTAAAATATGCTGTAACCTGACGGATCAGGAACTGTGCCCCGTGTGCCGCAACGATGCCCGCGATAAATCGATAATCTGTGTTGTCGAAGACCCCCGAGATGTGATTGCACTTGAGCGCACCCATGAGTTTAACGCAACCTATCATGTACTTCATGGTGCGATTTCCCCGCTCGGCGGTGTCGGACCCGATCAGCTTACCATCAAGGAACTGCTGGCACGGATCAATAATGATGTTGTCAAAGAAGTCATCATGGCCACCAACCCGACTGTTGAAGGCGAAGCAACTGCTATGTATATTTCGCGTTTGCTAAAGCCGCTCGGGGTCAAAGTAACGCGCCTTGCCTACGGAATACCTGTCGGCGGAGATTTGGAATATGCAGACGAGGTAACGCTTTCCCGCGCAATTGAAGGCCGTAGCGAAATTTAGTTTACATAACACTTGACATTTTTCATTTGTTATGCTATGCTCAAATACCGATATAAATAGTAAGGGGGCTTTTTTATATGGCTAAAGACAACTTGAAAACATTGGCGCAAAATAAAAAAGCCTTCCATGAATATTTTGTTGAGGAAAGCATGGAAGCCGGCATAGAGCTTTGCGGTACCGAGGTCAAGTCGCTTCGCAAATCGCAAGCGAATCTTAAGGATGCTTGGTGCTCCATTGTGAAGGGTGAACTTCTGATTAATGGGATGCACATCAGCCCGTATGATCACGGAAATATCTTTAATCAGGATCCTATGCGTGTTCGCCGCCTTTTGATGCACAAGAGGGAAATCACGCGTCTGTTTGCTTTAGTGAAACAGGATGGTTATTCTTTAATCCCGATTTCAGTTTACCTCAAAGGTTCAATGGTAAAAGTGCAGGTTGGGTTGTGCAAGGGTAAAAAACTGTACGATAAGCGTGCCGATATGGCCGCCAAATCAGCCAAGCGCGATATTGACCGCGCAATGAAGGAAAAGAACCGCTGATTCAAATATTATTCATATGTTTATCATATAATAATAGCAATGTGATTTTTCATTTTTACATGGGGATGTAAAGGTTTCGACGGGGATTGTGAGCCTTAGCAAGCGAGTAGCGAAGTGGAACGCTATAATTCTGCAAGCATAATTTAAATGACAAAAATCAAAACAAAAACGTTAACTATAATAACAATTATGGGATGGCGTTTGCAGCCTAATTAGACTGCCGTCTTTACCGGGAGTACCGCGGCTCGGATAAGGGCGTCACTTAGCGGTGAACGTGAATCGGAGAACGCCTTTACTCTGATCATGACTTAAAGGCTACTGAACCGCAGAGCCTGCCTTTGGGCGCTGCGCAAAGGGAATGTAAAATCATCGGCTACACTCGTAGAAAACTCTGGTAAGCAATTTTCGGACACGAGTTCGACTCTCGTCATCTCCACCATGGTAAATAATAGCACTACTTTCTTATAAAGGAAGTAGTGCTATTATTATGCTATGCTGCTTAGAAATGTAATTTTATACCAACAATAATTATGTATGATATATTTTAGAATTGTAAAATATCTTTTTAAAAAGACCTGGAATAACTCCAACTATGTTAATGAGCACTTGATAACTGATTTTAATATTTTATACAAGTGAATCATATTCATTGACAATTATTCATTCGACTGCTATACTGCTTATAGCGCCGAAAGAAGGTGAAAATACGGAACGAATTTCAAAGCCGCCTGAGATCCGCAGACAGGAAATTTTAGATGCCGCCATGCGGCTGTTTTGTGAAAAAGGGTATGAGGCTACCTCAATGGCCGATATTGCGAAGGAGCTTCATGTTGTGCAGGGGCTGTGCTATCGCTATTTTGATTCTAAGCAGACTCTCTTTGACACCGCAATGCAGCAGTATGTGGCAGAATGCAGCGCGGATTTTATTAAGAATCTTCATGACCACAGCAAAACGATTCGCGAAAGAATGGACACCATGTTCGCTCTGATGTCAGATGAGAGAAGAGAACGATATCATGATTTTTACCACAAGTCCGGCAATGAAGCCTTACATGAAATGCTATCGCTCAAAATGTGCAAATATATGATACCCCATGTCAAAGAGGAACTGGAGTTGCTTTGCAGTCAAGGCGTGCTTTCACTCGAAAAGCCTGAGTTGACTGCCGAATTCATCCTGTTTGGGCAAATGGGCTTGTTGCAGGATCAAGAAGAGCCGCTTTCTGTAAGGCTGCGGCATATACGCATGTATATTGACAAACTGCTTTCAACGAACACAATAGACACAGCAAAAGATTCCATATAACCCTGAGAGTTTACCGCTTTTCAGGGTATTTCAAAGGCACATGAGTGAACTATATTCATTGAATGACTGATGTTCATTCAGAAAGAGGCTTTTATATGAAAGGCTTAAAAACAATTGATTTTTTAGAGGGGCGCGCGTCTAAAAACTTGTTCGCAATTTTCGTGCCGCTCTTAGTCGCGTTCTTTTTCAGTATGGCGTTTGATGTAACCGATAGCCTTTGGATCGGCAATTTGCTTGGCGAGACGGCACTCGCGGCGCAAACGATTTCCATGCCGCTTATTTTAATATACAATTCCGTTTGCATGGGTGTGACGGGAGGCATCGGGATTTTACTGTCCATTGGCATCGGCGCAAAAAGGCAGGACAAAGTAGAGGGACTCATTGCGACATCCCTTGTTACGATGATTGTCTTTTCATTGGTGATTACCTTTTTTTGTGAGTTTGGCATTGATTTTATTTTGTTTGCTGTTAATACGCCGCGCGAAATCTATGCGATGGCAAGGGGATTTTTGTCTATTCACATTTTGAGTTTTCCTTTTGTCATGATGTATATGTACCTCAGTGCCGTACTGCGCAGCTATGGAAATTCAATTATACAGCTTATTTCAATTATTGGCTGCACGATTGCGAACGCAGTGCTTGATCCGATTTTTATTCACTTTATGGGAATGAACGGCGTCGCCGTCGCCACAGTTCTCTCTGAAGGCGCAATGATGATTCTGGTTTTTGCGTATTGCAAGAGGAATGAAATCATGCACTTCAATCTTGGCGCTTTCCGATTTGAAACTCTGCGCAGTATCGTTTCAAAAGCGGTGCCATCCATGATTCAACAGAGTCTTCCTTCTGTGAGTGCGACATTTGTCACGTCACTTGTCGCCGCGTTTGGCATAACGGCGATTGCCGGATTTGGAATAGCCGGTAAAATTGAAACCCTGTTGCTCTACCCGCCAATGGCGATGAACATGGCGCTGACCTCCGCGACAGGTCAATGCTTTGGTGCAGAAAATACAAAAAAAGCGAAAGAATATTCAAAATGGGGCGTCCTAATCGGCGGAGGTGTTCTCATTGCCTTCACCCTGATTGTTACCCTATTTTCTGGAAGTCTTGCTGGATTGTTCGGTGCGGGCAGCGCAGTAAAACAAATTGTAGCAACCTATTTTGCGATTATTGCTGTCGGCTACGTCTGTAATATCATTACGAACAGCATGCTCGGAACGGTCAATGGCGCTGGTAAACCTTTTGCTGCCATGTGCCTTATGATTTTTTATTATATTATCGTACGCATGCCGCTTGCAAAGATTTTAGCTATGACGGTGCTTGGACTAAATGGCATTTGGGTCGCAGTTTTGGCCAGCCATATTGCCGCGGCGATTGCTTCCGCCCTGTATTGCAGACATTTGTTGAAACAAAAAGCTAAGATAACTTCTGTAATGGAATAACACATTTTCTGTGTGCTATGTTGTAATCTCAAACAATTACGTTTTGATTTCTTCACTATGCTGTAATGAATCTAAATATGACTGATTCCCAATATGATGACGGAAATAATCAGCCAAATTACTTTTCCATAAACTCCGGGTAAAAAGAAAAACTGGCAATGTCGCGCCAACAACAGACATGGATCATGTGGGAATTTGATATTTTATTATATTCGATTTTTCTTAAGGCATAGTAGCAACATCAACATACCGTTTACAAAGTAACGTGCTCGGATTTCGCGCGGTTATCTCCACAGGCTTCTATCTTGTATTGCAATATAGGTGATGTGAATGAAAGAACGATCTCAACTATTAAAAGGAACCTTGGAAGGATGTATTATAAAAGTAATTTCAGACTCCGAAACCTATGAATATGAGATATCGGAGAAGTTAAAGGCAAATGGCTTCTCTGATATTTCGGAAGGGACTATATATCCACTACTATTAAGACTAGAAAAAAATGCGTTAATCGTTGCTGTATATCGGGATTCACCCTTAGGACCGAAAAGAAAGTATTATTCGATTACGTAAGAAGGAAAAGCATTTTTGAACGAATTTTTTGAAAATTGGGACAAACTGCAGAAATCAGTAAATCTACTTTTTTCTTGGTTTCCTTAGTAATTGTTTGCATGGCGTACTCCTTTTCTAATAGATATTGTAATCCATTAGACGGGAACGTTACAAGTTCACTATACCATTACAGTGAGCGTAAAAGAACTGGAAGACCGCTTTAGAGGGTATAGGTAATTAATGCAAGCTGGCTTGAACAAAGTTCGAGCCAGCGCCTATAGACGCTGGCTCGTAACATGTCCTTATGGTGCTTGTGCACACCACCTGTTTTATGGGTGGTTATGATTAGCTTACTTTACCACGCTTTGATTCGTAGCAGATTCAAAATAATTTTATTTATTGAGCTATAACATTTAATGATTATTATTCTAAACGAGTGAAAGCAAACTAATATAGCATTATTTTTTTATTTCGATACCGAGAATATCTTCCAAAACTTTCACAACACACTGATTGTCTTCGCCCGGGCTTTTTGTAATGCCGGCGCGGAAAATTTCATGTGCAACACTTGTTGTGATCATTGGCACGCCATATTCCTTTGCAAGATCCAGAGTTAGGCCAAGATCCTTATAGGTAACAGCAGAGTTAGCCCCTGTGTCGGTAAATTTACGATCCATAATTAAAGACGTTGTATTTTTAAACAGCGTTGATCCAACCACACTTGTTCCAATCACATTCAGGAGTATCTCCGGATTCACTCCGGCTTTTGCTCCAAGCGCAAGCATTTCAAATGTTGCGGCATATGTGCATCCAACCAACGCTTGCATGCAGGATTTCACAACTTGCCCAAGTCCAATCTCTGTTCCGACATGATAAATATCTTTCCCTACTACATTTAATACATCAAGGCAATCGTCAAAAACTTTTTTTGAACTGGAAACCATCATGGTTAATGTACCTGCATTTGCACCGCTCTGACCGCCGCTCACAGCCGCATCTATTAGGTCTATCTTTTTTTCTTTCAGTTGTTTTTCAATATCTTGTATGCCTTTGATGCCAATCGTCGCTGTATTAATGATACAACTTCCCGGTTTCATTGTTTCCACTAAACCGTTTTCACCGAATACAACGCTTTTTGCCTGATCGGCATTAAGCACCATGACGAAAACGACATCAGATTCTTTCCCGACTCCTGCATTGTTTTTTGCAGCCTTGCCTCCTGCTTTCGCAAAATTACCGAGACGAGTTTCATTGAGATCAAATCCCGTTACCTCATATTTTGCATTGAGCAGGTTCTTTGCCATACCCATTCCCATGTCGCCCAGACCGACAAATCCAATTTTTTTCATACAATTAACTCCTTTTATATTTTGAATTTAGAATACCGTATTCTTTATATGATTATATTATAATACACTAACACTTAATATGTCAATATGAATACGACAATATTTTGTTTGTTTTATCCGATATTTATTAATAACTGCTTAATTTTTTTGGAATATATCTGCAATGATATTAAAAATTCGATTGACACACCGCAGAAAGCATGCTATAATTATTACACATTAAAGTATACCGTATACATAATTTTTAAGTGCAAATTTTACTACAAAAGGAGAAAAACATGAAAAAGTCTATTTGTGTGGAAAAAATCTTTCTAGAAGAGAATTTTTATGATCGGTTCAAATGTGTAAAGGACGCAGGTTTTGAGTATGCGGAATTTTGGACATGGCCGACAGTTGATGTTGACCGCGTCGCAAGTATTTGCAAAGAGTTGGATCTTAAAATTGCCAGCATTTCAGGGGATAAGTTGTTTTCACTTATTGTAAATGAGGAACGGCAGGCATATCTTGACTATTTAGCTCAATCGATTGAAGTCGCAAAGAAGCTAAACACAAATAATTTGGTAATCCATTCCAATGGCATGGACGGCCCGAAGCTAATGAACGACGGTGCCGGAATCAGCTATATGAAAAAAGTTGCCAGCATGACCCGCACACTATCTGAAGCTGCTAAGATGGCTGAGAAAGCCGGAGTGACATTGGTGCTGGAAGCTGTAAACACATACAGTGTGCCTGGTTACTTTTTAAATAATCATAATCATTGAGGTATTAAGTTCAGATTTCAAACTATTCATCATATCGAGGATCTGAGCCTGAATCGTGACGTCAAGTGCTGTAGTCGGTTCATCGGCAATGAGCAGCTCTGGATTGCATGCAAGCGCAATTGCAATTACCACCCTCTGCTTCATCCCTCCAGAAAATTGATGGGGATAATCATTAAACCGTTCGCTTGAAATTCCCACCTTTTCCAGCACACGAATGGCCATTTCGTCCGCTTCTGCCTTGGAAATTTTTTCATGTAACATAATCACTTCGGCAATCTGCTCACCGATAGTATCTATTGGATTCAGCGCGGTCATAGGATCCTGAAAAATCATGGAGATCTTTTTCCCACGGATATGACGCATATAGGAGTTGTGTTTGTTAATCAGTTCTTCGCCGTCCAACTCGATTGAACCGCTTACAATTTTCCCGGGGGGGTTCGGGATCAGTCCTATAATTCCAAGCGCAATAGTGGTTTTGCCAGCGCCTGTTTCACCCACGAGTCCCAAGGTCTTCCCGTGCTCGACCTCAAGACTGACATTGTTGACAGCCTGCACAGTACCATCATCCGTGACATACTGTATTGTTAAATTTTTTATAGAAAGCAGTTTCTTTTCTTTTTCCATAAGATCACCCCTTATCGTTTCAGGCGAGGATCAAGTGCATCGCGCAAGCCATCGCCCAAAAGATTGATCGCAAATACCGTAACCATAATCGCTATACCCGGCATTGTAACCATATATCCATAATCACGGAGGAAACTGCGTCCATAGGAGATCATAGCTCCCCACTCCGGTATTGGAGGCTGTGCGCCGAGTCCCAAAAAGCTGAGTGATGCTGCCTGCAGTATTGCGTTCGCAATACCCAGTGTAGCCTGCACGATGATTGGAGACAGAATGTTGGGCGCTATATGACGTAAAAGAATACGAATAGGAGTTGCATTGATTGCATGGGCCGCTTCAATATACTCCATATCCCGCACTGAAAGCACCGAAGAGCGTACTACACGCGCAAATGCTGGTATTCCAGAAATACCAACCGAAATAATAGCATTTGTCATACCAGGCCCAAGCGCCGCCGCAATTGAAATTGCGAGCAAAATGCCAGGAATTGCAAGCAAAATGTCCATAATACGCATGATGATGTTATCCACAACACCACCGGCATAGCCTGCAATTGCACCGAGAATACATCCGAATCCTGCAGATATGGCAACGGCAATGATTCCGACTTGCAGAGAAATCTGCGCACCGTAAATCAAGCGGCTGAGAATATCTCGCCCAAGGTTATCCGTGCCAAGCAAAAATTTGGAATTTGCTCCAGGTGCCAGCAGCGTAACGTTCATGTCCTGCTTGTCATAATTATACGGAGCAAGCTGCGCAGCGAATATCGCCATCAGAACCAGCAGACCAAGCACAAATAAGCTGATCATTGCCAGCTTATTTCTCTTCAACCTGTGCCACATTGCGCTCATCTGGCTGCGCTTTTTGTATTTTGTTTTTGGGGAGACCACAGCTACATTATTTCCAAAATTACTCATCCTGCCTCCGCCACCTTTTTGTGTTTATGAGTTGAACGATATTGCGCCTTGATGCGCGGGTCTACAAATGCATAGATAATATCGACCAATAGATTTACAAAAGAGAATGTTAAGGCTATGAATATTACTCCGCCCTGTACTACCGGATAATCTCGCGTTTTAATTGCCGTCAGCATATAGCTGCCCAATCCGGGGATTGAAAACACCGATTCCGTAACCATGGCGCCGCCAAGCTGTAAACCAAGCTGTACGCCGACAATGGTGATGATTGGCACAAGAGCATTTTTTAAAGCATGGTGCCACACGATCTTACGCTCGGATTGTCCCTTGGAGCGCGCTGTTCTTATGTAGTCAGAACGGATTACCTCCAGCATGCTGGAGCGGGTCATCCGCATGATGATTGCGGCACTGTTGATACCAATTGAAAATGCCGGCAAAATCCAATATTTGGGTCCATAGAATCCGGATACAGGAAACCATCCAAGTTTTAGTGAAAAAAGCAGCACTAAAAGCATCCCAATCCAGAATGTCGGCATCGAGACACCAACTAGTGCTACGCTTGTCGAGAAACGATCCATAAAAGAATATTGACGAGTTGCTGAAATAATCCCTGTGGGGATTCCGATAACAATCATGATCACCACGCTTAATCCCGCCAGAGTCAGGGTGGCCGGATACCTTGTAAGGATTGCATCCAATACCGGAGCGCGGCTCGTATACGAGGTACCAAAGTCTCCGGAAAAAACGCCGCCAAGGTATCTGAAAAACTGCAGAAATACAGGATCGTTAAGCCCCAATTGCTTACGCAGAGCGTTAACTGTCTCCTCTGTGGCGCTATCACCAAGCAACATACGTGCAGGGTCCCCCGGAGAGAAATGGAGAATCAGAAAAATTAATACTATAACTCCCAAAATTACGGGAATCATCATAAGAATCCTCTTGCCTATATACCTTAACAATATTTCCACCTCCTTGCAGCTGACTGTTTAAAACAAAAACAGTCAGCTGCAAACTAGTCTTTCTATCTTTTGAATAACTCAAAGCTGTTAGTCAAAAGTTAACATTACCTTAAATGCGTTTGCTTTGTCATGTACTGCGACATCAAAAGCATCGTGAATTTGATCGAATGAGAAATGATGAGTGTTGAGAGCTTTCAAATCGTACTTCTTATGAATCCGATTCATAAAACGGATTGTACGTGGACCAAAATAGTACGTACCCCCAGCGCCTTTAATATGTAATGTCCTCCACTGGGTCAATCCAATTTCAATCGGAATTTTCCGGCCGACTGTGTGGCCAATCAAATTTACACGGCAACCATGTCCAGCAATTTCAAATATGGACTGAACTGATTTGTCATTCCCAGAAACTTCCGCTATGACAGACGGGCCGTGTCCGTCTGTTGCTTCCAGCATTTTTTCCTTATAGTCCGGGGCCAAGGGGTCTAAAACAATATCTGCACCGTATTTCAGCGCGAGATTCCGCCTTGAAAGGAGAGGATCCACTACAATTGTTTTTGCTCCCGAAGTCGCGCAAACCATCGTTGCGCAGATTCCAACCGGTCCACAGCCTAAAACCGCTGCATAATCTGAAGCATCAATGATTCCATCGCGGCCCCAAATACCATAATAACCGATAGAAAAGGTCTCGTACCAAGCACCCTCTTCAAACGACCAGTCGTCAGGCAGTTCATAGATATACTGTTCTTCGATAATCATATACTCACTCATGCCGCCGGGGGAATCGGGGCGGAATCCGGTTTCCCTAAAATTATTGCAGGCAGATGTGTGCAGTCCAGATTTACAGTCATAACATTTTCCACAGGCAAGGTTGCAGTCACCGGCTACTTTTTTTCCAACATGGATTCCAGTAACATTTTTTCCGATTTCCACAACTTCTCCGCACCATTCATGCCCTGGAGTATAGGGAGCGATATCATACCTTCCTTCTTTTGATTTTCCCTCAAAACATTCAACGTCCGAACCACAAATACCGCAGGCACCCATTTTAATCAAAACCTGACCGGGCTGCAAAGGGGGGAGTTCTACTTCTTCAATCCGCAGATCATGTGGACCATAAAGCAGCGCCCTTTTTGTCTTCATTTTAATCACTCCTAAATCATTATTTTATATCAGTTACAGACATTCAAAAATACCTTTTCTGGGCAGTTCGTCAATGGACTTCCAGCCTTCGGATAATGGTTCTTTAAGGAACGGAGCCATTTCTTCCTCTGTACGAAGTGTCATCTTTTCCACTGGGGGCACAGTCCCCGCCGGGTACTTCTCCAGAATCTCATCATGAATCAGGGTCAAAATCTTTAAGATAGCTGCAATCGGCCTCTTTGCCTTGTCGGCAGTTCCAATGGACGGAGTACCGACCACGCCCTGCGGTGTGGCGCGGCGCTCAATTGCACTCTGCCCCTCGCCTTCGGACCAGCGATGAATTCTGCGAAAAGCGTCAACCGAATTGTCGAAATGACCATCAAGTGCCAAAGTTTCCGGTTTGGAATCCTCTACATAGTCCATATCAACCATGTCATTAAACATGAGCAGCGCATTGGAGGTTTCCGCCTCATCTGCATGAATAAAATGAGTAGCAAAGCCATTCTTTTTATTGGAAGGATAGTAAAACTCCCTAACTGCGCGGTGCCATTCAAGAACTTGGAAAATGCCAGGCAACTGATAACGTTTGCAAAACTCCTGTATAGCGGCTTCAAGCATCCAGAGGTGTCCGTGATTGTTGACTAAAATGATTTTGCGGTATCCATCGTTCCATAGGCCAAGCATTGTGTAAATTAGGGTTTCCTTGACTACTTCTTCCGGCATAATAATGGTTCCTGGCATACCGGTATGATGATATGGATGACCACCATAGTTAAGCGGTGGAAAAACGAGATTGCATTCGCAGCCCTGCTTCTTGGTGTAGCGGCGGACGCCCTCTAGAATTTGGGTTACTTGGAAGGTATCAAGACCAGTGTTGGCATGCATGCCGTGATTTTCGGTACATCCGATTGGAACGAACACCACATCGTCCTTTCTTCGTTTCTCAATAGCGTGTATGCGCGGAGTGTTCTGTACATATGTACCCGGTGTACCCAATTCGGAAGGACTGGGAATTCCATACTCTTCTAAAATTTTATCAATTTCTTCGTCGCTTGAATCCCAAATCTGTTTTTTTAAACGTCCGATGGAATTATCTTCAAAAACGACGGCGGGGTTCTCAGTGGTGAGCCATTTTGTTTCGGTAATCATAATTATTTCCTCCTAATTAATACTGTCCTAATTAATACTGTCGGTGAATGAGCGCTTGCCAAACATAAATCTGTGAATATCCTCCTTTGTAAAATGACACATATTGGAATATCGTATACGGTATACTGTAAATTTTATTTTAGTATATGCTTTCACTTTCATTTTGTCAACACATTATTTACAATTTTAGCATATATTTTAATTGTTTTGTTGTATATGCACAATAATCAATATTTTACGAGAACATATAAACTTAAACATTTAAATACAATATTCATTGATTCTTATTAATAAGAAAGCCTCTATAATAAATGTTGGGGTGCAGAATAAAGCTTTAATAAAGATAAAAAAACAGAGCATATTCGATGAAAAACCTTTAAAACGGAAGTTGTCACACAACCATTTTAGGAGGTCACCGATATGCTCTATACTCATTTTAGCGAAGAACTGCTTGGATTAAAAGAGGTAATCGTAAAAAATGTTAAGCAAACGCCCGAAATTACAGAAATTCATTTAGAAATGAGGGCCAAGCCACATATCTGTCCGTGTTGTGGGAAGAAAGCCGACCATGTTCACGACTACCGGGAACAGCAGATAGAAGATATTCCTGCATTTGGCAAGTCCATCATTTTATTGCTCCGAAAGCGGCGATACTATTGCTTGCATTGTGGTAAACACTTCTTTTAAGCGAATACTTTTTTGCCTCAATATCGCCGTATGACAAACCGTTTGGCCGCTTATATCATTTCCAAGCTGTCCGATGTTCGCTCCTTTACCAGCGTCGCACAGGAAGTGAACCTTTCTGTGTCAACTGTAATTCGTGTGTTTGATACCGTCAATTTCGGAACACCGAAGCGATTTCCTGAGGTGTTGTCCATTGACGAATTCAGAGGAAATACCGGCAGAGAAAAATATCAGTGTATTCTCACCAATCCTGTACACCATCGGATTATTGATATATTGCCGACTCGATACAGCCACTGCCTGACAGCGTATTTTAAGCAATTTGACCGCTCCGGTACTACCTATTTTGTCAGCGATATGTGGACTGCCTATGCAGACATTGCACAAACGTATTTCAAGAATGCTACTTATATGATTGACAAATATCACTACATACGTCAGGTTTTTTGGCATTCAAGGCCATTGTAAAGAAGAGCAAAAAACATTTAGCAAATCCCGTAGAGTCTATTTCAAACGCTCAAGAATCCTGCTGAACAAAAGATATGAGTTCCTCTCTCAGAAAGACAAGCAGCAGGTAGACTTAATGCTATATACCAGCAGCAGGCTTCTGACAGCCTACTCACCAAAATAACTGTTCTTTAAAGTGCTTGACTGTGTCGACAGTGATTCTGCTCGCAAGGCTCTTTCTGATTGGGTTATGGCAGCTCAGAACAGTAACCTTCCTAAATTCATCTCTTGTGGAAACACAATGGTACACTGGTCCAAAGGAATTCTGAATTCTTTTGATTGTCCATATACCAATGGATTCACTGAAGGTGCCAACAACAAAATTAAAGTGCTCAAACGTAACACTTATGGTTACCGTAATTTTCGGCACTTTCGTAACCGCATCTTGCTTATGTTTACCAATTTAGCGCAAATTGGGGCGGCCTAACGCCGCCCCACATATTCTTTCCTTTTTGGGGGTTACCCCAACTATTGACAAAGAGCCAAAAAAATCCCTGCATAACACTTACAGTGAATACAGGGATCAAAATTATATTGTTTTATAAACTAGCCTATTCAGTGAATTTTTTTCATTATCCTCTGCATCGATATCGGCAAGAGCATCTTTTCTACTTAGTTCTACATGTTTGATGACAGCCTGAACTGCATGTTCGCAATCAATATTTTTGATTGCATCCAGCAGCTCAAAGTGTAGCTTATTTGCCTTGTCTATACGATCCTGACTGAAAGATGTCATGGAGCGAAACGCTTTTGTTTGTATCCTGTTTGCTGAATATATTTCAAGCAGTCTTGAATTGTTCGAAAGACTGATAATGGAGTCATGGAACTCCTCGTCATAGTGCGTAAATTCCTTTGGACCCTTTAGAATTCCTTCGTTTAAGCGGTCTTCAATATTTTTAAGCAGACCAAGGTAATATTGGTAATTATTTGGCATCATTTCGCTCACCAGTTTTGTAATCACCGCTTTATCCAATATAACCCTTATTTCAAATATCTCTACAATATCTTGTCTTGTTGCTTTAAAAACATAATATCCCTTCTTCTGTGGGGAGACCACAAGCCCTTCCTTTGTCAATTTTTGAAGCGCGTCACGCACCGGCGTCCTGCTGATGCCGTATCGCTCCGCAAGCTGAAGATCAACAAGCCTTGTGCCGGGAATCAGCTGACCAGTAACAATATCATTTCGAATTTTTTCGTATACTTGATCGTTTAGATTCTCTACAGTAAATATCGTTTCCATATTAGTGTTATCTCATTTCCTTTATAATAAAATTTGAAATATGATATAAATTGCAGAAGGTACATAATACTGTACACAAAGAACATATACCACTACTTATTTCTTATTGTTTAATTTTACTTTATTATTGCATTTATGTCAAGGATAAATACGAATTGATTTATGTATTCTGTATTCATATTTAAACAGACAGTTTATTATATTTTCGTCATATTATATGCTTATTAATATTAAATTTATAATTTATTGTATTTTTATGTTGACAATAAACAAAGTAGAGTATATACTATGCTCATGTTGTATACGGTATACTAATGTAAATTTTTTGTATCTTTTTTTTAAAATCATTTTATAAACCTGGACAGAATCTGTTTGCTTCTGTATGCGCTATTAATTGGCATCATATTGTTGCGTCAATACGGTTCAAGCCGTCCCCTGCCCGGTCGGTTGGTCTATTATTTCAATATAGGAGGTCTGATTTATGAGTAATACGTTTCGACTCGACAACAAAATTGCAATTGTTACTGGTGCGGGCGGTGTGATATGTTCCACCCTTTCAAAAGATCTGGCTGCTCAGGGGGCAAAAGTGGCTTTATTGGATCTGGCAGTGGAAAATGCGCAAAAAGTTGCCGATGAAATTATCGCCGCTGGCGGCGATGCCATTGCTGTGAAAGCAAATGTCCTTGAAAAAGACAGTTTACAGGCTGCTGCACAAGTTGTAAAAGACAAATTTGGCCGTGTGGATATTCTTGTCAACGGCGCGGGCGGAAACCACCCCAAAGCAACCACGGGTCCGGATAAAAGCTTTTTTAATCTGCCTGCAGATGCGATAAAATGGGTTTTTGATTTGAATTTTGTCGGTACGGTTCTCACTACACAAGTATTTGGGGAAATGATGGTAGAGCAGGGTGAGGGCAGCATTGTCAACATTGCTTCCATGGCGTCTTATCATCCCCTAACCAAAACAGTTGCATATTCCGCTGCAAAGGCAGCTATCGTGAACTTTACCGAATGGATGAGTGTTCATTTCTGTCAGGAATATTCTCCAAAAATTCGTGTCAACGCGATTGCCCCCGGCTTTCTGCTGACAAAGCAGAATGAATATCTTATGCTGGATGAAAACAAGAATCTTACAGCACGCGGAAAAGCCGTTATGAATAAAACCCCCATGAACCGGTTCGGCGATCCCAGCGAACTGTCGGGTACGGTAATTTACCTTTGCTCCGACAGTGCATCGTTCGTTACCGGCACCGTTGTTCCGATTGACGGCGGATTCAATGTATTCGCCGGAGTATAACAATAAACAATTTGCATGAAAGGAGCCTGCTAATATGGGTTCCAATATTAAAACCAGCGCTTCCCTAGCACTGCAAATGGATTCCGGTTTTAGTCCTTTCCCTGCTAAAGTTTTTAATAAAGGTTTGCAGTGGGCCCAAGCACTTGGCTTTGACGGTGTAGAACTGATCATTCAACATCCAAACGAAGTAAATGCCGATGAGCTGATGAAAACTTTGGAACGCTGCCATTTACTGGTATCTACAATTGCCACCGGCCAAATGATGGGAGAGGGGCTTATCTTTTGCAGCGACAATTCGGAAATTCGTAATGCCGCAGTCAAACGCATCTATGATCATATTGATCTTTCCTCCAAACTGGGACTGCCTAACGTCACCATTGGGCTTGCCCGCGGAAAAGGAAGCCCGGAGGTTCCCGTTAAAAGCAGGCAGCGCACCTTTATCGCGGAATGCGTAAAACGCTGCGCGGAGTATGCGCGTTGCAAAAATGTCAGAATAAATTTGGAACCCATAAACCGCTATGAAACCTGCCTGTTTAACTCTGTGGAGGACACAGCGTCTCTTATTGAAGAGCTTGGCGTCATGCCGACCGTTGGAATTCTTTATGATACATTCCATTCAAACATCGAGGATACGGACATGCTGCAAACCATTGCAAAATACGGCGGAAATTTTAGCCATGTTCATTTTGCTGACAGCAACCGTATGGTACCTGGATATGGCCATATTGACTATACCGCGGTTATTTCAGAACTCGAAAAAGTAAATTATAGGGGATTTGTATCGCTGGAATGCCTGAATATACCGGATGCTGAATTCGTGAAATCACATGCTGGTGCGTTGAATTCTTTTGCTCGTAACAATCATTAACAGAACTATGAGCAATTCTGCTCATAAAAGAAAGGACCGACAAAAATGTCTGAAAAAAGAGTGCCTTTAAAAGAATTAGAAAGATTTTGCCAAGATGCTCTGAAAATATATGGTATGAACGATACAGATGCGGCTACAACAGGCGAAGTGCTATCTATGACTGATGCTTTTGGCATCAACTCACACGGAACAAAAAATTTACGCATGTATATTGAAAAAATTAAGGTTGGAGGCCTTAATCCCAAAGCAAATCCTGAATTCATCCGCGAAGGCGGTGCCTTTGCAGTGATGGACGCTAAAGATGGTATGGATATGGTCGTTGGAATGAAAGCCATGAAAAAAGCCATTGAACTTGCTAAAAAAAGCGGTATAGGATATGTTACTGTTAAAAACAGCTGTCACTTCGGCGCAGGTACTTGCTATGCCAATTATGCAGCGCAGCAGGGCCTTCTCGGTATTGCTATGAGTAATACCGACCCCAATATGGCTATCCCCGGGGGTAAGGGAATGACACTTGGCAACAATCCGCTTGCATTTGCGTTCCCCAGGAAAAACGGCAATCCTGTTATACTTGATATTGCCCTCTCTACCACTGCGGCGCTTAAAATCAACAAAGCAAAAATGTATCATCAGACCATTCCGGATACTTGGATGGTCGATCCTGACGGAAAGCCGACAACAGATCCGCAGTATTATCAGAACGGCGGTGCCTTGCAGCCTATGAGCGCCCACAAGGGATACGGCCTTTCTATGCTGGTGGAATCACTTTCCGCACTCGCATCCGGCGGCTGTATCTGCCGTGATGTCAAAAGCTGGTGCTTTGATCTACCCACGAAAAACCTTGTTTGTCATGCATTCATTGCAATCGATGTCAACGCCATTTTCCCTGATGGAGATTTCAAGGAAAAGGCAGAGGACTACATACAGTACCTCACAAGCTCTCCGAAAGCGAGCGGGACTTCCCGTATTTTCGTGCCCGGCGAAATGGAATGGGATAAATATGTCGATGCATGCAAAAAGGGAATCTCTCTTCCCGAAGATGTCGTAGACAGCCTTGAGTTGCTCGAAAAAGACACTGGACTAAAAATTAACTGGAGTGACGATAATGAATGAATCATCCATTCTAAAACGCTTGGGCAATATCGGTCTTATTCCTGTAGCCATTCTGGACACTGCTGCGCATGCCGTTCCCCTAGCGCAAGCTTTGTGCAAAGGCGGCATTGATACCATTGAGGTCACTTTACGCTCGGACTGTGCGCTTGAGGGAATATCTCTCATTAAAAAACAGCTTCCGGATTTTCTGGTGGGCGCGGGTACCGTGCTGAACATCGAACAAGCCGAAAAAGCGGTTAAAGCTGGTGCGGACTACATCGTTTCCCCCGGATTCAGTGCCGAACTTGTAACCTGGTGCAAACAGCGGCTAATTTCTGTTCTCCCTGGCTGCACGACTGCAACGGAAATTCAGGCGGCGGTCGGCATGGGCGTGACGATGGTTAAATTTTTTCCGGCTTCTACCAGTGGCGGTGTGGAGGCATGTGCAAATCTCGCAGCCCCGTTTGATATGGTAAAATTTGTTCCAACCGGCGGTATCGGTCTTGAAAATCTCTCCGAATATGTAAAACGTGACTACATACACGCGATCGGCGGCGGCTGGCTGTGCAGTAAATCCGACATTAAAGCAGAAAATTGGGAAAAAATAACCGAGACCGCAAAGGAATCTGTGAAAAAGCTGCTGGGTTTTGAAGTGGTGCATGTGGGAATCAATACGGACAGCAAAGAAGAGGCCGGGAAAATTTCTTATGCGCTTGCAGATATCTTCGGTTTTACGGTGCGCGAGGGCACACTAGTCTTTTGCTTGAAAATACTCTTCTTCCATTTTCTGAGCGATATCCGAAGTTTCATCAAACAAATAGACTAATAATGGACTCTGATTGCTCTCTATGGTATGAGATACATTTTAAGAAATCATTATACCCTCACAGGAAAGCACCTGATTTTCAATCACGTAACTGATATCCCCGGAAAGGCTAACAATCAGGTGCTTTGCCCAATGCCGATGCTGTTCCGGGTCGTTATAATCGGCTTTTAAAAGAACATGATCGACTGCACAATATACATCTGTCATTAGGTCACCTTCCTGATAAATATGTTTTATTATTTGGTTTCAAATCAATATTAGTCTAGGTGAGTGGCTTTTACAAGGCTAAACTTCAGCGTTTGTCAAATAAAAAGCAAAGTGATATTATGAATGAAGTTAGCTTGTGCTAATCTATAAATCGGTGCTGCGACCAGTTTGAAGGGCTATATTCAATGAAAGTGCTGGTGTACGGTGCATGAGCGTTAGGCAGTTATCTTGTTCATGTCCTTGCGCGCCACCGATACCCTTTGAAAAGACAGGCAATCTTTCTAAACATAGCCATTTAAAGATTGAATCCCCTGTGAAATATATTGTTTTATATGTAAATCAAAAAGCAATAACGGTCAAGTGAATAATAACTCGACCGTTATTGCTTTTATTTGTTCCATTAATATATTTTTCAGATACGATCAGCTTGAGTACTGGCCGGCTGACTAGCTGATGGTAGTTGTTTATAACACCAAAACCAGTCCTTGCAGGAAAGCCCCTGCTTTTCGGGCGAGTTTTGCCTTTCCAGCAAGTCATTGTAAGTTTTAGGTGGAGGAACCATTGTAGCTTGACCAGGCTGCCAATTTGCAGGGGTAACAACTTTATCTTTGTCAGTTTTTTGAAGCGCTTCCACAAGCCTCATGATTTCAGGGATGCTTCGGCCATTTGTAAGCGGGTAGATTAAAATTGCACGAATTGTTTGTTCCGGATCAATAATAAAAACATTCCTTACTGTTTCTTGTGTACTTGCATCTGGTGCGATCATGCCGTAAAGTCGTGCAACGTCACCGATTCGGTCTGCAACAATAGGAAATGGTATTGTTATGCCGGAATTTACAAATATTGTGTTAACCCATGCTAAGTGAGAAGGATTGCTGTCGATGCTTAAACCCAATAACTGTACATTTTTCTCTAAAAACTGTGGATACGCTTGGGCGAAGGCTATAAATTCAGTCGTACATACAGGAGTGAAATCGCCCGGGTGAGAAAAAAACACCACCCATCTTCCTTTATAATCTGAAAAGCGAATTGGTCCGAAAGTAGTATTCGCACTAAAATCCGGGGCTTTCATGCCAATACTCAGATGGACAGATGGAGTTGAATAATACATATCCATAATAAGAACCCCCTTTGTTACTTCGCGCCATTCTATGCTCAAATAATTATGGAAGTTCTCAAAAAACGAAAAAGTATATTGGAAGGATTTCCTTGACAAAATAGATGACTACAATTAAAATGATGCGATATGTAAATGATAATTGTGCGGATTTTCACCCAGCATAAGTGGTTTGGATTTCCTCTGGCATTAATACTGGGATTTTTCTTTCCGGTTTGTGATTGCGGCATTGTTCCAATCGCTTCGCGTCTGACAAAAAAGGGAGTTCCGCTTCCACATGCAATGGCTTTTATGTTAGCCGCTCCTGCCATGAATCCGGTTACCATTCTGTCCACACTTTATGCGTTCCCGGGTCAGCCACAGTATGCCCTGGGCCGCATTGGCCTGGGCGCGCTGGTCTCACTGCTTGCGGGCTTTGTTTTAAGTGTGATGCATATTCAATCGAAAAATGTTTTGACTGCTTTTTCCACAGCCACATGTATCTACAAAAGTAGTCATAGAATAATTTGTAAAAGAGGGCTTATAGCTCTTTTTTTAGTTATATGATAATGATTAAATATATTTTTGCATTAGTTATTGATATATGCCCATAACTAAGGTAATATAGTTATGGGCATAAGACAACAATTATAACTTATCAGTAAACGAAAAAATGTACTGGTTGTGGCGTGTACATAGCAGAATCAATGACAAGAGGTTTTTAGAGAGGAGTGACGAGCAATATTAAAACAAATCGAGGTTCGCATAAATTAATTATATGAAAAGGTAGATATATATGGCTTTGCGAAACATTATGAATTATCAAACCGATGATATTTTACGAAAAAAAGCAAGAGTTGTTGAGAAAGTCGACGGCAGAATACTAACATTGCTTGAAGATATGGCTGAAACCATGTATGATGCTAATGGTGCCGGATTAGCTGCTCCCCAGGTAGGTGTTTTGCGGAGGGTTATAGTCATTGACGATGGAACCGGACTTATTAAACTAATTAATCCCGTAATAGTTAAAGCTATCGGTGAACAGCAGGAAATAGAAGGATGCCTCAGCATTCCGGGCATCTATGGTTTGGTAAAACGTTCGGAAAAGGTTATTGTAAGAGCCTTGAATGAACACGGTCAGTCTGTTGAGTTGGAAGGATCAGGGCTGTTGGCTCAAGCATTTTGTCACGAAATTGATCATCTTAATGGAATTTTGTTTATTGATAAAATCATACCCGGAACAATTATAAATCAAAAGCAGGAGTAAAAATAAATGGTTGTATATGGAACTATACCGTCAAGACGTTTGCACCATGGTATTGGAATCAATAATATTCCTGTATTTATTGTCAACTTGAAAGGACAGACAGAATGCAGGCTAATAGACGTGAATTTTACAAGCTGGAAGACATTTTATTGCGGATGATCTGTTAAGCATCGTGTCGGTGCGTCCGATCAGAGAAAATATTACCGGTGAGCTGCTCGGGGAAGAAACCATCCTTGCCAAGTTAATGGGTCAAGGCAAGTTGCTTGCGTTTCAGATCTTTTGCTCCATCCTAAAGGATTATGACTTTGAGGTATCCTCCGTAATCTGTAAAAACGGAAGTATCTCAAAAGAATTTCTGGGTATTTAGGATTTTCAAAAAAATCGTCCAGAGACTTACGAACAGTCACATAATATGTATAACGAAGAGGATTCTATGAAAATATTGATTGATTGCCTGCCCTGTATGTTCAGACAAGCGCTTGAAGCCTCCCGCATGGCAACGGATAAGCTTGATTTGCAGGAGAAAATAATGGAAGATTCCATTAAGATTCTATCAGATTATAAGAACTATAAATCTTCACCGGATATTGCTAGAGCCATTCATTATGCAGTGAAAAAGGCTACCGGTGTTTACGA